>ERZ1034946.26-NODE-26-length-168130-cov-29.420390_pt1 | contig 168130 bp, 143 predicted proteins | sample MGYA00520591_ERZ1034946 | MGnify/ENA primary metagenome ERZ1034946 (study PRJEB33766, sample SAMN09781753) | gut metagenome | biome: gut microbiome | host: Homo sapiens | place: Madagascar | study: EMG produced TPA metagenomics assembly of the PRJNA485056 data...
AGGAGCATACAGGAAGCCGCACAAAATTTGCCGGAACAGGTCTGGGAATGCCGATTACCAAAAAACTGGTTGAGAAAATGGGTGGAACCATTGCTTTTGAAAGTGAGAAAGGTGTTGGAACGAAATTTGTGATCCGGATTCCATTCAAAATAGATATGGAAGCAGATAAATGCGAAGAACAGGAGGATGTTTCAGAAAAATCTATAAAGGTATTGCATATTCTTCTGGCAGAAGATAATGAGCTGAATATGGAAATTGCAGAATGTATGCTTCAGAAGGAAGGTGCCGATGTGACAAAAGCATGGAACGGACTGGAAGCTGTTGAAATATTCAGAAAAAGTATAGCTGGTGAATTTGATGTCATTCTTATGGATATCATGATGCCGGTGATGAATGGTTATGAAGCCACAAAGCTGATCCGATCTCTGGACAGAGAGGATGCAAGGAAGATCCCAATCGTTGCAATGACAGCTAATGCATTCACGGAGGACAGGATGAGAGCTAAAGAAGCCGGAATGGATGAACATATCTCTAAGCCTTTTGATGTAAAACTACTGTTAAAAGTAATTCATAAATTAACAGAAAACAGACAGAAGGAGAATGCATAATGGAAAAATGTGCTGAAAGCCGGTTATACAGAAAAAATGGCAGGTAATATGATTATGCCAAAAGGTCTTTCGGCTTACAAAAGCAAGATGAGTGGGACTGAACTCAAAGAGACGATTAAAAACTTTGTAGAAGGCTATGAGGGAGGCTTTATTCCGTTTAACCATGGTTCTCTGCCGGTGGTCAGTGGTATTTCTGTGGAAATTAAGGAAACAGAGGATGGTTATACATTGAGCAAGGTTATAAAGAAAGGAAAACAAATTTAGGATGAAGATACTTTCACGGTAATCTGTCTTGCAATACCAAAACACATGAAAACTTATCCAGCGGAGCATGAAGATCCGGAGAAGAATTATCTGGAGGAAATCCAGGTTCATGAACAGCAGGAATGGGATTCCGAGTATGTTCATCTGAAGACAGAGGAAAAACGCTGGTTCCATAATATTGCAATATGTTGTGAGATAAACGGTAAAAAAAATATATGGATTCTTATCCAAACCGATTGTTATAGAGGAATTGATCGGTATATTACAACATAATCTGGTATGAATGAAACTTAGATGGAGTTGGGATTCTTTACATTAATGTTTTTGTAAGATATAATGAAATTAAGGTGAAGAGGAACTTAAAATCAAGAAGAGTTCCCCTTTATTATTGGAATGTATGGTAGATATTAAGGTCAGAGTATGGGAAGAATATGAATATAGGAAGGAATAAAAGCAGATGACAGTACAAGAATGCTACGAGAGTATAGGAGCCGATTTTGAAGGTGTATTGGGCAGAATGGGTAGTGAAGCAATGGTGAAGCGATTTGCCCTGAAATTCCTTGATGAGCCAAGCTATAGGAGTCTGGTAAAGGCAGTGGAAGAACAAAATGCAGAGGGAGCTTTCCGTGCTGCCCACACATTAAAAGGAATCTGCCTGAATTTGGGACTGGACGGACTTTACGAAGTCTGCGCATCCCTTACGGAGAGACTCCGGGGAAGAGAGTTCAACGGATATGAAGAAGCTTACGAGAAAGTTCAGCAGGAGTATCAGAATACCGTAGATGCAATCCGAACTATGGCAGAGTCTGGAAATTAAAGATAAACTGTATTCATGAAAATAAACAGAGCTTGTGGAAACACAAAAGTTTCCCGATCTCTGTTTTTGTATTTTAGGAAAAACAGCAAAAAACCTTGAAAAAGGCACATAAACAGTGTAAAATTCTAACAGATTAATGAAAAAGGAAATGAGGTATAGTATGGCACTGAATAAGAAGCCTGTTACGGGAATGAAAGATATTATGCCGGAAGAAATGGCAATCCGTGATTATGTAATCGGCGTGATCAAGGAGACCTATGGTAAATTCGGTTTTACCCCTATAGAGACTCCCTGCATGGAGAATATAGCGAATTTAAGCAGCAAGCAGGGTGGAGAGAATGAGAAGCTGATCTTCAAGGTATTGAAGAGAGGTGAGAAGCTCAATCTTGAGACAGCCAAGGAAGAAGCTGACCTGGTAGACTTTGGTATGCGTTATGACCTGACAGTACCTTTGGTGCGTTATTATTCCAATCATGCCAATGAACTGCCTTCTCCTTTCAAGGCATTGCAGATGGGCAATGTATGGAGGGCAGACAGGCCACAGAGAGGCAGATATCGTCAGTTCATGCAGTGCGATATTGATATTTTGGGCGAAGCCTCCAATCTGGCAGAGATTGAGCTGATCCTTGCAACAACAACAACACTTGGCAGGATTGGTTTCAAGAATTTCGAGATCCGTATCAATGACAGAAGAATCTTAAAGGCAATGGCTGCGTACAGCGGTTTTGCCGAAGAGGATTATGATAATATATTCATTATTCTGGATAAAATGGACAAAATAGGTCTTGATGGTGTAGAGAATGAACTGATCGAAGACGGCTATGCCAAAGACAGTGTAGAGAAGTATCTTACATTATTTAAAGGAATGCAGGAGAGCGAAGATACCTTGTCCTTTATCGAAGAGAAGATGACAGGCTTCCTTGAGGAAGATGTGAAGACAAGCTTCAGAGAGATCATTGAAAGTGTCAATGCGACCAAGGGAGATCATTTCAAGCTGGTATTTGATCCGACTCTGGTACGTGGTATGTCATATTATACAGGTACTATTTTTGAGATTGCAATGCCTGAGTTTGGTGGAAGCTGCGGCGGCGGTGGACGTTATGACAAGATGGTAGGCAGATTTACAGGCAAGGATGTTCCTGCCTGCGGATTCTCCATCGGTTTTGAGCGTATTATCATGCTGCTTCTTGAGAGTGGCTTCAAAGTACCTTCCAGGAATAAGAAAATCGCTTATCTGATCGAGAAAGGCGTAGAGGGACAGGCTCTGTGTGATGTCATTGCCAAGGCACAGGAAGCAAGAAAGGACGGCACACAGGTACTGGTTGCCAGAATGAATAAGAATAAGAAGTTCCAGAAGGAACAGCTTACGGCAGAAGGATATGAGGAATTTCAGGAATTCTACAAAAATCCATTAAATTAGTTTAAAATAACGTGCGATATTTTATTGCGCAGAAATGAGGATAAAGACATGGCTGAGACTATGAAAGGTTTGAAGAGAACCCACAGATGTACAGAGGTCACCACAGCAAATGTTGGTCAGACTGTAACCGTTATGGGCTGGGTACAGAAGAGTAGAAATAAAGGAGGAATCATTTTCGTAGATCTTCGTGACAGAAGTGGTCTGTTACAGATTATCTTCGAACAGGGTGATGATCCACAGAGATTCGTTGGAGCAGAAGAATTTGCCAAGGCTGAGAGCCTTAGAAGTGAATATGTAATCGCTGTTGTTGGTAAGGTAGAGAACCGTGAAGGCAATACCAATGAGAATATGGCAACAGGTGCAATCGAAGTTCGTGCGACACAGCTTCGTATTCTCTCTGAATCAGAGACACCGCCTTTTCAGATCGAGGCAGATTCCAAGACCAAGGAAGAGCTTCGTCTGAAATACCGTTATCTGGATCTGAGAAGACCTGACTTACAGGCTAAGATCATGATGAGAAGCCGTGTAGTAGCTAAGATTCGTGAGTTCATGACAAATGAAGGCTTCCTGGAGATCGAGACTCCTATTCTGAATAAGTCAACCCCAGAAGGCGCAAGAGATTACCTGGTACCAAGCCGTGTGCATCCTGGTACATTCTATGCTCTGCCCCAGTCACCACAGCTGTTCAAGCAGCTGCTGATGTGTTCTGGATTTGATAGATATTTCCAGATTGCAAAGTGCTTCCGTGATGAGGACTTACGTGCTGACAGACAGCCTGAGTTCACACAGGTAGATATGGAATTATCCTTCGTAGATGTAGATGATGTTATCGAAGTCAATGAGAGACTGTTAAAGGCTGTATTCAAGGAAACTATCGGTATCGACGTACCTAATCCTATCCCAAGAATGACATGGCAGGAAGCTATGGATCGTTTCGGTTCTGATAAGCCTGATACACGTTTTGGTATGGAGCTTGTCAATGTCAGTGATGTAGTAGCAGGCTGTGGTTTCAGCGTATTTACATCTGCATTGGAGAATGGCGGTTCTGTTCGTGGTATCAACGCAGAAGGTCAGGGAGAGATGCCAAGAAAGAAGATCGATGCACTGGTAGAGTTTGCCAAGGGCTTTGGTGCCAAGGGTCTGGCATATATTGCAATCCAGCCTGACGGTACATTGAAATCTTCTTTTGCCAAGTTCATGACAGAAGAGCAGATGGCAGCACTTGTGAAAGCAATGAACGGTAAGAACGGAGACTTACTTCTGTTCGCAGCCGATAGAAATAAAGTCGTATGGGATGTATTAGGCAACCTTCGTCTGGAGATTGCAAGAAATCTTGGTATTCTGGACAAGAACCAGTACAACTTCCTGTGGGTAACAGAGTTCCCTCTTCTTGAGTGGAGCGATGAAGAGAACAGATATGTAGCAATGCATCATCCGTTCACAATGCCTATGGAAGAGGATATTCCACTTCTTGACACTGATCCCGGTAAGGTTCGTGCCAAGGCATACGATATCGTATTAAATGGTACAGAGCTTGGTGGCGGTAGTGTCCGTATCCATCAGGATGACATTCAGGAGAAGATGTTCGAGATCATCGGACTTTCCAAGGAAACAGCACAGGAGCGATTTGGCTTCCTGTTGACTGCATTCAAGTATGGTGTACCACCTCACGCAGGACTTGCATTTGGTCTTGACCGTATGGTTATGCTGATGACGCAGGCAGATTCCATCCGTGAAGTAATTGCATTCCCTAAGGTAAAGGATGCATCCTGTCTGATGACAAATGCGCCTGACTATGTAGATGATATCCAGTTAAAGGAACTTGGTATTGCAGTTGTAGAACAATCTGAAACAGAAGAATAGTATTAGATGTGATAACAGAAATGAAGAGGGTACTCCGGACAAGGAATGCCCTCTTGTCTGCTACAAAAATACGGCATGAAATCTGCCGGTATTAGAAAGACATGGGTATTAAAATGCTGGAATTAAGAGATGTATCTTATCATGTGGATGATGATAAGGGCAAGGATATTTTAAATCATATTAATCTGAAGATAGAAGACAGATTTACAGCGATCACAGGACCTAATGGTGGTGGTAAATCGACTCTGGCGAAGATGATAGCGGGTATCATCCGCCCTACAGAAGGACAGATTCTATTAGATGGAGAGGATATTACAGGGCTTTCTATTACAGATCGTGCAAAGAAGGGGATCAGTTTTGCCTTTCAGCAACCAGTGCGCTTCAAGGGCATTACGGTTCTTGACCTGATACGGCTGGCATCGGGTGAAAAAGTCAGCGTAGACGGAGCCTGTAAGTATCTGTCAGAAGTAGGATTATGTGCAAGAGACTATATTAACCGAGAAGTAAACAGCTCTTTATCAGGTGGGGAATTAAAGAGAATAGAGATTGCAACGGTAATGGCAAGAGGTACGAAGCTCTCTATTTTTGATGAGCCGGAGGCAGGCATTGACTTGTGGAGCTTCCAGAATCTGATACAGGTATTTGAACAGATGCATGAGCAGACCCAAGGCTCTATCGTAATCATATCCCACCAGGAGAGGATTCTGAATATAGCAGATAGAATTGTAGTTATTGCTGATGGAAGCATCACAGCAGAAGGCTCTAAGGAAGAGATATTGCCACAGCTTTTAAATGGGGATGCTTATTGTGTGCATAATAAAGGAGGTTGTATCCGTGGATGAGATTCAGAAGACATTACTTGCCGAGGTAGCTGATCTGCATGGAGTGCCTGCAGGTGCATACAATATCCGTTCAAATGGCGAGAGTATTGACAGAAAGTCTACAGAGCATATTGAGATCGTAGGCAAGACAGATAAATCAGGTATTGATATTTATATCAAACCCGGTACGAAAAATGAAAGTGTGCATATCCCTGTCATTTTGTCACAGACAGGCCTAAAAGAACTGGTATATAATGATTTCCATATCGGAGAAGACTGTGATGTGACGATCATTGCCGGATGCGGTATTCATAACAGTGGTGATGCAGCCAGTGAACATGATGGTATTCATACCTTTTTCGTTGGAAAGAATGCGAAGCTGCGCTATGTGGAGAAGCATTACGGAAGTGGTGACGGTAAGGGAGAGAGAATCCTGAATCCACAGACCATCGTGCACATGGAAGAGGGCAGCTACATGGAAATGGAAGCTGTACAGATCAAGGGTGTAGACTCTACAGTACGTGAGACACGTGCCGATCTGGCAGCAGGCGCTACACTGGTCGTAAAAGAGAAGATCATGACCCATGGCGTACAGCATGCAGAAACGAAATTCTATGTAGACCTGAATGGAGAAGATTCCAGTACGAATGTTGTGTCCAGATCCGTGGCAAAAGAGGATTCCACACAGGTATTCTATTCCCAGATCAATGGTAATAACAAATGTGCAGGTCATACAGAATGCGATGCCATTATCATGGACAGGGCTACAGTAAAGGCAATTCCTGCACTGGAAGCCAATAATCTGGAGGCGAGCCTGATCCATGAGGCGGCAATCGGCAAGATTGCAGGAGAACAGCTCATCAAGCTGATGACACTTGGATTGACAGAGGCAGAAGCAGAAGAGCAGATTGTGAATGGATTCTTAAAATAAGTGTAAAAACAACTTTGTGCTGATGGCGCAAAGTCTGCTGGACAGGGGAAAGGTTTAGGTAGTAAAAATGAGCGTAACGAAGGATATGACAGAAGGCTCCCCCATGAAGCTGATTCTTGGGTTTTCTGTGCCTTTATTATTTGGTTATTTATTCCAGCAGCTCTATAATCTGGTAGATACCATGATTGTAGGGCAGTTTCTGGGCGTAGATGCGCTGGCGGCAGTAGGTGCGACAGGCTCTATTAATTTTCTGATCATAGGATTCTGTAACGGCGTATGCAGTGGTTTTGCACTGCCGGTGGCACATCGTTTCGGGGCAAAGGACTATAAAACACTGCGTAAGCTCTATGCAAACAGTATCTGGTTATCGGTGATTTTTGCAGTGGTCATGACGGCTCTGACAGTAATATTCTGTAGACCGATTCTGACATTGATGCGAACGCCGGCGAATATTTTTGAATATTCCTATCAGTATATTCTGATTATTTTCATAGGTATTCCGGCTACGTACCTGTTCAATCTGACTTCAGGCATGATCCGTGCACTGGGTAATTCCAGAGCACCTCTGATTATTCTTGTAATATCTTCATTCCTTAATGTCATATTGGACCTTGTTTTTATCCTGAATTTCAATATGGGAGTGGCAGGTGCAGCAGCAGCTACAGTATTATCCCAGGTGGTATCAGGAATTATCTGTGTGATCTATATCCGCAAAAAGGTGGAGATGCTGCAGTTATCTAAGGATGAGTGGCGGATGGAGAAGCGTGAAATGGCAGAGCTGTTCAACGCCGGTGTACCTATGGGATTGCAGTACTCCATTACAGCAATTGGCAGTGTTATTCTCCAGTCTGCAGTAAATACCTTGGGTTCTGATGCAGTAGCCAGTGTTACAGCAGCATCCAAGATCAGTATGTTCATCGTGTGTCCTTTTGATTCCATGGGCGCTACGATGGCTACTTATGGAGGACAGAATGCAGGCGGTTATAAGCTGGAGCGGTTACATAAGGGACTGGGAAGCTGTATCATATTAGGTGCAGTATACTCCGTAATAGGATTATTGATTATTGCTGCATTTGGTCCACACCTGTTGAAGCTTTTTGTCAGTGGTAGTGAAACAGGAATTCTGGCAGATGCGCAGCATTTCCTTCTGATCAATGGATTGTTCTATTTTCCACTTGCATTGGTGAATATTGTCAGATTCATGATTCAGGGTATGGGATTTGGCTTCTTTGCCATTATAGCCGGTGTGTTGGAAATGGCAGCAAGGACTTTGGTAGGGGCAGTATTTGTGCCAATCTTTGGTTATAATGCTGCATGCTTTGCAAGCCCGCTTGCATGGATATTTGCAGACTGTTTCCTGATTCCGGCATATTTCGTTGTATGGAACAGGATGAAGCGTCATAAGGAAGCATATAGACAGGTATAATAGTCCGTGAATAAGACGGCTATCTATAGATGGGATGATGCTGCCGGCACGAGCCCTCATCCTAGAGAAGATACGTGCAGAGAAAGGATGGTACACAATGGACGCATTAACATGTATTGAAACAAGAAGAAGTATCAGAAAGTATCAGGAGAAGCCAATTCCTCATGAAGTGATGGAAGAAATCGTTAAAGAAGCTTCTTTCGCACCATCATGGAAGAACTCCCAGGTAGTCAGATATGTTGTAGTTGAGAATCCTGAATTAAAGTCCAAGATTGCTAATGATGCAGTTCTTGGCTTCACTTACAATACAGGAACAATCGAGCATGCCGCAGCACTGGTAGTCGTTACAATGATCCAGGGCAGAAGCGGATATGAGAGAGACGGTTCCTTTACTACCAGTAAGGAAGATCGCTGGGAAATGTTCGATGCAGGTATCGCAACACAGACTTTCTGTCTGGCAGCGCATGAGAAAGGCATCGGTTCCGTTATCATGGGAATCTTTGATGAAGCTAAGGTTGGCGAACTTATCAACATCGAAGAAGGAAGAAAAGTAGCAGCGCTGGTTGCTGTAGGTTATCCCGCAGAGACACCGGAAGCACCTAAGAGAAAAACGGTAGAAGATTTGGTACGTTTCATGTAATTGTGCATTTTCATAATTCAAAATGATAATTATGCATAAAAATACAAAAGAACAGAAACAGGTATTGACATATGCCGGCAAAGTGAATATAGTTATATCATAAAAACACAGAACAGAAACTAATGACCGAGAGGAGTACATGGTCTGAACGGATTCACAGAGAGCCGCAGGTGGTGGGATTGCAGCAGTCTAAGGAACATGGAATGGACTCGGGAAGGTGGGAGCAAAGAGCATATGCTTGAGTAATGCCCAACGGGATTTCCACCCGTTATCAAGGGAAGACGTATGATAGTACGTTTATGGAGAGGGTGTATTTTTATACATCAATTTAGGTGGTACCGCAGAAGTATATTCAAGAGCTTTTGTCCTAAGCAGTTAGGATAGAAGCTCTTTTTTTGCGCGAACGAGCAAGCGAAGCTTGCGAGTCTGCTTATTCACAGAGGTGATAGTAAGGAGGTCAGCTCATGATAATACCGACATATGAACAGGCGAAGCAATATGAAAAAGATTACACATACATTCCAGTGTGCGGGGAGATTCTGGCAGATGATGTCACCCCAATCCTGATGCTGCGTAAGCTGGCAGCGCTGGATGGACAGTATTTCCTGCTGGAGAGCGTGGAGGGCGGCAATCTTGGAAGATATTCTTTTCTGGGATATCATCCGAAGCTGTCTGTATCCTGTAAGAATGGTGTGGTGAAGGTAAAAGAGAATGGCATGGTCCGTATTCTTCCCGGTAAACCAAAGGAAGCCCTGCAGAGCCTGCTGGAACAGTATCGCTCCCCACAGATAGAAGGTCTTCCGACCTTTACAGGAGGTCTGGTTGGATACTTTGCTTATGAGACGATTCAATATGCAGAACCCAAGTTACATATCAAGCAGAGTGATGTAAATGATTTTGAATTGATGATGTTCGATAAGCTTTTGGCTTTTGACCAGGTAATGCATAAGCTGTGTATCATCGTCAATGCAAGGACTGCTGATGGTGAAGCAGGATACAACAAAGCAGTAGAAGAGATAGATGCCTTTATCGAGACTCTTCGTATTACAGAACCGATTCCTTATGAAAAGCCTCAGAAAGCACCGGAGTTTACCTGTAATCTCAGCAAAGAAGAGTATTGCAGCATGGTAGAGAAAACAAAGCATTACATCAAAGAGGGCGATATTTTCCAGGGTGTTATCTCCAGAAGATTTGAAGCGGATTATGAAGGAAGCCTTCTCAATGCATACAGAGTACTTCGAACTACCAATCCTTCGCCATATATGTACTACATGCAGATCAAGGATATGCAGATTGCAGGTACTTCACCAGAGACCATGGTGAAGCTGACCAATGGCAGACTGATGACTTTCCCGGTAGCAGGAACCAGACAAAGAGGCAAGAGCATAGAAGAAGATCAGGCATTGGAGAAGGAACTGCTGGCAGACGAAAAGGAATGTGCAGAACATAACATGCTGGTAGATTTGGCGAGAAATGATCTTGGAAGAATTGCAGAATATGGTTCCGTCAAAGTGGCAGATTACATGGCAATCCACCGTTTCTCCAAGGTTATGCATATCGCAAGTACAGTGGTAGGTGAGCTGGCAAAGGGTAAGACCTGTGCAGATACTATAGAAGCGCTGCTTCCGGCGGGAACACTCTCCGGAGCACCCAAGTTCAGGGCTTGTGAGATCATAGATGAGCTGGAACCGGAAGCCAGAGGTGTATATGGTGGGGCAATCGGATATATGGACTTTAGCGGCAATCTGGATGTATGTATTGCAATCAGAACAGCAGTGAAAAAAGGTAAGAAGGTATACGTACAGGCTGGTGCCGGTATCGTGGCAGATTCCATACCTGAGAATGAATATCAGGAATGTGCAAATAAAGCAGGCGCGGTAATAGAAGCAATCCGACTGACAGAGGAGGTGTGTAAGGCATGATTTTACTGATTGATAATTATGACAGCTTTTCTTTTAACCTTGTGCAGCTGATAGGAGAGCTTGCAGATGGCAGGGAAGAACTGCGAGTGATCCGAAATGATGAATTGTCAGTAGAAGAGATCATGAAGCTGGAACCCTCACACATTGTATTGTCACCAGGACCGGGAAGACCGTCTGATGCAGGCGTATGTGAAGCCCTGATCAGAGAAGTGGTGAATCACCCCATTCCATTGCTTGGGGTATGTCTGGGACATCAGGCAATCTGCGAGACATTAGGAGGTAAGATCACATATGCATCGCAGCTGATGCACGGTAAACAAAGCATGGTAAAGATAGATGACACGAGTGTCATTTTCAAAGGACTTCCGAAAGAAATTCCGGTAGCAAGATATCATTCGCTGGTGGCTGATAAGAACATGATACCGGAGTCCTTACAGATCACAGCAGTGGATGAGAAGGGCGAAGTCATGGCAGTACAGCATAAGACACTGCCTATCTATGGCGTTCAGTTCCATCCGGAGTCCATTATGACACCGCAGGGCAGGGAAATGATACAAAATTTCATGGGAGGATACGATGATGATAGCAGAAGCAACTAAAAAGGTAGTAGAGAGACAGGATTTAACAGCAGCAGAAGCAGAGCAGGTCATGGATGAGATCATGAGTGGTGAGGCAGAAGCTGTGAATATGGCAGCTTTCCTGACAGCACTTCGTATGAAGGGTGAGACAGTCGAAGAGATTACGGCTTTTGCAAAGGGCATGAGAAAGCACGGAATTAAAGTCCCTGTACAGGGAGACGTACTGGAAATCGTGGGAACCGGCGGCGATGAAGCCAATTCCATTAATATCAGTACAACAGCCAGCATCCTTGTTGCAGCAGCAGGCTATAAGGTAGCCAAACATGGTAACCGAAGCGTATCCAGTAAGAGTGGTGCGGCAGATTGTCTGGAAGCCCTTGGTGTAAAGCTGGATCTGGAGCCGGAGCAGAATGCCAAAGTCCTGGAAGAGAGCAATATCTGTTTTATGTTCGCACAAAAATATCATTCTGCAATGCGTTTCGTAGGACCTGTTCGTAAAGCACTTGGAATCAGAACAGTATTCAATATCCTTGGACCTCTTGCCAATCCGGCAGAAGCTGATGTGGAGCTGCTTGGTGTCTACAGCGAAGAGCTGGTAGAGCCTATGGCACATGTACTGTATAAACTGGGCGTGAAGCGTGCATTGGTCGTATATGGACAGGACAGACTGGATGAGATATCACTAAGCGCACCGACCACTGTTATGGAAGTGAACCAGGGTACTTTCACCAGATATGAACTGACCCCAGAACAGTTTGGCATGAAGAGATGTGATAAAAGTGAGCTGGTAGGAGGTAATGGCGCACAGAATGCCCAAATTACAGAGAACATTCTAAAAGGAGAATGTACAGATGCCAAGGCAGAAGCAGTGATTCTCAACGCAGGGGCTGGCATTTATCTGATGGGTGGAGCTGATTCCATTGCAGCTGGCATCCAGAAAGCAAGAGAGACAATCGCAAACGGCAAGGCATATGAGAAGCTACTACAGTTTGTGGCACTTACCAATGAGGAGAAATAGCATGATATTAGATGATCTGGCGGCAGCTACGCGGGCGAGAGTTGAGAGGAAAAAGGCACAGATACCACTGGAAACGGTGAAAGAACAGGCGTTGAACCTGGCAGCAAAGGAAGGCACATTTACGTTTCCATTTGAGCAGGCGGTTGCAAAAGAGGGTATCAGTTTTGTCTGTGAGGTGAAAAAGGCATCCCCATCAAAAGGAATCATAGCAGAGGATTTCCCTTATCTGGAGATTGCCAGAGAGTATGAAAAGGCAGGGGCTGACTGCATCTCCGTACTGACAGAGACAGACTACTTCAAGGGTGAAGACAGATTCTTACGGGAAATCAATGATGCAGTACAGATTCCAACGATCAGAAAAGACTTCATTATTGATGAATATATGATCTATGAAGCCAAATTGCTGGGGGCTTCCTGTGTATTGCTGATTGCAGCACTGCTTGATACAGAGACCATCAGACAATACAAGGCAATCTGTGACCAGCTTGGCTTGTCCGCACTGGTGGAAGCCCATGATGAAGCAGAAGCAGCCAGTGCTCTGGCAGCAGGAGCAAGAATGGTCGGAGTCAATAACCGTAATCTGAAGGATTTCACAGTGGATATCCACAACAGCACAAGGCTTCGTGAACTGGTTCCCCGTAATGTATTGTTCGTAGCAGAGAGTGGAATTAAGACAGCGGAAGATATTGCAGAGTTAGTCAGCGCTGGCGTGAATGGTGTACTGATAGGAGAGACATTGATGCGCAGCCCTGATAAAGCCCGGATGCTGGATGAACTTCGCAGTAGGGTATAAGTAGTGAGGTGTAATATGCCCAAGGTAAAGATATGTGGATTGAAGACATTAGAAGATGTAGAGATTGTGAATAAATATCTGCCGGAATATGTAGGGTTTGTCTTTGCACCAACGAAGAGATTCGTAACCGATGAACAGGCGTTGATGATGAAGCAGGCATTGGCGCCACAGATTCAGGCAGTAGGGGTATTTGTCAATGAACCCATAGAGCATGTGCTGACGTTGTGCAGCCGAGGAATCATTGATGTGATACAGCTGCATGGAGACGAGACTCCAGAATATATCACAGAAATCAAAAACAGAACTGACACGCCTGTCATAAAAGCAGTCAGAGTACAGAGCAGTGAACAGGTAAGCAGTATGGTGACACCTTTGGCAGAGTATATGCTTTTTGATACATATAAAAAAGACGCTTATGGTGGAAGCGGGGAACGTTTTCCATTAGAGATTCTACAGAAAAGCTTAAAAGAGCTGGAAAACCAGGGCGTGTCAATACAGCCGTTTTTCCTGGCAGGCGGACTGACACCTGGGAATATTGAAGAAGTACTTGGAACACAGGATTGTTATTGCATAGATGTCAGTACCGGAGTGGAGACCGACGGACATAAGGATGAAGCGAAAGTACGAGAACTGATAGAGAAGATTCGCAGATATCAGAAAGAGAGGAGTAATCAAATGGAACAGAAGAAAGGACGATACGGGTTATACGGTGGACAGTATATTCCTGAGACATTAATTCCCGCAGTCAATGAAGTGGAGAAAGCATACGAATACTATAAGAATGACCCACAATTCAAGCAGGAATTACATGATCTGCTGACGAAATATGCAGGAAGACCATCATTGCTTTATTATGCAGAGAAAATGACAAAAGATCTGGGTGGAGCAAAGATCTATCTCAAACGTGAGGATCTGAATCATACCGGTTCCCATAAGATCAACAATGTATTGGGGCAAGTGCTGCTTGCCAAGAAGATGGGTAAGACCAGAGTCATTGCAGAGACAGGAGCAGGTCAGCATGGTGTGGCAACAGCCACAGCGGCAGCACTGATGGATATGGAATGTGAGATCTTCATGGGAAAAGAAGATACTGACAGACAGGTGCTCAACTGCTATAGAATGGAGCTTCTGGGAGCAAAAGTACATCCCGTTACTTCAGGAACAATGACACTGAAAGACGCTGTCAATGAGACCATGCGTGAATGGGCTTCCAGAATGGATGATACATTGTATGTACTTGGTTCTGTTATGGGACCTCATCCTTTTCCGATGATTGTCCGTGATTTCCAGAAGATTATCGGAGAGGAGATCAAAGAGCAGCTGCAGGAAGCAGAAGGCAGATTACCGGATGCTGTAATTGCCTGTGTAGGTGGTGGCAGCAATGCAATGGGCGCTTTTTATGAATTTATTCCTGACACGAGTGTCAGATTAATCGGATGCGAAGCGGCAGGACTTGGTGTGAACAATCCAAAGAATGCGGCAACTATCGCAAATGGAAGTATTGGTATTTTCCACGGTATGAAGTCTTACTTCTGCCAGAATGAATATGGACAGATCGCACCGGTATATTCTATCTCTGCCGGACTGGATTATCCGGGAATCGGACCAGAGCATGCTAATCTTTACGAAACAGGCAGAGCACAGTATGTTCCGGTTACGGATGAAGAAGCGGTAGAGGCTTTTGAATATTTGTCAAGAACAGAGGGCATCATTCCTGCAATCGAGAGTGCCCATGCAGTAGCATATGGTAAGAAGCTTGCACCGACCATGGATAAAGACCAGATCATTGTAATTAACATTTCAGGACGCGGAGATAAGGATGTAGCCGCAATCGCCAGATACAGGGGGGTAGAGATCTTTGACTAGAATACAGAAAGCATTTGATAATCAGAAGGCATTCATTGCCTTTGTAACAGGGGGAGACCCTGATGTGGAAACCACAAAGAAGCTGATACCGGAGATGGCAAAAGCCGGAGCAGACCTGATAGAGATAGGAATTCCTTTTTCAGATCCTATTGCAGAGGGCGTGGTAATCCAGGAAGCAGATGTGCGTGCATTAAGCGCAGGTACTACGACAGATGATTTATTTGATATGGTAAAAGAAGTCCGCAAGGAGACAGATGTCCCTCTTGTATTCATGACTTACATGAATCCGGTGTATACCTATGGGACAGAGCGTTTTATGAAGAAGTGCGCAGAGTGTGGAATTGATGGCGTGATCATTCCTGATGTGCCTTTTGAGGAAAATGATAAAGTCAGTGGCGCATGCGAGGCAGCAGGCGTAGATCTGATATCCATGATCGCCCCGACTTCCAAAGAGCGTATCCATATGATTGCAAAGCAGGCAAAAGGTTTCCTGTATTGCGTATCTTCATTGGGCGTAACGGGTGTGAGAAGCCAGATTACAACAGATATTCATGCTATGGTTGAGCAGGTGAAACAGGTATCAGACATCCCCTGTGCCATTGGCTTTGGTATTTCCACACCACAGCAGGCATATGAAATGGCAGCTAAGGCAGATGGAGCTATTGTAGGCAGTGCCATTGTAAAGCTTGTTGCCAGGTATGGTAAAGACTGTATTGCTCCTGTGTGTGAATACATTAAAGAGATGAAAGCAGCAGTCAGCAGGGCAGAAAATTAAAAAAGGTTGTAATTTACCTGATATATAGTAAAATATAACTAGCCTATATATGGATTTATGATGTATAATCTGTATACAGGCTAGTGTACTGTATCACTGACATTTCGCCAAATAACTTGTATAAGTTTTCATCTGCTGCGTTATTTAGCTGAAAGTCAATGATACAGTACACTAGTTATTTGTTTATGAGGAGCTTACTATATGTTGGAAAATAAAGAAAAAATTGACCTGAAAAATAAATGCGTTTTTATTACCGGTGTGGCGGGATTTATCGGTTCCAATCTGGCTAAGCGCCTTTTGAAAGAAGTAGAGGGTGTAAAAGTTATCGGTCTGGATAACATGAGTGCCTATTATGATGTATCTTTAAAAGAAGCCAGACTGGCAGAACTGAATCAGTATGAACAGTTTTATTTTATAAAAGGCAATCTGGCAGACAGAGCTGCGATTGATTCAATTTTTGGTCAATACCAGCCACAGATCGTTGTAAATCTGGGAGCACAGGCGGGGGTTCGCTATTCCATTACGAATCCAGATGCCTATATAGAAGCAAATCTGATTGGCTTCTATCATATTCTGGAGGCTTGCAGACATTCCTATGATGAAGGGAATACTCCTGTAGAGCACCTGGTATATGCCTCCAGTTCTTCCGTATATGGCTCTAATAAGAAAGTGCCATACAGCACGGAGGATAAGGTGGATAACCCGGTCAGTCTCTATGCTGCAACGAAGAAATCTAATGAACTGATGGCACATGCCTATTCCAAACTCTATAATATTCCATCCACGGGACTTCGTTTCTTTACGGTATATGGACCTGCAGGAAGACCGGATATGGCATATTTTGGCTTTACGGATAAGCTGTTAAAAGGTGAGAAAATACAGATCTTTAATTACGGAAACTGTAAGAGAGATTTTACCTATATTGACGATATTGTAGAGGGTGTGGTCCGTGTCATGCAGGGAGCACCAAAACGTGAGAATGGAGAAGATGGCTTGCCGATTCCACCTTATGCAGTCTACAATATCGGTAATCAGAATCCGGAGAATCTGTTGGATTTTGTGCAGATATTGCAGGAAGAACTGATACGGGCAGGTGTGCTGCCAGAGGATTATGACTTTGAAGCACATAAGGAACTTGTTCCCATGCAGGCAGGAGATGTGCCTGTGACGTATGCAGATACGTCAGCATTAGAACGCGATTATGGATATAGACCGACCACAAGTCTGCGTGAAGGACTAAGACATTTTGCAGAGTGGTATGCAAGGTTTTATAAATAAGAAGGAGAACACCATGAGAGAATTTAAAGACTTGAAAATTGCAGTTGCCGGTACTGGCTATGTAGGACTTTCTATTGCAACACTGTTGAGCCAGCATCATCAGGTAACAGCTGTAGACATTATTCCTGAGAAGGTAGAGATGCTTAACAAAAGAAAGTCTCCAATTCAGGATGAATATATTGAGAAATATCTGGCAGAGAAGGAGCTGGATCTGAAAGCAACACTGGATGCCAAGGAAGCATATTCTGATGCAGACTTTGTTGTGATTGCAGCACCGACAAATTATGACAGTAAGAAGAATTTCTTTGATACCTCTGCTGTAGAAGCAGTTATCAAGCTGGTAATCGAATACAATCCAGAAGCGATTATGGTCATCAAATCCACGATTCCAGTTGGATTTACTGCATCTGTCCGTGAGAAATACCACTGTGACAATATTATCTTCAGCCCGGAATTTCTGCGTGAGAGTAAGGCTTTATATGATAACCTGTATCCAAGCCGTATCATTGTTGGTACAGACGTGGAGAACGCAAGACTGGTAAAGGCTGCACATACCTTTGCAGAATTACTTCAGGAGGGCGCAATCAAAGAGGATATTGATACGTTATTCATGGGATTTACAGAAGCAGAAGCAGTGAAGCTTTTTGCCAATACGTATCTGGCATTACGTGTCAGCTATTTCAATGAGCTGGATACCTATGCAGAAATGAAGGGGCTGAATACGAAGCAGATCATAGACGGTGTATGCCTTGACCCTCGTATCGGAACACACTACAACAATCCAAGCTTCGGTTATGGCGGTTACTGCCTGCCAAAGGACACGAAACAGCTGCTTGCCAATTATGCAGATGTGCCTGAGAATCTGATCGAAGCAATCGTAGATTCCAACCGTACCCGTAAGGACTTTATCGCAGACAGAGTATTGGAGATTGCAGGCGCATATGGTGCAAATGACAGCTGGGAAGAAGGAAAAGAGAAAGAAGTAGTAGTGGGCGTATATCGTCTGACTATGAAGAGTAACAGTGACAACTTCCGCCAGAGCTCCATTCAGGGTATTATGAAGCGTATCAAGGCAAAGGGCGCTACAGTTATTATCTATGAGCCAACCTTAAAAGACGGAGAGACCTTCTTTGGCAGCAGGGTTGTGAATGACCTGGAGGAGTTCAAGAAGCAGAGCCAGGCAATCATTGCCAACCGATATGACAAGTGTCTGGATGATGTAGAAGATAAGGTATATACAAGAGATATTTTCCAGAGGGATTAAGGGATAACTTAAAAGGGTATAAGGCGTTTTTCATGCCTTATACCCCTTTACTTTAAGTGACGCCGTGCATAGTTAACAATTCACCGCAGGCACACTCTCGTTGCTCATCGCTGGCAGCGGTACATAAGCGGCTAAAATACAGCCGCTAAGTACCGACCGCCCTGAAGCACCTGCTTGTGAAATTGTTAATTATGCACGGCTGTTACTTTTAAAGTTTAGTTTCGTAAGTACTTTATTTAGAACAAGCCCCTGATATCATATATTCTGCCATCGGATGCGCGGAAGCGGTAGATATTGGGTGCTGCATTTTCGTGTATCATGTAGTAGGAACCGTCGAAGTACGATATGAAATAGGGGGTACCGTTGTTGCCGAAAAGGTGATACAGGTTTTCAAAGTTGCCGGTGGTGAAGTCCTCCAGTGTTCTTGCACGTAATACGGTGGAAGCGGATAGGTCATATTGCAGATTGGTGGACACTGTAAGAAAGAAATATCCGTCTACAATACTGATCTGTACCATTCCTGCGATATCGGGCGAGACCGGATAGGTCTGGAGAACCTCGAAGGTGGATTTATCGACCATCACGATACTGCTCAGTTCCACGGCCGGGAACAGGATTACATCACCTGCTATTGTGAAAGAACGCACATAGCAATGCGCCAGCTCAGGGATTGCCTTTATCTCCAGAAGTTGCAGGGACAGTGAGTCGCCGATTCGCTGATATATGTACATTTCTCCTGTTTTGGAGCTCCATGCGTAGAACAGTTTATCAACGGGATCATAGCTGACATAATGAGGACGGACACCGACATTTTCAAAGGTCTGAAGGAGTCTGAAGCTGTCATAGCCCTTTGCAAATGTAAGAATCCGGTCATTTTCCGTATCGGTGACCATGTAAATGTCGCCATCACTGCATAAGGCATGAGGCTCCTTCAACTTTCTGGTCATGACATTCCAGTCGCGAAGCTCTCTGGAGAGATCATCGGAATAAATGATTTGATTATGATTGGAATCTACAATATAATAGGTATTGTTGATTTTGGTAATCTGTGTAGGCATCAACAGATAGGAATAACCGTTGGAGGCAGCAGATACCTGCAATGCCGGCTGGCTGCACAGAACCGGCAGAAGAACCAATGCCGTTAGTTTTTGCAATATATTCTTTATACGATACATAACCCACCTCGTAAATATATTATGATACATAAATGATAGCATAGAGAAAGAGTCAGGTAAATAAATACTTTAAATCATACCAGGAGGAAAAAACAATGAAATGCAGGAAACCAAAGAAAAATACCGGGATGCTGGTGTTACTTGGCATACTGACAGTAGTACTGCTGATTCTGGTTGTCATAACTTTCAGATTGAGCAGGAAGTCCCCAATACAGGAGTCACAGGAAACGACAGAGAGCTCAGAAGAGGAAAGCACACAGGCTGCTGTCGAAACGACAACGGCTGAGACAACCCAAGAGGAAACGGAGTCAGAGACAAGAGAAGAAGCAAAGCAGGACGGATATATTATCATAGGTGACAGCCATGTCGTTGTGACGGATGGGCTTGGCTATGGTGTATATGGCTCTGCTGTGGAGGGCGTTATCTATAATGAGAATTTATTCTTTGTCCACACAGGTCTTGACCCTGTCATGGGAACCTTTGAATGGCTTAAGGGAGATGGTACGGCGCAGATACAGACTATTATAGAAGAGCATCCGCAGATAGGGGACTGGAATATTATCAGCATACATGGAACGAGCATGGTTACCATGCCGGATATAGCCGTCCAGTATATAGATAATTATGAGAAGTGGATAAATGACACCTTCAGCCGGTATCATGTGTATATGGTATCCATTCCGCCACTGGATGAAAAGGCATGGAAAGAGAAGCACCCGGATGTTCCAAGAGACAACGAGAGCATCAAGGCTTTTAACAAACAGATCAAAGAAGCCTTCCCGGAGAATTATTTTGATTACTATGACTGGTTTCTGGAGCATGATGATTTTCAGGATGAAATCCATTATACTGGCAAGACGTATTGTATGCTTTTTGATGAAATCATAAATAAAATCAAAACGCAATCTTAAATTTTTCTAAACTTAAACACTTGTATGGTAAAAACAACAATGTTATTATATATACAAGTGCTATTTTCAGAATTGTCAGTTAATGATATGTGAGAAAGCTCATTCAGTTTTACACCTGAATTGAGGATAAATAAAGAAATGTACAATTATGAGGAGGAATTATGGCTTCATTAAAAGAATCCCTTTCTAAGGGAATTACCACAATTAATGTAAAGACCAACAGTTTTATGGAGGAGTCAAAATGTAAAACTTATATTTCGACTCTGGAAAAAGAAATTCAGATCTTAAAACAGAACATTGGAGAGACTGTATATGCTAAATCTGTGGCTGGTGAGAGCTATGAAGAGGAAGTAGCCGGGATGATCGGGCAGATTCGGGGCAAGTATGAGGAGATCGAGCAGCAGAAGGCAGCGATTGAACGGCTTGCAGTTCAGGAGAAGCAGATACTGGGTAATCAGTCCATGACAGTAAATATCAGATATTGTGCAAATTGCGGTGCCCAGAATGCGGCAAATTATAAGTTCTGCAGTAAATGCGGAAGCCCGCTGAACTAATCATTACGCTACATATGTAACGCTGCTGTGATAAAGCAGAAAACAGCAGCAGTTAATTATGAGAAATAGAGAAAACAAGGAGAGAAAGTTATGCAGTTTGATCCCATGACAGGAGAACCAATCGAGGAACAGCAGAATGAAGAAAATGTGCAGTTTGATCCTATGACAGGAGAGCCAATCGGCCAGACAGCTCAGGAAGAACAGCCTACAGGCGGCTTTGACCCTATGACAGGAGAGCCAATCGGCCAGACAGCTCAGGAAGAACAGCCCACAGGCGGCTTTGATCCCATGACAGGGGAGCCAATCGGCCAGACAGCTCAGGAAGAACAGCCCACAGGCGGCTTTGATCCCATGACAGGAGAACCAATCGGCCAGACAACACAGCAGTCGGGCGGTTTTGACCCAATGACAGGAGCACCCGTAATACAGAAGCCAAAGAGCAAGGTTCCGGTTATCGTGGGAGCAGTAGCAGGCGTCATTGTACTTGTATTCCTTCTGGTATTTGGCGGAATTAAGTCAGGACTTTTCCTTGGCAAATCAGGCAAGGTTCTTTTGGCAGCAAACAATACATTAAAGAAGATGCCTCATTTCGTAGAGACACTTGAGCCAATGCTTGGTCTGGTAGAGGACGAATTCACAGTGGAGTTCAGTGCGAAAGCAGACGGCGTAAAGATAGGTGGTTCTTTTATTAATGCAAGCAAGCAGAAGCAGGTAACAGCCAAGCTTGAATATGGCGGAGAGTCTATAGAAGGTCTGGCAGGTGTTGATTCCGACTCTTTGAAATTCCAGGTTCCTGATCTTTCCAAGAAGCTTTTTGTATACAATTACAAAAAAGAAAATACCGGATATATCGTAGATCTGATCGGTGACGAATATATTGATACGCTCAATTCTTCACTGGAGCAGCTCGTTTCCGGCAGCCAGGATACTGACAAGGCACAGAAGGACGTGACCAATGTTGTAATGAAGGAATTAAAGAGCCTGAAATTCCAGTCTGCTGCCAAGGAAGAATTCACTGTAAACGACAAAGATGTTATGTGCAAGGGCTACAAGACAACAATTACCGGTGCTAACATATGGAATATCATTGATGGAAGTTATCAGGCAATGCTTGATAATTATCAGTCCGTAGGAGAAGCAGTAGATGTATTAGACAGCTATGGCGAAATCGAATCAGAGTTATCCTATCTGGAAGATGAACTGGATAATATGGAAGATATAGTTGTTACCTTCTATATCTATAAGAATCAGCTTGCAGCTATCGTCGTAGAGGACGAAGACTTTGATGATGATCTCCAGCTGTGCTTTGAAGGTGGAGACTACAGATTACAGAATATCACATTTAAGAGCGGTTCCTACAGAATCTCTATGAAGGGTTCTGATGATGGAACAAAAGAGAAATTCAAGCTTAGAGAGAAATATGGAACCAATGCATATGATCTTGGCAGCTTCGAGTATAACTACGAAAGCGGCAAGTATAAGATTGAGGTAGATGGCGAGGTACTCAGCGGTAAGCTGTACAAGGAAGGCAGGACACTGAATCTGTCTATTGATGGTCAGTATGATATCCCTGATATGGATTTTGCTGTTACCAGAGGTGCTAAGCTGCAGAAGTTCTCAGGAGACGAATTCGATATCGGTAATGCTGATGCAGACGATCTTTACGATCTGGTAGACGATATTACAGATGAATTAAGCGACTTTGATTATTTAATTGATCTTTTTTAAAAAAATGGCAGGCTATGTATGGGAGGGAAATACTTATATTTCCCTCTTATTTATGAGGAGAAAAGGATATGAGTATACGGTTGTTAAACAGTGGTGTGATCATTGGGGGAAAATATCAGATCACAGCCGCATTGGGAGGAAATCCGGTAGGAATCACCTATGCAGGTACTGCAGTGCAGACTGCACAGAAGGTGATTATCAGAGAATTTATGCCGCAGGATTGCTGTGAAAGAGCGGCAGATGGAAGTATCATCAATGTAGCAGACGTTTTTGAACAGGAGAAGCAGAAATATATCGCAGGTGCAAAGATTCTTCTTGCCAATCCGGGACAGGCAGTGACACAGGTATATGAATTACTTGAAGAAAATGGCACTGTGTATACAATTATGGAATATGTGGAGGGAATCAGTCTGGATGCATATCTGACACAGAATAAGAACAGATTCCCAGTAGGAAGAATACAGGTTTTGATACAGCCTCTCCTCGCTGATTTTGCTCGTTTACAGGAAATGGGCTTTATACATGGTAATATTTCACCGGACAACCTGATTTTCAGTAATGCCGGAAGTCTGAAGCTGACAGGCTTTGGCTATGTACAGGGAAAGGTATCGCTAAAGTCTGATGCATATGCAGCTGCCGAGATGTTCCAGACACAGCAGCCAGTCAGTATGTCAGCAGATGTTTATGCTCTGTGTGCAAGTATATACAGATGTATTACAGGTGCGGCTCCACAGGAGGCTTACAGGAGAATGAGTCAGGATATGCTTCAGAAGCCATCTGCCCTGGGAGTAGAGATACCGACCAGCACAGAAAGTGCATTGATGATGGGTATGAAGCTTTCTGCAAAGGAACGTTTTCAGGCAATGAAGGCTTTTGCAAGAGCCTTTGGTCAGGTACAGGCTGCCACACCTGAAAAGAAGAAGGGAGGCAATGGTGGAACGATAGCACTTATTATCGTCGGATGTGTTCTTATAATAGGATTGGCTGTTGCTGCTTTCATACTGTTTGGACAGATGTCCGGAAAAGAGGCGGCTTCTGACAATGACCAGACAGAAGCTACGATAGAGGCTTCTTCAGAGAGTACAACAGAAACGACAGAAGAAGGCTCAGAATACAATCAGCTGCTTTCAGAAGGACGATATGATGAAGTGATCAATCAGATCGTTACGCTTTCAGAAACTGCCGATCTGCCGGATGCAATGAAGGAACAGTACTCACAGATTCTGCAGCAGGCATTGGAAGCGCAGTATTCTGATTTTGAGAGCAAGGTTGCAGACAGCAGGAATTCCAATGATTATGACGCTGTATTTTCACAGATTGCAGAAGAAGAGGATATGTATAACCAGCTGCAGTCCAACAGTCTGGCGTCAGCGTATATAGATATGCAGAAGCTTACAGATAAACGTGATGAAATGAAGCATGCTCATGCAGAATATCTTATGAATGATGCAATCTCCGCTGCAGCTGCCAAGCTTGATGAAAGCGGATTAAATGATGCAGCAGCGAAGCTGCAGGAGTATGCAGATGAGGGAATTATCACGCCGGAAGAGCTGGAAAAGAGCAGAGAAAGTGCTTATTCCACCTTTGTGATCGCCAAAATAACGGCTTTTAATAATGCAGGAACTGATGCGGAGACTATTCTGCAGTATATCAATACGAACCTTGCAAATACAGGCAATAACAGCCAGGTACTGGAATTCTGGGATTATTACAATGCGCTGCTTGGCAGAAATGTCATGGATGCTACAATCAGACATCAATCCGGAAACGGATATATTCTTGAGTACAGTAATTCAACTGAGCTGACAAGAGCAGATATTGATTATCTTTCACAGTACGAAGTGAAATTAGCAGTATATGAAATTTTTGCTAGACATGGCAAGATTTTCAGTGATCAGGCATTAAATGAGTATTTCCAGGCTTTTAACTGGTATCAGCCATCTTCTGACTTCGACGACAGCGTTCTGAATGAATATGAGAAGCACAACCTGGATTTACTGGTCAGCTATCAGAGAAGCATGGGATACAGATAAATATGCGAAAGAGAAAAATGCGATACAAATGTGCAATGCTTTTTATGATCTGCTGTATCAGCGGCATGAGGGTGAATGCACAGGAAGATAAAATATATTATGTCAGACAGGATGGCACCGGTGATTTCACTTCCATACAGGATGGAGTCAATCAGGTGGAGGATGGTGCTGTTCTGATCATTACTCCCGGAGTCTACAATGAATCGGTCACGGTGACAGATAAGACGATCAGGCTGATAGGAACGAACCGTGAGAAATGCATCATCATGGCAAGTGCGGAGAATTATCATAATATCCCGCTTACGATAGTCGCAGGAATGGTGAGCAATCTTACCATATACGGCAGAAATCTCAGTGGAGAATATATCCAGTCGGTCAGTCTCAATGAAAATACTGTATATGAATGGCAGGATACCTTTCCGGGCTATGCCATTCATATAGATCAGGATTATTCCTATGGCCGTGAGCTGATCGCAAATGGACAGGGGGGCTGCATCTATCTTCATAATAATTCGAATCCCGAGCTGGATGGTGATGCACAGTTCATTATGAAGAACTGCAGGCTGACGAATTATAAATGCCCATATATTATGGCGCTGCATTCCATGGGAAAGAGCAATCCGCTGTATCTTACTTTTGAAAATGTAAAGGCTTCAACAGTTGCCTACGAGGATATGACGTGTTATAATACATGGAACGAAAATACATGGTTTGATGTAAGAGCCTTACAGTCCTACGCTGTGAAACAATATTTGCAGGAAAACGGATATTATTCTGCTGCAGCAGGGCAGCTGCTGCATACATATAGTGTAGCTCAGAGAAGACAGTTTAGTGCTTCCTTACAGAATAATTCGCTGCTGAAAGAAAGGTCGGAGCTTGAGGAAGGGATTACGATACTCCAGTCCGATACGATAGGAAGAAGAATCGGAAGCAGCAGTACTGCCTGTCAGGTCATTGATATTGCAAATGCAGAACATGATGAGCAGGCAGACGGCTGGTGTGGCCTTTCAGGGATCTATCTGACGCAGGAGAGCAAAAATAATACACTGATAGAAATGAACTATCCGCTGTTTTAAACAGGAGGATGAGATGTTTAATAAAACGAAAAAAATAATTATAATCGTGATTGCTGTACTGGTACTGCTTGAAACTCTGGTATTGGGAAGCCTGATTGTCTATCGGGTAACGCAGAACAGCTACGAGCATTATATTGAGACAGCCGAAGAATATGAATAGCGATAATTGATTAAAGGAAACAGGCATGAGCGCAGAGACAAGCCTATTCTGCATAAAAGACGTGCAAAGGAATGGGGTATGGTACGCAAATGTTTGAATAAAAAGATGAGGAGAGAATGAGATGAAGTGTCCAAAGTGTCAAAGTGAAATTAAGGATAATGCCAAGTTTTGTACCAAATGCGGATGTAATCTTGCAGAAGAGCTGGCTAAAATGAAGCCTGCAGCTCCACAGCAGCCTGTACAGCCACAGGTGCAGCAGGATAAGGTATGTGTAAAATGTGGTGCGCCCATTAAACCGGGTGCAAGATTCTGTACTAAGTGCGGTACACCGGTAGCACAGCCAGCGCCGGTACAGCCAACAGTAGAAGCGCCCAAGCCAGCACCAACGCCAGTACAGCCAACTCAAACACCGCAGCCAAAGGCAGCAACGCCGGTTCAATCAGCACCAACACCGCAGCCAAAGGCAGCAACGCCGGTTCAGCCGGCACCAACACCGCAGCCAAAGGCAGTAACGCCAGTACAGCCAACTCCGGCACCACAGCCAAAGGCAGCAGCACCGGTAAAACCAGCGCCGGCACAACCAAAGCCGGCTCCGGCGTCCAACAAGCAGCCTAAGCCAGCCATGCCAAAGGATGACGAGAAGGCCAGCCCGGCTCTGATCATTGTCGTAGTGGTTCTTGCAGTTCTGGTTATTGCTTCCGGTATCGTATGCTTCCTGGTATGGAATGGCACAATCAGTCTGCCTTTTGGCGGCACAGTAACAGAAGAGACAATAGATGAGGAAGAGAGCACGGAAGCTACAACTGAGGCAGAGACAAGCACAGTAGATGTTGATGAGCTTTTTGCAGAGGCAGATACACTGGCAGAGACAGGTAAAGGGCAGATTGCTGTTGATGCAGAAATCGTAGATGGCATGAATAATCTGAATGCTGCAATCCGGGAATATGCATCCAAGGCAGAAGAAGCAGGAGATATCAGCCTGGCAGTGGACAGAATCAATGATGCGTATGTCGCTTATATTACAGCGATTGTAAGACATAAGGATATGTTAAGTGCATCTACTCTTTCAGGTGCTATCTATAAGCAGATACTGATTGAGATGGATGATGCGGCAGCATTGGGAGATGATCTGGCTGCTAAGGGATATGAAGTGGATTATTCTTCCCTGACTTCAGCAAAAGATGAATTTATCAAGTCCTATACAGATAGGATCGTAGCTGCCTTTGATGAATTCACAAAAGGACAAATGTGGTCAAGAACAGAGTGCTGGAATCTTATGTCAGAAACACCGGATAATATGTTTGATAATTCTGATCTGGATAACCCACTCAGGCTTCGTTATGCATATGCACTTTCATGGTGGATACAGAAGCAGATTGAGTCAGAGCTTGCGAGTGGTACGATTACGACCAAGGGCGCAGCAATCAAGATTGGCGGCATGATTGAAACAATGGATTATAATCCTATGATGATCAATTACTATATCAGCTATATGAATGATGCGGGTGAGGATTGTACAGAGGTTTCACAGGCTTATGATGATATCGTAAATCAGTTATCACAGACACAGGGATTCGTTCTGGGACAGGATATTTCACTGGATCATTTCTGGTATTTCAATGATTTCGGTGAGTATTCAGGTGATATGGAGGATGGCTCTACCAATGGTGTAACTCCTGAGAACCGTCAGTGGATTCGTGACCGCATGGCAAATGTCACATTTGTAACACAGTAGTATGAAGAAAAGTAATATAAAGAAGATCATAGTGGTGCTGGCCTGTGTCCTGCTTGCAGTCATTCTGTCCGGTATCATTATGATCACACGTAGATCAAAGTCACAGGATACAAAAGAAGAGATTACCTTTGAAGAAATATCGAAGGAGCCTGAATCATCACAGAGTCAGGAAGAAACGACGCAGGAAGAGACAGAGGAAGAGACGGAAACAATCACATATCCACAGCCGGAGTATGATTTTACCACGGAGGAGGTTAATGTTGCCATAGAAGGACTTGACAGGGAATATACCTTCGTGTGGGTAAGTGATCTTCACCTTGTCACCGACCATGAAGCCGGAGATGAGAATGGAGATGTGCGTCCGGAATATCTGGATGCTATCAGGAAAAGATACGAAGAACTGGCTGTTACAGAAGATGGTGTACATGCCGAAGACCTGTGGCCGGAGATCATCAAATTCATTAACTATGGTGACTATGATGGTGCAATCTTTGGTGGAGATATGATGGATTATTGCAGTAATTCCAATATCAGAATCATCAAGGAAGGGCTTGACCAGCTGCATATTCCCTACATGTATGTAAGAGCAGACCATGATTATGGAGTGTACTATGGAGGTGTCTTTTTTACAGAAACGGAAAGTCGTGCCCTGCATAAGACCATAGACGGAGATGAGATGTCACACAAATTCTGGGATATGGGAGATTTCATCGTTCTGGGAATAGATAATTCCACAAAAGACATGCCGGAGTATTATTATAATATGGTGGCAGATGTATACAGCAGGGGCAAGCCGGTCATTATGGCAACCCATGTTCCTTATGAGTCCCGGGTGGATGACTCTCTTGCACAGTTGTCCATGCAGGTACGTAATCAGATCTATTACTGGAGTGTGGACAGTGAACATTATAAACCTAATGATGTCACACAGAAATATCTGAATTTATTATACAGTGAGGATACGATAGTGGAGCAGGTGTTAGCAGGTCATCTTCATGCTTCATGGGATGGCATGATGACACAGCGGCTGCCGGAGCATATTTTCGGGCCGGCATTCCAGGGACATATTGGAATCATACACGTGATTCCAAAGTAGATTTTCAAGGGGCATCCGACAGGATGCCCTTTTCGTATGAAAGAGCTGGAAGATAACACCTCAGTTTATTGTGCATAGTGTACAATATTGATGTATAGAACTTTATACTTTTAACAAAAATGCATTTTGCACTTGTAATTTATTCGGCATAATGATATTATAATCTTGCAAATCGGAAACGTTACCGATACCGATACCGACAACGTTTTCACAAGGGGTTCAACACTAAGAAGGAAAGAGGTATTTTTATGAGAAAGAAATTATTAAGTGCATTACTCGGAACCACAATGGTTGTATCAATGCTTGCAGGATGTGGAAGCAGCGCAGAGACAAGTACAACACAGACAACAGCAGATCAGAAGGAAACAACTGCAGCTGCAACAGAAGCAGCATCTACGGAAGCAGCATCCACAGAGGCAGCTGCTGCAGAGTCAACAGGAACAGGTAAGGTATATTATTTGAACTTCAAGCCTGAGCAGGCAGATGACTGGAAGAACCTTGCAGCGAAATATACAGAGGAGACAGGAGTACAGGTAGATGTAGAGACAGCAGCTTCCGGTACTTATGAATCTACATTGAAGTCAGAGATTGCCAAGACAGACGCACCTACACTTTTCCAGGTAAATGGTCCGGTAGGTCTGGCAACATGGAAGGATTACTGCTATGATCTGTCAGGTTCTGATGTATATGGACAGCTGAAGAGTGATGACTTCGCATTAAAGGATGGCGATGCTACACTTGGTATTGCATACGTAACTGAGACTTATGGCATCATCTACAATGCAGATATCTTAAATGATTACTTTACTAAGGATTATGCAGTAGTTAAGAGCGTGGATGAGATTAATTCCTTTGATAAGTTAAAGGCAGTAGCAGACAGCATTCAGGAGAATAAGGATGATCTTGGAGTAAAGGGTGCTTTCACTTCAGCAGGTATGGATTCAAGCTCCGACTGGAGATTCAAGACACATCTTGCAAACCTTCCTATCTACTATGAATACAAGGCAGACGGCATCAGCTCTACAGATGCAATCAAGGGTACATATCTTGACAACTACAAGGCTATCTGGGATTTATATATTACAGATTCCACCTGTGCACCTTCAGTACTTTCCAGCAAGACCGGCGAAGATGCGACAGCAGAGTTTGCTCTCGGTGAAGCAGTATTCTATCAGAATGGTACATGGGCATACTCAGATCTGAGCAGCAACGGTATGTCTGATGAGTCCCTTGGAATGCTTCCTATCTACATCGGTGCAGAAGGTGAAGAGAATCAGGGTCTTTGTACAGGTAGTGAGAACTACTGGTGTGTAAACAAGAATGCAGCTCCTGAAGATATTCAGGCAACACTGGATTTCCTTAACTGGGTAGTAACATCTGACGAAGGCTGCAATGCACTTTCACAGGATATGGGATTTGTTTGCCCGTTCAAGGCATTTGACAACTATCCTGCAACCAACCCTCTGATCAACATTGCAAATGACTATGTATCTGCAGGCAAGACTTCTGTAGCATGGACATTTACAACAATGCCTTCTGAAGAGTGGAAGAACGGTGTAGGCAGTGCATTATTAGAGTATGCTCAGGGTACAGGCGACTGGGACGCAGTTGTAACAGCATTCGTTGACGGATGGGCAACTGAGTACGCAGCAGCTAACAACTAAGCAGCGGACATTAACACAGAGTGACCATGAATGTATGTAGTGCATTCATGCTGGCAGGAAGTGGGCAGCGGATACTTACTGTCCACTTCTTTTCAATGTATGGCAGATACCAGAAAGGCATGGGGATTATTATGGAGAAAGCGATTAAAAAATATTTTCCTATCTTCGCATTACCGACATTTGCGGCATTCATGATAGGATTTATCATTCCATTCGTATTAGGAGTTTATTTATCTTTCTGTGAATTTACGACTGTTACGGATGCTACTTTTGTAGGATTCAAGAATTATATCAGAATATGGGGCGATGCTACATTTATCCACGCTCTCTGGTATACTTCACTTTTTACTGTAGTATCAGTGATCACAATTAACGTACTGGCTTTTGCAGTAGCAATGTTACTGACCAAAGGCATCAAAGGTACTAACATATTCAGAACCGTATTCTTTATGCCAAATCTGATCGGAGGAATCATCCTTGGATATATCTGGCAGTTGATATTGAACGGTATTTTATTACATTTTGAGAGAACACTTACTTATAATTCCGCTTATGGATTCTGGGGACTGGTTATCCTGATGAACTGGCAGCAGATTGGATATATGATGATCATTTACATTGCAGGTATCCAGAATATTCCCGGAGAATTGATTGAAGCCGCTAAAATTGACGGCGCTAATAACAGACAATTACTGAGACACGTGACATTACCTATGGTCATGCCGTCCATTACGATATGTTCCTTCCTGACATTAACCAATTCCTTTAAATTATATGACCAGAACCTTGCACTGACAGCCGGTGAGCCATCTAATAAATCAGAAATGCTTGCTTTGAATATTTATAATACTTTCTACGGCAGAGCCGGCTGGGAAGGTGTCGGTCAGGCAAAGGCAGTTATATTCTTCCTGGCAGTCGCATTGATTGCAATTGTCCAGCTTAGAATGACCAGAAGCAAGGAGGTGCAGGCATAATGAGTACAGTTAGAAAAGCAAAGCACGGCTGGCTGCTTACATTGTTCTTTTCCCTTTTATCAATTGTATATGTCATGCCTATTATTATTGTATTGATGAATTCCTTTAAGAAAAAGATTTTCATCAGCAACCGTCCATTCTCTCTCCCGGATGCGAAATCCTTCGTAGGATTGGAGAACTATGCAAGTGGTATGCAGAAGATTGATTTCCTGCATTCCTTTGCCTATTCATTGTTTATTACGGTAGGTTCTGTAGCAGTTATCATTCTGTGTACTTCCATGTGTGCATGGTATATTACAAGAGTAAAAAGTAAAATAACATCTGGTATGTATTACCTTTTTGCATTTTCCATGATTGTACCTTTTCAGATGGTAATGTTTACTTTATCCAAAATCGCTGATATACTACATTTAGGAAATCCTGTAGGAATCATCATTGTATATCTGGGATTTGGTGCAGGCCTTGCAGTATTTATGTTCTGCGGTTTCGTGAAGTCTATTCCACTGGAAATCGAAGAATCTGCTATGATTGATGGATGTAATCCATTACAGACATATTTTAAGATTGTATTCCCTGTCATGAAGCCGACAGCTATTTCCGTTGCCATACTGGAGGCTATGTGGGTATGGAATGACTACCTGCTGCCATATCTGGTATTGGATATCAAGAAATATAAGACAATCCCTATTGCAATCCAGTATCTGAAAGGTGGTTATGGCGCTATTGATATGGGCGCCATGATGGCAATGATCGTATTGGCAATCATTCCAATCATCATATTCTATATTGCGTGCCAGAAGCACATCATTGAGGGTGTAGTAGCTGGTGCGGTCAAGGGTTAAGTCCTTTGTGTACCGATAAGTTTTAAAGGAGATAATGAGATGAGAAAATGTGGTGTATTGATGCCGGTAGCAAGTCTGCCAAGCAGATTTGGAATCGGTGGCTTTTCCAAGGAAGCATATGACTTTGTAGATTTTTTGGAACAGGGAGGACAGTCTCTGTGGCAGATCCTGCCACTGGGGCCGACGGGATATGGAGACTCTCCTTACCAGTCCTTCTCGACCTTTGCAGGCAATCCTTATTATATCAGTCTGGATGCCCTGATTGAAGACGGGTTATTGACAGAAGAGGAGTGCGAAGCTGCTGATTATGGTGATAATCCGGACTATATCAACTATGAGAAAATCTACAATACCCGTTTTGCACTGCTTCGTAAGGCTTTTGCCGGGGCTGATGTGGATCAGGATGAGAAGTATCAGAAATTTGTTGCTGACAATGCTGCATGGCTAAAAGACTATGCGATGTATATGGCAATCAAGGATTCCCTGGGTGGAATTGCATGGATTGAGTGGGATGAGGATATCAGACTCAGAAGACCTTCTGCAATGGCACATTATGAAGAGCTGTTAAAAGATGATATTGCTTTTTACAGCTATCTTCAGTATCTGTTCGCAACACAGTGGGCACAGCTGAAGGCATATGCCAATAAGAAGGGTATTCAGATCATTGGTGATATTCCTATCTATGTTGCTTTTGACAGTGCTGATACCTGGGCAAATCCTGAACTGTTCCAGTTGGATGAGGAGAATATTCCTACAGCAGTAGCAGGATGCCCACCGGATGCTTTCTCTGCAACAGGCCAGTTATGGGGTAATCCGCTGTATCGCTGGGATTATCATGAAAAGACAGGTTTTGCATGGTGGATCCGCAGACTTGAATATTGTTTCACAATTTATGATGTAGTAAGAATTGACCATTTCAGGGGCTTTGATGAATACTGGGCTATCCCTTATGGTGATCCGACAGCAGAGTTTGGACGTTGGGAGAAGGGACCAGGTTATGCACTCTTTGCAGCCATGAAGAAGGCACTGGGCAACCGTGAAGTTATTGCAGAAGATCTGGGATTCCTCACACCAAGCGTTCTCAAGCTTGTGAAGAAGTCAGGATATCCCGGAATGAAGGTATTACAGTTTGCCTTTGATTCCAGGGAAGAAAGTGACTATCTGCCACATAATTATACAAAGAATTGTGTTGTATACACAGGCACACACGATAATGATACAGTAATGGGATGGATTCCTGCCATGAGCAGAAAGGACTTGGCTTTTGCCAAGAAATACATAGGAGTAAAGAGAACCTCTGATATCTGCAGCAGCCTGATCCGTATGGCATATGCCAGCGTTGCAGATACGGCAATTATCCCGATTCAGGATTATCTGGAGCTTGGAAGTGAAGCCAGAATCAATACACCCTCTACTCTGGGCGGCAACTGGGAGTGGCGTATGAAGGCTTCTGACTGTACACCACAACTTGCAGCCAGAATGCTTGAATTAGCACAGGTTTATGGTAGAATTATAAAGAAGAAAAAATAACTAAGAGGTGAAGGCCGTGTTTGAACCGACTATAAAGGATATTGCTAAAATATGTGGAGTCGGCGTCAGTACTGTATCCCGTGCGATCAATAATCACCCGGATATCAATCCTGAAACCAAAGAGAAAATCATGAATACCATTAAGGAATATGGTTACGTGCCTAATAACAGCGCACGTAACCTCAAGCGTGTGGATGCCAAGGCAATCGCCGTGCTTGTCAAAGGTATTGCCAATCCATTTTTCTCCAACATGATTAAGATAATTGAGGAAGAATGTAAGAAGAAGCACTATTCCATGGAGCTGCAGCATATTGAATTTGATGAGGATGAAGTGGATGTAGCACAGAAAATCGTAAAGGAAAAGAGACTTCGAGGCATTATCTTTCTGGGTGGTTTATTCTCCCATTCAGAAGAGAAGTTAAAGAAGCTCAATGTGCCTTTTGTATTCAGTACAGCCGGTTCTATACCGGAGAATATCAGTAAGAACCAGTATTCCAATATCGGTGTAGATGACTATAAGGAAAGTATGAAGATGATAGACTACCTGATCAGTCTGGGGCACAGAAGAATCGCAATTGTTGTGGCAGAGCCATACGAGAAGAGTATCGGCCAGCTGCGTCTGGAAGGATATATAGATTCTTTGAAGAAGCATGGCATACAGCCTGATCCGGCGCTGGTCATCCAGACCGAAGATGGAATCGGACATTTTTCTATGGAGAATGGATATCGTACGACGAAACGGTTAATGGAATCCGGTGTGGATTTCACGGCTCTGTATGCAGTATCAGATGCCCTTGCAATCGGTTCTATCAGAGCACTGCTGGAGTCAGGCAGACAGGTGCCACAGGATGTTTCTGTGGCTGGATACGATGGCATTGATGTGTCAGGATACATATCTCCGAGCCTTACGACGATCAGACAGCCGGTAGAAGAGATTGCCAAGGCTACAGTCAAGCTATTATTTGATATTATAGCCGGTAAGAAGGATCACCAGCATATTACCTATGAAGCAGAATTGCTGGAGAGGGAATCCACGCAAAGAATATAAGAAATCCCCCTGTTGATGGAGGCTTTTGTCCACATCAACAGGGGGATTTGTTTTAGAAATCTGCATTATGTAACTGGTTATAGGCTGCCGTGATAATTGCGGAGAAACGGTCAGCATGCAGGTCATCATTGAGGACATACTTGTAATTGATTTCTATCGGATTGTTCAGTGCAAGTACGTTATAACGTTTCAAACGTGTATCCAGTTGTTTGAAGAAGGATTCCATATGTTCCCTTGTGCAATTCTCAATGACCAGTAAGAACTCATTACCGCCATTTCTTCCGACAAATCCATAATCGTCACCAACTTCTTCCAGAATATTGCAGAAATCAATCAGGATCTGGTCTCCCGCATCCCTGCCAAGGGCTATATTTGTGGCAGATAAATTACTGATTGTAATCAGTGCACATGCAACATGGTCAATTTTCGCAGATTCTCCGCCATACATCTGAAATACAAGATCGCAGCTGAGACGGTTTGGCATACCGGTGAGTTCATCCACATAAGCGGCACGCTTGAGCGTATCCCTTTCCTGCACCGCTTTCCTGAAGGCTGTGAGATCCACAACCAGAAACAGAAGATTACCAATGATGAAAAGGATGACGATCAGCTGGGGAATGAAATATAGAGGATTCTCTGATAATTTATTACGGTAATCAGGATATAGGACCATAAGTAATATATCCAAGACCAATAGAATCAGGGAAAAGCCTATCTGTAAAGATTTGGTGAGCTGATAATTCTTAAATATCGGTTTGTATTTATTCATATTAATTACCATACCTTTCAAAAATGCAGGCTAAGCACTGCTGTCTTTATTATACTGTAGTAAATTTGAAAATGGAAGCTTGCTGGCTTAAGAAAAGTGATAACCGGAAGAAATTAGTAAAAGTGACTAAAAAATTTATGAAAAAAATATTAAATATGTATTTGTAATTCTGGTACAGTCTGTGATAAACTGTAAACTAAAATAGAGAGAGAGCAATAATAACAAAAGAAACAGAGTACGGTTTTAAAAAGAGAGAGTTATTGAGAGGAGAAAATTGAATATGATCAAAAAGGTATGTTTTGCTGCATCATCAGGCGGACATCTGGAGGAGATATCCAGGCTTCGCGAGATCAGGGATGGGTATGACTGTTTTTTATTTACGGAAAGCGGCAGCTTTGAGGAGCTTGATTTCTGTGAAAAAGTATATTATGTGAAGCAGATCAACAGAAAAGAGAAGGGATTCCTTTTCCATTTCCTGCAATTATGGATGCATGCAGACACAATCATGAAGAAAGAGGATCCTGATTGTATTATTTCAACAGGAGCTCTGGCAACATTTCCAATCTGCGTAATTGGCAAGCTCAGAAAGAAGAAAGTAATCTATATTGAATCATTTGCCCGTGTAGATGGCAGCTCCATGACGGGTAAATTGATGAAAGCAGTTGCAGATTTATATATCGTGCAATGGAGAGAACTACTGGATGCAGTCCCCAATGCTGTATACGGTGGAGGAATATTTTAATTCCTGGTTGAGAGAGTAGAGAGAGTTAATAGTAGTTTGGAGAGAGCTGAATATGATTTTTGTGACATTGGGAACACAGAAATTTCAATTAAACAGATTATTGAAGCAGCTGGATAAATATATAGAGCAGGGACAGATTACAGACAAGGTTATAGCACAGATAGGATACTCTGATTATTTACCAAAGCGATATGAGTATATTGATTTTTTGAATAAAACTGAATTTGACGAAATGATAGAGGCGGCAGACATTGTGATTGCTCACAGTGGTGTGGGCTCTATTATTCGTGCAATAAATTCCAACAAGCCGGTTATAGTCTATCCCCGGCTTGCTAAATACAGAGAGCATATCGATGACCATCAACTGGAGATCGCATATGCTTTTTCTGTTAAAAATTATGTACTGTGCTGTGGAGAAGAGGATGATCTGTTGGAGAAAATAGAAGAGAGCAGAACACATCACTTTGAAAAGTATGTTTCGCAAAGAGAAAAAATAGTCGGTATCATCGACGAATATTTAAGAAAGAATTAAGAGGTATTGCTATGTTCAAAACAATCATTAACAACTTCCATCTGGAGAAGCTGATATGGATCATCAAGTCTAAATTCCTGTACATGCTTCTGGCAGCCCTGATCGGTGCGGTTCTGACAGGTGGCTATGCAACACTGACACAGACATCTACATATCGTGCACAGATCAGCTTCTACGTATACAGCAATCCGGATTATGTGACGGATACGGGAGTGAATCTGAGCAGTTCGGATATCACGCAGGCAAACAGTCTGCTGACCAGCTATATGCAGATCCTCAACAGTGCGACATTCTTAAATGAGATCATTGATTACACAGGGCTTGAGCAGTATACCGTGGAGGCTCTGCAGAAGAGAATCACGGCTGCCGCAGTCTCTAATACCGCAGTGTTCAAGGTAAGCGTTCTGGATCAGAATCCGGTGAATGCCATGAATATCGCTAATGCGATCGGTGATCTGGCACCGGATGAGATCATCAGTATTGTCAAATCAGGCGGTATCGAGGTGCTGGATGCGGCTGAGCTGCCAACAGAACCGTATACCTCGACAAGTGTTCTGATGTATGCGCTGATTGGTGCTGTGCTAGGATTTGCAATCGTAGCAGCCTGGTGCGTCATCAAGGGATTATTGAATACGACGATCAGACGTAAGTATGAGATAGAAGATATGTTCACGATTCCTATTCTGGGAGAAGTGCCACAGCAGCAGGCCAAGGACAAGAAGGAAGCGGCCAGTGTGCGTCTCGATCAGGACAACAGCTTCGGGTTAAAGGAAGCCTACAGTAATATCAGGGTAGGTCTGCTTTTTACAAAGAAGGGTGAGAAATGCCCAATCTATGCGGTAACAAGTGCAGATTGTCATGAGGGTAAGACGACGAGTGCGTTCAATATGGCAGTTTCCTATGCGCAGATGAATAAGAAGGTACTTCTCATTGATGCAGATATGAGAAACAGCAGTATGAAGGAATTTCTGCAGGATGCTCAATGGAATGACACGGACGGATTGAGTGAATATCTGGCTGAGATTGCGGATAAGCCTGCCAAGATTGCCTTTGAGAAGAATCTGGATATCATACCTTCCGGTACTATGCCGCCCAATCCTTCTGAATTGCTGGTAAGTGAGAGATGGTATGGGCTGCTTAAAGACAGTCAGGAAGCATATGATGCCATTTTCGTGGATTTCCCGTCCCTTGGTATCGTATCGGATGCACTCTGTCTGGCACAGGTCGCAACCACATATGTACTGGTCATCAGAGAGAATCTGACCAGAATTGAGAGAATCGAAATGATCGTGCGCAGACTGGAGAGTCTGGATGCTGATATCTGTGGTTTCATATACAATGGAATCTCCCAGAAGTCACCGGACTATAATTATAAATTATATGGAAAAGAATATAAGAAGGATTAGAGAATATGCCAAAGGTAAGTATCATAGTACCGGTTTATAATACATCAGCGTATCTAAGACGCTGCATGGATGCCCTTACAGGGCAGACTCTGGAGGACATAGAGATCATAGCAGTGAATGATGGCTCTACGGATGATTCACCGGCCATTCTGGGAGAGTATGAACAGAAGGATTCCAGGGTCAGGGTATTCCATAAAGTGAATGGAGGCCAGGCAACAGCAAGGAATATGGGGATACGCAGAAGCCATGGAGAATATGTAGGTTTCGCTGATTCGGATGATTATGTAGATGCAGACATGTTCCGACAGATGTATGAGCTTGCAAAAGAGAAGGACTGTGACATGGTGGAATGTAACTACCACTATCTGCAGGAGACAAAAGATGACATCAGGGAGCTGAAGACCAGAGGCCGTATCCGGGAATATACAGGGCAGAAGGATATGCTGATTGATCCTCAGGTATCGCCTTGGAATAAATTATATCGAAGAGAGATACTATTGCATAATGGTGTGGATTTTCCAGAGGGGCTGATATACGAAGACACTGCCTTTTATATCAAGACGATACCTTATGTGAAGAAAGCTTCTTATCTGGACAGAGCTTGTGTATATTATTTCCTGAGAGAGACCTCTACCATGAATGCGAATAAGAGCAGAAAGGTCGGGAATATATTTCAGGTGTTACAGAATATTCTGGACTTTTACCGGGGAAATGGCTTTTATGAGGAATATGCTGCTGAGCTTGAATACTTCTGCGTTAAGATCTGTCTATGCAGCTCTCTAAGCCGTATCGGAAGAGTGACGGATAAGGAGCTGGAGACGAAGCTGCTGGATAAGACGTTCGCTTTTATTCATGAGAACTTCCCGTTTTATAAGAAGAACCCATATTTCCATGGAAAAACAGGAAGTTACATTAAGATTGTAAACCGTCATAACAGCAGGTGCATAGGAAGAATCCTTGGAAAGATAATGAAAGGCTGATGGAATGAAAATATCTGTAGCAATGGCAACCTATAATGGAGCGCAGTACATAGAAGAACAGCTGGAATCCATACGGATTCAGACGATGCCTGTGGATGAGGTGCGGATCTGTGATGATGGCTCTTCGGACGATACAGTAGAGGTAATATGCCACTACATCAGAGAGCATGGGCTGGAGAGCAGCTGGTCTGTCGAGGTGAATCAGGAGAACTTAGGTTATGCATCGAATTTCATGAAGGCAGTGGGACTGACCAACGGAGATTATGTATTTTTCTGCGATCAGGATGATATCTGGATAGAAGACCGGGTAGAGAGAATGGTTGGACTGATGGAGGCTCATCCTGATATGCTGCTTCTTGGCTCTGAGTTCGATTCCTTTGTCAGTGCCAAGGATGCGCCGTCAGTACCGGGCTGGGAACAGAAGATGATCCGGAACGATGAGTCTCTTGAGAAAATGCAGTTTACACCGGCAAATATATTCATAGGCTGTCAGGGCTGTACCATGTGTATGCGCAGACAATTGCTGGACAGGGCAATGCCTTACTGGTATACGGGCTGGGCACATGATGAATTCGTATGGAAGCTCGCGCTGTGCATGGATGGTCTGTATATGTATCATTCCTACACACTCAGAAGAAGACTTCATTCCAATAACGTGACCATGCGTAAGGTAAGAGATATTACGAAGAGGCTGAAATACCTGACAGATCTGCAGGACAGTCATATGGCTACCCTGAAATATGCCAGAGAGAATGGTCTTTCTAAGTCACAGCTTGCACTGCTGGAGAAAAACATCAAAGCAACCAGACTTCGGATAGAACTGCTCCGAAATAAGAAATTATGGAATATTGTACCACTGACACTGTTTTATCGGGAATGCTATCACAAATGCAGAGCGATTCCCGTGGAGCTGATGATGGCGGTAAGAAATTAAAGGAGATGTCCCATGACACAAGAGAGCGCAGTACGGACAAGTAAATATATAAAGCCTGCAAGAGAGGAAAAGATATTTGAAAAGACAGTCGTTTTCTTCCTGTTCAGTCTTTTTGTCATGCCTCAGTATTTCGGACTTCCTACGCCGTTATTTGATTTTACACTGCTTAGAATGATGCTGATACTGGTGCTGTTCATGATCATCTATGATGATGAACGCAAGGTTGCCTTTGCAGATCTGATTCTGCATTCCAGACTGACGCTGGTGCTGCTGCCATATATGTTCGTACTGCTCTACACCATGGTACTGAGGGCTGATATCAATGCTTTTCTGAATCCGTTTCTTGAAATACTGTCCTTTTATCTGCTGATCTATGTGATTCATAATGTGCTCGGCGTGGAGAAGACTGTCCGGTATCTGTTGGGCTTCCTTTATCTGATGACGATACTTGGAGTTGTGGAATATGCAATGGGACGTTCACCCTTCTCCTATCTGGAGACAATAAAGGGCATCTATACAGGAAGATTTATCAGGTCAGGTAATTACAGGATCATGAGCTCCTGTACCCATTCCCTTGGCTATGGGCTTTTGCTGGTCGCTGTGGCACCGCTTTCCTGCTTTGATTACAGGAAGAACGAAGTCAATCTGTTGTGCAGGCCGATATTGTTTCTGTTGCTTCTGATCAATGTATTCCTGACAGGCTCCCGTTCGACGCTTAGTGTGTTCCTTGTAGAGACATTGCTGCTTTTTATACTGTCCTCAGGAACCAATAAGAAGAAATGTATACTGGCCGGAATCGTGCTTGTAGCCGGAATCGCAGCATTTCTGGTCGTATTCTACAGAACGGGCATTGCGCAGTATATCCTGTTACAGTTTGCAAGTATTCTGGATTCCATACTGGGAACGCAGTATTCGGTTCTGTTTGGTGGTAATACGGAGGCATTGAGCAGCAGCTCGAACTACCGTGACCAGCTGAAATATATTTTTCAGGTAAAATGGCTCAATCCCATACTGGGAATCGGACGAAAGAGATCCTTTACCTCGGAAATCAATGGCTCATATATTGAATCTATTGATAACTTCTATATTGCGGAATATGTAAGGTATGCCTATCCGGGATTAGTTACGTATGTGTTCTTCCTGCTTTTCCATCTGGGCGGAATGATAAAGAAATGCATCATGGATGGTAAAGCGGTGTATAAGATTTTGTTGGTAGGAGCAGGCTGTTATGCGGTAAATCTGTTCTGGGTAGATTCCCTGCAGACATTGAAGTATCTGTATATTATTTTTGCGCTGTATCTGTGTCAGTATATGGAAGACGGCAGGAGTGCAGAGGCAGATTCTGGTTCAAAATACATCAGGTCAAGAGTAAATAAGTGGAGATAGAGAATGCAACCAAGGGTGAGTATCATTATTCCTGTTTATAATGGGGAAAAGTACATAAGGAACAGCATAATAAAGCTGCAAATGCAGACATATGCCAATCTGGAAGTAATCTATGTGGATGATGGAAGCACTGACCAGACGGGAATCATTCTGGATGAGACAGCCACGGAAGATGACAGATTCCGGGTGATTCATAAGGAAAACGGTGGTGTGAGTGCTGCAAGAAATACGGGAATTAAGGCAGCGACAGGAGAATACCTGATCTTCTTTGATGCAGATGATGAGGTCACCCCGGAGGTGATACAGGATAATGTTGACGTGGCAATCACTAGCGGGGCAGATGTGGTGTTGTTTGGCTTCTGGTATTTCAATGTGGACTGCAAGGAAGAGAAGGTGAATGAATTCCCAGTGTCATTTAGCGGAACGAGGGAAGAATTCTTCACACAGTGTGTGAGCGAGGCAGTAGACAGAGAGTTCTTCAATGCACCGTGGAATAAACTTATCAAAGGTAAGCTGATCAGCGACAATGGACTATGCTTTGATACCAGATATTCTCTGTATGAGGATAATCTGTTTGCAACGGATGTTTTTATCCATGCAGAGAGAATTGCAATTAATCCGAAGGCATATTACAGATATTTTCTGAGATCCTCAGGAAGTCTGCTCACCCGGTTCCACGACAATATTTTCGAGGGACTGACGTTGTTCTACGACAGAGCAATGGAATATTGCAGAGGATTTGACAGGAATGAGACGCAGATACACAGCTTCGAGAGGATGTATGTTACACATACCTATACCTTCCTGAAGCAGATAAGCTGTAACCGCGAACTGACACCACAGCGGAAGAAAGAGCTGCTGCAGAGCATATGTGAGGAGGAGAAGCTTCAAAAGGCTCTGGCACATGTAGAGCTTAAGGGCAGGAAGCGTATCATACGATATCTGATCAGAAGGAAGCAATATCACATGATAGAAATGCTGTATTGCTCCAGAAGTAAATTCTTCGATCAGAGAAAGGCATAAAGTAACATGGGTAAGCTGGATAAGGTAAAATATAAAATCGAAGACCATATGCTGCTTGGTTCTGTATATGACAACATCATGATGAAAACAAAATACAGGAATAAAAAGCTGTCTTTTCTATATAATGTAATGGTGGCACAAAAACACCGCATGCTGTATTACAAGCAGCTTCGAAGAAAATATATGGACAGATGCAGTGCCAGTCCTGTCTGGGAGAAACAGCCCAAGGCAGCAAACAATGATACGATATGGTTCTGCTGGCTGCAGGGGATAGAGGAGGCGCCGCTTCTGGTGAAGAGATGTCTGGAGTCTCTTAGGAAGAATATCCCGGATAAGAAGATCATTGTAATCGACGGGAATAATCTTGGTGAGTATGTGAATATGCCGGATTACATCACGGACAAATGGCACAGGGGCATCATAGGGAATGCGCATTTCTCAGATCTGCTAAGGTTAGAGCTGCTGATAGAAAAAGGCGGCTACTGGATAGATGCTACGGTATTGTGTACGGATTCGAAAATGCTGAAATTCATAGATAAGCAGCCATTATTTCTGTACAGCTTCTATTATTTCGGATTCAATCCTGAGATCATGGAGCTGAACAACTGGTTCATCAAGAGCTGCACCAATAACAATATTTTGTGTCTTCTGAGAGAATTACTGTATACCTATTGGGCGGAGAATGACAGGGCAAAGGATTATTTCCTGACACAGCTGTTTCTTACGATGGCAGTAGAATATTACAAAGAAGAATACAACAGGATGCCGATTGTCAGTCAGGTAGATTCCCACATTCTGGCGACCTACATAGCAGAGCCTTATGATGAAGATAAATATGCATTGCTGAAGCAGACAACAGGATTTCATAAATTAAGCACCAGATTCGAGGCAGAGTCCATCCAGACGAAGGACTGCTTCTATGATGTGGTGATCAACCGGGGAGAGTATTAGGAGAGAGTAAAAATGCAGAAAAAAGAGGAGAACAAGATACCTAAGATCATTCATTATTGCTGGTTTGGCAGTAAGCCGATACCTAAGGATCTGCAGGATTGTATTGATACCTGGAGTATTCTCAAGGGATATCAGGTGATGCGCTGGGATGAGTCTAACTGCAGCTTTGATGAGAATGAATTTGTAAGAAAGACCTATGCAGAGAAGCAGCTTGGATTTATCGGAGATTATTACCGTCTGAAGGCTGTATATGAGTATGGAGGCATTTATCTGGATACGGATGTCAAGGTGTGCAAGTCCTTTGATCCGCTATTGGATTATCCGGCTTTCCTGAATTTCATCTTTGACTGTTCGGTAGGCTCTGCAATCATAGGAGCAAGGAAAGGCAATCCGCTGATCAAAGCACTGCTGGATATGTATGATAATACGACCTTTGGCACGAACAGAAGCGGCAAGGTGTTTGAGTGGCGTGACGGAAAGCTGGTCGTAGACGGTTATGCTACCAGCAATTATTACTATACTTATTATATTCTGCACCATTATCCGGAATTTATTCTGAATAACAGATTCCAGAATATGAAGGACTTTGTCATTTTCCCGAAGGAATATTTCGAGATCGGTACAGTGACCGGCAGGCATTATGCGGTTCATTTATGTGCCGGAGAATGGAGAATCAAGGCAGATACCTCACGTACCTTCAAGGGCAGGATCAAGGCATTGCTGCATAAGAACCAGAAGGTGTTTGATATTGTGCAGGTGCTGGTAAGGAAGAGAAGATACAGGGAGCTCAAGAAGCAGATTCCGTTCTACGGATATTATCTTGCACAGAAGAATCATACACAATTACCTGAATTATAAAGGAAGCGATAACGATTAACGTTCAGAAATTTTTTGAATACTTATTTCACTACATCAGGCAGCAGAGCAGGGGCGTATCTGTGGAGCAGCTGCTTCTTATGTGGGTTATATGTATTGTCATATTACATATTGGCTGTATGCTGCAGGCAGGCATTCATGGCAAAAGGACAGGGTGGCGCAGAGAACTGCTGCTGATACTGATACTTGGCTATGCCTGCTTTGGTGCACAGCTCACATTATTCAGAAGAGAAGCAGGAAGCAGAGGTGTCATGTATACATATCTGCATATGGGCAATCTGTTTGGTGACTGGTATGAAAGGCAGCAGTTCTTCTATGCATTCCTCAATGTGTGCTTCTTTGTTCCCTGGGGCTTTCTGTGGGGCTTATGGAGATGGGAGGATAAGGCCTGGAGAAGAATGATCATGATCACAGGGTACAGCTTTCTTACGACTGCTTCGATAGAGATTACCCAGCTTATGACAGGCAGAGGATTCTTCGAAGTGACAGATATCGTGACCAATTTGATGGGCGGAATCATGGGCGGCATTCTGGCGTGTATCGTGATTCCTTTTATCCGGTATATATATAGAAAGACAACGAAGAGCGTGGATACAGTACAGGAAAGGCGTGGATAGAGACATGAAGAAGGATGGAAAAGGATTTTCAACAAAAGATGTGATAATGATCGTATTGTGCGTACTGGTACTGATCGTGCTGATATTGTTGTTGAAGCAATCAGGCAAGAATCAGAAGGAAGAACAGGCACAGCTGAACCAGATGCAGGAAGAGATTACCAAGACAGGAGAGACAGGCTCTTCAGTATCCGGAAAGAATAGCAGCTATGTGGTATGTAATGAGGTGAACCAGGAGGGCTGGCTAGAGCTGTATAATGCTGGAAAACAGGAAATCCATATGCAGGAAGCAGCCATTTATGTGAATGGTGAGTTAGTCAAGACTTACAAGGATGAATTCTCTATTCCGGCCAGAAGTCTGGTCGTACTGGAAGCCGGTGTAAAGCTGGGACAGGAAGAAAATAATGTGATTTCTCTGGTAAATGGAGAAGAGAAGCTGTTCACCATGACATTCCCTAAGCTTGCAGTTCAGGAAAGCTATGGAAGAATAGGAACAGGCAATGATGAAATGGGCTATCAGACGCCTACCCGCGGGGAGAATAATGCACAGGAGGCTCTGAAAACAGAGGACAGGCTTACCTTCTCAGTGCCGGGTGGCTTCTATACGGATACGATTACACTTACCATGACAGATAAGCCCGGTGTGGATATCTATTATACAACAGATGGAAGTACACCTACGACAGCCTCCGAGAAATATACAGCGCCCGTTAAAATAGCGAATCGCTCAGGCTCGGGTTATGTCTATGCAGATATCGTGAACAATGGCTATAAACCATCCGGCATAGAGATGGGAACTGTAGTCAGGGCAATTGCTGTGGATGCACAGGGCAATATTCTGGAGGAAAAGACAGAGTCTTATTTTATTGGAATCGCCAATAACAGTGATCTGGTAGATCTGCCTGTCATATCCTTATCAACAGATGCAGCCAATCTATTTGATTATTTTCAGGGAATCTATGTACAGGGCCGCAATTATGAGGATGCACTTGCTTCTGGGCAGGATGGACTTTTTCAGGCGAATTATCAGATGGACTGGAAGAGAGAGGCGCATATAGAATTCTTTGATGGAAATAAAGGCAAGAGCTACGGCGGAGATATTGCATTATCCATACTGAGAGATTACAGCATGGAATCTCCTCAGAAATCCTTCTATGTAACAGGTGATGGCAATGGAGCGTGGACCGGTTCAGAATTGTGTGATTATTTTAACGATGTGAGCAATGTACTGGAGATTCAGACGAACAGACGTGATAATGAGAGCAAGGCAAGAGAGTATCTGGTGAATGATCTTTTAGAGGATACACAGGTCGGTACACAACAGCTTACTCCCTGCGTTCTCTTTATCAACGGAGAATACTGGGGCGGCTATATGTTAAGAAAGCCGCTGGACAGAGTATATTTTGAGGATAAATATGCGATACCTGAGGATAACAAGGTCATTCTGGCAAAGGATGGAATCATAGAAAATTATGATTATCTGAATGAATATGACAGGCTGATTCAGTTCATTACCTCAAATGATATGAGCCTGGAAAGTAACTATGAGCAGCTGCAGCTGCAAATGGATGTACAAAGCTATCTGGATTATCTGTGTGCCAATATGTATATTGCCAATATTGATTATGGCATTGAAGAGTCGTATGCATGGAAGACATCTATGACCGGTCAGGGAGAATATGAAGATGGCAGATGGAGATGGATCATTGGCAAGACCAACTGCTCCATGAATGCACTGATGGCAGATGGAAAAGCCACCAGTACAATAGATTCCTTTCTGATGCCGACAGTCAGAGAAGACAGGATTCTGCGTGCTCTCATACATAATGAAACCTTCAGAAAACAGCTTCAGGAAACCATGCATCGTATGGCAGAGCAGATTTTCACAGAGGAGAATGTAACAGCAGAGCTGGACAGTATATCTGCAAGGATTGGCAAGATGGCAGCCAGCAGCTATGGAAGATTCTATGCATATCCTAATACAGGCTTCTATCAGGGACAGACAGAGCGTATACAGGATTTCTTCCAGAACAGAGCAGAGTATATGCTTTATTATGTAGAGCATCTCGAGGAAATCGAGGACAGCTGGAATGCCATAGAAGCACCTGTACAGCTGCAGGAGCCGGATGAGGCGCAGCCACAGGAGGAGGCATTACCGCAGGAGGAAGCCCCGGATGCAGGTCAGGAGCAGTCACAGGCAGAGAGTGCAGAGAATGTGGAACAGTCAGGAGAGAGCAATGGATAATAGTAAAGATATCATTCTGATGCGATATTTAGGTGAACTGATCAGGGCACAGCTGGAGAACCGGACACCGCAGGCGATACCGGATACGATTACATATGAAGAACTGGAGCAGATTGCATATTCAGCCCAGATGCCATACATGATACTTGGTGCACTGATCAGACTTCCTCTCACACAGGAGCAGGCACAAAGCTGCCGCAATGCACTGAAGACAAGTACATTAAAGACACTGCTGCAGGTACAGATAGCAGATAGACTACAGGAGAAGCTGGAAGAGGCAGGAATCAGAAATCAGGTATTAAAGGGTGCTGTCATGAAGCACATTTATCCAAGACCTGAGCTGCGGGAAATGAGTGATATTGATTTTATGATCTACGAGGATGACTTCACTGATACGGACAGGATCGTGGAAGAAGCTGGATTTGTGAAGGTTCAGGCAATCAAGCATCATGTCATATATCAGAAAGCACCGTTTCTTACACTGGAGATGCACTGGGATCTTTATGAGAAGACAGTAGATAAGAGTCAGTATATGTATTATAAGGATCAGTTCAGGGCAGTGCCTGCGGAGGGAAAGAAATATACCTATGAATTTAGCAGGGAGAATTTTTATGTGTATATGATTTCACATATGGCCAAGCATTTTTATGAAAATGGCTGTGGTATCAGAAATCTTGTGGATATCTATGTATTTAACCAAAAGTACGGACACAGCATAGACCGTACACAGGTGGAACAGGAGCTGAAGAAATGCGGAATCCTGAATTTTGAGAGACAGATGTCTGAGCTGGCTCTAATATGGATGGAGAATAGAAAATGTTCAAAATTTTATGTAAACCTGTTCCGGTATATGATAGATTGCGGAATATACGGTAAGAGTGAGAACGGAATCTGGAGTCAGCTGTGCAAGCAGAATGCACCACAGCAGAAGAAGAGCTTCAATCTGACTTATTATTTCCCGACAGCACAGTATATGAAGGAATATTATCCGTGGCTGGAAGGAAAGGAAGGACTGCTTCCGCTTGCATGGCTCTGCCGAGGCGTACATGGCCTGCTTCACAGGGATTCCATGGAGAGAGCAAGGACACTCAAGGACAGGGAGAAATACCGCATGATGATGGAGATCTATCACAATCTGAATCTCAATTTCGTAAAATAGGGCAGAACAGAAAGGCAGAATAATGAAGATAAACGAAGGACGTGTGAAGCAGTCTGCTAAAAATATGATATCAGGCTTCCTCTATCAGACTGTGACACTCATATTAAGCTTTATATCCAGAACAGTATTTATCAATACTCTGGGGACAGAGTATCTGGGACTGAACGGAATATTTACAGATGTGCTGTCTCTTCTGTCCATGGCTGATCTTGGATTTGGAACGGCTATGGCTTATAGCTTCTATAAGCCGCTGGCAGAGCATGATGAGGACAGGATTGCAGCGTTGATTCATTTTTATAAGAAGGTCTACCATATCATAGCGGTTACGGTTACTGTACTGGGACTTCTATGTGTGCCTTTCCTGAAATACATTGTGAATACGCAGGAGGAGATTCCCAATCTTACATGGTATTATCTGTTCTCGCTGGCTAATATCGTAATTTCGTATCTTTTTGTATACAAGACTACCCTCATGACTGCAGACCAGAAGGATTATAAGATCGTCAATATCCGTATGTGGGCAACCCTGACAAAGACGATACTGCAGATTCTGGCGCTTTATCTGACAGCTAATTATATGCTTTATATCATAATTGGTGTGCTGGCACAGTTTCTGACCAATGCGATTGCATCCTGGCAGACACAGAAGGAATATCCTTATATCAGAAATGCCAATACGCAGACCAGGGTGGAAAAGGAAGTAGAGCAGGGCATATTTAACAATATGAAATCAGTGTTCATCTATAAATTGAGTGGAACGCTTTTTTCGGCGACAGATAATCTGCTGATTTCCATGCTCATAGGAACGGCAGCAGTTGGTCTTTACAGTAATTATCTCATGTTAAGTAATAAGCTGCTTCTGATCGAGCAGATTATCTTTTCGTCTCTGGTGGCAAGTATTGGAAATGTCATAGCCAGGGACAGCCCGGAGAAAAGACTGCAGATTTTTCAGGCAATGCAGTCTGCAAGCTTTATCTTCTGCGGAATCATTACAGCAGGCTTTGGGTTACTTGCCAATGATGTGATCACAGTATGGCTGGGAAAGGAGTATACCTTCTCCATGCTGACGGTAATTGCAGTGACAGTGAACACGTATTTCTCCTGTGCATTGCAGCCTCTCTGGATCTACCGTGATGCGACAGGACTGTATATGAAGACCAAATATATGATGCTGGCGGGAGCCATTGTAAATATTGTCTTATCTGTCATTCTTGGCAGATTCATGGGAATTGCAGGTATTATTTTTGCGTCTGCCATTGCAAGACTGAGTACGTATTTCTGGTATGAGCCTAAGCTGCTTTTTCACGAATATTTTAACAGCAGGGCAACAGGATATTATATATCTATCCTGAAGAATATCGGTCTGCTTGCCTGTGTGATTGCTGTGCTGTCCTATGCCTTTTCCGGCTGGGTAGTGACAGACTGGATGACGCTGATTCTTAAGGTCGTAGTAACAGCAGCTGTATGCAGCAGCATATTCGTGCTGGCATATTGCAGGGCAGAAGGGTTTCAGGTCATAATGAATAAGGTACGGCAGATATGTGGACATACAGGGAGATAATGAGTCCCAAAATGAGGATATGGAGATAAGGATGAGAGAGAGACAAGGCTATATAACGGTAATTGTGCCAGTGTATAATGTAGAGAAATATCTGGACAGATGTATGGAATCTATTCTTGCACAGACCTATACGAAGCTGGAGATCATACTGGTAGATGACGGGGCTGCGGACAGCTCCGGTGCGATATGTGATTCCTATGCACAAAAGGATGAGAGAGTGCAGGTCATTCACAAAGAGAATGGAGGACTCTCCAGTGCGAGAAATGCGGCACTGGATATTGCACAGGGGGAATATATCGGATTTGTAGACAGTGATGATTATATCAGTGTGGATATGTTCGAGAAATTATATCAGGCCTGTGTACAATATGAGAGTGAAATTGCAATATGCTGCCATTATACGGAGCGTGGAGATCGTCTGCTGATTGAAGAGCCGATTGTGGATGAGAGCATACAGTATACAGGTGTGGAAGCACTGGAGCTTCTGATACGGGATCAGGGTATCAGAAACTATGCCTGGGATAAACTGTACAAGGCATCTCTTTTTCAGAGTATCAGATATCCGGACGGAAGGAATTATGAAGACATTGCAACGACCTATCTTTTATTCTACCGTGCAAAACGTATCTGCAGCATTCCCCGGTATCTGTATTATTATCAGATCAGAGAGGGTAGTATCTCGAGTCATGTGGAAGATACGAAATGGCTGGAGAACTGCTATCAGATCATAGTGTCACAGACAGAACGCTATCATTTCATGAAGGAGCATAAGGAGGAGCGGCTCGCAGACCTGTGTCTGGCGCAGCTTGTGCCTTATCTGTATGAATATATCAGGCTGGGTCTGCGGCTTCATACATCACTGCACCGTACAGAGGTATTAACTTTGCTGAATAAAGAATGGGAGAACATTCAGAATAATTCCTTTCTTTCTGCTAAAGACAGAAGGCTGTATAAAATATATACAGCAGCTCCCATAGTTGTGCAGTCATATCAGAGAACGAAGGAAGCTGTAAAGAAAGTACAGGATTGCCGATATAAATTGAAGAATGCACTGGGAGAGGCAGGTATTTTATCTGTTGACCGGTTTGACTTTCAGCTTGCGAAAGGAAAAGAGAGAAGAATCATTTTCTTTGAACTGCCCTGCTTTGATAATCTTGGAGATCACGCCATTGCCTATGCACAGAAGAAATACCTGGAAGCCTTGACCGCAAAGAGGCCGGAATACCAGCTTTATACAATAGATGGCTGGGACACAGTAGAGGCTGTGATACAGCTCACAAAGGAGATAGGCAAGAAGGATGTGATCGTATGTCAGGGAGGCGGCAATATGGGAAGTCTGTATGAATTTGCGGAGGCCTTCAGACAGAAGCTTTTGAAAGCTTTTGTGGACAACAGGATCATCATATTCCCACAGACCATCTATTTCTCACAGGATGAACAGGGAGAACGGACGAAGAGGAAGATGGTAAAGGTCTATAATAAATGCAAAAGGCTGACTATATGCGCCAGGGATGCAGTATCTGCACAGACTATGCAGTCCATGTTCACCGCTGATATCGAGAGTGTGAATGATATTGTGGCATATTTAAGCGGCAGAATACCGGTTCAGACGCAGAGAAAAGGCATTGTACTGTGTCTGCGCTCCGATCTGGAGAGTGCTCTGACGACCGTTGAAAAAAAGGTCTTGCGGCAGGCGTGTACAGAGAAAGCTTCAGATGTACGCATAACAGATACTTGTCTTGGAAGAGATATTGACAGACAGGACAGAGAAGCTATGCTTATGAAGAAATGGAGCGTATTTGCCGGGGCGCAGCTGGTTGTTACGGACAGACTGCACGGAATGATCTTTTCCTTGATCATGGGAACACCCTGTATCGTACTTGGCAATAATCACCATAAGGTAAAGGCAACCTATGCAACCTTCAAGGACTGCAAGTATCTGCAATATGCAGAAAATGTCAGGGAGGCCGTGCAGATGATCGCAGCATGGAAGCCTGATGAAATACCGGTCACACCATACAATACAGAAGAATATTATAAAAAACTGGAACAGTTAGTCATTATGCAATAGAACAGAGGGAAAAGAAGATGGGGAATAGAAAAGCAGGCAGAAGCAAGTTCATAGAATACAGGATATGGGCAGTCCTGCTGCTGGTCATTGCAGTTATGACGGCAAATATATGGGTGATGCAGGCAAGGGCACAGTCAAAGGCCTACGACATAACCGGCAAAGAGCTCAATGACATACAGAATTACAAGAAAGGCTGGTATAAGAGCTGGGGCGGTGAATTTGAAGAATCAGGCGGAAGTCTAAGCTCTATCGTATGGTACAGAGTAGCCCAGCCATCCTACTATATTGTTGCGAACGATTCCAGAATACAGATTGCCATTTCAGAGTACGACAAGGATGGCAAATGGATCAAATATTCCGATAAATATCAGAATGGTAGCAAATTCACCAGGCAGACCAATACAGAATACGTCCATCTGACATTAAGCAGCTCTGTCTGGGGGACAGATATCCAGTCACTTTTTCAGAACGGACTGCAGATAGAATTCTCGACAGAACAGAGGGAAGCCTATCAGGTTCCGACCATAGCTATAAAGGATGCTGATTTTGGCAGAGCAGATAACTGGAAGGCCGGAGGCTATGTCTATCAGACAGGAGAATGCATCATTGACCGGACTAAGATTGCCTATCAGGCATACTGTATACCAGATGCCGGAACCTATCAGGTATGGCTTCCGGGAGGATATCTGAAAATGAACATTCTGGAGCTGGACAGTCAGAATAAGGTAATAGCAGGTTCGGATCTTCACAGTGGACAGAAATGGAAGAAGAATGCAGGTACAGCCAAGATCGCACTGACAGTATATACCAATGACAAGCGACAGGGCAGCTATTCGATAGAAGAATATAAGAGTCTGATACAGAATTATCCTTCCTTCGGGTTACAGCCATATCAGTCTTACCAGGTAAAAGGCAGGATGGATGCACTCACGGCAGAAGCATTCATGCAGAAGATGAACGTAGGATGGAGCCTTGGTAATTCTCTGGATTCCAAATGCGATAAGAATAACCGGGGGGCAGACCGGAATCTGAAGCAGGAGCTGAACTGGGGCAATCCTTATGTGACGAAGGATCTGATAGACTATGTGGCACAGTGCGGCTTCAACACGATACGAATACCGGTCACCTGGTATTACAATACAGAAGTAGATGAAAAGGGCAGACTCTATATCGGGCAGGAGTGGCTTGCCAGAGTCCAGGAGGTCGTTGATTATGCGCTTGCCAATCAGATGTATGTCATATTGAATTCCCATCATGACCAGCCTATTCTGTATGCCGGTGTATCAGAGACCGAAATGCAGCAGGTACTGGCGAACTCCCAGAGTCTGTGGCAGCAGATCGCTACATATTTCAAGGATTATGATGAGCATCTGATATTTGAAGGCTTCAATGAAATCGATAATGTGGAGAAAAGCTGGAATTACAGTGCTCTGGCAGCAGATCAGATGAACCGTATGAACCAGATATTTGTCACAACAGTCAGACAGACAGGTGGAAACAATGCTTCCAGAATTCTGATGGTTCCTACTTTACTTGACGGAACGAGTGCAGATATTCTGCAGGCATTTGTACTGCCGCAGGACACAATAAGCAACAGACTGATCGTGCAGGTGCACTTCTATACGAAGAAATACAATCAGGACATTGAGAGTGATTTTGCTCAGCTGGAGGCTTTTTCCGACAGAATCGGTGCACCTGTTGTCATCGGAGAATTCGGAACGACTTCTTCCTATCCGGCAGCAGGTATCAGAGCCAGACAGGCTTCCAACTATGTTGCCAGAGCAGCAGAGCATGGCATGAAATGTATCTGGTGGGACAATAATTCAGATTATGGAGTGATCAACCGACGCAATTTCGCAGAATCTGATACGGCAATGCTTCAGGCGCTGATGGATGGAGCCAGAGGAGTTGCATACCAGTCAGTGAATGCAGTGGTGCTTAACCAGCAGTCGCAATATGAGAATAAGATGCCCAATCTGAGCTCAGGAGTTCTGGAGAACGCTTACTGGGGAACGATTACTGCAATGATACCATGGCAACAGGCTTCGGTTTCACAGTGTATGCTGAGTCTGACCGCTACGGGAGAGGCAAGTGATATATGGCTGCAGAGAATCCTTTTCTATAATGCGTCAGGACAGTATCTGTCTGGTAAGGAGCTTCAGAAAAAGGACATCATAGTAGAAGTACCGCAGGGAACTGCACAGATTAAAATATCCCTGAACAGTCCCGGAAGAAATATATCCTGGGGTGACTATGGTACATATCTGACAACCGGGCAGCTGGCAATATCTGTATCAGGTACGGATGCAAGCCAGCTGCAGGCAGTATCAGTATTGGTGAAATAAGGGAAATGCATATGGAGAGAAAAATCAGCATTATTGTACCGGTATATAATGTTGCAGGATACCTGAAAGAAAGCATAGAAAGCATTATAAAACAGACCTATAAGAAGCTGGAAATCATACTTGTAGATGATGGCTCTACAGACCAGAGTGGTACAATATGTGACCAGTATGCTAAAACAGATGACAGAATCGTGGTAATTCATCAGAAGAATCAGGGAATCTCTGCTTCAAGAAATGCGGCACTGGAGCTTGCAACAGGTGATTATATCGGCTTTGTGGATTCAGATGATGTGATTCATCCACAGATGTACCAGTGGCTTACAGAGGCAATAGAGGAGACAGGCGCAGATGTTGCAATCTGTCATGAGCTTGCATTCAGTGGGGACTTTTGTGACTTTTCACAGATTACGGCTTATCATATAGAAAGTGTAGAGGATAAAAGGCAGGTATTTGCTCATTTCATGGATAGCTGGACCGGTCCGGTTAATTTTGTATGGAACAAATTATACAGAAGAGAGCTGTTCTGCCAGGTGCGATTCCGTGAAAATATCAAAATGGAGGATATGTATATCCAGCCTGAGCTTATGAGCCGGATATCCAAAGCAGTATGGCTTAAAGAAGCCTTGTATGGCTACAGGCAGAGACCGGGAAGTACTATGAACTCAGGTAACGGGGATGTGTACAGCTTCTGGACGCAGGCTCTGTGGCACCAGAGAGAAATTATTTCCGGAAGTGATCTGGCAGATCTCAAAGCGCCCATGGATATATATGTGTTCAAGGAATTGGCCAGACTTCAATATATGGCGAAAAAAGCAGGATTCTCACAGCTGAGTGGAGAGCTGTATCAGGCCTATAGTAAGAGACTTTATCCATGCATCGAATACAGCAGGTGTTCCATGAAGGACAGAGTGATCATACAACTGGCATATCGATGCAGGCCTGTGTACTTTCTGTATCAGAGAATAAGGGGGATATAAAGGGGGCTTTGTATGGAGAATGCACTGATCAGTGTCATAGTTCCTGTATACAATGTTGCAGCATACCTGGATGCGTGTGTAGGCAGCCTGACAGGACAGACCTATAAGAATCTGGAAATCATACTGATTGATGATGGTTCCACAGATCAAAGTGGCACCTTGTGTGATGAATGGGAGAAGAGGGACACCAGAATCCGCGTAGTTCACCAGAAGAATCAGGGACTGTCGGCAGCCAGAAACAGAGGACTTGAGAACATCTCAGGCGAGTATGTGGCATTTCTGGATTCGGATGATATCATTTATGAGGATGCTTACCGCAGGATGGTCAAGGCACTTGAGAGGACACAGGCGGATGTTGCAATCTGTCAGGAGGTGCTCTTCTATGAGGATGGATTCACCTTCCCGGCATATGAAGCTGTGTGGAGAGAAAAGACAGAAGACAGAGTACAGCTGCTTAAGCACCTGACAGATGCGTGGAATGTCGCGGCTGTCATCGTAAATAATAAGCTGTACAGGAAGAATCTGATTGGAGAGCACAGCTTTCCGGTGGGCAGGAAAATGGAAGATAATTATTTTAATATGGATGTTTTGTCTGATGCCACAAGGGCTGTGTGGGTAGAGCAGAAGTTGTATGGATATCGTCAAAGAAAAGGCAGTATTATGAATGATGGAGATCCTGATCTGTATCTTGCCTATAGAGATGCCCTGTTATATCTGAGAAATCAGATCCGAAAGACGAGTCTTAAGGAGCTGTATCCTTTGTTTGATTCTTATTTTCTGAGAAATATGGCACGCAAAAGAAAGCAGGCGCTGCACAGGGGAATGTCTGATATGGCTGCAGAATTAAAGAGGCTCTATATTCAGGTATATAATGAAACGGACACGAAGTGCCTTCCAATAAAGGATAAGCTCAATATCTGGCTGGCAAGATACTGCTTTGGGGCATATTGCCTAATTCATTTTGGACAGAATTTATGAAAATGAATGACAATGAACATAATAAGTTGTCATTCACTTTATTTCGTTATAGAATAAAAGTACTATTGAGCTAAACAAAAGTTTATTGGGATTGAGAGAGCAAGGGGGTACTATGTATGAAGCGTAAACTTGGAGGAGCTATTGTCAAAAGATGTATTGTAACAGCAATGACTGTTATGCTGGTGAGTAATTCAGTATTGACAGTCAGAGCAGAAGAGTCTGTACAGGTACAGGAACAGCAGGATGTGCAGGAACAAGTAGAAGTACAGGCACAGCAGCAGGATAATGCAGCCGGAGAAGACAACCAGAACACAGGTGATGAAGCCGGTGAAGACAACCAGAACACAGATAATGAAGCCGGAGCAGACAGTCAGAATGCGGACAATGCAGCACAGGATGAAGATCTGCAGCAGGTTGCTTCCGAGGTTGAGGAAACTGTAGAAGAGGCAGCATCGCAGGCAGAAGAAGCTGCACAGGAAGCATCTGAAATAGCAGAGGATACCGAGCAGAAGCTTGAAGCTATTGAGAGCGAAGTTGAGGAGAACAGAGAAGCACTTGAAGAGGCTGCCAGCGAGATTCAGTCCGGGGCAGACAAGACCGAGCAGGAAGTGAAGGATAGTCTGGTTACAGTGACTGATCCGGATGGAGAGGAACAATATGAGGTCATTGTCGGTGAGAAGACTGAAGAAGACGGCAGTATTACTACTGTAACAATGAAGGATTATGTCGATACACAGACACAGATTGCAGAGAATGCCAAGGCAGAGCTGGAGAAGGCACTTGATGAGAATTCAGATGATGAGAAAATAGCAGAATATGCTGAGGCTGTCAAGGAGGCTGCCAAGGATGTATACAATGCAGCTTATCTGGCAGAGAAGGCTTTCTCCAATGCAGAAGCTAAATTAAAGGATGAGATCAAGAGATACAATGCCTGTGCCAAGGCATACGGATATGAATTGATATCCTATAATGGAGAAATACTTGAATATACACAGGAAGAGCAGGAACAGTTCAATGCAGAGGCAGGACTGACCCAGAAAACAGAAGAAATCAGACAGGAGCTGGCAGAAATCGTAGAGACAGATCTGGAAGAGCAGAAGGAGAAAATCGAGCAGGCACAGCAGACTGTAGAAGAAGCCAAAGATACATATGAGTCAGCACAGAAGGCAGCAGATGATATGCAGCAGAGTGTACAGGAAGCACAGAAAGCAGTACAGAATGCCGGTGCAGATGAAGCCGCTAATACGGCAGACTCCAATGCCCAGAATCAGGATACACAGACAAAGATCGAGGAAGCAGAGAAGAATATTGAGCAGGCACAGCAGAAATATGATACTGCTAAGAATGAACTGGATGATGTGATCATGTCCGTTAAGAATACTGTTCCGAACCTGTCTTCCCTTCGTATGGAGCTGACCAGGAAGATTGCAGCAATGAACAGTGCCAGACAGGATCTGTATAAGGTCAGAGACGAGAAGAAGGCAGCAGCCAGCTATGTGGCATGGGCAGATGAACTGGTCAAGGCAAGTCAGAGTAAGGTCGTAACAGGTGTATATGGACAGCTTGTCGGCACCAAGAATGAAAATGCAGAATTCAGCTACAGTAATGATAAGCAGTTCGATAAGGGAGACGATGATGTTGTTACCCGTGATCAGATTAATTTTGCACCAATATCCGAAACAACAGATATCGTAGTTCCCTATGATATTTTCAAGGCATATGTAAAAGAACTGTATGACTACAGGACAAAGGACGGCAAGCTTGTGCTGTACGGAGAAGCTGATAAGAGAATCGGCCTTGGTATCTCTTCCACAGATAACGGAACCATGAACAAGATATACTGGAAGTATGATACGAAGACGAAGAAGATCATTCCGGAGACCATGTTTGTTCTGAGATCAGATGAAGATCAGCTGCCGGACTGGATGACGCAGGAGGGCAGTGTATATTTCGTAGGATATACATTTAAGCACGAGAATGACGGCTATCATATTGATGGACACCTGTGCAAGGCAAGTACGCCAGATGCACCGGACACCCCGGATACCCCGGATACACCAGATACGCCGGACACTCCGGATACCCCAGACACCCCGGATACTCCGGATACACCGTCTGAAGGTGGTTCATCTGACACACCGACTCAGAATGATGACACTACAGACAGCGATACAGTTGTAATTCCTGACGTAGTCACACCATTGTCTGATGGTATTACAGTAATTCCGGATGAGGATGTTCCACTGGCATCATCCTTTGAGCCTGATATCGTGGTTCTTGATGATGAGCAGGTTCCGCTGTCAGATACCGTTCCGAAGACAGGTGATGCTCCAAGGACAGAATATCCATTTCTGTTAGCAGGTGTGAGTGCCATGCTGGCAGCAGTAGTATCTAAGGCAAAGAAAAAGAAACAATAAAGGCAGTAACGAGCAGTATATGCATCGCTTCCTGATACATCATATAGCATAGGAAAAATGCAGTATTCCAAATCTATATAGTCTGTATTACAGCGCAAGATATTTTATGTACTCTCGGAATCTTCTTTAAACGAAGCATTCCGGCTACATTTCCGATATACTGCTTCCATTTTCTCGTCGTACATACCATGTACGCACTGCGAAAATGTCATTGTATATCGAAAATCTATCTCAGAATGCTTCATTTAGAAGACTCCGAGAGTACATTTTTGATTGAGGGAGGACTTGAAATGTCTGCTATATGGGGAGCTGTCAACCTGACCGGAGGAGAGATTGCGAAAGAAGAGATAAGGCTTTTAAAGGCTGCATTTGCAAAATGCAGAATAGACAGGTACGAAGAGATATGTGCACAGCATATTTATATGGGCTGTGGAATCCAGTATTTTGTGCCACAGGCAAAAGAGGAGCAATTACCCTGCACGGAGGACGGTATTTACTTTACGGTGGATGCTGTGCTGGATAATCGAAGAGAGCTGTGTGAACGTTTAGGAATACAGGAGGAGGCAGATACCATACCTGATGGAGAAATCCTGTTTCGGATGCTTCGGCGATATGGCATGGAGTGCCTCAATGACATATTGGGAGCCTACGCCTTTGTATGGTATAACCAGGATACGAATACAATTGAGATTGCAGCAGATGCAGTGGGTAACCGACTGGTCTATTACACAAAGAGGGGGGATGTTGTCTACTTCTCCTCTCTGCTGGAGCCGCTTAGACTTATAGCACCTGATGTAGAGCTCAATGACCGTTGGATGCTGGATTTCCTGTCAATGGATTACCTGTCCATGATCAGTGAGACAGAGGAAAATCCGATACAGGACATATACAGGACAGCTCCCGCGCAGTGTATCACAATAACGCAAGAAGAGATCAGAAAGCAGATATACTGGCAGCCTTTTGCTGATTTCAGGGAGAACAGACAGCAGACAGACGAACAGTACCGGGAGGAATTCAGGAAGCTTTGGTCACAGGCTGTCAGGGATGTCATGAGAAGTCCACAGGAGACAGCCATCATGTTAAGTGGTGGTCTGGATTCCACGGCAGTGGCAGCCATAGCAGCCCCTTATCTGAAGCAACAGGGTAAGAAGCTGTATTCCTTCACATCTGTGCCTATGAAGGGCTATGACTATGATAACAGTGGACGGTATATAGAAAATGAGCAGGAGGACGTGGAGAAAACTGCGAAATTCTATGGTAATATAGAATCCACCTATCTGGATCTGAATGGCAAAACGCCATGGGAGCTGATAGAGGAAGAAGCAAAAGTTCTTGAGATTCCCTTTAAATCCATACAGAACTGCCTGTGGCTTACTCAGGGAATGGAGCAGGCATATCATAAGGGAGCCAGACTTATGCTGACCGGAAGCTATGGAAATACATCGGTATCTTTTTCTGATCTCGATGTGTATATGAATACCCTGTTTAGAAAGCACAGATATATCAGACTGCTGAAGGAGGTGCAAGCCTTTGCAAAAAGCATGGGATTCTCGGGCAGGTATGCATTAAGGGGAATCATTAAGGATAACCTGACAGGATACAGGGCGCAGCCATCCCCATATGGCAGATCCTTTGTCAGGAAAAAGGCAGCAGATGATAATGGATGCAGGCAGAGACTGGAGCAGATGAATGAGGAGAATTTCAAGGCAGTAAGAGACTTTGAAAAATATCGTCATTTACTGGTTCATTTTCTGGCGCTCAGACAGATCGGGGAATCTTATATGAAGATGAGCCTTGTAACGGGAGTTCTGGAGAGAGATCCGACCCGTGATAAAAGGGTGATAGAATTCTGTATTCATCTGCCTGTAGAGCAGTTTTGCAAGAATGGGACAGACAGAAGACTGATCAAGGTATACTTAAAAGATATCATGCCGCCACATGTATTTCATTTTCACAAGAGAGGGAAGCAGAGCGCAGACCTTGTATACCGTATGGGAACAGACTGGAAGAAGATACGGGAAGAATGGATACAGCTGTATGATAAGTACGAGTCGAGCAGATACGTGGATACGAAAAGAGCCAGGAAGGATTTGACTGACAAGGAGAACATAGAAGCATATTCGGCATTTGATCTGACCAGGCATATGTATACACTACTCCTTCTACAATATGAAGCCAGGATAAATCTAACAAAATCTAACAAATAGACAGGAACTATTGTATTGATCGGGAAAATCCATATAATCAGTATTGTACAAATATTTTATGAGAGAGATGGAGGAGTATAAGATGAAAAAAACCTGGATGAATGCAGAAGCTGAAGAATTATCTCTAGAAATGACTCAGAACGGATTACTTCCGGATGATGATTTTGATGGACCATGGCAGCAGTTATCAGATGGCAAGTGGTGGAGACCTGGTAACGGAAGTACAAGTACTAACTAAAGATAACTGTAACTATTCTGAATAGTTACCGTTATCTTATGTAAAAGAGCTGGCTTTGTTCAGCTCTTTTTCTCTATAGTCGTAGTAAGGAGAGCGAATGTATTTATATAAGATATATGGTATGATAGTGGAGTCGGATATTGAGCTCAGGGAGGCGTATGAATGCAGGGAGAGTGCGTATGCGCAGGTCAGTATCAGATATGCCGATATGCAGGAGGAGATAGGAAGGATAGAGGAGACCATCAGGACGGAGAGAGCGGAATGGTCAGAGGATGGGCAGGAATGGAGTGTCTGTGAAATCAACCGTAACCGCAGTATGTTGTATTATCACACAATCGGACTGTTCGTGATATCGGACGGGAATCTGATAGAATACACACCGGTCATGGATGTACACAGTCCGATGTTCCATCAGTGGATTCTGAATATGGCACTGGCTATCATTAAGGTCGAGAAAGAAGAAATCATTTTGCATGGCAGTGGTCTTATGCTTCCGGACAGGAATCAGGCATTCCTGATCAGCGGAGACAGCGGAAGCGGGAAGTCAACGCTTGCAGATTATCTGTTAAAGCAAAACTGCCGTTTTATCACAGATGATGTGGCGGCATTAAGCTATGAAGAGGATGGAATATATATAGAAGGTGCATATCCGACAAGGAGATTGTGCCTTAATGTAGTAGAGCAGCAGAAGCTTAAGAAGGACGAGCTTACTTATATAAATGACGGAGAGCGGGAGAAATATATCCTGAGCATGAAGGATGCGTATTGGGGAGCTGTCCCCCGTCCTTTGAAGGCAATATTCATACTGACTCTCAATCATGACGGGGAAGAGGTAGAGCTGATAGAGCATCAGGGAAGCGGGAAGCTTCAATGGATCAGCAACAATCTGTATCGGAAAAGAAGCTATCTGCAGATGGGAGTTACACCGAAGGTATTCTCCCAGTGCCTGAGAATAGCAAGGGATATTCCTGTCTATGAGCTTAGGAGACCGCTTCACACACAGACAGTAGAACAACTGGCTGATATGATATTTCATCTTATGGATGGCATCAAATAAAAAAGACTGCCACAGAATATCCGTGGCAATCTCTTGTTATCAGTTGTGGAATTCAATAAATCCGTTCTGCGCCATCTGCTGCAGGAAGCTATGTATGGAAGCTGTGCAGGTAGGTTCATCAACATCATAAATGTTCATAAGTGAATTTCTGATCTCTGAAATGGTAACATCCTGATCGAGCATGTCCCATATTTCATTTGCAGAGCCTTTTAGCAGGAAGTATTTACCGGTGGCGAAATCAATCATAACCTTCTCACCGGCAAGGTCTGTGACATCCAGATGCTTCACCAGATGTACTATTGTGTTATCGTTCATCATGTAGTGTTCCTCTTCTCTCATTCCTAATAACCAACTACATTTAAATTATAAGATTGTAATATGTTTTCGTCAACAAAATCCGGATGAAAAAATAGGAAAAAAGTTACAAAATCCGATAGATTTTTTACCGACTGGTTGCTATACTGGTCTCAGTGCATAGAGAGCGTTATTGAGGGGGGTGTATTTGTGTCACGCATATGGAATTATATCCGTTATAACAATGAAAAATGGATGAGTATCAAGATATATTTCTACACCTGGTTTTACCGTATGTGTATCCTGTGGCTGCCCAAGCAGGAGCTGGAGCGTATGATGGGAGAGCGTGGCGGGGAATCCCCGCAGGAGGAGACGATGGAGAACCTGAGGAAGGCCAAGAGAGTCAGTACGCATGTGAATAGGATCACGGAGCATACGCTGTGGGAGAGCAAGTGTCTGGTAAGAGCCATGACAGCAAGGAAGCTGCTCAAGGAGGCAGGGATTCATTCCACTCTGTATCTTGGAGTCGGTAAGGATGAAGGTAAAATGATCGCCCATGCGTGGCTTCGCTGTGGACAGATGTATGTAACCGGAGGAAATGGCAGCAGTTATGCCATGGTAGCCAAATTCAGAAATTGAGAGAGAATATGAGCAAGATAAAGAATTTATGGAGTGACAGGTCTAACCAGTATCAGTATGCGAAATGGCTTGTACAGTATGCAAAGCCCTACATGGGACGAATCACAGTCATGATGCTGTTTAACCTGTTATATACGGTGGTCGGACTTGTCATGGTCACCCTGACCAAGCGTATCATTGATGAGGCAACAGAGGGGAATCCTATTATTACTTTGATTGTCTGCTATCTGATCCTGACAATAGGACTGCAGCTCGTATCGGTGTTCGGTACGCTGATGAATACGATGCTGACGGAGAAGTTTTCTTTTGGAATACGCAAGCAGATCTACGAGAAGATTATTCATTCTCACTGGATGGACGTGAAGAAATATCATACAGGAGATCTGATGACCAGACTGACCAGTGACGCAGGCAATGTGGCGGATGGTATTATCGGTACGATTCCAAGCATCATTCAGCTGATAGTGGAGTTACTGCTTGTATTTATTACGTTATTCAGCTATTCACCGTTGCTTGCATGCTTCGCACTGCTGGTGGCACCGGTGGCAGCAGTATCATCCTGGTGGTTTGGCAGGAAGCTTAAGAGACTGCAGGTAAAGGTGCAGGAGTCAGAGGCGGCCTATCGTTCTTTCCTTCAGGAGAGTCTTGCCAACCTGTTGATCGTAAAGGCGTTTGCCAATGAAGAGTATTCCACGCAGAGACTGACACAGCTTAGAGAAGAGAGGTTTGGCTGGGTATACAGGAGAACGAAGATGGGACTGATAAGCTCTACTGCCATGTCCATGTCCTTCCAGGTCGGTTATATCGTTGCGTTTGCCTATGGTGCGATACAGATTTCAAGAAAAGCCATTACATACGGTACGATGTCGGTATTCCTGACACTGGTCAACAGAGTGCAGGCTCCTGTCATGGGACTGGCACAGCAGATTCCAAGAGTTGTCTCGATTCTGGCATCAGCAGGGCGAATCATGGAATTACAGGAGCTTCCTCTGGAAGAGAAGGAGGAGGAGCCTCTTGCGGTCGTCCAGGCAGGCGTTGATGTGTCAGGGCTGACCTTTGGCTATACGCAGGATAACGTACTGGAGAATGTATCACTGCATATAGCTCCCGGAGAATTCGTAGCTATTATCGGTGAATCAGGAATCGGCAAGACAACACTGATCCGCATTATTATGTCCTTTATGAGCAATATACAGGGCAGTGTGACCTTTTATAACGAAAAAGGCGAGACACAGAAGGCGAATGCCGCAACGCGGAATTTCATTGCATATGTGCCTCAGGGTAATACGTTATTCAGCGGAACAGTGCGGGAAAATATCAGAATGGGTAACCTGAATGCTACAGAGGAAGAAATGAATGAGGCACTGAAGCTGGCTGCCGCATATGATTTTGTACAGGAGCTGCCAAAGGGCATAGATACCGCGATAGGGGAGCGCGGACATGGCCTGTCAGAAGGACAGGCCCAGAGAATCGCAATTGCAAGAGCTTTCGTGAAAAAGGCGCCTTTTCTTATACTGGATGAAGCGACCTCTTCACTGGATGAGGCTACGGAGCAGGAGGTCATACGCGGACTTCAGAGACTCACACCCAGACCTACATGTCTGGTCATCACCCACAGAAAGAGTATTCTGCAATATTGCGACCGGGAGATAAAAATTGCGAACAAGACGATTATTGAATAGAGTATCAGAGTGGAAGCCGGAGAATAAAGCGGCTTCCTTTTTTGGGCTCACTTTCACAGGTGACAGTGCCGTTATGATGCTCCATAATGGATTTTACAATAGAAAGACCAAAGCCGCTTCCTGTATCAGAGCCGGGAGTACGGGATTTCTGCACAGTATAGGAGCGTTCAAAGATTTTCTCAATATTGCGTCTGGAGATACCGATGCCGTGGTCAGCCACGTAGATGACAAGCTCAGAGCCCTCTATATAGGCACCAAGCTCTATGTAGGGTACACCCTTGCTGTATTTGAGTGCATTGGTGAACAGGTTGTCCAGTACACGCTGGATAAGGATAGGATCTACAGACAGTGTGACATCCATATCTTTGACGATATTCAGGTGCAGCTCGGCATTTGAATAATGGGAATCCTCTTCGCACATATAGAAATAATCCTCCAGCAGAAAACGCATATCAACTTCTTCCTTATGAACCTTGCTGTCAGAGGAATCAAGCGAAGACAGCAGGAAAATATCGTTGATCAGATGCTCCAGATATACAATTCGCTTCTGCATCAGCACAAGATTCTCATTAATCTCCTGCGAGGGAAGCTCAGGGCAGGCCAGCATATATTCTATGGAGCTGGACAGTGCAGTGATGGGAGCACGCAGGTCGTGGGAAATATTGGCATAGAACTCCAGACGCTGCTTCTCCTGCTGGCGAAGCTTCTGATTGGCAGCGTTCAGCTTCAGATTCGCATGGTAGAGCGCATGAGATAATTCTTCTACGGATAATTCAGGCCTTTGGAAGCTGTTCTTCTTGTCAGACATGGAAGCTCTCCTTACTTTACGATGAATTGATAGCCCTTAGACCAGACTGTTTCCAGTGAATGGCACAGGGCGGGATAATCACTCAGCTTCTTACGAAGCCGGTTTACAGTGACCATGATGGTCTTACGGTCGGATTCTATGTACTGTCCCCAGATAGCCTGTCCGATATCTTCGAAGGTGAAGACAGTGTTCGGAGAAGCAGCCAGAAGGTGAAGCAGGTCATATTCCTTGTTGGTGAGAGGAATTTCCTCATTTTCATAGAATGCTTTCCTGACATTAAGCTCCAGCCGCAGGGGAGGATATTCCAATACGGCTGCGGATACTACAGAGGTCTTCTGATAGCGGCGTATCAGTACCTGGATTCTGGCTGATAGCTCCCTGAGACTGTAGGGCTTGATCATGTAATCGTCAGCACCAAGCAGAAGTCCCTGTACCTTATCATCCTCGGAATCACGTCCTGTCAGGAAAATGACAGGAGCCTGACACAATTTCTTCAGTTCTGTACAGGCCTTGAATCCATCAATACCAGGCATCATGACATCAAGGACGATACAGTCCGGCGTATAATCTTTTAGCAGCTTGTAGGCAGTCCTGGCATTGGTGGCGGCTTTTACGGTGTAGCCATCCTGTATAAAATATTTTGCGTTGATTTTCAGGACTTCTTTATCATCATCAATTAACAGAAGCTTAGGCATAGCATTACCTCACTTTGCTGGTTATGGCAAAGGCCGTTTCAATGACCTCCCCGGTCGTGTCTGCTTCAAGAGGACGCAGAATCACATAAACAGGAACCTTGGATGCGATTTTCAGACATTGCCCGGCTGTAGCGGGAGCGTATTTTTTCTCCTTTAACAGATGCCGCAGGAAGAGATTGTTCACACAGGCATGAAAGGCATCGAGACCTTCCAGCTTATGAAGCCAGACCTGGCTGACCGGTGCTTTGCCAAGGATAATGATGGCTTTTACCGGTCTGGAGGTATCGTCAAAGATCTCATGACAGGGAACCAGATATTTATCCTTGGCCTCATCTATGTAGATGAGACTGTCAAGCGGATGACCGGAGCGAAGTGCAGCATCCCGGCACAGCTTCTGATAGGGAAAGGCTGCTTTAGCCATGACTGTTTCATTATGATATGATACAAATGACATATCATCTGCCATAAGGTGATACCCACGCGCCAGATAGGCACTTGTAAGGGTGGATTTGCCGCTTCCGCTTTCCCCACAGAAGAGAATGGCGGCTGCGTCGTCTGATACCGCACTGCAATGAAGTGCGACTTCATTTCGCTGTATGGCAAGCATTGACATTCCCCAGCCAAGTATGTAGGTACGAAGATACTGCTCATTTCCTCCGGCTTTGAGCTCATAGCGTATGGAATTGCCATTCTGCACCAGAAGAGAGCAGGTCTGGTTCTCCAGCCAGCCTATGTCCATGCCACAGTCAAAAGACACATCAGAGGGATGAGGGGGAAGCTGCCCTGCTACCCTTGAGGCAGTAATCTCTACATCTGCACATTCTGTTTCACAGGAGATAAGCTGTGGAAATGACAGATCGGATATTAAATTCAGATCATAAATTCTATAATGATACATGTGTAATCCTTTACTGATTCGTTACATTTTTATCAGTTATAGTATAGCGCCATATGCATTCTTTAAGCAATAGCAGACCTGTAAATGTAACAAATGTGTTAGAAACATTTACAAAGTGGACAGGCTGTTATACAATACATTAAAGTATGCTCACAGAGCAGTTTATACTGGTAAGGAAGGATAGAGAATGAGAGAGTACACAAGCCCGTTAATTGACGACATGGATGTATCGGTGGAGGGCGTATACGCAGGAAGCGGCAGCAGCCCGGATATTCCTGATATACCGATTATTCCGCCAAAGGATGATCCGACACCACCCGGAGGAGACTATACAGTAGAAGAGAAGGGATGGACTTCCCACAACAGCGGAAGCCATTCGGAAGGACAGCTGTATGTGCATTATACAGGTGAGGGTGGCAAGGTATCACGAGTTTCCGTAGAGTACACAACGAATTTTGACATTATTGAGATATGGGGATATGGACCGAGCGAGGTAACACAGACAAGCTCCAGATCCTTTAGCGTAAGCCGTTCCAATACTTGTCCGTTCAACAGCGGTGAGAATCTGGAATTGAAGTTCGGATTAAAATCCAATGTAGAGGATTACAAATCACAGAATAATTCACTGGGAGCGGTAGGCGTTTCCTCAAGTCCTAATTCAGGCATATACAAGTTCACCATGGTAGGACAACCAAGATTCAGTTAATCTGAGCACCACTTAGAGTGGTGCTCTTTTGAGGTACATTATGTTGACAAAAGTGAAGAATAAGCTTCCGGTGATGCAAAAGGCAGGAAGATGGATGTGGAAATATGCAAGGAAGCATATGAAATCCATCATCATTTATACGCTGCTTGGATTTGCAGGCACGATAGGAGGACTTGTAAGCAGCCTTGTTTCGAAGGATCTTATTGATATTATTACAGGACATAATACTGGAGAGCTGCTTAAGACCTTTGCCATGACAGTAGGAGCAGCATTATTTACCATGCTGATCAGTCAGGTGGCGAGCTACGTATCTTCCATGATCAGTATCAGGGTGGCTGATGATATCAAAGCAGATGTATTCGATGTCATCATGAAGACAGAGTGGGAAGAGGTGGCACACTTCCATTCAGGTGAACTGATGGCGAGATGGAGTGGAGATTCCTCCATCGTAGCAAGTGGAATCCTGACGCAGTTTCCCACCTTTCTGATCAGTCTGTTCCGACTTTTCTCCGCACTGTATATGGTCATTAAGTATGATGCGTCTTTTGCAGTGATCGCCGTATTAAGTGTGCCGATCAGTCTGGTGTGCAGTCAGAAATCGCTTGCCAGAATGCAGAGAGCCAATCAGGCAACCTATGCAACGAATACAAGGATGTCTTCTTTCCAACAGGAGACGTTTACGAATATACAGACCGTGAAGGCCTTCGACCTGCTTCCACAGTACACAAGGAGACTGCGCAGACTGCAGGGAGCCTATGAGGAGTCGCAGAAGAGATATCAGAAGACCTCGAATCTCAATTCTGTGATCCTGTCGCTTGCGGCTATGGTGACGAACTATATGTCGTACAGCTGGGGAATCTATCGTGTGTGGACAGGCGCCATATCCTACGGTACTCTGACCATGTTCCTCACACTGTCCGCGACACTGACAGGAGCCATGAATACACTGATCAAATTCATCCCCAATACGGTCTCGCTGGTCAATTCCGTTATGCGTATCATGGAGCTGGAAGCACTGCCGAAGGAGGATTACAGCCAGCAGGATGAGGTGCGCCGCTTTGCAGGAGAGCATCTTAAGGACGGCATTGGAATCTGTGTCAATGAAGTTATCTATGCCTATGGAAAAGGCGAGAATGTACTGGAAAAGGTATCCTTTGAAGCATATCCGCATGAAGTGATCGCGCTGGTAGGACCTTCAGGCGAGGGAAAGACCACGATACTGCGTTATCTTTTATCTATCATCAGACCGCAGGGCGGAGAGGGCTGCCTGTGTGCAGGCCACGCAGGAACGGACATACCGCTTACCGCTTCCGCGCGCCAGCTTATGGCTTATGTGCCACAGGGTAACACGATGTTCTCAGGCTCTATTGCGGATAATATGAGGAATGTGAAGGAAGATGCAACTGATGAAGATATCATTGAGGCGTTGAAGCTGGCGTGCGCATGGGATTTTGTAAAGAAGCTGCCACAGGGCATCCACAGTCAGATACAGGAGCGTGGAGGCGGCTTCTCGGAAGGACAGGCACAGAGACTTTCCATAGCAAGAGCATTACTGCGCAAGTCTCCTATCCTTCTGCTGGATGAGGCGACCTCGGCACTGGATATGCATACAGAGAAAATGGTGCTTCACAATATTATGCAGGATGAATATCCACGCACCACGATCGTAACGACGCACCGCCCCTCTGTGCTGAAGCAGTGCACCCGTGTGTATTCGATTCATGACAGATGCTGCCACAGATTGTCGCAAGAGGAGATAGCAGAATATATAGAAGGGTAGCCTTTTAGCTGATATGTTCGTCGATATAAGCCTTCATCAGGGCAGCGGCTGCGGGCTGTATAGTGCAGTCGAGGCGGCATAGAAGGATATGCCCGGACAGGGCTTGGCAGATATGCAGATTCCTGGTCATCATAGCCTGATTCCAGGCTGGTGTGAGGCAGCGGGCGGTCAGAAGCAGGATACCTCTGGCAGCAGGAACAGGTATGACCTTATCCGACGAACTCTGATTCAGGAAAATAACACCACCAAGGGGCATGGTCTTATTACGGTAAATACCGGAAGTACCACACCAGGGTAGTCCTGCTGCAAGCGGTATGCCTTCCGGTGAGAGATAGCATACGGCAACGTCACCGTTCAGGTCTTCAGATGGGTAGCCGGCTTCTTTCCACAGCTGTACATGAGTACTCTTACCGGTTCCGGACGGAGCCGCGAAGAGCCATGCATAGCCCTGATAGAGAATAGAGGCAGAATGGATGGCAACACGCTGATACTGCTGCATATAGAAGAAAAAGCTGTCACGTATGGAATACATGATCTCCGTGCCAGTAGCAGGCGCAGCAGCCTTTATATAGACAATGGCTTCCCTGGTGTCCTTCTTTAGAATATAGCCAAAGACACTGGAGGCTTCCTGCCGGTATATAATATAATAACATGTGTTATTACCATAAATATCAAGAAGCTCGGAGTGAATTAAAAGAGAACCACTGTACTGAAGGGGAGAACCGGATGGAATCAGCCGTATCAGTATCTGAGGCTCTGTAGAGTCGATTGTCTCAAAAGCCTGTAATTCTGTATGAAGATATTTCTCATCTGCTTCTATACCAAGGAGCAGATCTGCAATCTGATAGGTATGAATTCTCATGGCGTTCCTCTTGCTAAAATGGTTCTGCTAACAGCTTTCTGGTGCGCAGCTCTCCAAGAAAGGCATCCAGGTCTTTCCTGAGCAGGGACATTTCTTCCCCTTCGCCTTTTACCTCGTATTCTGCAGCCATGCGCTCAAGAAGCTGTGCATAGGTAAGATCTTCCCTCAGCTGGCTGCACAGGAAATATCCTGTTTCATTAAGGTTAAAGATGTGATTGCAATCTGCGACATTTTGCCCGACAGGAAGTAGACAGAAGCTGCCGGCTACTTCACAGATCATATATCCGTCTGCTAATTTCATATATTTACCTGACTTTCTGAATAGTTATATGTGTATTATACATAGCTGCGTAGAGTAAATCAATTAAAAAGGAGTGATTCATTGCATGTCGGCAATATGGGGACAGGTTTCCTTTGAGGGAAACGTATACGATCAGATTACAGTAATGAAGGAACCATATCAGAGAAAATGCAGACTCGACCGGATAGAGCAGTATAAAAGGCCTGATTGCTACATGGGATGTGGTATTCAGTATATAACGGGGGAATCTGTCCTTGAGCAGCTGCCCTATGCAGATGAGGAGAACGGAACAGACATTACGGCAGACTGCATACTGGATAATCGAAGGGAGCTGTTACAGAAGCTGGAATTGTCAGATTCCGGGATGCCGGATGGGGATATCATAAGGGCAGCTTACCGGAAATGGGGAATCTCTTGTGTACGGCAGTTGAGAGGCCAGTTCAGTATCGCAATCTGGAATCGCAGGAAGAAGGAGCTCTATCTGATCGCAGATCCTGTATCATCCCGATGCCTGTATTATTACAGGGCGCACAATACCGTGCTCTTCTCTACCCTGATGGAGCCAATCCGTCTTGCTGTCCCTTCCATTGCATATAATGAGAGGTATCTGAAGGATTACGCTGCAGCCCCTGGACTTATGCCTAATATCATCTCATCAGAGACACCATATAAGGACATCTGCAAATGTAATCCGGGAACCTGGCTCAGGATAACAAAGGATGAGGTATGTGAGAACACATACTGGGAGCCTGCCAATACCGAAAATACCAGCCGGTGTCACGGTGCAGACGAGTATATACGGGCATTTTATGAATTATATCGTGAATGCGTCAAAGATACATTACGAAGCAGCGGGAATATAGGGATAGCCATGAGCAGCGGACTGGATTCTGCAAGTATTGGAGTCCTTGCAGCCCGTCTGCTGGAGAAGGAGCGCAAGAACCTGTACACATACACGTATGTTCCGTATGAGAACGAGGCGCATACTGCGAAGAATCTTGTGACTAACGAGGAAAGCGATGTACGCAGAATTGCCAGCCAGTATCCGAACATGAAGCTTACCTTCCTGAATAATTCCGGTAAAAACTGCTACGAAGACCTGGATCACTGGCTGGATGTCATGGAAATGCCATACAAGGCGTATGTCAATATTCCAAGCCTTGGAGAGATCTATGAGAAAGGTGCAGGAGACGGCTGTAAGGTAATACTGACAGGACAGATGGGGAATGCGACAGTATCAAACGGCTATATTGATGATGTACTGTATGATCTGTACCGCAACAGGAGATATGTTACGCTTCTTAGGAATCTGAATCATTACTGCAGACATGTAAAAGAAAGCAGGAAGAGTGCGCTTGGAGCCTGTCTGCGATATTTTCAATATGCAGACAGAGTGGCGCATAGCAGTGAATGGACGTACAAGCCGGATAATCCGTTTCTGAATCAGGAGATTTTTAAAGATTATTCTGTTATAGAGAGACTAAGGGAGAGCGGTGTAGAATACATGGAGAAGCTTCCGCTGTATCAGGAGGCGCATAGAAGCTTCCTCGGGCGAAAGGCCATGTATACCTATATAGGAGAATATGAGACGAAGCTTGGACTGGCAGCCGGAGTAGTGCTGCGAGATCCGACGAGAGATGTCAGAATGCTGCAGTTCTGCTATCATCTGCCCTATGAGCTGTATGCACATGGAGGAACTCCAAGATGGCTGATTCGTGAGGCTTTCCGCGATATGCTTCCGCATGAGCTTCTGGATGACTGGATGCGGTATGGAGTACAGAATAATGACTGGTTCTTTCGGGTAAAAAGGGACTGGGCAACAATAGGGGCAGTAGTCATGACAGACCTTGAAAACGCCCGCAAAGCCGGGTATGCAGTGGCAGATATTGACAGTGTCAGAAGAGAAAATAGTATGGATGAAGAGCTGCAGATGATGTATCTGATGTATCTGTCGGTTCTCGGGAGATTTCTGAATAATATATAACAAAAATAACAATACTGTTAGATTTATTTACATATGAGAGATATATTCATATAATATGCCTTGTAATTTATGGTACTCATATACCAAAATAAGAGGAGGAATAAAGTAATGAAACAGTGGCAGGAAGCTAAGTTACAGCAGCTGGATATTGAAGAGACAGCTCATAACTGGACAGGAATTTACAGAGACGGTGGATATATCGGTGATGGTGAGATATCCGGACATCTTACATGGGAAAAAGATAACGGAAATGGTGGAAATGGCGGTAACAGTGGAGCCGGAACTGACAGCTTATCATAATAACAGCATATTCTAAATAAAAAACAGGATGCAGGTTGAAGCTTGCATCCTGTTTTTGTGTTTTGTTAGTTATTCCTTCTTCTCATTCTGGTAACGAAAGCGCCTGCAAATGCGGCAAATGCAGCGAAGCCGAAAGGAATGGCAGCATTTGCTGTATCGCCTGTCTTAGGTACACTGTCGGCTAATGCAGTTGCTTCATCATCAAGGGTAACAAAATCAGAGGAAGCGGCATCTGTGATACCATCTGCCAAAGGTGTAGCTCCATCGTCAATTGCTACAGTAGAGGCTGCAGCAGTGGTGGCAGCAGAGGCTGTGGAATCAGAGCCTGTGGAACCGGAATCATCAGAACCGGAAGTGTTACCGCTGTTTGCGATATCGTTCTCAAACTGCTCTTTCAATGAAGCAGCTGTATCAAGAGCTTTCTGTGCTTCGTTCAGGTTAAAGTCAGCTTCTGCCAATTCATTCTTTGCGTTGGCCAGTTTCAGCTCAAGTGCATCCAGATTGGAGGTGATATTGTTATTTACAAGAGCTTCATACTGCTTTAAGATCTCTTCATATTTTGCCTTAGCTTCATCATAGCGCTTTGCAGAATCAGTAACTTCTTTGGAAGCCTGATCTACCATGTCATCAAGATTCTTAGACAGGTCTTTTGCCTGATAAATTGTATAATCGAAACGGTTCTTGAAGGTATCAGGATTAGTGGCATCAGGATCATTCTCTGTAGGATGAACCTCCTGACCCATGTCGACTTTGTTATAAGTATCCAGCGTAACCTGTGCAATTTCCTGCATATGCTTTAACAGTTCTTTACGAAGACCTGTGGCTGTCTTTAACTGCTCTGTAGTCTGGTCGATTATATTCTGAATACCGGAAACAAGCTTCTGTTCAGCACTTACGATCTGATCGATAGCACCGTTAGCCTCTTCGATCTCAGCCTTGCAGCTGTCTACCAGTGTCTGTGCTGCTTTGATTTCCTCAGCCTGTTTAGCCAGAGTATCCTTGGTTGCCTGATCGTTGGCAGCATCCAGAGAAGCCTTGGTCTGTGTATTATTCATGGTAAGTCCTTGGGACCGGATGAATGCAAGGTACTCCTCTTCAGTAAATTCAGGAGCTGTATTGTCATTTGCTCTGGAATATTTGGAAGCGTCAAGACCATAGAACTTAGCATAGGCATTGTACTGCTTCATTTCCTCTGTTAAGACAGAGCTTGCTGCATCATAAGCTGTTTTGGCATCATCTCTTGCAGTGGTAGCATCGGTAATTGCCTTATCAATGGTATCTCTTGCTTCACTGACACTTGTGTCAGAACCGATGATCTGATTAAGATTGCCTACAGTGCTGCTTACTGTGTCGGCAGCTTCCTTTGCGGCAGCAGCCTTATCAGCTGTATAATCGGGCAGGTTCATGCGATTACCATCACTGTCCTCTACATTCAGGATGATCTTACCTTCTTCTGTGATGCCATTTACAAGCTTTGTCTCATTGCCGTTTTCATCAGTACTGATAACAGTATTGCCTTTTACTTCTTTTACAATATCCTGATCGTCCTTTAAGAGGGTATCTGTTACAGTCTCACCCTGCTTTACCTGGGAAGCGGCATTGCCGGCAGTATCAGATATTTCCTCTGCAGCATCAGCCGCCGCAGCAGCATCGTTTTTCTCATTTGTAACAGCATTTGTTACGTCATTATGGATGATATCCTTTACATCATCCACTACATCATAGGAATCCTGCGTTGTATCGACCTGGCTTATGTCACCACCAAGATCTTTTAACAGGTCTTTCTGTTCTTTGGTCAGATCTGTGTCCTTTAGTGCTTCTTCAATTTTGTTCTCTACAGTGTCCTTATCCAGGATATTCTCCTGTGCTGCATCTGTTAAGTCTGTGAACTCAATCACAGCAGCTGCATCAGCAGCAGTTACATTAACGGGTGCGGTCACTACCAGCAAGGCAGTCATGGCAGATGCAATGACGCCTTTTACGGCAGCATTTCCTAAATACTTTTTCATAATTACTTAACTCCTTTTAACGTACTCTCAATAAGTCTTACTAACGTAAGCTAAAGTTTACTATATACAATTTTTCCAATAATTGCAAATTATTTTTCAAAAGTGTGCAAATAATATGAAAATGCACATTAAATGCATATATAATGCACTACATCATAATATTGTATATCAAAAGTACCAAAAAAGAGCAATATGATATTGTGCAACAATGTCAACACGACATTATTTATAAAATATTTATTAATTATGCAAAAGTTTTTGGGATAAATTACTGTTTACTTATAGACATGTCTAATGATATACTGTATCTCAGTTATGTAACCTATGTCATAACTGAGAGAGATGAAGAGAGAGCGTGTAATGAATAGGGGGAATTCATTACACAGAGATGTTAGGTTTAAGTGTGTAAGGTTTCATCAGTGTAAATTGCGGGGGAAGCAGTTTTATTCTTGATGGAACTTTTTTTATACCTTATGAGCTGTGATGCAGCGTAATGCAGATGACTTCCCTGGGATTATGGAATCTTGGAATGGAAGCATCGCCCAGTCCGCGGCTTGATATCATAGTAGATAAACCTGAAGTATACACACCGCTATCGTATTTGGGAAATAATTCTTTCTGATTACTGATGATTCCGCCGATAAAAGGTAGACATACAATTCCACCATGGGTATGACCGGAGAGAACCAGGTCATAATTGTAAGGTGCAATACCGTCGAATTTATCGGTACCATGGTATAGAAGAATATTGAACATGGTTGTATTGGCATAATCAATGTTATTTCGCAGTCCCCGCATTGTCAGTCTGAAATCTAATCCGCTCAATAAAATGGAATCTCCATTATGCTCGACTACGACAGAAGCATCATTTAAGTCATGTACTTGATACTTCTCATTCAATTCTTTCATCTCTGCCAGTGGCGCAGAAGCATCATATTCATGGTTTCCGTTTACATAATATATCGGTGCGACATCATAGATTCCTGTAATCAGGTCACGATAATTATCCAGAGAATGTTCATCATCAATGGAATCACCGGTAAACAGAATCAGATCAGGTTCGGCATTGCGGATTATTGCAATCAGATCAGATTCCCCATCACCGAATTCCTTACAGTGAAAATCAGAGATATGTACAATACGGTATCCGTCAAAGCCTTCGGGAACTTTGGAGCTGGTATAGTCATATCTTGTCAGTACGAGGGGATTATAGAATCCACTGATGATATACAGCAATATGACAATAATACATAAGATAAGAACATTTTTACGGTTGCATAAAGATGATAATTTCATAATTAATCCTCATTTCTATGGTATAGGGTAGTTTGCACTAACAATTTGTTAATTATAGCATAGACAATGAAAAAGTAAAGAAAGGTAAGAGAACAACGATGAAGTATGAGAATGAAATGGAAATTGATGTAGGAAGATGCCTGAGGGCGTTGGTAAAGAGATGGCGCTTCCTCATAGTTATGGCTATCCTGTGTGGAATTGCAGGATTTTTCCTGACAATGGAGAAGAAAGAGGACACCTACCAGGCTACTTCCAGTGTATATGCAATGTCAGGTGATTCCTACAGCAGTGCACAGGTAGGCGTAAGTGCCATGAATGATTATGCGGATATTGCCACTTCCATGAAAGTATGTGAACGAGCAGCTCTCTTGATGGGAAATGCCAGAGTAACAGGTGATGATATCATGAAATCCACCACCGTATCCACGGGAAAGAAGAGCAGCAGTTCCACAACGGTGCAGGATTCTACGATCATGAAGATCACCTGTGAGTATACAGATCCTGTTGTAGCAATGGAGATGTCACAGGCAGTTGCAGAAGCCTTCACAATAGAAATGGAGAATATTCTGGGAACAGATGCCGTGAAGCTTCTGGATAAACCATATGCCTATAAAATGTCCTTTGATGCCACACAGCATCAGTGGATGATCAGAATTGCAGCTTTCCTGGGCGGTCTGCTGATCGGTGCAGCTGTTGTTGTTATTGGAGAGATATTTGATTCCAGAACACGGACAATCAGAGAATGCACCATGAGAGAGGATTTACCGATCATTGGTGTGATTCCAAGATACAAAGATTAATGAGGTGAAGACGGATGAACAAGTTGGACATATATAAGAATCAGGACTACATATTAAATGATGCCTTTGACCAGGCAGTTGTAAATATTCATATCCAGAAGGAGCAGAACGGATATAAAACGTATACGGTCTGCGGCTGTGAACCGGGAGACGGCTCAACCACAGTAGCCATCAATCTTGCGGCAGCGCTTGCCAACTCAGGCTGGAAGACAGTGCTGGTAGATGGAGACATGCGTAAGAAGAAGGGCTATAAAAGACTGAATGAGGGAGCTTCCGTTGGATTGTCAGAATACCTTACGGCACAGGCACAGATCAATGATATCATCTATGAAACAACAACAGAGCTTCTGTATTATATCCCATGTGGAGAACAGAATGAGAATCCGGTCCGTCTCCTGTGCTCAACACAGATGGAGAACGTAGAGAAGACGCTGGCTGATAACTTTGATTTCGTAATCTATGATATGCCGGCGGTGACAGCAGCAATGGATGCAACCGCAATTGCAGTGAAGACAGATGCATGTATTCTTGTTGTGGCGATGGGAGAGAGCAGCAAGAAGGGGCTGGCAACAGCAGTCAGTACACTGGATGAGAAGAGAGCGAACCTGCTGGGGGTTATCGTAAATAAAGTGGATATCAATGAATATAAGAGATATCGTCGTTCTTTTGACTATTTCAAGAAAGAAAAATATGCCGATCATGCCAAGGCAGTTATGAAGGCAAACAAGAAAAATAACAGAAAGAATGCATAAAAGAGGATAGAGAAAATGAAAAAACAGTGTAAACGAATTGCAAGTGCAGTCATGATGTGCGCAGTACTGTGCCTCTGTGCCGGAAAAGTAAATGCAACAGAGATTGCCAGCGCTGATTCGGCAATCATCAGTGTAGAAGCCTATGAGATAGAAGAGGGCGCATTGGTTGCAGGAGAAGAAGTGACGATCAATCTGACGATTAAAAATAACAGTACAGTGACAGACGCACAGAATGTCATGGTGACTTTTGATTCTGCCAATTATGCACTGATGCCGGTATATGGAGAAGGCAATCAGGTATACATTGGAAATATTCCAGCAGGAGTATCAAAGGACATTACGCTGAGAGCAGCAGTGAACAGAGCATATAATGCAGATGCAGCACAGTTAAAATGCTATTTCAGCTATGCATCCGGTTCTTCATCTTTAAATAATACAACGACAATCATTATTCCTACTTATATATCAGGTAATCTGATTGCAGATTCTACTGTAGTTGCCGGTAATGCAACAGTAGGAGTCAATTCGCTGGTCAGTGTGAAATACAAAAATGCAAGTTCAGTGGACATCACAGATGCAAAGCTTGTAATAGAAGGAAATATACAGGAAGACAGCAAAGAGATAGAGCTTCCTACCGCAGCGGCAGGTAAGACCTATACAGGAGATTATTATGTAAACTATCTGGAGAGCGGCATTCAGACTCTGAAGATTCAGTATCAGTATACAGATGCACAGGGGAATGCATTCGTAACAGATTGTGGAGAGTATAAAATAAACGTAACCAATGATGTTGTAGAACAGACCAGTAATGCAGTAGTCAGCCAGGAGACATCAGGAGCTTCCCGTGTAGTACAGCTGGGAATGGCAGGACTGTTGGGCATTATCATTATAATTGTGGTAGTTTTATATATTAAAAAGCGCAAGTAGGCAGTTAAACATAAGGGTTTATGAGGGAGGATAATGTATGAAAATCGCAATGATCGGTCACAAGAGAATTCCATCCAGAGAGGGTGGCGTGGAAATCGTAGTAGAGAAACTGGCAGAAAGAATGGTAGCCCAGGGACATGAAGTGTATGCCTATAACCGTAAAGGGCACCATGTATCAGGAAAAGAAAATGATGTGAAGGCAGTGAAAGAATATAAAGGGATTCACATTATTACAGTTCCTACATTCGAGAAGAAAAGCCTCAACGCTTTCGTATATTCCGTATTGGCGACCATACATGCGCTGTTTCAGCACTATGATGTCATTCATTATCACGCATCAGGATCATGCGCTATGCTGTGGCTGCCCAGGTTATTCGGCATACATACAGTTGCTACGATTCATGGATTGGACAGTCAGAGATCCAAGTGGGGAGGATTTGCTTCCAGATACTTGCAGTTTGGGGAAAGAATGGCTGCCAAATATGCTGATGAACTGATTGTTTTATCAGAAGGAAACCGTAAATACTTCAAGGATATGTACGGAAGAAACGCAACACTGATTCCAAACGGTGTAGAGAAGCCTGAACTGAAAGAAGCCAAGTTGATACTGGAAAGATACGGACTCAAAAAGAAGAGTTATATCCTGTTTTTGGCAAGAATCGTACCGGAGAAGGGACTTCACTATCTGATTGAAGCCTTTAAGGATATTGCGACAGATAAGAAGCTGTGTATCGTAGGTGGAACTTCCCATTCTGGTGAGTACGTGGAACAGGTAGTCAAGATGGCAGAGGATGACCCAAGAATCATGTTTTTGGGATTCCAGCAGGGTGCAGCCCTTGAAGAACTGTTCAGTAATGCTTATCTCTATGTACTGCCCAGTGATGTAGAGGGCATGCCTATCTCCCTTCTGGAAGCCATGAGCTACGGTAACTGCTGTGTTGTCAGCAACATCGTGGAGAATGCAGATGTAGTAGAAGATAAGGGCGTGACCTTTGAAAAGAGCAATGTCAAGAGCCTTGAGAAAGAGTTAAAGAATCTGCTGGAGGATGAGCGAATCGTCAATATGCTCAAAGCAGAATCCAGAGAGTTCATTACTATGAAATATAACTGGGATGAAGTAGTAGAGAAGACCATTCAGTTGTATGAGAAAGAGCCTGAGAAGAAAGTAAGCGCCAGAGAGAAGAAGAGACGTATCAGGGCAGCGATGGCGAATGGAATGGCAGAAGAGAAGAGATAAGAGTGATAAAATGATATGGTTTGTGAAAAGGGATTAGTAAGATGAAACAAAAAATAACGATAACGGCAATATGCCTTGCAATCGTATTGCTTGCAGCGAAAGTGATCATGTCAGATGACATTGTAAATGCCAAAGAAAGCAGGAAGACCGACACGGTTCAGATTTTATCAAGAGATGAAATCCTCAATGCACAGGAAGCGGATTATAAGAACGTTTCTTATGTGAAATGGCAGGAATATGATGCTTCGGATGCCACAGTGCATGATGGTGTGATTCCTGTAAATCTGTTATCCGATGAGATTTATTGTTCCATGAATCTGCCATCTGAGAGCCGAAGCAATGAAATGATACAGATGAACCGGGATAACGGCAAGATCATGTCCGGTATGACCAGTAAGCAAAGCTCCATAGTAGGTATAGGAGCCATTTACAGCACAGCTGGGGCAGATTTACCGGATCGTTTCACATTATGTATTGGCAAGATCAAGACATTTGCTTATCTGGACAGCATTGGTAACTGGACAATTATAGATGAACAGCCGTATCCGGATGGCGTTTATCTATATAAAATGCCCTGGACTGAACATAAGTCAAAGAAATGCAATAACATACAGTATTACTCTGATCATGTGGAAATATCGCTGACCAAAGAGGAATTTACCAGTTACGCCTTGCACTTCTGGGGAAAAAGAAAAGCTGTGGACCGGAAAGATGTCAGATATGTTGCATGTGCATATGATTTCTGGATAAAAGAAACTGGAAATGATGGAAAATTCACTGCGGCTATAGGAATAGATGCAAAAGATAAAAAGGGAAGCAGCGCAAGTATAGTACAGCTCTTTTCAAGCAGAGGAATGCAGGTGACTTCCCAGAAGAGAACGCAGTGGGGACAGACAATTCCAAATGCAGAGTATGATCCTGTATATGATGGATATGTTTTGAAGCTGTTATATGACAAATGGTGGAGTGGTTCCAAATAATACGAGGAAGAGAGATAGGATATGATACGAGTATTACATTCAGTAAGTAACATGGACAGAGCAGGGATTGAGACAATGCTCATGAATTATTATCGCCATATTGACCGCGATCAGGTACAGTTTGATTTCTTATGTAATAAGACGAAGCCGGGAGCCTATGACGATGAAATTCAGAGAATGGGAGGAAAGATTTATCATACTCCTGGGCTGAATCCTGCTAAATATCCATTGTATCTGAAATATATGAAGAAACTGTTTGATGGGCATCCGGAGTATAAGATTGTAGAGGCACATAATGGAGCGCTTGGGGTTTATGCTTTGCATGCAGCAAAAGTAAATAACATTCCCGTACGTATCTATCACGCACATGGAGCAAGCATTACAAAGGACTGGAAGCTTCCATTGAAGCTTTTCTGCAGAAGCAGACTGGCGGCTAATATCACAGAAAGATATACATGTGGAAAAGCCGCAGCAGAATGCTATTACGGAAAAGAAGTTGTTGAAAAAGGCAATTATGATTTTATTCCCAATGCGATAGAAGTAGACAGATTCCTGTATAATCCTCAAGTCAGAGATAAAATGAGACAGCAGTATCATCTTGAAGGAAAACATGTAATCGGTCATGTGGGAAGATTTATGGCGCAGAAGAACCATACTTTTTTGTTGGATGTATTTGCAGCATATAAGAAAGAAGATAAGGATGCATATCTGGTACTTCTTGGTGATGGCGAATTAATGGAGACAGTAAAGAATAAAGCCAAAGAACTGGGTGTTGCAGATTCTGTATTGTTCGTTGGTAATGTCGGCAATGCAAATGAATGGTATCAGGCATTTGATGTATTTATGCTTCCGTCTATATGGGAAGGACTTCCTGTAGTAGGTGTAGAAGCACAGGCAGCAGATCTGCCATGTATTTTCTCAGACAATGTTACAAAGGAAATTGGCTTGTCTGATAAGGCTTCCTTTCTTTCCCTGCATGCAGATATGGACAGCTGGGTCAGTGAGATACAGAAAAAGATGCAGATGACCCAGAGAGAGAATCAGGAAGCGCTGATTACAGAGAATCACTATAATATAGAAAAAGAAGCGGTTCTTTTGCAGGAGAGATATTTAAAACTTTACGGAGAGAATACCTTATGAAGATAGGAATACTGACACACCATTATATCAATAATTTCGGAGCTTTTTTGCAGGCATATGCATTACAGGAAGCGGTACAGCAGATGTATCCCCAGGATAAAGTTGTCATGATCAATGCCATTAATCTGAAGCATTTTATCATCAATACCGGTGGATGGTTCCGCTTCTATCCAAAGAAAGAGAACCTGAGAGCCTGGCTGCAGAAGATAAGCCTGCCACGTACCTTCTACAAGGCAAGAAAGCAATATCTGAAGCTTACTTCAAGATGTTACACAACGAATGCTATCAACAAGTTAAATCTTGACTGCATTATTGTTGGGAGCGATGAAGTATGGAATTATAAAGAAGGCAAGGGAAATGCGGCTGTAAAGTTTGGTGAAGGACTTAACTGTCCGAAACTTGTTGCATATGCGCCAAGCGTAGGCAAAAGCAGCGTGTCAGATGATTTACCAGAATACATTGTGAAAGGTTTACAGAGATTTCAGGCGATTTCCTCCAGAGATGACCTTACAGAGCAATTTGTGAACAGTATTGTAAATAAAACACCAGTGAGAGTACTGGATCCTACATTCCTTACGAAATTCCCGATGCAGGAGAAGAGTGGAATAAAGAAACCTTATATTATGTTCTATTATTGTGATGGAATGCCAACGGAGCTGAAACAGACAATTGTAAAACAGGCACATGAAAAGGGATACGCTGTCTACGGGGCAGGAGAAGGCGATAAGCTGTATGAAGATATCACCATTAATCTGACTCCGTTTGAATGGATCGGCATGTTCAGAAATGCAGCCTTCGTATTTACAGGAACTTTTCATGGTGTTGTCTTTTCCATTTTAAATCACCGTCAATTTCAGGTGTATATGACAAATGAGAGCAGAATTAAGAAGATCACTTCCTTATTGAATCAGTTTGAGATTGAACTGGGCAAGGTCGATCTGAATGGAAATAACGAAATATTCAGTGAAGAGATCAATTACGATACAGTAGATAAGTGCATTGAAAAGCTGGAGAAAAACAGCAGAGATTTCCTTGCATGTATAGGAGAGTAGACAGTGAAAGTTGCAATTATTACACGTCATGCAATCTGCAATTATGGTTCTTTCCTGCAAACATATGCGTTGCAGAAAGAGACAGATAAGCTGGGGCATGAAGCAGTTATTATTGATTATATCCGTGAGGATGAAGAATACCATAAGAGAATTAATGTAGCACTCAAAAAATCAGGGAAATGGAATAAGAATGTTCTGACCAGACTTGTATACAAGCTGAGCAGATATCCGGAAACTGTTCTCATGGAGAAGAAGTTTGCTTCCTTTAGAAACAATCTGTTACATATGACGAAATTATATACTTCCCTGGAAGAGTTGAAGCAGGATAAACCACAGGCAGATGTGTTCTGTACAGGAAGCGACCAGGTATGGGGACCAATCAGTCTGGACAGTTATGATCCGGCATATTTCCTGGATTTTACAGAGGAACAGGATACAAGGATTGCATATGCTGCCAGCTTTGGAAAAAGGAAATTTGATGAAGAATCCAGACGCTTTTATAAACAAGCTCTTCAAAAATATGATGTAATCAGTGTGAGAGAGAACAGCGCGGTATCAGTAATTCGTGATCTTGGCATTGAGAATGTGCAGCAGGTATTAGACCCTACCTTATTATTAAATGCAGAAGAATGGTCTCAACTGATTAATAAGGATATAAAGGGAAAATACGTCCTGGTATATCAGATTCATGCCAATCCAGCCATGGATAAATACGCCGAGGAATTTGCCAGACGTGTGAAGCTTCCTATTTTAAGAGTGTCATTCTATCTCCATCAGATCACAAGAGCCGGAAAGCTGGTGTACTTACCTGATGTGGGAACTTTTCTTTCCTATATTAAAAATGCAACATATATGATAACAGATTCCTTCCATGGTACGGCATTTGCCATTAACTTTAATACGCAGTTCGTGAATGTGGTACATGATGAGACTGCTACAAGAAATCAGAGTTTATTACAGTTGACAGGGTTGACAGACAGAATTATTACAGATAAGACAGATTTTAGTATCACTAATAAGAAGATAGATTTTGAACCGGTCAATGCAATCATTGAACAGAATCGAAAAGAATCAATCGAAAAACTAAATGGTTTTCTGAGGAGAAAATAAATGAGCAGTATAGAATTATTCCAAAATAAAACGGATTGCTGCGGCTGCAGCGCCTGTTATAACGTATGTCCACGAAAAGCAATATCCATGCAGGAAGATGAATATGGATATGTTTATCCGGTGATCGACCAGGATAAATGCGTGGGATGTGGATTGTGCAGGAAAGTCTGTCATTATCAGGCAGATAAGGAACTGAGAACACCCATAAAGGCATATGCAGCAGCCGGTAAAAAGGAAGAATTTCTGAAAAAAGCAGCTTCAGGCGGTATGTTTTCTCTGGTGGCAGACAAGATTCTGGAGGAAGGCGGTGTGGTATTTGGAGCAGCTATGGAATATCACAATAACACACTGATTCCAAAGCATATAGCTGTTGAAAGCAAAGAGGAACTGTTTAAGCTTCAGGGTTCTAAATATGTACAGAGCTTTATTGGTAATACCTATGCAGAGGCAAAGAAGTATTTAGCAGATGGCAGGAAAGTCCTTTTCTCCGGCACACCCTGTCAGATAGAGGGATTGAAAGGATATCTTGGCAGAGAATATGAGAATCTGTATACCATAGATATCATATGTCACGGTGTTCCTAATGCAAAGTGGTTTCAGGATTATATAAAAGTATTTGAAACGAAATTGCAGGGCAGCATTTATTCCTATAACTTCCGGGATAAGAGCAGAGGACAGGGAATGAATGCCAGAATAGAGTATTATGATAAGAATGGAAAAGCCAAAGTAATCTATCGTGATGGACATCTGACTTCATTTTTCCATTTATTCCTAAAAATGAATATCTATCGTGATAACTGTTATCACTGCCCTTATGCAAGAAAAGAGAGAGCAGCAGATATCACAATCGGCGATTACTGGGGAATCTATGAAGAGCATGCTGATGAGATGAAGCACAGTACAATGTCAAATTCAAAGGGAATCTCCTGTGTTCTTCTTAACTCAGATAAGGGCTTGAAGATATTTGAGCAGCTAATGCCGCAGATGGACTATTTTGAATCAACAGTGGACAAAATCGCAAAGCACAATATGCAGTTGAGAGAGCCGACACAGTATACCGATGAGCGGTTCAAGCTGTTTGATTTATATAAAAATGCAGGATATGAAGGAATTGAGAAGTATTTCCGGAAGAGTATCCGATTCAAGAAATATTTCTATCAGTTAAGAAGTATGGCTCCTAAGGGATTAAAGAGGAAGCTGAAACAAATGATAGCAAAAGTCAGAGGGTAATTGACACAAACTCGATATGCACAAAGGACGTGCGCAGAAATGAGGATTATTATGAAAAAGATTCTGGTTGTTATGTCTACTTTATATAATGGAGGCGCAGAACGCAGTCTGGTTAATTTCTTAAATGAACTGCCACAGGATAAATATGAGATTGATCTGTTGCTTTTTAAACGGGAAGGAATGTTCATGAAACAGCTTCCCTCCTACGTTAAGGTATTGGACACACCAAAGGAATTAAAGCAGTTGTATGGAAGCGTCAAGAAGGCAGGTGCTCTTATGCCGGTCAAGGTAATTGGAACAGCCGCTGCGACAGCACTTACAAAGAACTCCCGTGAAAAAAGAGGATTTCGCTGGAAATATTTTTATGGACCGAGAATCCCTCAGATGAAAGAAAAGTATGATCTGGCGATTGCCTATATATCAGGTGAAATTCTGTATTTTGTTGATGAAAAAGTAAATGCGGATGAGAAGATCGTATGGATACATAATGACTATGTTTCGGCAATGCATCCTAAGAAATATGATTACAGCCATTTAAAGAATATGAGCAAAATTGTATCTATCTCTGATTCCTGTGTGGATATTTTAAAGCAGGTATTCCCCGAATTTGCAGATAAAGTGTATTGTCTGCCTAACCTGACCTCCTCTACTGTATTACAGAAGCGTGCAGAGGAGTTCTATCCGCAGGAATACGATAAGAATGGAATCAATATCCTTTCGATAGGACGCCTGCACGATCAGAAGGGCTTTGACATGGCAATCAGGGCCGCAAAGATTATGAAGGAACAGAAAAAGGTTTTCAAATGGTTCGTAATAGGCACGGGAGAACTGAAAGAGGAGCTTACAAAGCAGATTCAGGCAGCAGATGTAGAGGATTGCTTCATACTTCTTGGAGCCAGAGAGAATCCATATCCTTATATTAAAAACTGTACAGTTTTTATCCAGCCGTCCAGATATGAAGGTAAGTCAGTAGTACTTGATGAAGCTAAGATACTGGCAGTTCCCATTGTTGCAACGGCATATCCGACAGTAGGAGATCAGCTGCAGGATAAGGTAGAGGGAATGGTGGTTCCCATGAACCCGGAAGGAATTGCACAGGGATTGATAACCATGTTAGAGGATGAAAAGATGGGAGAGACTTACACAAATTATTTATCCGGCAGAGAATATGGTAATCAGGATGAGATTAAGAAGTATATTCAGCTGATTGGTTGATATAGGGAGAATATATATGGTATATGGGATATTTACAGCTGCGATATTGTTGATTGTGTCATACAAAATCCGGATCAGGGCAGATAGACAGGACGCAGGTTTTCATGAAATTCAATCCAATATTAATGGATTAAGAGGAATTGCAGCAATTATAATCATATTATCGCACAGTACAATGGCATTTGACAGAACCCCTCTTTTGTTAATGCCTTTTGCAAAATCAAGTACAATTTGTGTAGGATTCTTTTTTGTTTTATCAGGTTATGGACTTGCCTGGTCTGACGCTAATAAAAAGGATTATTTAGATAGGGCTTTCCTGTATAAGAAACTCTTATATTTGTTTTTATTGTCAATATCAGCATATATCTATATTTTTTTGATCAGTATTGTGTGCCATTATTTTGCAGGAACAGCGATAATACATGTATCTATATCTTCATGGTGGAATATTACCAACTGGTATTTAAAAATGCAGGGATTGATGTATATTCTGTTTTTTACGGCATATCGGTTCATAAAGAACAAAAAAGTCAGCTGCTGGGTATTAGGAGGTGTTCTTACAGCAATATGCTTACTGTTTTGTGTTTTTCACATTGGAGGACGAAGCTTCTTCATAAGTGAATTAAGCTTTTTCTTTGGTGTTATGTTATATGAATACAGTAATGCGGTAAAAATGTTATTTCAGAAGAAGATGCCGTATGTCATGATTTTGACGGTTATATTAGCAATTGTGTCATTGGCTGCATTTAAAGTAAAAAGCTATTCTATTGCAGACTTTTTCTTTCACAATCTGCTTTGCATCTCTGTATATAGCATTATTTGTATACTTTTTTATTATATTAAAATGGATAATGGTATTCTGAAATTTTTAAATGGAATTTCGCTGGAATTGTATTTATGCCAGTTCGCTTTATTTGATCTGTATAAAGCTGTTTTCGGTAAGATGATGATAGAAATAAACATTTGGTATGTTTTGGGAGTACTTTCGACAGATATTGTAGTTTCTCTATTGGCAGTAAGGATAAATAAAGCGGTTTCAGGGAAATTAAATAGCTGTATATATAAATGGGTAATATTTAGTAAAGGATGAAAGATTAGAAAATGATAAGTGTTGTTGTACCAGTATATAATGCGGAAAAATATCTGAAGGAAACGATACAATCCATTTTAAATCAGGACTTTACAGATATTGAAATTATTTTGATCAATGATGGCTCGAAGGATTCTTCATTGGAAATATGTCTGGATTATGGGAAAAAATATCCCAATATAAGAGTGATAAACCAGAAAAACAGTGGGGTAAGTGCTGCCAGAAACAGAGGATTGCAGGAAGCGGCAGGAGAGTATATTTTATTTGTCGATGCTGATGATATATTAAAAGTAGATATGCTCAGTACTTTATACGAGTGTGCTGCGACATATAAAGCGGATATCGTTTCATGCGGTGCAGGTTTGGTTGAAAATGATAAAATCGTGAAGGAAGAATATGGAACGAATACGCTGACAGAATATGACAAAGAACATGCTTTAAAATTCTTCCTAATAGGGAATCAGGTAAATATAGGCGTATGGACAAAGCTGTTTAAGAGAGAATTGATAAAAGATATTAAGTTTCCTGAAGATAAAAAAATAAACGAAGATAAATTGTTTATTTTTGAGGCATTACTGAGAACTGATAAATTTGTTGTGAATGATGTTACCAAATATCTTTACTATAAAAGAGAGGGTTCTGCAACAACAAGAGCATTTGATAAAAGATGGTTTGATTCATTGGATATAGCGGATTATATCTTTGAAGAGATCAAGGTAAAAAAACCGGAATTAGAATACTATGCATGTATAAACAAAGTAAAGTCATATTATTGGATGCTTTTAAAAATGTATCGTACAACAGGATGCATAAGCAGCTATTATGAAGAATACCAAAGGGTAGTGGAGTACTTAAAGAAGTCACCTGTATTAAAAATAAAGCAATATTTAACATCCAATATGTTTATGCAGATTTTGCTGCTTAAAATTTCAGAACCGCTATTGCGAAAAATAAAGCAGAAGGGTAAATAAAGAGAATGAGTGATAAAATAATAAACAGAAAACATATATTTTTTATAGGCTTATTATTTTACATTATTAGAAATTTTTTCGGGTATACATCATATCCTGTTCCGGATAATTTGCGAAGCCTTTGCTGGATTGTTGCGGAAATGTGCTGGATCATAGCTATTGTGATGCGGATGAATTTCAACTGGCATATGATAATTGAGATTTTGTTAATTGTATGGGGTTATATTAATCAGAAGATTACAGGGTCGAGTAATTTTGTAGTTATATGTTTCCTGTTATTTGCATCCAGAGAGATTGAAGTAAAAAAGATTGTCAGGTTTATGTTTCAGATTACTTCAGTACTACTTGCATTGGACATTGTTATGTATATTGTAAATTATGCATTGGGACGGGTGGAATTAAGCCAAACTCGTCAGATAGATGGGGCAACAATACTGAGGCATAATTTTTTCTTTAATAATGCAAATGGTTTTTCCTTTTATTTTTTCTTTACTGTATTAATGTTTACGTATGTGTATTATGACAAAATAAAAAAGGGATATTTGTATGGCATTTTATTAGTTTCCGCATGGTTTACCTATGTATTTCCAAATACGCGAACAATTGCACTGCTTTTTCCTTTGTTTATTCTGTTTGATCTGTGTAAAGGAAAGGTATGGGATAAGGTTGTCAGTAAAATATGCAGACATTTGTATGTCATCGCATTCGTACTGGTAATTATTGTGGTATATCTTTTCGCATTTCATTCTAATGCCATTACACAGAAGATCAACGAAGCAATGAACGGCAGACTGACTATGGTTGCAGGTGCATATCAGCTATATGGGATTAATTTAAAAGGTCATAGGATCATAAATGAAAATCTGTATCTGCCTAATTTGGGATATTTTAAATTATACATAGATAATTTCTATGGAATGCTGGTTATTCGGTATGGATTAATTGTAACAGTGATCGTGAGCTTCTTTGCAATGATAACATCAAGAGATTTGTATAAGAACAACAAAAGAATAGAACTGATTTTACTTTCATTTGTTTTTCTTTTTGGACTTTCGGAGTCCACAGCACTGGACATTTTTCCTGCTTTCCCCTGGCTGTTTTTTAAAGAAACAAACATATATAAAAAGGATAAAAAAACGGAAAAAATAAAAGAGTTGAGAGAATAGAGAGAATAGAACCGATAGAAGCGAATAGTAGAGGTATTTATATGCAGGAAAAGTATTTAGTAAGTGTAATTATTCCAGTATATAACTCGTCATTATATTTACAGGATATTTTGGATGATGTTAAAAAACAGACTTATAAAAATCTGGAAATTATTGTAATAGATGATGGTTCAAGTGATAACAGCCTGGAAATAGCAAGAGAAAATGAAAGAACAGATCAGAGAATACAGGTTTATTCCTTTCAAAATGGTGGACAATCCAGGGCAAGAAATATTGGATTGCGCATTGCGAAGGGACAGTTTATCCGATTCATTGATGCAGATGACAGAGTTCCGGCAGATTCCATAGAGAATATGCTCAGTCCAGTTGCCAATTCAGATTCCATAGACATGGTAATTGGTAACTTTATTTCCAATTCTCCGTATGGGCTTTACTCAGGAAATGAACTGGAAAATACGGAGATTTCCGATAGACAGTTTGCCCAGTTGTTATTGAAGACACCGCGGGCTTTCTATTTTGGGGCTCCATGGAATAAATTATATCGAGCGGACATTATCAGAGAGAATCATATTTTATTTGATGAAGGGATAGCATGGTGTGAGGATTTACTCTTCAATCTGGAATATTACCAGTGCTGTAAGAAAATACATATATTGAACTGTAAGAGTGGAGTATATCAGTATTTTGTCCGTGATACGGGGACAACCGGAGTCATCAAGAATAATAAAGCAGAAGAAGCAAGAATTGAAGAGATCAGATATCAGAAATTGCTGGAATATTTTGAACAGTATGATTTACAGGAAGAATTAAAGCTGGGATGGAAATACATAAATTTTTATTACAGACTGACGAATTGTGTGAAAAGAGAGACCGGAGGCAGAAGCCTTAGAAAGCGTTATAAGGCTTTCGCAGAAATGCTGGCGCCGGAGGATGCATACGAATATATATGTTTAAGGGAAAATGACTATGACCCCAGAGTACATAAGATGCTGAAAAAAGCAATGGAGAAGAAGCAGATTCACAGAATGTTTCTGATCTTTCTGTTTAAATCATGGATGGCAAGTCATTTTACGAAGACGATGACTTTTATCCGAAAACATGCACATTTGAGAATACCGACAGATTATTAAGTTTTTGAGGAGAAAATTATGAAAGTAAGCATTATAACTGTTTTAAATACTGTGAACTATGGATCTGCATTACAGACATTTGCAACACAGAGATTTTTTGAAAAAATGGGAATCGAAATCGAGTTTGTAGATTACTGGAGAAAGGACCAGACAACAAACGCCAGAATTCACAGAATCATTACAGATAAAAAGAAAACGTTGAAACAATGGGTGAAAAAACCATTGCGAGACATACTGGAAATAAAATCCATAAAAAAATCTGAAGATATCTTCCGTAAGTTCATAGTAGAGAAAATACACCTTACACCCAAAACATATTCTTCATATGAAGAGCTGGTAAAGGATTGTCCACAGGCTGACGTATATGCGACGGGAAGTGATCAGATGTGGAACAGTGGATGGAATCAGGGAATTGAGAAAAGCTTCTTTCTGGAGTATGCGCCTGAAAACAAAAAAAGAATCGCATTTGCAACGAGCATTGGTAAAACACAGTTTGAAAAAGAAGAAGCAGACGAGATCATCCCACTCATAAAGAAATATGATCTGGTGACTCTTAGAGAACAATCCGCAGTAGATCTGTTAAAAGAGTATGACATTGATGGACAGCTGGTACTGGACCCCACACTGACATTAAAGAAGGAAGACTGGTTTGAGATTTTACCCCAAAATAAGAGAACAAAACCTTATTTACTGGTATACCAGTTACACATGTCACATAATAATGCAGATTTTACCAGGGCAGTGCAGGAGATTGCAGCCAGAAAAGGTTTGGAAATCGTAAGAGTTGTGTATTCCTATTCGGACCGTAAGGTTGGGGAAAAGGTCGTATTGCCCGGCGTATTTGAGTTTTTGAGCCTGATTCGTGGTGCAGGCTTCATTGTAACAGATTCTTTCCATGGAACAGCTTTTTCAATCAATTTCAATAAACAGTTTGCAGTAATTTATCCGGAATTCTTTGGCACGAGAATGGATAACATCCTTCGCCTGACGAACCTGCAGAATCGTAGATATCAGAGTAGTGACAGCATAGAGAAGTGGGATACGGAGATTGTCTATGATGAAGCCAACAGGATTTTGGAAGAACGCAGAACCAGAGTGGAAGATGTGTTTAAGAAGTATTTTGAAGTAACAAATTAGGAGTAAGTAATGAAATTCGTCTGTGATAGTGAGAAATGTACGGGCTGCGGTCTGTGTAAAAATATTTGTCCCAGAAATGCCATTCAAATGGTTCCAAAAGAAACAACAGGACATTTCTATCCGGTGATAGACAGTGAAAAATGTGTAGACTGTGGTCTGTGTAGAAAAATGTGTCCGACTATGGATGAAGAAGAATTCAGGGAACCCAAGGTGGTATATGCTGCATGGAGAAAAAATGCAGGGCAGCAGAAAGGAAGCAGTTCAGGGGGTGTGGCGGCTGCGCTGTATGAAACAGCGATATCCAATGGCTATTATATTGTAGGAACATATATAGCAGATGATTTCGTGACCAGAATGAAAATATCCAGCGAACCATGTGATATAGAGGCTTTTAAGAGTAGTAAATATGTGCAGGCAGATCCGAATGATGTTTATGAGAAGATAGCAAAGCTTATCAGACAAAGAGAGAAGGTACTTTTTATAGGAACTCCGTGCCAATGTGCGGCAGCAAGAAAAATAAGGAACAGTAATGAATACTTAATTACAGTGGATTTTATTTGTCATGGTGTACCATCGCAAAAAATATTAAGTGACTATCTGAAATGGATACAGGAGAAGAAGCATAAAGAGATTACAGAGATTTCATTCAGAACACCATATGGTGTAGAAATGACAGTAAAGGCTAAAAATCAGATTATCTGGAAACGAAAGATAAATGAAGATTATTATTTGAATGCATTTAATAATGGTCTGCTGCATAATGAGGCATGTTATGAATGCCGTTATGCGCAGGAGAAACGTGCGTCAGATTTAACGGTTGGAGATTTCTGGGGAATAGGAAAGAAAGAACCATTTACCCATCCAGGAAGAAAAGTGTCTGTCGTTACAGTGAATACGCAAAAGGGAATGGAATTATTAAATAAATGTGATTCCTTAATGATGGTAGAACGCTCCTATGAAGAAGCAATCAAAGGAAATACACAGTTAAGGCATCCATCCGTCAGACATGAGAAGAGGGAGCTGTTCTGGCAGGTATATAGGGATGAGGGGATAGAACAGGCATTTATTCATACAATTTATCAGGAGGTGTCTCGTACATATTGGAAGAATACAGTGAAACGGGCACCCAAGAAACTGGTAAAGAAGTTGATCGGAAGGAGATAAACCATGAGTAAGGATAATTCCAGGTTAATTAAAACAATATGCATATCAGGTTCATCGGCGGTGATCAGCTATTTAATTAACTTTTTCCTGACATCCTTTATATCTGAAAATGTAGGTATTGAAGCTTATAGCTTCGTTTCTATTGCTAAGACGGCAGTTTCATATGCACAGATTATTACTGTGGCATTGACGACATTTATTGTAAGGTATATTTCCATTAACTATCATCAGAAGCAAATGGAAAAGGCAAGAGCATACTATTCTTCCTCTATCGTTGCATGTGTGCTGCTCTCAGGCGGTATTTATCTGGTCATATTGGCAATGCTTCCAAGACTGGAATATATCATTAATATTCCGGATAATCTGATCTATCCGGTAAAAATACTTTTTTTGCTGGTATTTTTCAATTTTATATTAACCACATTGATAACACCATTGAACTCCGGCGCTTTTATTAAAAACCGTCTGGATATTTCAGGAATATTAAAGATTATATCCTATCTTACAGATGCAGGAGTACTGATTCTTGTTTTCTCTATTGCAACGCCAAGTATCTGGGTGGTTGGATTAGGTTCAGTAACAGCATCACTGGTACTGGCTACAGGAACTTTCATTATGAAACAGAAGCTGGTCCCTGAATTGAAATTTGAGAAGAAACTGGTATCTTTCCGATGTGTAAAGGATATGATGAGCAATGGAATCTGGCAGTCGGTAAACAGTCTTGGCAATGTGCTGAACAGTGGCTTGGATCTGATCGTATCGAACCTGATGTTGTCAGGAACAGAGACAGGTCAGATTGCCGTTGTCAAGACGATAGGTACGATGTTCAGTATGTTATATCAGGTCGTGAATCAGCCATTCCAGCCTAAAATGTTGAAGGTGTATTCAACAGGAGATAAGAAAGCCTTCTTCAAAGAGCTGACCAAAACGATGAAGATGTGCGGCTTCTTTTCCAATGTTGCCTTTGCAGGCTTTGTTGCCTTGGGATGGACATATTTTAAGCTATGGCTTCCGTCCCAGAATACAGATGTATTATATGTTCTTGGCGTGATTACGGTATTTGGAAGTATTACAGAGGGAGTTGCCCAACCACTATATTATGTGAATACGCTGACCTTAAAGAAAAAGATTCCCTGCTTTGTAACAGTGGGAAGTGGTCTGCTGAATACATTATCCATGTATTTACTGCTGAAATATACGAATTGGGGTGTGTATGTAATTGTATTGACGACAGCGGTTATTATGACTTGTGTTAATTTCTTCTTTAACCCGATTTATTGTGCCAAGTGTCTTAAGCTCCATCCCTTATCTTTATATCCTGTAATAGGAAGACATATTTTATCCGTAGTTATCATGATAGGAATATTCAAAGCAATGGCAATGGCATATATGCCGTCTTCATGGATCACATTGATTGCATATGCGATGCTTATGTGTGTTGTCGGATTTTTGGTTCACATAATAATTATGACAAATATGTCTGAGAAACATAGAATAAAAGCCAAAATAGTAAAAATGATAAATAAAAATGCAAAGTAAAAAAATCAGTATTATCGTACCGCTATATAATGCAGAAAAGTACATAGAACAGACAATAGAGGACCTTATCACTCAAACCTATCAGAATATCGAGGTCATTATGGTAAATGACGGTTCAACCGATAAGAGCGAAAGTATTGTAAAAAAGTATGCAGGGACAGATGATCGCATCAAAATAATATCCATTGAGAATCAGGGTCCGTCCAAAGCAAGAAATGTCGGACTTGATCTGGCAACAGGGGACTATATCAGGTTTGTGGATGCAGATGACAGAATCCCCAGAGATTCCATGGAGCAGCTCATGCAGCCTTATCTGGATGATTCAGAGCTTGATCTGGTGATCGGCAACTATAGAACCATTCCAGAAATGGGATATTTTACAGGAGATAAGCTGCCTTCTGGCAAAATTGACCAGGCAGCGTGGGTTCACATCTTTCTCGAACATGTAAAGACCTTTTACTTTGGTGTGCCGTGGAACAAGCTGTATAGAAGAGATACAATAGAAGAGAAACATATTCGATTCAGGGAAGATATGAACTGGTGCGAAGATTTTCTGTTTAATATAGAATATTTTGACAGTGTAAGATATGCATATATTCAAAACAGCGAGAATGGTGTATATCAGTATAAGATATGTGATACGGGTATTACATTAAATTTAAAGAAGAACATAGGTGAATTGGAGAGAATTGACCGATTAAGATATGAAGAAGCAAGAAACTTTTTTGAACGGCATGCATGCTTACAACAATTTGAGCAGCAGTGGGAATTGACAGAGCTATATAAGAGATTGCTATATCTTACCATGTATCATTCAGGAACTTTATCAGAGCGGTATGACAAATTCAAAAAATATCTATTGGCAGATGGGGCATATGAATATGTCTGCAAAATGTACACAGAATTGCATTCATCAGACTGGCAGATATTAAAACATGCACTGGAGACGAAACGGTTTGAAAAGGCATTCTGCTATTTCTCTATAAAGGGATGCATGTGCAGAATCAGGAAACCATTAAGGTCAGACTATGAAAGAAGAAATATTCCACAATAGATAGTGGAATGTGGAATAGGAGCGATAGATGAAAATACGATTGATTTTATCAAGTATAGTGGCAGCTTTTTTCTTTACAGCCTGTGCATCTGCAACTTCTGACAGCGGTGGAGATAAGGCGTCTGTTGCGCAGGCAAAGCAAAGTGATGTTCAGGACACAGAAATGACACAAGTGTCAGAAACAGAATCAAATCAGATAAGGACAGAAGGTACACTTGGCAATATTACTTCCGGTATGAACATCAATACCGGCTCTGTCAATTCCATCACAGCCACTGAGTATTTTGATACTTCCATTAACCCTGACAAGAAGCCCATCATTATCTGTGAGCATGGATTATCCGGCAGTAAAGCAGATTATCAGACCATTGCAGAGGTATTTGCCGGTAACGGTTATTATGTACTGACCCCCGATGCATACCTGCATGGAGACAGAACCGAGGGCGAGGCGCTGACAGTAGTGGAGGCAGCAGTAGCAACCTCGGGTGAGATAGATACACTTCTCGATTACTGTAAGGAGCTGCCTTTTGTAGATATTAACCGTATCGGACTGATCGGCTTCTCTATGGGCGGAATGGTATGCTATGACTATATCGCGCATGGCTCCTATCAGATAGATGCAGCGTGTGTGGTATGCACAACACCCGACTGGGAAGAGCTGATTGGTAATGCAGTGGCATATAGTCAGTATGTACATGGAGAGACCAGTATGGTTCTGACTCCGTGGGGCAGAGCAGGGGTAGACCGCTTCATCAGAGCGCATAGCCCCGAACAGGAGCTGTTAAGCAGGAGCACAGGAACCGATTATCTGATTATCTCTGGAAAAGATGACACACTGATGCCTTTTGCAGGAAGCGTTGATTTCTACACCAGGATGAAGAATCAGGGCGAAGATGTCACCATGCAGCTGGTAGAAGGTCATGGACATGAGGTGACTCAGGAAGATGCACTGGACATTACACAGTTCATGCTGCAGAGACTTGTAATAGACTGAAAAGCTTGCGTTTTAAGAGTGTAACGCATAAAATATTGGTAAGAATGATCATGCGTTGCGAAGACTAAGGGAGGCAAGTAAATGGGAAGATTTCTTAATCCGGATAATACTGCATTTCAGACGGCATTGAACTCCGAGATTTATATTGATAAAACAGAATTACTGACTTATACAAACAAGGTGATAGGAACCAAGCAGGCTTTTATCTGCAATAGCCGTCCAAGGCGTTTTGGCAAATCCATTACTGCGGACATGCTTACTGCATACTATAGTAAAGGCTGTGATTCCAAGGAAATGTTTGCACCGCTCAGAATCAGCCAGTCAGATTCTTTTGATGGCAATCTGAATCGGTATGATGTGATTCATCTGGATATTCAGTGGTGTATGGAACCGGCTTGTGGAGAGGAAAATATAGTTTCGTATATTACGGAGCAGACCATAGGAGAATTAAGGGACTACTATCCTGGTAAACTGCCCAAAGAAATGAATTCACTGCCGGAAGCACTGTCATTGATCCACAATGCAACAGGAAAGAAATTTATTGTGATTATTGATGAGTGGGATGTATTAATACGAGATGCTGCCACGAATGAAAAGGTACAGGAAGAATATATTAATTTCCTGCGTGCAATGTTCAAGGGAACGGAACCTACTAAATATATGGGATTGGCATATTTGACAGGAATACTGCCTATTAAGAAGTTGAAAACACAGTCTGCCCTGAATAATTTTGATGAATTCACAATGCTTGATGCGGGTGAACTGGCACCATATATAGGATTCACGGAAGCGGAAGTACAGAGCTTGTGCCAACGGTATCAGCAGGATTATACGAAGGTAAAGAACTGGTATGATGGTTATTTCCTGTCAGGACAGCATATTTATAATCCCAAGGCTGTTGTGAGCGTCATGCTGAGAGGCAATTTCCAAAGCTATTGGTCGCAGACAGGAACCTACGAATCCATACGTCAATATATAGATATGAATTTTGATGGGCTCAAGACTGCGATACTGACAATGATCTCCGGGGATGAAATGGAAGTAAAGACATCTTCTTTTCAGAATGATATGGTTACTTTCCAGAATAAGGATGATGTGCTGACATTGCTGATTCACCTTGGATATCTGGCATATAATCAGGAGAGACAGACAACATACATTCCGAATGAAGAGATACGTAAGGAATTTGTTGCAGCAGTGGAAGAGAATAAATGGAATGAATTTATAGCATTCCAAAGGGAATCAGAAGAGCTTCTGGAAGCGACACTGGATGAGGATGAAGAGACTGTTGCAAAAGAGATAGAAAAAATCCATACAGAATATGCATCTTCTATTCAGTATAATAATGAGAATTCGTTAAGTAGTGTACTGACGATTGCATATCTGAGTTCTATGAAATATTATTACAAGCCAATTAGAGAGCTGCCGACAGGACGAGGATTTGCTGATTTTGTATTCTTGCCAAAGATGGAGTATGTAGCGGATTATCCGGCATTTATTGTAGAATTGAAATGGAACAGGAATGCGGATACGGCATTGCAGCAGATTAAGCAGAATGACTATCCGCAGTCTCTGAAGCAATACACAGGGAATATCTTACTGGTGGGCATCAATTATGATAAAAAAGACAAGGTTCACCGGTGTGTGATAGAAACTTGTAAAAAGGGATAAAATTACACAACATAACATCGGATATCCCGCAAAAGATGGGCATTTGTCCGATTGATTTTGTATGTAGGATTCGGTATAATCACTTTATATTATGTAACGTAGGGGGAGCGCTGCATGGTATATCGTTATTGAAGAGATATAAGTGGAGGTAGTGAGATGAAGGAAGCAGGGAAGAAGAGCCGTGTGATCGAGGTCTACAGTCTGATTTTTATAGACCTGTTATGTACCGGCGTTGCATTTGGACTGTCAGCCTTTTTACGTCAGGTATATGATGTAAATGGCCCTCTGGACAGAAGAAGTTCATTATTGGGATGTGTATTATCCCTATTGTGTTGCTGTTTGTATAATATTTTGGTAGATGGAAACAGGGATTTCTTCAGACGTGGCAAGTATAAAGAATTTGTTGCGGTAGTAAAATGTACTGTGACAGTCATGATTACAGCACTTGTGATCATGTTCTTCCTTCATAATACGTATACAATGTCCCGTATGGTATTTGCAGTATTTGCAGTGCTTGATGTTGTGATTACCTATACGGTGCATACATTATATAAGAAGTGGATGTTGGCATATTACAGAAAGAGCGGCGCATCTACCAAGGTATTGATCGTGACTTCTTCCGAGAGGGGTACTACCCTGATGGAGCAGCTCAAGATCAACATGCCCTGGGATTGTGACCTGATTGCAGCAGCAGTTATGGATGCTGTTAAGCTTGGTTATGATATGAATGGTGTGCCTGTAGTTGCCAATGCGGAGAATCTGTATGAGGCAGCAGGTAAAATGGCAGTGGATGAAGTATTGATTGACTTACCGGATTATCCTTCAGAGAAGATAAAGCAGCTGGTAGCTGATCTGGAGCAGATGGGTGTTACCTGTAATTGTTGCATCCATACTTTCTCCATTGATGGCGTGGAGCGAAGCATTGAGACCTTCGGTAATCGTCCGGTGGTATCCTACACCAAGACAACGATTGATTTCAGACAGGCTCTGGTGAAGAGAGCTATCGACATCGTCGGTTCCCTGGTAGGATTGATTATTACAGCAGTAATCACACCTTTCGTTGCACTGGCAATCAGGCTAGAGTCACCGGGACCAATCTTCTTTGCACAGGAGCGTGTCGGCAGGAATGGCCGTAGATTTAAGATTTACAAGTTCCGTTCCATGTATATTGATGCGGAAGAGCGTAAGAAGGAACTGATGGAGAAGAATCAGATGAGTGGTCTGATGTTCAAGATGGATGATGATCCGCGTATTACGAAAGTCGGTAAGTTCATCCGTAAAACAAGCATTGATGAATTACCACAGTTCTATAATATATTAATCGGTCAGATGAGTCTGGTGGGGACCAGACCACCGACAGTAGATGAGTTCAATCAGTACAATCTTCACTATAAGAGAAGATTGAGCATGACACCGGGCCTTACGGGGATGTGGCAGGTTAGTGGACGAAGCAGTATTACTGATTTTGATGAAGTTGTGAAGCTTGATCTGGAATATATTGATAACTGGTCAGTCGGACTTGATATTAAGATTCTGTTCATGACAGTAGTTACAGTATTGTTCAGACGAGGAGCTGTATAAGATAAAAGGGGTATCTTGCTTATGTATGATAGGCAGATACCCTCTTTTTATAAGGAGAAAACGACATGGATGTCAGAATATCTGTAATCATTCCCATATATAATGTAGAACGATATATCAGAGAATGTCTGCAATCTGTTGCCAGGCAGAGCTTCTCTGCCTATGAAGTGCTGATGGTGGATGATGGCTCAACAGACCAGTCAGGTAGTATTGCACAGGAATATGCAGACCGCTACAGCCGGTTCAGGCTGATACATAAGGAAAATGGAGGGCTGTCTTCTGCCAGAAATGCAGGGCTGGAACAGGCGAAGGGAATGTATGTCTGCTTTGTAGATGCAGACGATTATATAACAGAGGATTATCTGTGCAGGCTGTATGAGAAAGCTGAGGAAACCAATGCAGATATGGTAATCGCAGATTACCGTGAAGTGGAGGAACAGGGCAATATCATTGTCAAGGAATTGGGACAGCCACCCAGGCAGGGCTGCATGGACAGGAGGCAGCTGCTTTGGGCGCTGACGAGTGTAGGAGAATGTCATTATGCGACCACGGTGGTAGTAGCATGGAACAAGCTGATCCGAAGAGAGATCATGTGCAGACATTTCTTCCCGGAGGGGAGGCTGCATGAGGATGAATATGTAATTATGCCATTGCTGCTGGAATGTGGGCATGTGGAATGGATAGAGGAAGTAGTGTATCTGTACCGGCAGAGACAGGGGAGTATCATGCAGAGTGCAGAGACTGCAATGAGGCATCTTGAAGTATTACAGACGTATCAGGATCGCATTGCATTATGCAGGCAGCTGCAGGAACCGGAGCTTTTGCGTGCATTTAAAAGGGCATATTTCTGGAATATAGAGATCTGGTATTATCTGATGCGCACCAGATATGGTGTGGAGCGCAGCAGACTGTATGGTGTATTCAGCAGACGGATGTGGGGAGCATTGCTGCGGTATCATCATGTATTTGGCAGAAGAAAAACAATGGAGTATGTGATTTTTGCCATTTCACCGGAGTATTATCTGAATCAGTATTTTAAATGAGGGTGTTGAGAGAGAATGGAGAAGAAATGGAGAACAGTCATCGGTCCAAAATCAGGACTGCTTGATATGGATGTGAAGGAGATATGGAAGTATAGGGATCTGTGCCTTACTTTCATACGTAAGAACTACATAACGAAATATAAACAGACGGTTTTTGGACCGTTTTACATGATTCTGTCGCCGCTGCTCACCAGTGGTATCTTTACCGTGGTATTTGGTACGATTGCAGGAATTGCAACAGATGGAATACCGCAGTTTCTCTTTTATATGTCAGGTAACCTTGTCTGGGGTTTCTTTTCAGGTTGTGTATTTGAGAATAATAATATATTTGGCAACAATGCGTATATCATGGGGAAGGTGTATTTCCCAAGGCTTGTAATTCCATTGGCGAATACCATAACGAAGCTGTTGAATATGCTGATCCAATGCATGATGTTCGTGATTTTCTATGGCATTTTCCGGCTGCGGGGATTCACATTCCACAGTAATGCCTGGGCAGCGGTGGTTCCACTGCTTTTACTGATGATTTCAGTTCTTGGCTTTGGAGTTGGTCTGATCTTCTCGTCACTTACGATCAAGTACCGGGATCTTAACGTGATGCTTGGAGTCGGGATGAATCTGCTGATGTATGCAGCACCGGTCATTTATCCTTTGTCTAAGTTACAGGGCATATGGAGAAGCCTTGCGCTGATCAATCCGGTAGCAGGGGTAATTGAGACAGTAAGATATGCTTTTTTCGGAGCAGGATCAGTGCCGGCTGCCTCTCTGCTCTGGGGTGTTGTCCTGACCACGATTGTAATCTTTTCCGGGCTTGTGCTGTTCAATAAGGTGGAAAAGACATTCATAGATACAATATAGGGTATGGATATGACAGAGTTTAGTATCATTGTACCGGTATATAATGTAGAGAATTATTTAAAAAGATGTCTGGATTCCATCAAGGCGCAGACTTATGCAGATTATGAAGTGATTCTGATAGATGATGGTTCTCTGGATACATCAGGCAGTATCTGTGATGCGTACGTAGAGCAGGATAACAGATTCAAAGTGATCCATAAGGAGAATGGTGGGCTGGCAGCCGCCAGAAATACAGGACTTGCTGCTGCTGTTGGTAAATATATCGTATTTCTGGATTCGGATGATGATCTGGAGAAGGAAGCACTGGCAAATATATGTGAGACTATGAATAACGGATGTTATGATATAGGCTCCTTTGCAGCAAGAAGGATAGACGAGAAGCGCCGTTTTCTCTATGAATTGCGTTTCGATGATATGGTTGGGGAGAGAGTATTTGACAGTAAATCCAGAGAGCGGTTTCTGTGGCAGGATTTTCTGCAGTATAAGGCAGGTTGGGAAGTATGCTTTCATGTTTTCCGCAGAGATATCATTGAGACACACCATATCCGGTTTGACGAACAGGTGAAATATGCGGAGGATATCCCTTTCACTTTCCAATATATGCTGTATGTGTGCAGATGGGTGAAAATGCCGGATATTCTCTATAATTACACATTGCGGGACAGCTCCCTATCCAGACAGGTACGGACACAGGATGTATTGGAAGGCATCTTATATGTGGATTATAAAATAATGTGCAGGGAATTGAGTGATGCACAGCAGACACTTTTGTATGGCGCTTTACTGTATTATTTCAAGGATTTCTTATTAAAAGAGAATGGAATAAAAGGATTGCGAGAAGCATTACATGAATCAGAACATGTAAGATTCCATAAAGAGAGACTTCGCAGACTACGTTGGAGAGGATGCAGCCTTCAGAAGCTGTATGGGCAGGAGTCTGGAAGAGAGTTTCACAGGATGGTATGCAGGCTATTGGTCAACAGTTAAGGGCTGCAGATTACAGAAAGGTATGGGAATGAGAGTATGAGGATATTGGTGGTAAATGACCTGCTTCAGGGTGGTGGAGTCGAGAAGCTGATGTATGATGTGGTGATGCGTCTGCATGAACAGCATGAGGTGGCTATCCTGACAGATAAGATGGATGCTGATTTTGATAAAATATATCCCGCAGATGTGAAGTATTTCTACCAGATGGATCAGGAGTACCCTAAGGGCAGGAACCGCTGGGAGAGGAAGCTGATTGCCCGCAGAAGAAGGAATACTGAACAGCAGTTAAAGGACAGAATACGCCAGATGGATTTCGATGTCCTGCTGTGCATGAAAGAGAGCTGGATCATGTGGATGGCGGTGACATATGGAGAATATATTCCAAAGCGTGTTGCCTGGGTACATACAGACTATAAGAAATCCTATTATACGAAGGAATGGTATACAGCAGAAGAAGAGATTCGCATGATGCAGCGTTTCCAGCATGTAGTGTGTGTTTCACAGGTAATCAAGGACAGCATCATAGAAGTGATCGGAGATCCCGGTAATCTGGTTGTATGCTATAATCCGCTGAATCAGGTGGATATTCTGAACAAGGCAGCAGAACTGGTGGAAGATATTCACCGAAGCCAGAGACCTCTGTTCGTTACAGTGGGCAGACTCAATCTTCAGAAAGGATATGACATTCTTCTTGAAGTATGCAACCTGTTAAATAAAGAAGGTTATGAATATGATGTGTGGATCGTAGGTGGCGGAGAGAGCTGGAACAAATACCAGGTACAGCATGACCTGGAGCATCAGATCTTTAAATATCATCTGGATAATGTGTATTTACTGGGATATCGTTCCAATCCGCATAAGTATGTGAAGCAGGGAGACTGGTTCTTATCTTCATCCCGCTATGAAGGGTTCTCCTATGTCAGTCAGGAGGCGGCGATTATTGGCAAGCCACTGGTATTGACAGACTGTGCAGGTGTTAAGGAGCTTCTTGGTACTGATGAGAATGGTATCATTATGGAGAATTCCTTTGCAGGTATTTATTATGGCATGAAGGAAGCACTGGATCATCCTGAAGAGGGAGCACATTTTGTGGAGAGAATGAGTGCACACGAACCAACCTACTATTGGGAAGACCGTTTTGCAGCAATTGAGAGCCTTTTTATGGAGAAAACACATGAATATTAAAAACAAGAACTCAATCGGCATGTTTGACATTACCAGAGGAATGCTGATGATCGCAGTGGTGCTGGGACATTCCATTACGGCATATGTCAAATACTGGGAGCCACAGTTTACGATGCACTGGTGGTACTGCTTCCTGATTCTCTTTAAGCCTGTGATATACGGGGTAATCCCCATGTTTTTCATGATGAGCGGATATGGCTTTCGTAAGAAGACAATCAGTAAGAATTTAAAAGATAACGTACACTATTTATTAAAACCATATGCCATTACGGCAGCAGTAGTGACTTTAGCCTGCATTTTGGAAAGTATCTGGAAGCATCAATCTGTAAAAGATGCGCTCTGGTATAAAACAGTGCCCTTTCTGCTGGGGCTGTGTCCGGGTGAGAACTGGCTGGCGAGACATTACGTAGGTTCTATTGGTCCCATATGGTTTCTGGTGGTGCTGGCGCTGGCTGGCTTTATCCTGAATCTGGTCTTTAGGCTGGAACAGGAGTGGATGAGGGCTGTCTGCATCATTGTTGCTGTGGCATGGTGTACGGGACTTCCCTTTATCTCATTGATTCCATTCTGCATCATACAGGCGCTGTGCTGCTGTGGTTATATGTATATTGGTTATCTGCTGAGAACCCACGATCTTTTATACGAATCATTAGGAAAGAAAACTATCATCATACTGGTAATTCTGGCTTTTTCCATTATGATTCCCGGGAATATTGAAGTGTCCCAGAATGTATGGGCGCTTGGTATGCTGGATTATGTGGCAAGTGCAATTACGGGATTCCTGTTGTTAAGGCTGTGTATGCTGCTTAATGCAGAACGATTTAAGAGCAAAGTGACCAGAGCACTTAGGACTATTGGAAGATACTCTCTGTATATTCTGTGTGTACATACCATGGAATATCTGGCTTTCCCATGGACTAAGGTGCAGAGTCTGGTATCAGGACATCTGGTACTTGGAATTGTGATTACCTTTATCATGAGGTGTCTGATCATAGCAGCGGGAAGTGAGCTGTTGAAGAGATGTTTGGAGAGAAGGAGACGTAAAAAGAAATGAGCAGACAGGAGATTATGGATATTACAGCGGATGCAATCCGTGTTGTATTGGGAGACAAGAAGCTGGAAATTACAGAAGATACCTATCTGATAGATGAACTGGGCTTTAACTCCCTTGATGTCATGGAAATGATCGGAGAGCTGGAAGAAAGCTTTGGATGCACGATAGATGAGGATGATCTGGAACAGTTTGCACAGGTGAGGGACATTGTAGAGTATATCGTGAAAATGTAAAACAGTGACAATGAAGGTCAGGCGTCAATATAAGCAGGAATGGGTATAAAGAAGAAATATGGCAGAGAGAGATATTATAATCAAAGCAGACAATGTCTATAAGGAATATACGCTGGGGAGTATCAGCGGTCGTTCCTTTTATGAAGAATTATTGAGAAGAAAGAACAAGGAACAGGCGAAGCTGCCACAGAGAAAGAAGATCAATGCGCTGAATGGTGTCAGCTTTGAAATCGAAAGAGGAGAAGCGGTGGGAATCATTGGAGCCAATGGAGCGGGAAAATCTACTTTATTAAAGATTCTCTCCAGAATCACAGCACCCACTTCCGGTAAAGTATATCTGGATGGTACGTTATCCAGTATGCTGGAAGTAGGAACCGGCTTTCACCCTGAATTAAGCGGCAGGGAGAATATCTACATAAACGGTACGATTCTTGGCATGACCAGAAAAGAGATTGACTCCAAGATTGAAGACATCATTGCCTTTTCTGAGATCAGGGAATTCATCGATACGCCGGTGAAGCGTTATTCTTCCGGTATGTATGTGAAGCTGGCTTTTGCGGTAGCGGCGTATCTGGAATCAGACATTATGATACTGGATGAAGTGCTGGCAGTAGGAGATATGAAATTCCAGAAGAAATGTCTGGATAAGATGCAGGAATTGTCAGCAAAAGAAGGCAGAACTGTGCTCTGTGTCAGTCATAACATGGTTACGATCAGCAAATTCTGCAAGCGTTGTATCGTGCTGGATAAAGGCTCTGTTATCTTTGACGGAGATACCGGTGAAGCGATTCAGGAGTATTTCGGAGAGAAGAAGAGCACAGAGACCTTTATAGATTTCTCGAATAACCGCCGTTTCCTGTGGCTGCAGAGGGACGAAGTCAGACTATTGACAGCAGAGTATGTAAATAAAAATGACGCCGTATTCTGGGAAGGCGAGAAGATACGGCAGCATTTTAAATGGAAATATAACAAGAATGTTGTAAACCTGTGCTTGAGAGTAGAGGTCTTTGACAGCGTGGAGAACCCTGTGTGTGCGGCTTTTATCTACGATATAGACAGTCGTGATGCGGGGGAACAGGGCGAAATCACAGTGGATATGGATATTTCTTTGTTACGTGAGGGTAAATATAAGACGATATATACGTTATTTGTAAGGGACACGAATAATGAAAGTGTTGATCTGGATTGTGTAAATGGACTGGAATTTGAAAAGAAAATCATAACACAAAGCGAGATTGTATGGCATTCCAAGTCCTGGGGCTCAATAGAACTGCCACAGCTCGAAATGGTTGAGGTGCAGTAAGAATGAAGGATTCCAATAAGATATACAAAAATAAAATGAGCATGTTTGATCTGTTGAAGGGGTTTGCTATTTTTATTGTTGTGTTCTGGCATACATATGATTACTGGAATGGGAATCCTGCACTGATTGGTATTCAGATTCCACTGAATCTGATCTGGCTTGGACTGATGCCGTCTTTTCTCATGGCGGGCGGTTACTGGTATAAGCCAAAGCCTGTAGCAGGTTATACGAAAAATCAGATAAGTGCATTGATGAAGCCATATGCTTTCGTAGGCATTATGGCAGCGGGATGCTGTGCCGTCATTAATTATATCAGATATCATTCCCTGAGATCCGCATATGGTGGAGCAAGGGGCATTGCACTTGGATTTATCACTGGCAGCTCCAACGTGTATACAATTAAGGGCAGAATCATTTGTAATCTTGGCCCGGCATGGTTTCTGTTTACTCTTTGCTGGGCATGCGTGATTCTCAACCTGATCATGCGAAGTAATCTGAAATATAAGAAGACACTGATCGTTGGACTGCTGGTAATCGGCATTGCACTGGAGCGTATACCATGGCTTCCGCTGTGTCCGAGCGCCGTACTGGAGGCAGTATTTACGCTGTATTGTGGTTATTGGCTGAAACAATCCAAATTCCTGCTGCGTAAGTGGACAGCCAGAGACTATATTCTGATGACGGTTCTGGTGATTCTTGGATATGTAGTGGGAATCAGTATCATGTTCCATGGTGGTGCACAGTCCTATATTGCCCGCATCGTGCCGGGGATTCCACATGCAGTCCTTAATATGCGTATCGTACTGCATTTAGAGCATATTCAGAATAAAGTGATGGATTTCGTGCGCAGGCTGGGGCGCTATTCTTTGTGGATATTCGTTGTACATTCCATAGAAGTATTGAGCTTTGACTGGCATATCCTCAGTGAACAGGAGATATTCATGCGTAATCCCCTGCATGGACTTGTTGTTATTTTCACCATCAGGGTGGCTGTGATCACGATTGGATGTCTGATGGTTTCCAGGATAAATAAGTTTCTGATTCGGAGGACGAAGCATGGGATTTTTTGATGTATCAAAGAGATGGGCAGAGAATTACAGCGGCCGGATTGCAGTAGAGGAATCCAATGGATACCGTATCACTTATCGGGAAATGGCAGAAGTAATCAGGAATCATACAGGATTCTATCAGGACTTGCAATATGACAGAATTGCAGTGCTTGGTGCGGCTTCCTTTGCCTGGTTTGCGCATGCATACAGCGTGCTTGCAGCAGGTAAGACCCTGATTGCACCGGATGCGCTTTTGCCTGTGGAGGATATGGTGACACTGCTAAAATATGCAGACACACAAGTAGTGTATACAGATGAGAAGGACAGGAAGCTTGCCAGGGCGCTGGAACAGGAAAATATCAGATATGAAGTATATCCGCAGCATATTGCAGAACGGACAGCATATGATATAGAGAATGAAGATGGACATATTATGTTCTTTACCTCAGGAACATCCAGCAGAGCAAAAGGTGTAGTTGTGCCTTTTAGCGCATTGCATGCGAATGCCTTCAAGGTCAGGGAATGGCTGGCATCAGGGTATGAAGGTAAAGTATACCTGCCTATGCCAACCGGACATTTGTATGCGAATTTTATAGCACTGGCATTCTGGAATCAGGGACGAACCCTGTGTATGGGGAATCCCAGACATATTGCAGAAGAGATTGTGTATTTCAAGCCTGCCGTTCTGTCCATCGTGTCCAGTATGGCAGAGTATCTGTTGCAGAATGGGCAGCAGGGAGAGAATACAAAGGTGATTACAGTAGCCGGTTCCAGGTGCGAGAGAAGTCTTGAAGAACTGGCGGCTGCACAGGGAATCCGGATGCAGAACCTCTATGGAGCTTCGGAGACCGCCGGGGCAGCAGCGATGAGTCGGATAGGAGATCATGTGGATCATCTGACCGCAGTGGAGGGTTTGAGCCTTTTCCTGGAAGATGGAGAATTAGTTATCTCTAACCCTGACTGTATGACAGAATATTATAAGAAGCCGAAGGAGACACAGGAAGTATTGCAAAAAGGCTGTATTTATCTTGGAGATCAGGCGGCATTGCATGAGGATGGCACCTGGAACATTCTGGGGCGCAGACAGGACATGATTTCCATGAAGAACGGAAACAAGCTGTATTATCAGGAGATGGATGAAGAGCTGTCTCAGATTGAGGCTGTTAGAGAAGCCTGCGTATTGTATACAGATGACAGGATTATAGCGGTGATTGTGGCGAATCAGGAAGACCAGGAGCAGATACGTTCAAGAATCAAGGTATATAATAAGAAGCAGCCTTATTATAGGAAGATAGAGGATATCTGGTTCAGACAGGATGCTTTTCCAAGAACCAGTATGGGTAAGATGATTCGAAGAAATATGATAGAAGAGTATAAGGAGCAGAGGACATGAAAGAAGAATTGATGGAATTGATCAGAAACATGGTGGCAGATGATGAAATGGAGCTTACAGAAGATTCAGAATTTGTAGATGATCTGGGGTTGAGTTCCATGGAGTTCTTCAATCTGATCAGTCAGGTAGAGGGACAGTTTCATGTGAAGTTTACGGACAGAGAGATTCAGAATCTGGAAACAATTGGAGATATGCTTGAAATCATAGAAGAGCAATAAAATACATAGACTGACTAATATATTTTTATCCACAAATTGTCTGATAAAAGATATAATTGTATTAAAGAAACATGCAATTATTGGCATAAACACAAATGCATCTCAAAAAGACACGGAGGGATAAAAATGAGAAGATGGAAAACACGGATCAGCAGGGTATTGGCAGCAACGATTGCAGCAGTACAGATTTTTGGCACAGCATTGCCTGCAAGGGCTGCTGAAGAGAATGTACAGACCCAGGCGCAGACCAGCCAGAGCCAGATACATTATGTGGCATTTGGAGACAGCATTACAGATGGAGATCACACCTATGTCAATATGGTCGGCAACTATCTGAAGACACAGTATGGTCAGTGCGAGGTGACAAATTTTGGCGTGGATGGTATGCAGAGCAAAGATCTCAAGGAAGTACTGGTGAACAGTTCTAATCCCTGGCATGCTATTGCAGTCGCACAATTAAGCGATGCTGATATCGTTACACTGGATATTGGTTCGAATGATATTCTGGTAACGGCATATGAAGTCATGGCAGACTGCTTTGGCTGTAGCATAGATCAGCTGGGAAGTGTTATTTCAGGCTGGTCAGAAAGATTATCCAGCCAGAACTTCTGGGTAAGAATGAAGGCATATATGGAAGCCCTGCCCATTGCGTATTCCTTACATAATGAATTATACAATGGTAAGAAGATGAAACAGGCAGTGAGCAACTATGAAAGCAATTATGTTGCGATTCTGGAGGCTATAAAACAGATGGCACCGGGGGCAAGTATCTATGTCGGCAATCTGTATAATCCATTCCACAACACACCATCTACTTATATTGGCAGCTATGAGGTCGTGAATATGGAGACAGTATCCAATCAGTATGTATTGCAGCTCAATGCGATCATTGACAGGCAGTCCGCAGGCTGTACGGTTGTAGACTTATACAACACCATCAATGACAATAAGTATTTACTGGGAGATCCTGACAACTATGACTACAATCCACATCCTAACCAGACAGGACACAGAGCGATTGCGGATAAATTCATTGCAGACATGAAATAACAAATAACGCACAGTCAACATAATCAGAAACAATCATTGTACTTTAAGCGTAAATCCGTTATACTAGATTCTATAGGGAATCCGGGATAACGGATTTATTATTTACAGCGGAGGTAAGTTAGATTTGAATATTATTTTGTTATCAGGAGGCAGTGGCAAGCGTCTCTGGCCTTTATCCAATGATATACGTTCCAAGCAGTTCATTAAGCTCTTTAAGGATGAGCAGGGCAACAGAGAGTCCATGGTACAGCGTGTCTACAGACAGATCACAACGGTAGACAGTGAGGCAAGGGTCACAATCGCTACCAGTAAGACACAGGTCAGTGCAATCCGTAATCAGTTAGGAGAACAGGTCAATGTCTGTGTAGAACCATGTAGAAGAGATACATTTCCAGCCATTGCACTTGCAGCAGCATATCTTCATGATGTACAGGGTGTCGCAGAGGGTGAATGTGTGGCGGTCTGCCCGGTAGACCCTTATGTAGACAATTCCTACTATGAAGGTGTGAAGAGACTGGAAGAGCTGGTGCTTGCGGGCAATGCGAACCTGACACTTATGGGAATAGAGCCTACTTATCCCAGTGAGAAATATGGTTATATTATTCCTGAATCTGCCGAGACTGTCAGCATGGTACGTGAATTCAAGGAGAAGCCTACTGTAGAAGTGGCAGAAGGATATCTGAGACAGGGAGCACTCTGGAATGCAGGTGTATTTGCTTTTAAATTAGGATATTTACTGGAGATTGCACATAAGCTCATTGATTTTACAGGATATCAGGATCTCTATGAGAAGTATGCGACACTGACTAAGATCAGTTTCGACTATGCAGTGGTAGAGAAGGAGAACAGCATTCAGGTAATGCGTTATGCAGGTGACTGGAAAGACGTAGGAACCTGGAACATGATGACAGAGGTTATGTCTGACCAGAAGCTTGGCAATGTGACACTGGATGATAACTGTGAAGATACACAGGTTGTAAATGAGCTGGATATCCCGGTGCTGTGCATGGGCTGTAAGAATATGGTCGTTGCAGTCAGCAATGATGGTATTCTTGTGGCGGATAAAGAGCAGAGCAGCTATATGAAGCCATATGTAGAGGATATTGGTGGCGTCGTAAAATATGCGGAGAAATCCTGGGGCAGTTATACAGTCATTGACATGCAGCCTCTGTCCTATACAGTGCGTGTGAATCTCAAGCCTGGACATCAGATGAAGTATCACAGCCATCAGCACAGAGAAGAAGTATGGACAGTTGTATCCGGTCATGGCAGAGTCGTTCTGGATGATCTGATGCAGGAGATATCCGCAGGCAGTGTCATTAAGATACCGGCTGGCTGCAAGCATACCGTGATGGCAGACAGCGACCTGCATCTGATCGAAGTACAGATTGGTAAAGACATATCCGTAGCAGACAAGGAAACATATCCATTAGACAGATCATAAGGAGTCAGTATGAGTACAATATATGCATTAAGTAATGAACATATCTGTATCGAGGTCAGTTCCTTTGGTGCAGAGCTGAAATCACTCAAAAGACAAAGCGACAGCAGAGAATATATGTGGGATGCAAGACCTGAATTCTGGAAAAGGACTTCGCCTGTTCTTTTTCCCATTGTAGGCAGTCTGCATGAAGGACAGTATTATTATGAAGGGCAGAGCTTTGCAATGTCCCAGCATGGCTTTGCCAGGGATATGGAATTTACATTGGTACAGCAGAAGGCAGATTCCCTTACCTTTGTATTGGAAGATAACGCAGAGACTCTTGCAAAGTACCCTTTCCACTTCCGCCTGACGATCACCTATACGATTGTGGATAACCGCCTACAGGTTACATGGAAAGTGGATAATACGAATGACCGTGTGATGTATTTCAGTATCGGCGGACACCCTGCATTCCGTTGTCCTATTATAGAAGGAACAAAACAGACAGAGTATAAGCTGCATTTTGATACGGAGACAGAAATCATTTCCACCATACTGGGAGAGGGTGGACTTCTGACACATGAGTATAAGACATATCCGTTGAAGAATAGTGAGCTTGCTGTTACAGAGAATCTTTTTGACCAGGATGCATTAGTAATAGAAGGAAATCAGGCACATGAGGTTTCCTTGTCATATGGTCAGGAGAAGCCTTATCTGACAGTGCGTTTCAATGCACCTTTATTCGGTATCTGGTCTCCGCCAAAGAAAAATGCACCATTTATCTGCATTGAACCCTGGTATGGACGATGTGATAAAGCTGATTTTACAGGTGAACTGGATAAGAGAGAATGGGGCAATACGTTGGACGCTGGAGAGTGCTTTGAAGCATCTTATGAAGTCATAGTGTAAGAAAGACGAGGCATAAGACTTATATGCAGAAAATGAAGTTAGGCCTGGCTGTGGCACTGGCGGCATGCATGCTGTCGGGCTGTGGCAAGGAGCAGAATACAAATATAGAGCAGGGTATGCAGCTGCTGGAGCAGATGGATTACAATGGAGCGATAGAAAGCTTTGAAGCTGCAATTGTATACAATGAAGATGAACAGCTGTTATACAGAGGTGAAGGTCTGGCATATATGGGATTGGGAGACTATGAGCAGGCAACAGAGTGTTTCCTGAATTCTATCAGCTATGCCGGAGGCAATGTAACGGATCTGGAATTTGACACCAATTATTATCTGGCATCAACGTATTATAAATTAGGCAAGTATGAGGATGCACAGAATATCTATTCTGCAATCATTGGATTGCGTGATAAAGATACAGATGCCTATTATCTGCGGGCATGTACCTTATTAAAAGAAAGCAATTATGAATCGGCACTTGCGGATTTTGAGAAAGCCTTTTCACTGGCAACGGATAATCTGGAGCTGGTGACATCTGCCTACGAAGAGATGCAGGCAGCAGGCTTTGCAGAAGAGGGCAAGACATATATACAGAATTTCATGGATCAGCAGGATAAGAAACTGACAGATTCCCAGAAAGGAATTCTCTATTATTATCTGGAAGATTATGCGAATGCGAGAATCTATCTGGATGGCGCATTGAACGGAACAGATGCGAAGGTCTCCCTGATGCTTGGACAGACCTATGAGAAGCTTGGTGATATGAACTATGCAGCAGTGGTATATCAGACCTATCTGGATGCCAATGCACCGGATGCTGCTATCTACAGCAGCCTTGGTAACTGCTACATGAAGCAGGAGAAATACGAAGATGCACTGGCTGCCTATGAAGCAGGAATCGAGATCGGAGATTCTGCCTGCCTGCAGAGTCTGAAATTCAATCAGATCGTTGCCAATGAGTACCTGGGTAACTTCGACAAGGCAAAGAGTCTCATTACAGATTATCTGAGCGTATATTCTGAAGATACCAAGGCACAGAGAGAGGCACAATTCCTGCAGACACGGTAAAACAGCATATTACAGGCTTTTTACAACATTTACATAAAAGTGACACGTGAGTCATAAAACACAATATGTTGTATACAAAAATAAAACAACAGGCGCTATTTAGTGTGTTCGATTGACTTATGCTCTAAGCCGTGCTAGTATGAATTCATACACGGTCCTGCGATGCCAAGAGCATGCAAATGGGTTATGTAAATATGGGGGAAGGCTGTATGTCAGCCGGAGGAAGGAGCAAGTTATTCAATGTTTCGTGTAATCAAGAGAGATGGCAGTGAGGTAGAGCTGAATCTTGAGAAGATCAGTGGCGCCATCGTAAAGGCATTTGATGCGACACAGGTTCAGTACAATCAGGCAATTGTTGATTTATTGACACTTCGTGTAACAGCAGATATGCAGGGGAAGGTAAAAGAGGGTAAAGTACAGGTAGAGGAGATTCAGGACAGCGTAGAGAAGGTGCTGGAGCAGGCTGGCTATGCAGAGGCTGCCAAGGCATTTATTCTGTATCGTAAGCAGCGTGAGAAGATGCGCAATATGAAGTCCACGATTCTCGATTACAAGGAAGTAGTGAACAGCTATGTGAAGTCCGAAGACTGGAGAGTGAAGGAGAACTCTACAGTAACCTATTCTGTAGGCGGCCTTATTTTATCGAATTCCGGTGCGATTACGGCGAATTACTGGCTGTCCGAGATATATGATGAAGAGATTGCAGAAGCACATAGAAATGCAGATATTCATATCCATGATCTGTCCATGCTGACAGGATATTGTGCAGGCTGGTCCCTGAAGCAGTTAATTAAAGAAGGACTTGGCGGTATTACAGGCAAGATTACATCAGCTCCTGCCAGACATTTATCCGTTCTGTGCAATCAGATGGTGAATTTCCTCGGCATTATGCAGAATGAATGGGCTGGCGCTCAGGCATTTTCCTCTTTTGATACCTATCTTGCACCTTTTGTAAAAGTAGACACCTTAAGCTATGGTGAGGTTAAGAAATGCATCGAAGCATTTATTTATGGCGTGAATACACCAAGCCGTTGGGGTACACAGGCTCCTTTCAGCAATATTACTCTGGACTGGACTGTGCCAAATGACCTTGCAGAGCTTCCTGCTATCGTAGGCGGTAAGGAGATGGATTTCTGCTACAAGGATTGTAAGAAAGAAATGGACATGGTCAATAAGGCATTTATTGAGACTATGATCGAAGGCGATGCAAATGGCAGAGGCTTCCAGTATCCGATTCCTACCTATTCTATTACAAAAGACTTTGACTGGTCTGATACAGAGAATAACAGACTTTTATTTGAAATGACATCCAAATATGGTACTCCATATTTTTCCAACTATATTAACTCAGACATGGAGCCGTCTGACGTCAGAAGTATGTGCTGCCGTCTGCGTCTGGATTTAAGAGAGCTGCGTAAGAAGACAGGTGGATTCTTCGGCTCAGGTGAAAGTACAGGAAGTGTTGGCGTAGTAACAATCAATATGCCAAGAATTGCATATCAGGCAGAGGATGAGGCTGATTTCTACAGACGTCTTGACCGAATGATGGATATTGCAGCACGTTCTCTCAAGATTAAGAGAAATGTTATTTCCAAATTGCTGGATGAAGGCTTATATCCATATACGAAGCGTTACCTGGGAACCTTTGATAATCATTTCTCTACGATCGGTCTGATCGGCATGAATGAGGCAGGACTGAATGCAAAGTGGCTCAGAGCTGACCTGACACATGCAGAGACACAGAAGTTTACCAAGGATGTACTCAATCACATGCGTGAGCGTCTGTCGGATTATCAGGAACAGTACGGTGATCTCTACAATCTGGAGGCTACACCTGCAGAGAGTACAACATACAGACTGGCGAAACATGACAGAGCAAAGTGGCCTGATATTATCACAGCAGGACATGAGGGAGATACGCCATATTATACGAATTCTTCCCATTTGCCAGTAGATTACACGACAGATATATTTGATGCATTGGATGTACAGGATGAATTGCAGACACTGTATACTTCCGGTACAGTATTCCACGCATTTTTGGGTGAGAAGCTTCCTGACTGGAAGGCAGCAGCAAACCTGGTTCGTACCATTGCAGAGAATTATAAATTACCTTATTATACCTTGTCGCCTACTTATTCTATCTGTAAGGAACACGGTTATCTCAGCGGAGAACAGAAGATATGTCCTAAGTGCGGCAAGACAACAGAAGTATACAGCCGTATTACCGGTTACTATCGTCCTGTACAGAACTGGAATGATGGTAAGCTTCAGGAGTATGCGAACAGAACAGAGTATCAGATTGGTAATTCTGTGATAAAAGGAGAACACCTGAAAGCAAAGCCTGCATCCGAGATCAAGGCAGCAGCCCTCAGCGCTTCCATGATATCCCAGCGTGAGGAGGAAAAGAACATAAAATTCCTGTTCACCACCAAGACGTGTCCGAACTGTAAGCTGGCAAAGGAATACCTCAAAGATGTGGATTATACCATTGTTGATGCAGAAGAGAACATGGATCTTGCGGTACAGTATGGTGTCATGCAGGCTCCGACTCTTGTAATTGTAACCGGACAGTCACAGAAAAAATACGTTAATGTATCCAATATAAAGAAATACGCGACTAATGTGGCACAGATAGCACAATAGATAGAAATAAGGAAGAAATAAGATAGAGGAGAAAGTTATGATCAACAAACTTGTAGAGAAGATTCGCAAGACAGGTGCGCCCATTGTAGTAGGTCTTGACCCTATGATGAAATTCGTACCTGAACATATCAAGAAGATTGCTTTTGAGGAAAAAGGCGAGAACCTGGAGGGTGCTGCAGAAGCCATCTGGCTTTTTAATAAGGAAATCATTGATAAGACTTATGATCTGATCCCGGCAGTAAAACCTCAGATTGCCATGTATGAACAGTTCGGTATTCCCGGATTGATGGCTTTTCACAAGACAGTAGAATACTGCAAATCCAAGGATCTGGTAGTTATCGGAGATATCAAGAGAGGCGATATCGGTTCTACATCCGCAGCCTATGCGACAGCACATCTTGGCAAAGTACAGGTTGGAAGTCAGATCTGTCAGCCTTTTAACGAGGATTTCGTGACAGTGAATCCCTATCTTGGAAGTGATGGCGTACAGCCTTTTATCGACGTATGTAAGGAAGAGAAGAAAGGTATCTTCGTATTAGTAAAGACTTCTAATCCAAGCAGCGGTGAATTCCAGGATCGTCTCATTGACGGCAGACCTCTCTATGAGTGGGTTGGTGAGAAGGTTGCCGAGTGGGGCGAACAGGCTATGGGTGATTCCTACAGCTATGTTGGTGCCGTTGTAGGTGCTACTTATCCTGAAATGGGCAAGGTACTGCGTAAGCTTATGCCCAAGGCATATATTCTGGTTCCGGGCTATGGAGCACAGGGCGGAAAAGGCAAGGATCTGGTTCATTTCTTCAATGAAGACGGACTTGGCGCTATCGTGAATTCTTCCAGAGGAATCATTGCAGCATACCAGAATGAACAGTATGCAAAGTTCGGAGCAGAGCATTTTGCAGATGCTTCCAGACAGGCAGTAGAGGATATGATCGCGGACATCAGTCAGGCGTTGGCATAAAATGTGCATTTAGTGTGCAAAATAGAGAGATTTTGGAAAACTCAGAGATAAAAATGAGTTTCCAAAATCTCTTTTTTGTGTAAATTAACTATTAATTTGTGCAAAAATCACAAAAATAACTATATATTTTTGTACACCATATGTAAAAAGGAGGATTGTAATACTTAACAAACAATGCTATAATTTGGATAGTTCTATAGTACTATTGGTAGAATTGCATATAGTGTTGAGAGAAGCGAGAATCTGAAGACAAAATGACGTATGACAGTTGAGTAAGGCTAGTACAGGGGAAGACAAATTGTATTTGGGTTTAGCAGCTACAATATGGAAGGAGGATATGCCATACGGCATAAAGAAACAACATGGAGAAGAAGAAAGTAAACAAAATCTTAAAAAGTGTTGCGGGCGTAGGGGTTGCACTTGGAGGAGCAAGCGCATTCTCTGATGGTGATGTGGTATTCGCCGCAGAACAGGAGCAACAGACAGTTACAGAAGAACAGGAACAGGTCGTTGAGACAGAACAGAAGGAATCCGAAGCACATGAGGAGCATCTTAATTCTACTGCGGACACCAACGAGACCCAGACTCAGGAGAGCAAGGGCAGTGAACCGGCACAGTCAGTGTCAGAGGATAATGGCAATGTTGCTGATACTACGAAGGATGATAACAGTATCAATGATGTGGTGCCGGATAATAATGATGGCGGAGAAACAACTAATACAGATGACAATTCAACAAATGGAACAGAGAATGCAGAAGGATCAGAGACAACGGGTAACAATGAGAGCGACGTTCTGAATAGTGTGCGTTCTGAATCTCTTTCAGCAAGTGATTCAACAGTAAAATCTACCGCATCTGAGAGTGCTGCTGCATCGGAACATGAAGCTGATGAGGCAAGAAAGGATTCTGAGACAGAGTCTGCATCTGAATCCGCGTCAGAATCTCACGAAGGTTCATTAAGCGGAGTAAAGTCAGACTCTGAATTAGCATCACAGTCAACTGTTACATCAGAAGAGACAAAGGAGAGCCAGTCCGAATCAGCAGCAAAATCAACTGTAGCTTCTACAGAAGCACAGAATGGTGCGGCATCAGAGCATAAATCTACGGAATCAGAGAAGGATGCAGCAACAGAATCAGCATCTTATTCAGCTTCTGAATCTTTGAAATCTGAGGATGACAGTCTGACTTCAGCATCAGATACTGCATCACAAAGTACAAGTGAATCAGCATCTGTATCTGCTACAGAGAGCGAGTCCTTATCAGAATCTATGGCAAGTACATCTGTAACTCTGAATGAATCAGACATTGCATCACAGTCAACCAACTATTCTATGCTGGAGTCAGATGCACAGTCTATATTTAACAGTACATCAACAGTATTCAAGGAAAACGGTCTTGAAGATGAATATCTGGAGAATCTGATCAATCAGATAAAAGAGGCTCAGAAGAAAGTTCAGGATGCATTACAGGCGGCTAAAGATGCAGGGCAGCATGTAGATCACAAAACGGATGGCAATAACTATTACCAGTATGCGGACGAACTGGCAAATCTTCTGATACAGTATAAGTTCTATCAGGAAGACAGAGTAAAGGATATCGAGCATAGTGAGTGGGACTCCAGCGGATATACGAACAACCATGTTAAAGTAGACTACACAGGCAGTGATGGAAAACAGCATACAGAATACTTTGACTACGTAACAGCAAATTCTAAAGACCAACGTCTGGATGAAGTAGATAAGAATAAAAAATGGTGGGAATCTGAAAAGAAGGAAAATCCGGATTATATCGACCATATATATGTAACGAAGAAGGAAGTTACAAGTGCACAGCTGTTGGATACAAATGGTAATGAAATCGAGACATTTATCCATATGGGAATTGAACAGTACAAAATAAATGGTAAATGGCACAATGGTTACAGAACCACTAATGCTGAAGGCAAAACTGTCATCAAATGGGGAGATAACAATGAATTAGAGTATACTTATGGAACTATTTATGAGTTTAATGGTAAAGGTACAAGTTATTTCTCAGAGGTTGAATTTAACAAAGGACTTGACAAATACGGACAGAAAAGAAGTGAGCTTACAAGTGTATCGGACAGCCTGAGTACAATCCGCAGCCAGATTGATTCCCTGAAATCAGCGAGTGAGGCAGTATCAGAAAGTATTTCCGCAAGCACAAGCGTTAAGGATGCAAGTACTTCTGCAAGCAATTCAACCTTATTAAGCGAGACAGAAAGTAATCAGCAGAACAGTGCAAGAAGCGAGAGCCTGTTAGAAAGTGCAAGTACAAGTAGATCACAGAGCGATGCAAGAAGCGAAAGCTTATTAGCGAGTGAATCGACAAGTGAATCAGACCGTATTCGTGTATCAGAGTCTATATCTGACAGCATAGCAGCCAGTGAAAGTGCTAAAGAGAGTGCAGCAGCATCCCAAAAGGTTAGCGAGTCTACAAGCCAGAGCGCTTCCGAAAGTGCAAGTGAGTCACGCAGCATAAGCTTAAGCGAGAGTGCTTCTTCCAGTGAATCAAGAAGAGCCAGCGCAGAGGCAAGCGAGAGTGCTTCAACAAGCACCAGCACAAGTGTTAGTGAATCTACCCGTGAGAGTACAAGTGCATCTACAAGCAAGAGTACAAGCATGAGCGAAAGTGCAAGTACCGCAGCAAGCCAGAGCGCAAGTACTTCTGCAAGCGAGTCCACAAGCAAGAGTATAAGTGAGAGTACAAGCACCTCATTAAGCAATAGCACAAGCGTTTCATTAAGCGAAAGTGCAAGTACATCAGCAAGCGAGTCCACAAGCAAGAGTATAAGTGAGAGTACAAGCACCTCAGTAAGCACAAGTGTTTCATTGAGCGAAAGCGCAAGCACCTCATTAAGCACAAGTGTTTCATTGAGTGAGAGCGAAAGCGCATCAGCAAGCACAAGTGCAAGTATCTCTGCAAGTGAGCAGCAGAGCCTGTCAATAGTAGAAAGCGAAGTAGCGAGTGCAGAAGCATCACTACAGGCAAGCACAAAGGATTCTCAGAGTGCAAGCGCATCAGCAGAGGTAAGTACAGCGCTTAGTGAAGTAGAAAGTACAAATGCAAGTCTGGAAGCCAGCGAGAATGCAAGTACATCAGCAAGCACAAGCACAAGTATCTCCGCAAGTGAGCAGCAGAGCCTGTCAATAGTAGAAAGCCAAGTAGCGAGTGCAGAAGCATCATTACAGGCAAGCACAAAGGCTTCCCAGAGTGCAAGCGCATCAGCAGAGGTAAGTACAGCACTTAGTGAAGTAGAAAGTACAAATGCAAGTCTGGAAGCCAGCGAGAATGCAAGTACATCAGCAAGTACCAGTACATCCACAAGCGAGAGTGAATCCGCAAGTGCAAGTACTTCCGCAGCAAATAGTACAAGCGGTGATTCTGGTAATGGTGGCACAGGTGAAGGTGGAACAACAACACCTGGTTCAGGTGAGAGTGCATCTTCCACATCAACAAATGCTTCAACCAGCACAACACCAGCACCAGATACTATAATTGGTGAGGCAGATGTTCCGTTGGCAGCTACAGCACCGGTTGCACCGAATACAACTGGCGAACTGACACAGACAGTTGCAAGAAGAGCAAGAACAACAACTACTATCGATGATGAGACTACACCATTGGCAGCATCCGTAGAAGATGCAGCTTCCGGTAATGTACAGAAGGATGCAGATGTTGTTGTCATCGAAGATGAAGAAGTACCATTAGCCGTTATCGAGGATGATGAGAATGCAGATACTGCTACAACGACTATCGAAGATGAAGCAGTAGCACAGGCAGAGAGCATTGAGAATCCTTCACATAACTTCTTATGGTGGCTTGTAGCCCTGTTAGCAGCAATCACCGGTAAGACCGGCTACGATAAGAAGAATAACAAGGGTATCTTCAAACCTAAGAACCCTGGCGATCAGAAGAAATAACTGATTAAAAATAATACATAAGTCTATACAATTAGTGACCGCATACGTGGTCACTAATTGTGATTAGATAAGTACAATTCGTGCCATTCTTTAGGCTTATTAGTAGCGATTCACACAAGGAGAGCATTTTGAGGACTGGAAAAAGGAAATCTGAGAAAGTCTTACTGTATAAGACATTGTATACAATCATAATTATACTGATATATCTTGTGGGAAGAAATCTTCCATTATATGGGATTGATTATGCTCATTACCGCAGTCAATCTCTGGATGCTCATGCCCTCCTGATGCAGACAATCAGTGGAGATCTCTATCAGTGTTCTATCTTTTGTCTGGGAATCGCTCCCTATATGATAGCCACCATGCTGGTACAGATGGTTGTGGCATGCAGAAGTGCGGATGCAAAATCGAAGATTTCACCCGGTAAGAGAAACAGGCTGTCGTTGTGCATTATGCTGGTGCTTGCAGTGATACAGTCCTATATCCGCTTACAGGACCTGCATTTTATAAGCACAGGGCAGCCACAGCTTATGGTCAGGCTGACGGCAGGCGCAGAGATGATAGCAGGTGCGGTGTTTATCCTGTGGCTGTCTGAACGGAACAGGAAATATGGTATTGGTGGACAGACAGCGCTGATCCTGGCAAATATGGTGGATGGTATACGTTCCATGCTGATAGGAAGGGAGCCGGCTTCGCTGGTACTTCCCCTGATCATTTCAGTTGTGGCCGTGTTCGTTGTAATCTGGATGGAGAACAGCGAAATGCGTATCCCGGTTCAGCGTATTTCCATTCATAATATTTATGCTGACAAGAATTATCTGGCGATTAAGCTGAATCCAATCGGCATTATGCCTACCATGTTTTCTTTTGCTTTTTTCCTGTTACCACAGATATTACTGACTCTACTGGTGATGATATTTCCACAGCATCAGCAGCTTCAGGACTGGCATGAACAGATGGTACTGACTAAGCCATTGGGAGTCGTTACCTATCTGATACTTTTGTTTGTCCTGACTGTCTTTTTCTCCTATATATTTGTAAATCCGGGAGATATTACTGAACAGTTCCTCAAAAGTGGTGACAGCCTGCTCAATATCCATGCAGGAAAAGACACGAAGAGATATCTTAGACGCAAGGTAGTAGAGATAAGCCTGGTCAGTGCAGTGGTCATGTGTTTGTGTCTGGGAGTACCGCTTTTCCTACTGATACAAGGCGTATTGCAGGATAGTGCTTTGGCAATGCTGCCCTCGTCCATGATGATGCTTGCCGGCGTAGGCTGCAATATGTACCGTGAAGTACAGGCAATTCAGGATTATGATTCTTATAAGGAGTTTATTTGATGATTTTTTTTATACCCGCATGGTATCAGAAGAATAAATGGTGTGAAAATGAGCAGAGCTGGTATGCGAGGAGAACCCATACGGAGTTTGATGATACGGTGAAGCAGGTTCAGCTTTTTCACCGCAGTAAGGTGCATCCCTATAAGATCATGCTTCTTGGTTTTGCACCGAATTTCAGGCATTTTCTCCACCGACAGAGTGTGTATCATGCTCCGTACTGGTCCTGTTTTGATGCGATTCAGGAGATACGGCGTAAGAAGGCAATGCTTCTGTCCTTTCACAATTTGAACTGGCCGGAGGGGATTGAGTTCATCTACAGCAATTTCGTAATTCTTGCCATGTATCATGGTGAGAAATATGCACAGATTGAGTTTGGCGAGGACGGCAATCCGATTCAGGTTGATATGTTTCAAGATAATATATTAAAAAGACGTAATATTTATGACGATAGAGGATTTTTATCTTCCACTGTGCTGTATGAAGATGGAAAAATGCTGTATCAGGATTATCTGAGAGAGGACGGAGTCTGGAAGTTACGCGAATATGCTTCGGATGGGCATGTAGAAGTCAATGCCAAGGCATCAGAGTATTTGATTTCTTTTGACGGGGAAGAAGAGACACATACCTTCCTGAACAAAAGGTATGACGCCATGCAGAATGTCATAGAAGAAGTAGTGGAAGCCTATGTGAAGCGGGTAGACCCAAAGGATATGTTCTGCATTGCGATGGATGGACAGCATCTGCAGGTTCTGGATGGGGCATTGCAGGGCAGGAAAAGGATATTGTCTTTCTATGAGAATCGGCTTGACCGGTCAGAACTGCCTAAGTGGAAGCCAATGATAGAGAGCGTGGATTATGTCATTGTGGACTCGGAGGAGAATAAGGAAGAGATACTTGGTGTCTCAGACAGACTTTTAACGAATATTAAGGACATTTCACCCTATGATTCCCGTGTGGATTACAGTATCAGCGGACAGCTCAATGTGCAGAAAATACTGGTTCCTGTTGATGCACTGGGACAGAATGTACTGGATGAGCTGCTGGAACAGTTGGCAGGATATCTGACAGAGAATGAGAATGCCAGAGTGCATCTTTTTACCAGACGGGCTGATTATGATATGGAGAGCCGCCTGCTTAGAAAGGTACAGGAAGTGCTGGACAGAATGCAGCTTCCAACAGAGTGGGCAAGGAAAAAGGCAGCACAGAATGCGGAGAATGAGCTGGATACAGAACAGAATGAACCTGTGAAATTTGTAGTAGAACAGTGCGTGGATGAGATATCTGTTAGCAAGTGTATGCGTGAGCAGAGAATTCTGGTGGATTTTAGTCTGGAGAGAGAGATCTATCTACAGATTGCGGCAGTGAGCGTGGGGATTCCACAGATTGTATGCAGGAAGACGAAGTATGTGGAGCATGGCAAGAATGGATTTGTCCTGCAGAATACGAAGGATATCAGAAAGAGTCTGGCTTACTATCTGTCAGGGATGAAATACTGGAATGAATCACTGATTTATTCCAGGGAATTGAGTAAGGATAACAGTACAGAGGTACTTATCAGAGAATGGAAAGAGGTAATAGAGCGCATTGGATGATATTCGTATCTTACAATTGGGAGAGGAAGACTGGGGACTGAGCTATCAGATTCCCGGTGGAATCAGGATATATCATGAGAAGCCTGAACTTCGAAGGGCAGGAGATGCCTTTGAACTTGTCTTCTGGGACAGAGAACCCAGAGAGCAGGAGCTGGAGAACCTTCGTAATGTGACCAAAGCCTATACGTTGTACCTGGTCGAGGGCGTACAGCTTGGGGAAAAGGCGAAGGAGCTTTTTGCATGCAAGATGGGAAAGAAGATTGCCAGAGAGCAGATACAGGAATTTCTTTTGCAGGAGGCGGGAAATTATTATCCTGCACCTTATGGAGAGAAGTTTAAGCCAAGCCAGGTTGGCATATCGAAGGATTTTAAGGGAGAGATTAAGTGGAATGGCAACTACAGCGTGTCTTTGACGGGAGATTTTGGAGAAAAACTGGATCAGGCTGCATTCTGGAGAAACAATATTCCTGTCTTTTCCGGGCAGGCGATTGATCTGTGGTTGGAATACAAGAAGAGTGAAGATGTCAGAATCTCCATGAAGATCACGCAGTTCCGGGCAGGCGCACTGGCTGAGGTTCAGAACAGCTGGGAATTTACACAGGAAGAGCTGGAGAACATCGTCACCATAGACAATCAGAAGAAGGACGGTCCTATCTTCGTATCCATCAATGCCTGTGGCAAAGGCGAGCTGCAGATCATTGGACTGCATGACCGTTATTCGAGACGTGGACATGGCTGTTTTCTGCCGGGCGGCGAGCGTGTTGTAACTTCAGACAGAGAAGAGATATTCTATTATTTTGACCCAGGCGACAGGAAGCCGCCGCTTAATGTGTATTTTTCAGGATATAAGACAAGGGAAGGCTTTGAAGGCTACAATATGATGCGCAGGATGGGATGCCCTTTCCTGCTGATCTCAGAATCCAGACTGGAAGGTGGAAGCTTCTATATGGGTTCACCTGAGTATGAGGAACAGCTTGTAGGGATTCTGCGTAAGCACATGGAAGAACTGGGATTTGGTGCTGATGAGGTAGTCTTATCAGGTCTTTCCATGGGAACCTTTGGAGCATTGTACTATGGATGTGATATCAGTCCACATGCTATGCTTCTTGGTAAACCTCTTGCAAGTATTGGGGATGTGGCAGCGAATGAGAGACTGAACAGACCGGGTGGTTTTCCTACATCATTAGATGTGTTATGCTATATACAAAAGGGAATGGATGCAGACTGCATAGACCGTCTCAATCACCGTTTCTGGGATAAATTCGACCATGCAGACTGGCATGCTTCCAAATTCATCGTTTCCTATATGATAGAGGATGATTATGACAGGACTGCCTATCAGCAGCTGATCTCGCATCTGCAGTCTGGCGGTGTGCAGGTGTATGGTAAAGGCATTCACGGCAGACACAATGATGATACGGGAGCGATTGTAAAGTGGTTTGTCAGTCAGTATTATAAGATTCTTGCAGAGGATTTTCACAGAGACGTAGAATAGCGGAGGATAGAGATGACAGGAGAGAAGTGGACAGTATATTGGAATGAATATTCTGCCAATACCTATTTATATGGTTCCAGGGTTCTGTATCATGCTAGGGATGATGTGGAATTCCAGAATATACTGATGCCTCCGGGAACGATCATTAAGGAGTGGTTCTCAAAGACGAATTATCAGATGCAGAGAATCGAACCCACGTTACCTATGATAGATGGAGAGAGCAGATACCAGATTGAGATAGCAATAGATTGTCCTCCCGGTGAGAACTGGCTTATGCGTCTGGTCTTTTATGATAAATATGAGGCAGAGGCAGGAAGTATTGTGCTCAGGGATAAGGTGACTGTATTTCAGTGTCCGCTGAAGACGTACAGTTACAGATTACAGTTGATTCATGGTGGAATGACGCAATTTCATTTTCACTCAGTAGTAATTCGGGAAATAATGGATGAAACAGACGAACAAGATCAGAAAGTTACAAAGAATTCTAAATAGAATCAAGAAGTATAAGAGTAAGATAGCTGCCATGACGGATGAGCAGCTGGCAGACATGACCCGTGTGTTCAGGGAGAGGCTGGCGCAGGGAGTCAGTCTGGATGAGCTGCTGCCGGAAGCGTATGCCGTTATCTGTGAGGCTGATTATCGTATTCTTGGCAAATTCCCCTATGATGTGCAGATTCTTGGTGGGATTGCATTGCATCAGGGATATCTGGCAGAGATGAACACAGGAGAAGGCAAGACTCTGACAGCGACAATGCCTTTGTACCTGAATGCCCTGACCGGTAAAAGTACGATTCTGGTCACGACCAATGAGTATCTGGTGCTTCGTGATGCCGAAGAGATGGGACAGGTATACAGTTTCATGGGACTGACTGTAGCAGCGGGCGTTCGTGCAAGGCAGGACGAGAAGATCAGCAATGATGAGAAGCGGGAGATATACAATGCGGATATTGTATACACGACGCACAGCGCTCTTGGATTTGATTATCTTTTCAATAATCTGGTGACCTCCGCAGAAGACAGATTCATGCGTGAATTCTACTATGTCATTATAGATGAAGCTGATTTTGTACTTCTGGACAGTGCCCAGACACCGCTAGTCATATCCGGCGCGCCCAGAGTACAGTCCAATCTGTATGAAATGGCAGACTTCTTCGTAAAGACTCTGGAAGAAGACAGGGATTATGAAGTAGAAGAGAAGAAGGTCTGGCTGACAGATCAGGGAGTCCGGTATGCAGAACAGTACTTTGGCATAGATAACTTCTATGGCAGGGAGTATTTTGAGATTAACCGGCATGTGACACTGGCACTTCGTGCGCATATGCTTTTTGCAAAAGAGAAAGAATACGTTGTGGCGGAGAATGAAGAGATACGGCTGCTTGATAGCGGTTCGGGACGAATGATGCCGGGAGTGAAGCTGAGAGGTGGACAGCATCAGGCGCTGGAGGTGAAGGAACATCTCAAGGTGTCGCAGGAGAATCGTTCGGTGGCGTCTGTTACATATCAGAATCTGTTCCTGCTGTTTCCGAAAATGGCGGGGATGAGTGGAACGATTGCGGATGCTTCGGATGAACTGAGGGACGTGTATGGTGTGGATGTACTGGTAGTCCCGCCTAACTGTCCTGTCATCAGGAAAGATCTTCCGGACAGAGTATTCCAGGATGCAGACAGTCAGTTTCGGGCTGCGATTGATGCAGCCTGTGCCGTACATAGTACAGGACAGCCTGTGCTGCTCGTAGTCAGTACCATAGCAGAGACTGAACTGGTCTCAAAGCTTCTGACGAATCAGAAGATACCCCATAATGTGCTCAATGCCAACAATGCATTCTGGGAAGCGGATATCATCAAGGAAGCAGGACAGATGAATGCAGTTACAGTGGCGACAGCCATGGCAGGCAGAGGTACGGACATCAAACTGGGTGAAGGTGTTGAAGAACTGGGTGGGCTTGCAATTATCGGGGTTGGCAGAATGAACAACATCCGTCAGGAGAGACAGGCAAGAGGCAGAGCAGGCAGACAGGGCGCTCCGGGCAACAGCCGTTTCTACATTTCACTGGAGGATGAGATTGTTACAGATTATGGTGCACCTTATATCCGCAAATATATGGAAAAAGGCAGACATTTCAGTAAAGGCAGAATTCACAGGCTTATCTGTAATGCGCAGAAGCTGTGTGAAGAGAGTGCAGTGCTATCCAGAAGACAGGCACTTAACTATGATGAAGTCATGCAGAAACAGCGTCAGTTAATATATTCCATGAGAGATGAGCTGTTGGATGGCGGACGAATCGGCAAAGAGAGACTTATGCAGATTGCAGAGAACAATATCCAGACCTTTGTTGGCGGATTCTCCGGGAAGCAGCCAGTCAGCAGACAGGCTGTGAGCAGATATCTTCTGGATAATATCTCCTATCAGATGGATGATATTTCGGATTCCATATTGCAGGGGAAAGAGTCAGTGACACAATATCTGCGCAAACAGGTAGAAGCTGCATTACAGGAACAGGAATCCAGAATTGGTGATGATGAAACCATGGAAGAATTTGTGAGAGTGGCGACTCTTCGGGCGTTGGATGATGCGTGGGTAGAGGAAGTTGACTATCTGCAGCAGCTTCAGTCAGCAGTGGCAGGCAGAACCTCCGCACAGAGAAATCCTGTATTTGAATATAGAAAGGATGCATTGGAATCCTTCGGACAGATGGAGCAGACTGTAGTCAGAAATGTTATGAGAAATATTCTGCTGAGTGAAGTATCGTATGATGCAGAAGGCAGGATGCAGATTCTGTTTCCTTAGAAGAGAACATTGGGAGGGCAGTTATGGTATACAATTTTAATCTGGGAATTGGCTGGGCGAGCAGTGGTGTAGAGTATGCACAGGCGTATCGAGCCAATCTGTTCAGAAAGGCGGGAATCCCTGCCAGATTCATTTTTACGGATATGTTTCCAAGAGAGAATATACAGCATATGACGGAGAATATCGGTTTTCTGGATTCAGAGATCATGTGGCTGTATACATTCTTTACGGATACGAAGATCTCACCTGTGACATATACACTTGGAGAGTTCGAGAAGACTTTTGAGAAGAAGAATTATGAGTTCTCCAGGGATGGTAAGATATGCAAATACATTTTCCCCGGAAATGGGAATTTCTACACGGTATACATGGTGGACGAGTCAAGTGACCGTGTGCATAGAGTGGAATATGTGGCTGACGGTTTGCTGATCAGGAAGGATTACTTCACATACTGCCGCATCTATTCAGAATATTATGCGCCGCTGGATAACAAAGCACATATGTATCAGCGCAGATTCTTCAATGAGGATGGTTCCGTGGCATATGAAGAGATCAATGATGATGATGTGGTAATGTATCAGTTCCCGGACCGGCTGCTGTGCTCCAAGGAAGAACTGGTTGGGTATATGGTATCCAGACTTAACCTTACCAGTGAGGATGTGGTGATCATTGACCGTACGACAGGTGTGGGACAGGCAATCATGCAGAATGCAGGACCGGCCAGAATCGGTATCATTATCCACGCAGATCATTTCAGTGAGAGCAATTGCAATGATGATTATATATTATGGAATAATTATTATGAGTATGCATTTTCCCAGAATAAGCATGTAGACTTCTATGTGACGGCAACAGATGCGCAGAATCAGTTATTGAAGGAACAGTTCGGGAAGTATCTGCATGTGTCCCCGAGAATCGTTACGATTCCGGTAGGTAGTCTGGATGAGCTGAAATATCCCGCACAGCCTAGAAGACCTTATTCCCTTATCACTGCATCAAGGCTTGCAGGAGAGAAGCATGTGAACTGGGTGGTAGCTGCGGCAGCGCAGGCACATGAACAGCTACCACAGCTGACTCTTGATATCTATGGAAAAGGCACAGAAGAAGAGAATCTCAAGGATCAGATTAAGAGACTGGGGTGTACAGATTACATACATCTGATGGGACAGCAGAATCTGACAGAAGTATATCAGGATTATGAAGCATATATAGCCGGCTCTACCAGTGAGGGATTTGGACTTACGCTGCTGGAGGCGGTTGGCGGTGGGCTTCCTGTCATTGGATTCGATGTGCGTTATGGTAACCAGAATTTCATTGACGAAGGGCAGAATGGATATAAGATCGCTCTGGATGAGCATATGGATGATAAAAGCAAGATTGCGCTGTTGGCAGAAAAAATTGTGAAATTATTCACACAGGCAGACATGGAGGCTTTTCATGAGCATTCTTATGAAAAGGCAAAAGGATATCTGACAGAGGAGGTAGTGGACAAATGGAAGAACTTGATCTGAAGAATCATGCAATGATTCTGTTCGACTCTTACCTGGAAGATGGCAGAAAGCTGTTAGAATCCCTGCGGAAGATAGGGGTTGACTGCCCGGCGGCAGCAATTGATGATGATGGATTCCTGCCCGATGGGGTGGAGTCAGTGTATGGCTCTTTTCTTGGAGAATATGAGAAAAACGAGGAGATTCCCGGACGACCAAGGTATTTTAATGAGATCAAAGTACCGGATTACTGGGAAATCAGTGGAAATAACAGCAGTGGACAGATTCATGACCTCTACAGACTGCGGGGCAAGATCTTCTATACGGAGCCTGCGCATAAGAGGCTGGTGAAGGTAGTGGACTGGTATGATGAGCGTGGAACCGTCCGCTCCTGTGACCATTATAATAAGTATGGGGCACTCTATGCGAGAACCATATTCAATGCCAAAGGGCAGAAGGTCAATAAGAGCTATTTTGATGCAAAAGGCAGGGAAATCATTGTAGAGAACTATGTGACACGCCATATTACGCTGAACGAGGGCAGTATGGTTAAGATTTTCCAGAATAAGACGGATTTCGTCATCTATTATATGAAGACGAATGGACTGGAGAGCAGGAATCTTCTGTTCAACTCCCTGTCAGTGCCTTTCTTTGTATCGGAAAGACTGGATAAGACAGATGGACAGGATATTTTATTCTGGCAAGAACCGGTAGGAAGCGAAATCCCTGGAAATATGCAGATTATCTTACAGAACAGAAGCAACCGCACAAGACATATCTTCGTGCAGAAGTCAGATGCATATGAGAAGCTGCTTGCCCTGGGCGCACCGTCTGAAAAGCTGCATAAGCTTGGCTATATTTATCAGTATGAGAGGAAGAATACCTTTGGTAAGGATGTCCTCATCTGTACGAATTCAGAGAACGTCGCACATGCACATCAGATTACGAAGGCATTGCCACAGCTGCATTTTCATATTGCGGCGATCACAGAGATGTCAACGAAGCTTCTGACGGTGGGTGCTTATGATAATGTGACCATGTATCCTTGTGTAAAGACCAGTATACTGGATGAATTATTTCACAAGTGTGACCTTTATCTTGACATTAACCATGAGGGTGAGATCGTATCTGCCGTCAGCAGGGCATTTCTGAATGACCAGCTGATCTATGCATTTAAGGAGACACTTCATAATGCAGAATATGTGGCAAAAGAGCATATCTATGCGGAGGATAATGTCAAGGAGCTGATTGCACAGCTACAGAGAGTGACACAGGATGCAGCATACATGGAGCAGCAGCTTGATGTACAGAAGGCAGGCGCATTGGCTGAGACTGAGGAACACTTCAAAGAGATTATTGAAAATACGGAGCTTTTATGGTAATATTCTTGATAAAGCGGTAGATACCGAAGTGTACAGTAAGAGCAGCTGAAAAAGTATAAGAGGTTAAAAAGCCCGTAAATACAGGAGGTTAAGATAGAATGGAACAGTACAAGAAAGAGTTTATTGAGTTCATGGTGGACAGTAATGTACTTAAATTTGGAGAATTTACATTAAAGAGCGGCAGAAAATCCCCATTTTTCATGAATGCAGGTGCCTATGTCACAGGTTCACAGTTAAGAAGACTGGGACAGTTTTATGCGCAGGCAATCCATGATAATTACGGTACAGATTTTGATGTACTCTTTGGACCCGCTTATAAGGGTATTCCACTGGCAGTAGCAACAACAATTGCTTTCAGTGAACTCTATGGCAGAGATATCAGATACTGTTCTAACAGAAAAGAGATCAAGGATCACGGTGACGTGGGAATCCTGCTCGGAAGTGACCTGAATGATGGAGATAAGGTAGTTATTATCGAAGATGTTACTACATCCGGTAAATCTATCGAAGAGACATTCCCTATTCTGACAGCACAGGCAAATGTTGATGTTGTTGGGCTTATGGTCAGCCTCAACCGTCAGGAACGTGGTAAGACACAGCAGAATGCATTGGCAGAGATCCGTGAAGTCTATGGAATAGAGACAGGCGCTATTGTAACAATGGAAGAAGTTGTAGAATACCTCTATAACAGACCTTACAATGGCAGAGTATTAATAGACGATAAGACCAAGGCTGCCATCGACGCTTACTATGCACAGTATGGTGCCAAATAGACCGGATAAGGAGAGGTAATGCAGATGGAGGAAAAAATTTATAAATCAATGGGACGCTCCGGTGCACTTTCTATCGCAGTTGGAGTAGTTGCAATCGTAACAGGTGTGGCAAGCGGAGTGCTTTTACTGATCAGCGGAGCCAGACTGTTAGCGAACAGAAGTAAAATATTATTTTAGGAAAATGATGGGCATTTCATTGGGAATGCCCATTCGTTGTGTAGGAAAAAGTAAGGAGTCAGAGAAAATGTTTCATAGACCGGGATATATTTTTACAGATAAGAAGAATCCTGAGCGGGGAATCATGTCAGCTATTCTGGGTGTGATCGCCTGTGTATCAGTGTGTCTTGCAGTGTATCTGACCTATCAGAATAAGGGGGCGGCACCGATGCAGTATGGATCAGTCATCCTGCTGTCCATGGTATTTTCCATAGTTGGCATGGTGCTTGGCATTCTTGCCATGCTGGAGAAGGACATCTTTCGCATGTTCCCAGTGCTTGGAATTGTTCTTAACAGCCTGACTTTGATTGCAGGCTGTATGATTTTATATATAGGAGTGAGATAGTTTATGACATTGATTGAAGAGAGATATGGGCTTGTGAAGGAACGTCTGCAGGATATGCTGACAGAGCAGGCAGTATCCGGGAAATATACGGAATATTTTCATCAGATGGCAGAATTTGGACTGCTGGTGATGCAGAATTTTGAACAGGTTCAGGAAGGCTGGCTGGACAAGGCATCCCTACAGGAGCTGAGAGCAGCTAACCTGGCCTTGTATGAGGATGTCCTGGAAGAGAATTATGAGACAAGCTATGCCAATCCTGCCTATGCATGTGCGGGCTTTGGGCTGGAGCTGGGACGCCTGCTGTCTTTCCTGTATACAGAGCTTCGCAGCATGACTGCCTATGCATATGAGGGCATGCAGGAGGAGCTTGTAATCCGCCTGGAGCTTCTGGTGGAGGTGTATGGTGTCTTTACCTGTGCAGCAGAGGAAGACAGAGAAGTAGAAGAGAAGGAATTGCAGGAAGTTCTCTACTGGTTCGTCAGTGATTATTCAGAGCCGGCAGCAGAATGGAGAGTCTCTACACTGGTTGACCCGGAGAATGATTTTGCAGTACGTATTGTGAAAGAGGCAGATCTTACAGACATTCGCTATCTGTACAGATTTGGTGAGTATATTTCTTCTGATGTAGAGAAAATGGCACAGTATTTGAACACACTTCCACAGGAACGTGTTCAAATGATTGCAGATACGTACACAGAAGGCTATCGCATTGGCTTTGTAAAAGGTAATAAGGATTTAAGCAGGAAAGAGACGGTAGATGTACGATTCTGTCTTGGCTTTGAAAGAATCGTAAGAGCTGCGATTTCCAATTTTGCAAAGATGGGACTCAAGCCTACGATATATCGTGCATCTTCCAGTATTTTCCATAAGAGAGGTACTTTCAAGATCGGTTATTATGGGGCGGCTGCCAATAAGCAGTATGAGTATGACCATAAGGACGATCTGGCGCTGTTCCTTGACAGAAAGCTTATGAACAGGAAGCTGGAAGTGCTGAAACAGGCGTATGAGGAGAATAAGGACAAGGCTTCGAGACATGCAGGCCCTGCGGTTATTGAGACCTTTGGTGAGATACCTTTTGCACCGGTATCCAAGCCGGAAGCATGTACATTAAGTACAGAACAGCAGAAGCTTTCCTCAGAGTATACAGGGGCTTCTTCTGATATTGTATATCAGTATATCAATGGAGAAGAGAGAAGCTTCACCATCATTGCTTTCCCGGTTCCTGAGATTGGTGAGAAGTTCGAGGAGATTTTCAATGAGACAGTGAAGATCAACACACTGGATTATCACACTTATGAAAGAATCCAGGCGATTATCATTGATACGCTGAACCGTTGTTCTTATGTGGAAGTAAAGGGCATGAATGGCAATCGCACAGATATGCATATTCAGCTGTATCCGATTACTGACCCGCAGAAAGAAGCGATTTTCGAGAATTGTGTGGCAGATGTGAATATTCCTGTAGGTGAAGTATTTACTTCTCCAGTCCTGGAGGGAACACATGGAACACTTCATGTAAGCCGTGTATTCTTAAATGAACTGGAATATCACAATCTGGAAATGACTTTTGAAGATGGTATGATCAAGACTTATACCTGCACGAACTTTGACAGTGAGGAAGAGAACCGTGAATATCTGAAAGCAAATGTGCTGTATCATTATGATACGTTACCGATAGGAGAATTTGCGATTGGTACGAATACTACAGCTTATATGACGGCTAAGAAATATGATATTGGCAGCAGATTCCCAATTCTGATCGCAGAGAAGACCGGTCCGCATTTTGCAGTGGGCGATACCTGTTATTCACGCAGTGAGGATGTAAAGGTCTACAACGAGGATGGTAAGGAGATTGTTGCAAAAGACAATTCTGTGTCACTGCTTAGAAAGACTGACCCATCCAGGGCATATTTCGGATGCCACACGGATATCACGATTCCATATGATGAGCTTGGCAGTATTATCGCTTATGATAAAGAAGGGAATGCTTACCCGATCATCGAGAAAGGCAGATTCGTACTTGCCGGATGTGAGGAATTGAACAAGCCGCTGGAATAGGGATTTTTTTCGGAAAATGCGACATTTAAGTTGACGTAGCGACATTTTATTTATACACTGATAATAGCGGTCTGAGACTTCATGAGACCAGCACAAGATTTAGGAGGACTTATCATGGCACAGGTTGGTATTGTAATGGGTTCTGATTCAGATATGCCGGTTATGGCAAAAGCGGCAGATATTCTGGAAGAACTTGGTATTTCTTATGAAATGACGATTATTTCGGCACACAGAGAACCGGATGTATTCTTTGAATATGCCAAATCAGCGGAGAGCAAAGGCTTTAAGGTAATCATTGCAGGAGCAGGTATGGCAGCACATCTTCCAGGCATGTGTGCAGCAATCTTCCCTATGCCGGTAATTGGAATTCCTATGCACACCACATCTTTAGGTGGCAGAGATTCCTTATATTCTATTGTACAGATGCCTTCAGGAATTCCTGTTGCTACTGTAGCAATCAATGGCGGAGCAAATGCCGGACTTCTGGCAGCCAAGATACTGGCTACATCAGACGAGGCACTTCTTGCCAGATTGAAAGAGTATTCTGCAAAGTTAAAATCCCAGGTGGAAGCCAAGGATGCCAAGCTGCAGGAAGTTGGATACAAGAAATACTTAGAGAAATAGGAATGAGATAGAGAAAGGCGGTATATACAAGATGGATTATAAGAAAGCAGGCGTTGATATTGAAGCCGGATACAAATCAGTTGAGTTAATGAAGCAGTATGTGAAGGGAACCATGAGACCTGAAGTATTAGGTGGTCTTGGTGGATTCTCCGGTGCATTTTCCCTGGATGCAATCAAGAACATGGAGAAACCGGTTCTGTTATCAGGAACAGACGGCGTAGGAACCAAGATTAAGCTTGCATTCCTGCTGGATAAGCATGATACAATCGGTATCGACTGCGTTGCCATGTGTGTAAATGACGTAGCATGTGCAGGTGGCGAACCTTTATTCTTCCTTGATTATATTGCATGTGGTAAGAATTATCCTGAGAAGATCGCAACCATCGTTGCAGGTGTTGCAGAAGGCTGTAAGCAGGCAGGCGCAGCGCTGATCGGTGGTGAGACAGCAGAACATCCGGGTCTTATGCCGGAAGATGAATATGACGTAGCAGGCTTCACAGTTGGCGTTGTAGATGAGAAGGATATGATCACCGGTGCTGACTTAAAGGCAGGCGACACTCTGATCGGTATTGCTTCCAGCGGTGTACACAGCAATGGCTTCTCACTGGTCAGAAAGGTATTTGAGATGACCAAGGAAAGCCTGAATACATATTATGATGAATTGGGTGCTACTCTGGGTGAGACACTTCTTGCACCTACTGTTATCTATGTAAAGGCACTGAAAAGCATCAAGGATGCTGGCGTCCGTGTTAAGGCATGCAGCCACATCACAGGCGGCGGCTTCTATGAGAATGTACCAAGAATGCTTCCGGAAGGCGTACATGCAGTAATTAAGAAGGACAGCTATCAGGTTCCTCCTATCTTTGGTTTAATGCAGAAGAAGGGCAACATTGATGAGCATATGATGTACAATACTTTTAACATGGGTCTTGGTATGGTTCTGGCAGTAGATCCTGCTGATGTAGACAAGACAATGGCTGCAATCAAGGCAGCAGGCGAGACTCCTTATGTAATTGGTGAGACCAAGGCAGGAGAAAAAGGAGTAACATTATGCTAAGAGTCTGTGTATGCGTATCAGGCGGTGGAACGAATCTGCAGGCAATTATGGATGCCATTGATTCAGGTAAGATCACCAATGCAGAGATTGTACGTGTTATCAGTAATAATAAGACAGCATATGCATTAGAGAGGGCTAAGAACCATGGGATTGATGCAGTTGCTGTATCTCCAAAAGATTATGAGACAAGAGAGCTTTTTAACCAGGCTCTCCTGGATACGATAAATGAAGCACAGCCGGATCTTATTGTACTGGCTGGCTTCCTGGTAGTGATTCCCAAGGAAATGATCGCACAGTATCGTAACCGCATTATTAATATTCACCCCTCTTTGATTCCATCCTTCTGCGGTACAGGATATTATGGATTGAAGGTGCATGAAGCAGCGCTGGAGCGTGGTGTGAAAGTAACCGGTGCTACCGTGCATTTCGTGGATGAGGGAACCGATACAGGTCCGATCATTCTGCAAAAGGCAGTATATGTAGAACCGGGAGATACTCCCAAGGTATTACAGCAGAGAGTCATGGAACAGGCAGAGTGGCAGATACTGCCACAGGCAATCGACATGATCGCCAATGGCAGGCTATAGATGATTGCAGGTTATTGAAAGGTATGGGGATTATAATGAAAGTATTGATCGTAGGAAGTGGCGGAAGAGAACACGCAATTGCAACAAGCGTAGCAAAAAGTCCGAAAGTAGATAAAATATATTGTGCACCCGGTAATGCCGGTATCGGTCAGATTGCAGAGTGCGTGCCTATCGGTGCTATGGAATTTGAAAAGATAGTGGCTTTTGCCAAAGAAAATGCTATTGATCTGACTATCGTAGGAATGGATGATCCACTGGTTGGCGGTCTGGTAGATGCATTGGAAGCAGAAGGACTGCGTGCATTTGGACCTCGTAAGAATGCAGCAATTTTGGAAGGTTCTAAGGCTTTTTCCAAAGACCTGATGAAGAAATACAATATTCCTACCGCAGCATATGAGACATTTGACAATGCACAGGAAGCACTGAATTATCTGGAAACAGCAGATTTTCCTATTGTATTAAAAGCAGACGGACTTGCTCTTGGTAAGGGCGTATTGATCTGCAATACACTGGAAGAGGCAAAAGAGGGCGTTAAGTCCATTATGCTGGATAAGCAGTTCGGTACAGCCGGTAATCGTATGGTCATCGAAGAATTCATGACAGGACGTGAGGTATCTGTATTATCCTATGTAGATGGTAAGACAATCAAGACCATGACCTCTGCCCAGGATCACAAGCGTGCAAAGGACGGAGATCAGGGACTCAATACAGGCGGTATGGGTACTTTCTCACCAAGTCCTTTCTATACAGCAGAGGTAGATGAATTCTGTAAGAAGTATATTTATCAGGCAACTGTAGATGCAATGGCAGCAGAAGGCAGAGAGTTCAAGGGTATTATCTTCTTTGGACTGATGCTGACACCTAAGGGACCAAGAGTTCTGGAATACAATGCAAGATTTGGTGATCCTGAAGCACAGGTAGTATTGCCTCGTATGAAGAATGACATCATTGAAGTGATGGAAGCCTGCATTGACGGCACACTGGATCAGGTTGATCTGCAGTTTGAAGATAATGCGGCAGTATGTGTTGTACTGGCATCAGATGGTTATCCTGTTAAGTATGAGAAGGGTCTGGAGATCAGAGGACTTGAGAACTTTGAGGGCAAGGAAGGTTATTACTGCTTCCATGCAGGTACGAAGCTTGTCGATGGTAAATTTGTGACCAATGGAGGAAGAGTCCTTGGTATTACAGCCAAAGGAGCTACTTTGAAGGAAGCCAGGGCAAATGCTTATGCAGCGACAGAATGGGTAGATTTTGACAATAAATATATGCGTCATGATATTGGTAAGGCAATTGATGAAGCATAGAACAGAAGTTAAGGGAAGTGAGAGAACAGATGAAGTTATTGAGACATAAAGAACATAGAGGCAGCAGAGGCTTCATTCGTGTATTGGCAGCTATGATGTTTTGTTTGGTTTTAAGCATCGGTACAGTATGTTATGCAGATGAAGTGGCGGCAACAGTAACAGTTGCCAGTGCAAAGATCCGTGCATCAGCCGATCCAAGCAGCCAGCAGCTGGGCAGTGCCAAGCAGGGTGGTACAGTGTCCATTATCGGACAGACAACAGGAACAGATGGTAAGACCTGGTATCAGGTATTTGTAGATGCTAATACCAAGGGATTCATCAGAGCAGATCTGGTAAATGTAACAGGAACAGGAACCATCAGTTCTGTTTCATCTGATGCATCAGCATCTACAAGTACAACAACAACTACTACGACCGATACGCAGGTCAGCTCAACGGATAAGAAATCAGGTACAGTACAGACCAATAATGTACGTATCAGAAAAGGTGCATCTACCACAGCTGACGTAGTAGCTACAGCCAACAGAGGCATGGTAGTAACAGTAACTGGTGAAGCAGCAGGAGATGACGGCAAGACCTGGTATCAGATTTCCTTTACTTATAACAGCAAGGAAATCACAGGATATATTCGTTCGGATCTGGTGACTTTTGATGCATTACCGGCAGATACAGCACAGACAACTATCAATGGAACCAGTGAAACGACAGAAGAACCTGCAACAGAGGCGACCACAGAAGAAGTGACAGAACCTGCGACAGAGGAACAGCCACAGGAGCAGGAAAGCAGCAGCTCTTCTAATGATACACAGAATATGATTCTGATGAATGTGGATGATGTTCCCTACATTATGCCTGAGTTCAATCCCATCATTCTGAAGTGGGAAGACCAGGATATCAATGCATACAAGAATGGTGACTTCTATCTTTTCTATGCACAGAAGCAGAATGGAGAAGAAGGCTGGTATGTATTTGACTCTGTGAATAATGTATATGAACGCTATGTATACAGTACAGCAGGAGCAACAGTTCCGGAGACAAGTGCCATGTCAGGCAATATGTTACCGGTTATTATTCTTGCTGTTATCATTGTAATTCTGTTGATAGCCATTATTCTAATGTTCATGAAACTCAGAGAATATACCGGCGAATACGAAGAATACGAAGACGATGAGGAAGATGATGAGTACGGTGATGAGGATGAGGCAGAAGATGAGGAAGAAGAACTTGCAGAAGAACCAGCAAGACGTCCCATGCAGCAGCCAAGAAGACAACCGGCACAGCAGCCTCGTCCACAGCAGCCTGTGAGAAATCAGGAGCCGAGAGAAGAAGGACAGCCGGCAAGACGTCCTCAGCAGCCGGTGAGACGTCCACAGGGTGAAGAGCAGAGAACACAGCAGCCACCAAGACGTCAGGAAGGACAACCGGCAAGACGTCCTCAACAGCAGGGACAACCGGTAAGACGCCAGGAAGGTGAACAGCCAGTGAGACGTCAGACTCAGCAGGCCGAGTCAGCAAGACCGACAGGCAGACAGCCACAGGGCAACCCAAACCGCAGACCTGCTCAGACAAGACCTGAGAACCAGCCACAGAGAAATGTACAGCAGGGCAGAAAAGCCAAGAATTTCCTGGATTCTGAAGATGATGATATGGAGTTCATTGACATTTAATAAATATTCAAAGACAGTGGGAGAGCTTTACCTGAAAAGGGTAAAGCTCTTTTATACTTTTTTTACTTGTATACAGTATTCCATTGTGCTAGAATTGTTATAACAGTAGTATGTATAGGCGCTATAAGGCAGTCTATACACAAATTTGCAGATACTGGAAAGGCATGGATGTTAATATGTATATAGAAATTGATTTTAACAGTGATGAGGCTTTGTATCTACAGCTTAGAAATCAGATTATTATCGGAATCGCCACATCTCAGTATCAGGAGGGAGACACGCTCCCATCCGTGAGACAGCTTGCAGATACCATTGGAATTAATATGCATACAGTAAATAAAGCATATTCTGTATTGAAGCAGGAGGGCTTTGTGAAAGTAGACCGTCGTAAGGGCGCTGTCATTTCCGTGGATATTGATAAACTGCAGGCAATTGAGGAACTGAAGAAGGATTTGCAGGTGGTTCTTGCCAAGAGCAGATGTAAGAAGGTATCTAAGCAGGAAGTACATGCACTGATTGATGAGATTTATCAAAATTATGAAGATAATGGAGGCATAGAGTAATGCAGCAATTTACAGATAAAGCCAAGACAGCTTTACAGTTGGCTGCGAAGGCTGCGAAGGATTTACATCAAAGCTATATCGGCAGTGAACATCTGTTAGTGGGCCTTGTCCGTGAGAAGACGGGTGTGGCAGCTAAAGTACTTCAGGATAATGGAGTAGATGAAATCCAGCTGATCAGCATGATTAAAGATCTGATCGCGCCGGAGAGTAATCTGGCTGTGTTGGAGAGGGATGGATATTCACCAAGAGCAGCCCGTATCCTGGAAGACAGTCACAGGCAGGCACAAAGATACGGTAATCAGATGACGGGAACAGAACATATTCTTCTGGCTTTGTTAAGAGAAGGAGAGAATGTAGGACTGCGTCTGCTGAATACAGTAGGAATTAATATACAGAAGTTATATATGGATACTCTGATTGCTATGGGAGAGGACATTTCCCAGCATAAGGAGGATCTGAGAAAACGCAATGCTAAGAAAGCAGGCGGCGCAACTTCAACACTGAATCAGTACAGCCGAGACCTAACAGCACTGGCAAGAGAAGGTAAGCTGGATCCTGTTATTGGAAGAGATACAGAGATCATGCGAGTTGTGCAGATTTTATCCAGAAGAACCAAGAATAATCCTTGCCTGATAGGTGAACCGGGTGTAGGTAAGACTGCAATCGCAGAAGGGCTGGCACTCAGGATTGTGAATGGTGAAGTGCCGGATACCGTAAAGAACAAGAGAGTTGTGACTCTGGATTTGTCAGGAATGGTAGCCGGTTCCAAGTATCGCGGGGAATTTGAAGAGAGAATCAAGAAGGTCATCAGGGAAGTTATAGAAGCAGGCAATATTTATCTTTTCCTGGATGAATTGCATACCCTGATCGGTGCCGGTGGTGCAGAGGGCGCAATTGATGCTTCCAATATTCTGAAGCCATCGCTGTCCAGAGGCGAGATACAGCTGATCGGAGCTACCACAATTTCAGAATATCGTAAATATATTGAGAAAGATGCGGCACTGGAGCGTAGATTCCAGCCGGTTATGGTTGAAGAACCCTCTCAGGAGGAAGCAATTCGTATCCTGTCAGGTATTGCATACAAATATGAGGAGCACCATAAGGTGACTATTTCACCAGAGGCAATTGAAGCCGCTGTAAAGCTTTCAGACAGATATATCAATGACAGGAATCTGCCGGATAAGGCGATTGACCTGATTGATGAGGCATCCGCAGCTCTTCGTTTGAAAAATATGAACATTCCTGAGAATATTAAGGAAATGCAGGATGCAATCAGAAAGTACGATCTTGAGATTGAGGATGCAATTAAGAATGAAGCCTATACAGAGGCTGCTGAACATCGCAGGAATCAGCAGGAACTGATGAAAAAGTATGATAAAGCAGTAAACCGCTATGAAAAGGCACAGGCACAGAAGAATCTGGTAGTAACAGAGAACGATATTGCAGAAGTAGTGTCCAACTGGACGAAGATTCCAGTGCAGAAGCTGGCTCAGAAAGAGAGCGAGAGACTGTTAAAGCTGGAAAGCATACTGCATAAGCGTGTGGTAGGACAGGAAGAAGCAGTCAGTGCCGTGGCAAGAGCCATGAAGCGAGGCAGAGTGGGATTACAGGACCCGAACAGACCAATCGGTTCTTTTCTTTTCCTGGGACCGACTGGTGTAGGTAAGACGGAGTTATCCAAGGCGCTTGCAGAAGCCATGTTTGGTTCTGAGAATGCACTGATCAGAGTTGATATGTCAGAATATATGGAGTCTCATTCGGTATCCAAGATGATAGGTTCACCGCCAGGATATGTGGGATTTGAAGAGGGTGGACAGCTCAGCGAGAAAGTACGCCGCAATCCATATTCGGTTGTGCTTTTTGATGAGATTGAGAAGGCACACCCTGATGTATTCAATGTCCTTTTACAGGTACTGGATGATGGACATATCACAGATTCCAAGGGACGTAAGGTAAGCTTTAAGAATACGGTGCTCATTATGACTTCCAACGCAGGTGCACAGAGAATTATTGAACCTAAGAATCTGGGATTTGCGACCAAGACAGATGAGAAGGCTGATTATAATAAGATGAAAGCCAATGTCATGGAGGAAGTAAAGCGTCTGTTCAAACCCGAATTCATCAACCGAATTGATGAAATTATGGTATTCCATCCATTGACAGAGAAGGATATGAAACAGATTATTACACTTCTGTCCAAGAATCTGTGTGATCGTTGTAAGACACAGATGGATATAGACCTGACATTCACCAGTACATTAAAGGATTATCTGGTAAAGAAGTATTCAGACCTCAAGATGGGAGCCAGACCTTTGAAGCGTGCAATCCAGAATGTAGTAGAAGATGAGCTGGCTACAGCGATTCTGGAGGGCAGAGTGAAACGCGGTGATGTGGTTCACGCAGGTATCAAGAATGATAAAATTACTTTTACAGTTAAGGAATCAAAATAGCTCGATGAATTTCAAAAAACTTGTAAAATTCTTGTGGAAAAACTGCAAATTTTATTATATACTGTAACAAAAAACCAAAGTATTTTTTTAGGAGGACGAAAGAAATGGCAGTAGTGGAAGAATTACTACGCTCCGAAAGCAACGGAAATATCAGTTTTGGTAATCATATGCTGAAACAGAAAGCGAAGCTTGAAGATTTTGAGCATGCAGGGGATATTTATAAAGTAAAGACATATGATGCAATGACCAAGCTGGAGAAGAATGGAATGTTTCTATATGAATCAGTTCCTGGTACATCCGTATTTGATTTTGCTGAAAATAGCACAGGAATTGCATTTACAGTAGAAGGAGAAGAGGATGCGCAGATAACAATCGGCCTGGAAGATGACTCCGAATATGAAGTATTTATTGATGATGCCAGCGTAGGCACCATGAAGACTAATCTTGCTGGAAAGATTAATGTCAGCGTAGAATTAGCCGGTATTGGTAAGGCGCAGGTAAAGCTGTTAAAGCGCGGATAAATAAGAATTAATATAAGCCTTCTCGTATGAGGAGGCTTTTTAAAGTTTAAAAGGAGGTATATATGGCAAAAGCCAGGACGGCAACAGTGTTTTTCTGCCAGAACTGCGGGTACGAATCTGCCAAGTGGATGGGGCAGTGTCCTGCATGTAAGCAGTGGAATACACTGGTTGAGGAGAAGGTAAGTGTTACGGGAAGCGGTATGGGGGGAAGTGCGAAGATCACCCCGGCAAAGGACAGACCCAAACCTGTAGCAATCAGTACCATAGATATGAAAGAGGAAGACAGGGTGTCTACAGGACTTGCAGAGCTGGATCGTGTACTGGGAGGCGGCATTATGGCTGGCTCGCTGACTCTGGTGGGCGGCGACCCCGGAATCGGTAAATCTACACTGTTATTGCAGGTATGCAGAAATCTTGTGAATGCGGGACATAAGGTACTCTATATATCCGGTGAGGAATCTCTCAAACAGATCAAGCTTAGAGCAAATCGAATCGGTGAATTTAAAGATACGATGCTTCTGTTGTGTGAGACTAATCTGGAGCTGGTTGAAGATGCCATAAAACAGGCTCAACCGGAAGTAGTAATCATAGATTCCATTCAGACGATGTATCAGGAGTCTGTATCCTCAGCACCGGGCAGTGTTTCTCAGGTCAGAGAAGCAACGAATATCTTTTTACAGCTGGCAAAAGGCATGGGAATCTCCATTTTTATCGTGGGTCATGTAACAAAAGAAGGAACTGTGGCAGGACCACGAGTGCTGGAGCACATGGTAGATACTGTGCTGTATTTTGAGGGTGACAGACATGCTTCCTATCGAATACTGCGAGGCGTAAAGAACAGGTTCGGTTCTACCAATGAAATCGGAGTTTTTGAAATGCGCAAGGATGGACTTGCAGAAGTGGCGAATCCTTCCGAATTCATGTTAAATGGTAAACCGGAAGGCGCCAGTGGTTCTGTAGTAGTGTGCTCCGTAGAGGGAACAAGACCTATTCTGATCGAGATTCAGGCACTGGTGTGCAGAACGAATTTCGGGATTCCAAGACGTCAGACGACAGGAACGGATTTTAACAGGGTGAACCTGCTTATGGCTGTTCTTGAGAAAAGACTGGGAATACAGATCGGTGACTGTGATGCCTATGTGAATATCGCCGGTGGAATGAAGATCAATGAACCGGCAATAGATCTTGGAATCATTATGGCGATTGTATCCAGTTACAAGAATCGCCCGATTGATGAGAAAACAATTGTATTTGGTGAGGTCGGATTAAGCGGTGAAGTCAGGGCTGTCAGTCAGGCGCAGCAGCGAGTCCAGGAAGCCAGAAAGCTTGGCTATGAGACAGTAATCATGCCAAAAGTCAGCGCAGAAGGACTGGAAAATATAAAAGGAATCAAAATAATCGGCGTATCCGGCATTGGAGAGGCGATTGACATTATATAATGAAGGAGATTAAGAATCAAAATGAAAAAAATACGGCAAAATTCAGAAATTCAGAACTTAATGAAATTCCTTGATAAAAGTGTAACAAACTATCATGCAGTACAGGAAGTGTGCACACAATTAGACGAACAGGGATTTGTACAATTAAGTGAAAAAGAACTGTGGAGATTAGAAGAGGGTGGGGCATATTATGTGACCAGAAATGACTCATCTGTAATGGCATTTCGAGTGCCTGACTGCACGGTTGAGGAGATTAAGGGTTTTCATATCTATGCAGCACATTCTGATTCTCCGGCTTTTAAGGTTAAGGAACACCCGGAAATGGAGAAAGAAGGGTGCTATGTCAGCATCAACACAGAGAAGTATGGTGGAATGATCCTGAATACCTGGCTGGACAGACCACTTACAATTGCAGGAAGAGTATGTGTGGAAGAGGACGGAGAGATTATAACCTATCCTGTGAAACTGAAGGATAATGCGTGTATGATTCCTAATCTGGCAATCCACATGAATCGTGAGATGAACAATGGTGTGGCATTGAATCCACAGGTTGACATGCTTCCGCTTATCACCATGACAGAGGAAGGACAGGAGAAGTTCTCTCTCAATAAGGCTTTGGCAGAGGCGTTGTCCAGACAGAATGGTGTAACCTACAAAGCAGAAGATATTCTATCTGGAGATCTGTATGTAGTCAACTGTGAAAAGGCAGTACTGGCAGGAGCAGAGGATGAATTTCTCATGACAGGCAGATATGATGACCTGGGATGTGTGTATGGAGGGCTGCAGGCGCTGCTTCAGACAAAGCCTGGTAATTATATAGATATATTGGCAGTATTTGACAATGAAGAGGTGGGCAGCCTGACCAGACAAGGGGCTGATTCTACGTTCCTACCAGACACATTGCACAATATTTCAGATGGATTGAAGGTCAGTAATGCAGTGATGCGAACCTGGATCGCTGACAGTTTTCTACTGAGTGCAGACAATGCACATGCCTGCCATCCCAATCAGTCAGGTAAGGCAGATCCTACCAACAGACCTTATCTCAATCATGGAATTGTATTGAAGTTCCATGGCAGTCAGAAGTACTCCACAGACGCATATTCTGCGGCTTTTGTAAAGAAATTGTGCAAAGAATGTGAAGTACCGGTGCAGACCTATGCGAACCGTTCTGATATAGCTGGTGGATCTACACTGGGTAATCTTGCTATGGCACAGGTATCCATGCCGGCAGCTGATATTGGTCTGCCACAGCTGGCAATGCACTCTGCATATGAGACAGCTGGGGCGAAGGATATTGCATATTTAATTACTTTGACGAATAAATTCTTTGAATAAGTAATAAAAATGGGCTATTTTTGTGCATTTTCACGGTTGTTTTTTTCTTTTTCAATGTTATAATAATGACTTGTGTTTCAAAAATGTTACTAATTTATTAACAGAGTATGGAGGCAAGTAATTATATGTTAAAAAAAGTTGTGGGAGCCATTGCCACGCTATCGTTCATGATAGGTACACTTGGTATGGGATATCCACATGAAAGTGAGAGTCAACAGGAAAATGCGTATCTGGTATACTCAGAAGCAGTCACGAGCCGGATGTCAGAAGAAACACATTCTTCGGCTCAGACAGTATCAAGAGTACAGGCGCAGGGGGCAAGAAGCATTGCAAGATATGCTAAAGAAGAGGCCCGCATACAGGAAGCAGCTATGCCGCTTGTAATGAACAGGATAGAGGCATCCAAGAGGAAAACTTCTCTGACAGAAGAGGAAATACAGCTTCTGCAGAAGGTGGTATCCGCAGAATCAAGGGGAGAAAGCAGCGAGACACAGTACACAGTAGCATGTGTTGTGCTTAACCGTATCGAATCTGATATCTTCCCTGATACACTGGCAGAAGTTATTGTTCAGAGTGGACAGTTTGCCTGTGTAGAGAATGGTGCAATCTACAGCGCTCCTATCACAGAGAGTGTTGCAGAGGCAGTAAATAAGGCACTGGATAATAATACAGTCGATGAGAATGTATTGTGGTTCCGCAGTGGACATTACCACGGATTCCATAACAGGGCATTCCGGCTAGACAGGATGTATTTTTCCCAGATGTAAGCAAAACGGACAGGTCGAAGGGATCTGTCCGTTTTCTATGTTGACGGATGAAGAGGATGTTGCTATACTAATGTATATGTATTTAAGAAAGGCAGACATTATGAGTTGTTTTAATGAAGACCGTGCAACATTAAATGAACAGGCAGCGAAGCTGGATATGGCATTACAGACATGTGGATTTGATGCAGTATTACAGGAAGCTTTTGAAGATGGCATGAATCTGGATGAAATCAGCTATGTACTGAATACACATACTGAGAGAACTGTCCGTCGTTATATTGTTCAGGCTCAGTTAAAGAGAGCTGCGAATAAAGATAAATAAATTTAATTTTTTTGAAAATAATACTTGCATTTTGGAAGATATGTATGCTATAATAACATTCGTCGGTGAGAAAGAGTTACATAACTATCCAATATAGGGGTATAGTTCAGCGGTAGAACAGCGGTCTCCAAAACCGTCAACGTGAGTTCGATTCTTACTACCCCTGTTAATTAAAAATCTGCAGGATTCAATGATTATGAATCCTGCAGATTTTTTTGTTGTCTGATTATTCCAAAGGTACGATACATCGTCTGGAACAATATCCTGTTATATCTCCATAGATTACCTGTACCCATTCTTCATTTTCTTCATTAATTACCATACCTGAATTGCCGGATGGAATCTTGCCGATAATCTCAGCGTCCATGGACGGGGCGATACGGATGTTCAATCTTTTATTTCCATAATAGGCAAATGGATAGGAATTATTATTAACCACTTCCTGAATTACCTCTTCTGTTGTTTCTTCTACAGTTTCTTCTGTTATTTCTTCTGCTGTTTCGGCTTCTGTAAATTCTTCACTTTCTACTTCTTCTACAGTCTCTGTGGAGGATTCAGTCTCGATTATACTCTCAGGTTCAGATTCCGCGGTGTCTGCTGCAACAGCTGATTCTTCATCCGGTGCAGGAAGTACGGTTATCGAAGAAACGATTTCCTGATTGGATTCAGGGGCAGAGCCTATCTGAAAATATTTTATGCATATAAGACATAATAGAAAAGCACACAGATGAATGATACACAATGAGATTAATGTTTTTTTGCGATCCATGATTGTAATCCTTTCATAATATTGAAAATACTACTTACTTTACAGAGTATGTGGGTAATTCCAGATAAAGAGTAAATCCATATTCATTCGTATTATTAGTCCATACATTACCACCAAAATCAGTCACAATAGCCTTTACCTGTGCCAGACCAAGACCAGTACCAAGCAGATGGTTCAGGCTCTGGTAATTAAGGTCAAATATTTTATCGGCATCAGAATCCTGAATCGGTTTACAGGTATTCCTGAAGATCAATAGCAGTCTGTCTGTGCTTTTCAGGGAGACTCTGATATACAGTGAACCGCCTGTGGGAGTGAATTTCAATATATTATCAAATATGTCATCAAGAAGGATGTTCATTGCGGCTGCTGATAGATTAATATGGGCATCATCCTCTGCGGAATAGGTGAATTGAATCTGTTTATGATTCAAAATATCTGCCTTCTCATGAAGATAAGCCTGTAAGAATTCATTTATTTCATAAGGAATCGAAGTCGCAAGTGGACAATCATAAAAGTGGGAAGATGCTGTATCTTTGTTTTCTGCATTCTGTAACGCTTCTTCAAGCTGTGCCAGTTTTGCACAAAGCTGTTCATTGGTTTCAGTCAGTTCCTGAATCTTAAGAGCCATCTGCATTTTGTTGAAATCGTCATCCTCGTTTTGGATAACCGGTATTTCAATGGTTTCGGTATCTGGCTGCATTTGAGACTGTGCCAGCTGCGAAAACAGAAATGTGAGAGACAAAAGAAGAACACTGACGGCTAAAACATAAATATTCTGTAAGAATAGCCCCAATATACCAATGAAAAAGAAAATGCTATTGCATAAGATAAATATGTATGAATAAGAAGATGCAGATTTTTTTCCCATAGGAGACCTCCTGCTAATATTATTTGCATAGTATACAACCATAATTATATAACAAATATACCTGATTGAAAAGAAGATTATCGAAATAACAAGGAAAATTGCAAATATTTTGGAAAAATATTGAAATAGAGAGAAAAACAATGTAAAATAATAGTAGTATGTTATACAATTATGGAAAGAAAATGGAGGGAGAAACGTGAAAAAAATGCAATTGCTTCCTTTTGAAAGGAATCGTTACTATGCCGGGAAGATGCTTACTTCGACAGATTTTACGGCAGAACAGCTTTATATGAACAACAAACGACATTTTATGAACAATGTAATGTACGGAAGCGGAATTGTATGTGGATTAAATGTATTTAGTCTGGATGATTTATCGATTCTCGTGGAAAGCGGAGTTGCAATTGATGATCTGGGTCAGGAGATAGTGGTTGATTCCTCCATAGTCAGAAAATTATCCGTGATTGAAGGATATGAAGATTTGAAAAGTGACAGGGCAATCCTGGGAATCCGCTATAAAGAAGAGAAGGTACATCCTGTTTACTGTAGTGAAAAACAGGATACAGATGAAGAATACGAGTACAATCGGATTGATGAGGGATATGAGCTGTTTTTGCAGGATGCACAGACATTGAATGACCCCTTTGCAGGGAGAGATGACTTTATCTCAAAGGAAAGAATCCTTGATCATGAAGATTATTTAGCCTATATGGAAATGCCCAGCTCAATTCCAAGAGGAAAAGCTGTAAAAATGCTTTTGAGCGTGTACAAAAGATCAGACAGAAATAAGAGCCTGACATTCCATACGGTTATGCAGCTGCCGGCTTTTAGTGACGAAGAAGGAAAACGTGAACTGGAAATTGACATACCGGAAGTGATTTTACAAAAAGGAGAAATCATTCAGAAAGAATTCTGGCTCAACACAGAATTAACAGATGCAAATGAAACCAGTATAATTGCAAAAAAAGAAAATACCCAGATAACAATAGATGGATATGATATAGAGGTAAACCGTGATATCAGCTTTAAGGTCAGGCTTGTAGACTTGTCTCCTTATGAATTATCAATATGGGAGGTGTCCAAGCCCAGTCTGGAGATAAATAAATTAGCAGCAGGAAATTCTTTTGTACAGCTGGCAGAGATTCAGCTGATTCGAACTGATGTTGCCTATCTGATAGGAAATATTAAGGAGCAGGGAATCAAGCAGTATATCGTATCTCCGGGAAGAAATACACAGAGACACCGATATTTGTCTTTCTTTAAGACAGTCAGACGGGGAGAAGACCAGCTAGAATTGTCCAGTCAGCAGAATACAGTCAGTGGGACGAAGGATGTGATCACCCCTAATATGATAGCGAGTGGACGTGTGGAGATACCACTGGATGTCAGCATGAAGAAAGGGGATATCTGCTATTCGGAAGAGATCATGCATGGACTTGGTAAAGGAAATGTATATGTGGATGTGGGGGTAGAATACATAGAGGATAATCCATATGTACAGCATTCCATGAGAAACACGATATATGGAGATTCTGATTTGTTTGCCAAGGAAGAATGTATGCAGGTCCAGACGGCTGTGAAAGTAATGAACGATAAGGGAAGCTTTCAGATTGCAGTAAAGCTTTTGGGTGAACAGAACAGTATCGTGCTTCAGCTTAACTGGGTAGCAATCAAGTACTCAGGCGTTAAGGATGCACTGGAATTGCAGGAAGAAGATAACAGATGCATTGTACCGGATACACCTACAGTTAGATTAAAAGCCAAAGAAAGCTACTTCTTCAATGTCAGCTTCCAGAATATGAAGCCATGCAGATTGAGCTATGAATTAACAGAAAGCGGAAGCGGAGAGATAGGTCCGGATGGTATATACACAGCACCTGCCAAGGAAGGTGTATACGAGATATATATTTATTGTACGGATATGCCTAAGATATCTACTTACGTCTATGCAATCGTAAACAAATAAACAGAGGAATACTATGATTGTAAATACTGGGAAAAAGCAATATGAAATAATACAGGATGTTTATCTTGGCTCGACAAATGATGTATATGTATGCCGGGAAGTGAATAATCCAAACAAAGAGTATAAAACCTTATGGATGATAAAAGACAGAAATACGGCAAAAAAAATATTGCAGGAATTTGATATGTGTAAGCAGTCAAAGAACAGCATATATTCAGATTGCTTTGCTGTCAGGGACAACCTGTGCTTTACATTCCCGTACAGTCAGGAGAGACCGCTGGGAAAGTTCTATGTCAGTACATTGCAGAAAGACATTTGTTCCAGACAGCAGATATGGATGGAGCTGATAACGAAATGTATGACCAGTACATTGCCGGATACTGTTCTGAAAATGCTTTTCCAACAGAATCAGATTGAGCTTTCAGAGGATGGTTCGATATATTTTAACTATGCTTTGGACTTGTCACAGTATTCTGATACAGATGATAAAATACCAAGTGTGATTTTATGCGCCAGAGAAATCATAAATCTGATTCAGCTGGAGGACTCCTATCAGGACAGGGAAATCCTGCGGCTGATAGAGCATAAACTGCAAAGAAATGAATATTTACAATATATTGAGTTGTATAAAGATATGAAGATACTGACCAGCCCCAGGGATAAGGAGAATCGCAGGGAAGCAATTCGAAACTGGTGCAGCAGTAAGAAAGATACTTTTTTCCGCATTTTGTCGGGAATAGCTATCGCAATGGTCATAATTATTTTATTTCTTTTAATTATGAGACTTATATTTGGAGATTTTGCTTTGTTTCGGCTATTCAGTGGACCGATAGTACAGATTGGAACGGAGTCGTTGCTACAGTAGTGACAGGGAGTATGACATGAAACGTATTTTGATTAGATTCTTGATTATAGTTGCATATATTTCTATCGGTATTATGTGCGTACGTAATATGATGCCGGATGATAGAATACTGTCAAATAACTTTTCTGTGAATGAAGACGGTCAGGCTCTGATTCTGGAACAGGGTATAACGGATCTGTGGATTCACCGGGTGAACCAAGAGGGTGAAGTTACAGGCCTTGACTTATGCAGAAAAGCAGCCAGAGAAGTGCAGACTATGAGTTACTATCATAACAATACCATGCAGATTCTCCAGATGTGGTACCAGGATGGCATGCAGTATCTTGCAGTATATGAAAATGACGGGCAGCATAAGCATTTTACAAAAATATGGGAGCAGGGCATTGCAGAGGATGTTAATATTACGGATTTTACAGTATTGGAGGATGAAATCGTAATATTAGGTGTGGAACAAAAAACAGAAAAAATCGTATGTTATACAATCAGGAAAGACCAGGCACAGAAGCAGGATTACATCATAGACACGCTTCCTATCGCTGCGTACTATGGAAATGAAGGCATCTATATCGTAACCAGTGACCGCAGAGCCGTATACCTCACTATGGATGGACTCAGCCAGCAGCAGGTACAGGATAATCTGCTGTACTTCAAGGCAGACACAGATGGTTATTTCTATCAGAAGGTAGATTCTGATTTGTTAATCTATCAGCAGTATGACAATCTTATCACATATACTTATACAGACATTCAGGATGTAGAAGGTATTGGATATTATGAACCCAATACTACACTGGTAACGGTATCTACAAGAGAAGGCGCTCTTGTATTTTCATTTTTCCAGAATGAAACAGACAGATGCGAGGTTACAGAATTTCTCAGCAATTATTCCATGTATTTCTATAAAGTAGTGCCGATGCTTCTGATGTATACACTTGTATTCATCATACTGATCGCACTTTGCAGTATTTTCTACCATTTTCTTATGGAGAAAAAGAGACTGGTATTACAGACGCTTGGAATCGTATTGATCAGTAGTGTTATATGGGTGGCTGTATTACTTATCTGTGTATATAGTATGCAGCAGAAGCGCAGATTGGACGACTGTACTTTTTATGCAAATACCTGCGTTAAGATACAGAGGGAGAATCTCATGGATGCCCTGTCAAAACAACAGCTGTCGTATGATAATTTCAGAAATGAGAAAATCCGTCAGATAGCAGAAGAAATTCTGTCTGATAATACACTGAAAGACACCTGGCATAAATTATTTGCAAGAACGGAAATGATATATGGTATAGACGATATCAGAATTGCGTATTCAGGAGAAACACCATATGGAACCAAAGTAGAATCCGTATATTCAAATGAAGTAATAGAACATTTGAAACAGTGTAATGAGACAAATGAAGAACAGGAATTTGTTGCCTTATACCGTGGTATGAGATATGTTTTCCACATGGTGCCGGTAGGAAATGAAAACAGGCAGCTATGCCTGATGATCAGGATTCCACTGAGTGGAATGCAGGAGAACAATGAAGATTTTTATCCTTTCCTGATTGGAGTAACAGCAGCGTGGATCATAATTATGTGTATTCTGCTTATCTTTTTACAGAACAGATGGCAGACGATTACACTGCTGATTTCCCAAATGGACAAGATATCCAAAGGAGATTACCGGCTTGATGACAGGAAGATTCCCGATAATGAAATCGGAGAAATCTGGAAATCCATGGAGAGAATGTGCAAGAATTTACAGATGTACAGATATAAAAATGACGGAGTTCTGGATTATATTTATCAATTTGCTCCAAGCCGTTTTGAAACACTGTTTCAGAAGAAAGAGCTTCAGAATGTGGAGATCGGGGAAACCGTACAGCTATCCGCTTCTATTGCCACAATCTCTATTGTTGATAAGGATAATCTGTTAAGCGGGAAAGTACAGAGACAGTACATTCAGTATGTGAACCAGCTGATGGAAATCCTTTTTAAACAGGAAGGGGCACAAAAGGCTGTATTTTTAGAAGGGGGAAACAATCTTGAAAATGTAAAGGCTGTATTCCCGGAAGACGAAGGCACTTGTGATGACTGCTACGAATATGCGGTCGGATGTATGGAGTCATTGCTGGCACAGCCGGAGAAAAGATATGATACGAATCCATTTATACTGCTGCATTCTTCTGAATTTCTGTGTGGACTGGCAGGCGGCTGTGGACAGGCATATCCATTTGTAGTATCCATGGAGCTTGAAATACTGAACAGTTATGCAGATGATTTTAGAAAAAACGGTGTCAGAATGGTGCTTACACAACAGACAATAGACCGGATGAATCAGCAGATCAATACACGATACATCGGATATATTTCAGAAGATGACAGAAAAGAGACATTTAAAATATATGAAGTGCTTGACTGCTGTCCGTTAAGTGAGAAAACAGCCAAGCTGAGGGGAAGAGATGACTTTGAAAAGGCATTGAAGCTGTTTTACCAGTGTGATTATTATCTGGCGCGCAGCCAATTCTCTGAGATTATCAAGGAATGTCCAGAAGATGGTATTGCAAGATGGTATATATTTGCATGTGAAGCATTGTTCAACCAGGAAGATCACAGGAATGCAGAACATGCGTTGTTTTCCCAACATGAAAGCTGAAAGGAGTGCTGATCATGAATTTATTCCAAATCATGTGGACCTCCATAAAGGCGAAGATCAATCCCATATTAACAAAAGTCAAGCTATGGCTTACACCCAGTTATATTAAGAACAGATTACTGGTTCAGATCAGGACTTTTTTCTTAAAGCTGTTCAATGTCAGACCATCAGATGAATCAGATTATTATTCCTGCTTTGGATGGCTGGTGAGCAAGAAGCTTGCTTTTGCAATCGCTGTGGTGGTATGTGTGGCAGGAGGCTGTTTCCTGATAAATGTCATACCATCGGGAGGACATACGGATAATCCATATAAAACATATAAATATAACTCCCTTCCCTTGAAAATGGTCAATGGGAAAGTACAGATTCTTGGAAAATCAGGATATGTGGCATATGTTGGAGATTTTGCAGATGGACAGGTCAAGGGAAATGGTACACTGTATGACCCCAAAGGCAATCTGGTGTATGTCGGTGAATTCGATGTCAATGCATATAACGGAGAGGGCACTACCTATTATAGTAATGATATAAAACAATACGAAGGGCATTTCCGTGATAACCTGTATGAAGGTGAAGGAAAACTGTATAGGGAGAATGGCACTCTGGAATATGAAGGTGAATTCAGCCAGGGCAGCAGAAGCGGAAACGGCACGTTATATAACAGTGCAGGAGAACCAGTCTATACCGGCAATTTTAATAAGGACAAAGTACTATATCAGGAGCTGCTTGGAAAAAATACAGAGCAGGTATCACAGATGTATACCGGCAAATGGAATATCTATGAAAGTGATGCTGCATACTGTGTGTCCTTACACGATATCCATGCTGTTTACTATGCACAGAACAATGGTACAAGCCTGGAAGATACACTGACAGTTCAAGCTGTATATGTGCTGGAGGCAGGTGTTATGCTGAATGGCAGCTGGTGCACGACGATTCCTGATATACGTACAGCTCTGGGAGCACCAATATATGAAGGAAATACATACCTTACTGAACAGGATCAGATATCACTTAATGTATTATGTGAAGAATTTGGCAAAGATGCATTGTATGGCAAGGCAGAATTGACGCAGTCAGAAGTCTTCGATGAAGTGACAAGCATTACAGCTTTTGACAGAGAGTATCAGGCATATATATACGTGTTCGAGACGGATGATGTGATATATACGTTCTTCTGCAAGGATAAGGATACGACATTTGACTTTTATATGATAGAAATGAAGTAATGCAAAGGAGGGGAAGTACATGACAAAGAAAATAAAGAAATGTATCGTTACTGTACTTCTTATATCCCTGATTGCATGCACGGTGGTTACACAGGAAAATATGGTTGTACAGGCAGCAGATAAGACACTGTCTCTTCAACAGGCACAGAAGGTAGCAATCGCAAAATCCTCCAAGAGGGTTAAAATACTCAATAAGATAGAATTACAGGAGATTAAATATTCAGCTGCAGTGAAATCCATACAGATGAAGAAGAAAAATATGTCTACGTTTCGATGGACACCGCTTCTGTCATTTAAGTTCCCGGAGCAGCCTACACTTGCAGATGAATATGAATGGCAGTATAAGCCACTTCAGATTACAAGTACAATATCCTCATTACAGCATCAGCTTCTGGATGATCAGCTGGAAACGAAAGAATCGGTATCCAACTTATATGTCCAGATATATATCAATCAGGAGAAAATAGCATTCCTGGAAGAAAATCTGGAACAGGCACAGACAACACTGACCAGGAATCAGGCAAGACTTGCAGTAGGAGAAGCAAACCAGTCAGATATTGATAAATTACAGCAGAGCATCGACCGGCTGACAACAGATATTTCTTTGCAGAAAAGGTCTTTTGAAACAAATAAGAGTAAATTATCCAAGCTGATAAATCAGGATGTGACAACGGGATATACATTCCAGAATCCGTTGCAGCAGGCAGATATTCCCAGAAACATACTGGATAATCTCATCCAGTATACGTTGGACAATGACCAGTCATATTATGAAGCCAAGATGGATACCAGACTGGCGTATACAGGAATGAACATGATGGAAAGCATGATGCGCAGCCAATATGGAAATAAAATGAATAACATTATGCCTTTTATCAATCAGATCAAAGCCGGGGACAGCGTGGACAGTGGAGCTTTCAAAAATGCTTACAAGCAGATGCTTGACAATGTAGATGCACCCTGGAATGGAACAAAAAGAATTCTCTTTATTCGTATTAAGAAGGAATGGTTCAAGGGAGCTGTAGATGGTTCCAGATATGTAGAGGATGACCCCTATGCATTATATACAGGCGCTTTGGAATATATGGATGCATTGAAAGAACAGAATTCCTTACAGGATGAATTGACCAACAGTGTGAAATCGGGGTTTGAGACGCTGAAGACTGCTCAGATCGCATATAATGACGCCCAGAAAAGCTGCGATATATTGGAACAGGAAGTTGAGAAGAATACCAGGCTGAATCTTCTGGGCAAGGTAAGCTATGAAGAATTGAGTGACCTGCAGGAAGAATACAGAAATCAGGAATCTGAGACACTGGACCTGCTTGCTGAATATACACAGCTGCTATATTCCTATGACAGGCTGACATGTGGAGGAATTACAGCATATCTGGAGGGTACGGATGTAGATATGAAAGCCGCACAGGGAGGCAACAGCTTTATCGCTAAGGAGTTGGAGGGCAAAGCCTATTACTATATTAATTACAGAGTGGAAGACAACATTTTTGTGATGGGAGTGAGCATCCCCGATAATTATTCACTGGATATTACAGATTATGCACTCTATGTCAACGATATGCAGATTGGGGATGTTACACCGATTGACGAAGAACTGGAGCATCTGGCACTTGATCTGGATCAGGTCGATAAGGCACAGATATTTCTGTATGACGGACAGGAGCTGGTGGATGTACGGGAGATAGATTCTTCTGTTAATCAGGCAGAGCTTCCTATAAATGGGGGATATGAATTAGAACATAAGGAGAGTGTACAGACAGTTGCTACCTATATCTACACGTTACAGAAGACTACGAATACAGTCAGCATGAAAATTACCCCTAAGGATTCAGAACAAATAGCATATTACAGATTGACAGATACGGATGGAAATGCAGTTAATGGGGATGAATTGATTCCAATTGATGAGGAATTTACATATCTGTCATTACTGGTAGGAAATTTGTCCGGTTTGAATATCATATTTTATGATTCACAGGAACAGGAACTGTATCAGGGCATGTTCAATACAGGAAGTTCATCTATTACAATAATAGAATAATCGCATAGAAAGGAGGAATTCGCATATGGCATTACATGAGAAAAAACACAGACCAAAATGGAAAATAGCCGGGCTTGCAGCAGCCTTAGCTGTTATTATGCTGTTGATCTGGCAAAAAGACCTGATATCAAATGCATTATTTGATTCAAGCCGTGCAGTGCGGATTAATCCTGAAGAAATTGAGAATTCAACGCTGATCATTGGTACACATCTGATCTATCTGCATGCAATGAATGACCAGTTATATGAAATAGCCAAGCAGTCAGCTTCGGATTCCGGACAGGACAGGGTCTATTATAAGTCTGAAATGGCAGGAGGACTCTGGTATGATATCACAGATGCAGAATCGTTAAAGGATATTACAACAGATGGAGTAATTGTCTCAAATGATGACATACGGAGTCTGTATTTTACCCATCATACGAAATCTGACCGGATTACATATGATTTACAGACGAACAGTTCAGTCTGCATATTTAATATTTATCCTATATATGAGCTGGAAAGCATGTCAGAGCTGGAACCTTTAAAGCTCCAGTACGATACAATGAAGGAATCCCAAAGCGAAGATGAAACTGTGAAACGTAATCTGCAGCTGACGGGTGATTTCTTCAAGACAGAAGTAAAGACAAGCACATCAGAATTATATGGACAACAGCTGGATGCACTGCAGGGCTATTATGAAGAGCTTGTCAATAATGATGCATCATCAACGGAAACAGAGTCTGTACTTAATGTTATGGAGAAGGTTGATGCAGCAAGAAAAGCAGCAGTATTTACCATAGTGGATTATGCACTGGAGAATCTACAGACCAGTGTCGCAGATACCAAAACCAAGCAAGGTGAAGATGATGAGGAAGATACCATTTATACAATAGATGATGCACTTCTTACTGCAATCGGAAACGCACAGTCATCTGTATCCGAGAGCATGACAGAAGCCCAGGGTAAAATGGCAGAACAGGGAAGTACAGTGCTGTCAGCTACAGAATATGAGCTTACACAGAATCTGATCAATACTGCACAGTCACATAATTATGCTTCCTGTGATGGTATCAATGCAAAGCTGATCGACCTCAAACATATTATAGACGGTAAGATAGTAAAACGAAGTACAGAACTTTCTCTTGCAGAAGAGATGATAGCCAAGGCAGATGTGAAATATCAACAGATATTATCCCAAGGAGAAAGTACATTGTATAAGACCAAGTCGGGAGAGAATGCCTCTCATGCGGCATTGGAAAATATCATGAAACAGGATCTGACAGATGTAAATGCGGTGAGAAGTGAACTTCAGTTCCTGATCCAAAGCAAGACAGACCGAATGGAAAATGAGGCAGCCAGATCCTATATCCTGACAAGAATCCAGGAATCTTCCGTTTTTACAAGGCAGATAAAACAGGATGCATACCAAAGTGCCATGAAGAACACAGTAGATCAGTACATCGCATGGTTGAATGACCTCCTTGTAAAGGTCAAAAAAGAAGGAAACACACAGACAGAAACGGACAGCCTGTATGAAGATAAGGCAGATTTGCAGGAACAGCAGCTGGAAGCACTGGACAGTCTGAATCTGGATACGGCAAAGAAGCTGGAGATACAGATTGCAGCAGTAGATGAGAAAATAGCAGCTTTGGAGAAAAATGCAGAGAGTAAGCTGAACTCCTTGACAGAACAGAAAAGTACATTGGAAAAACAGATAGCAGAACATCCAGAGGATGATAGCTTACAGGAACAACTGGCTGATATAAATGCCCAGATAGCAAGCACTTCTGCGGATATGTCAGATGGAAGTGAAGCGTCTAATATTATCAGCATGAAGAATGAGGCTATGAACTATCTGAAAGAAGGCGATACATCAGCTTCTGCAATGCAGGCGATTACCGATTGTATAGATGGATTGGGAAGCATGATGCAGGATGGTTCTTCTCTTGCCCTGAATGCCATGAAGGATATCTATCAGCAGATGGTATCCGAGTCGTATCTTGGAAATGCGGATCAATATGATGATATGATACAACAGATGGAACAGACTCTTGAAGAAGCAGATCTGAGCAGTCTGACGGCAGAGACTGCTTCTGATATATCCTCAGATCAGGCAATTGCCACACTTGAAGAAGAGCTGGGTGTCAGTCTGGATGGTGAAATATCCCAGACAGATCAGGATGCAGCAATACTTGCACTTTCACAGAGCTATGAAGAGACACAAAGCAGTGAGATTAAAGAAGTGCTGGATGCACAGATCATTAAGGCAATGGAAAGTGGAAACGAGGATATATTTGAAAGTTACAAAGAAAACAGAGAATCCTACGCACCTGCTGAGGTTGTAGCCCAGATTGCAGGTTACAGGTACTTATGGAATGACACCAGAAAGACAGCAGTGTTATCCAGAGGAGCAAAATTCTATACTTTTACAACATTTTATAATACGGTAGGCAGGGAAGATGGAAAAGAAGAGACTATGGATGTGCAGGCAGCATTTCAAGGCAGGATTTATCTTCCGGATTCTTATATCAGTAAAAATTTTGGCTGCCAGGTATCAGACATTTCCGGTACAGATTATTCTGTACTCGTAAATGATACAGTGATTGAAAAATCACAGGAACTAAGTTCTAAACTACTTGAGAAAGGAGGAAATTAGTGGGAGCAGTTGTTGTAGCAGATGCCATGATCACATGTTCATTTGGTTCACAACCGGGGAAACTGACTGTTACGTCACAACAGACTGTACTGGCGGAAGGAAAACCCGTCGCAACAATACAGGATGTGATGCCATTGGTCAATATTTCAAGTATGGGTATGTGTTCATCACTACAGAATCCACAAGTAGCAGCGGCAACATCGGCAGCCCTGGGGGTACTTACACCACAGCCGTGTATACCCTGTATTCAGGGAACCTGGAATGCAGCACAGGGCAAATGTTTAGCAGGTGGCAAGCCGTGCCTGACCAGTGAATCCACAGCCAGATGTGCATACATGGGAGCACTAAGCATTGTGAATCCTGGGCAGAAAAAATTTGTTATCTAAGTATCAAGAATATATTTTATGTATGAAAGGAGATTCAAAATGGCAGAGTATTTATCACCGGGAGTTTATGTGGAAGAATATGATAATTCACCACGTTCAATTGAAGGAGTTGGTACCAGTACTGCTGGCTTTGTAGGAATGGCAGTAAAGGGAGCAACAAAAGGGGCACCGTCACTGATTACCAATTATGCCTCATTTTTGAGAGAGTTTGGAGGGTATTTAAGCGAATTTACGCATGGTGAATACCGCTATCTTGCAAGCAGCGTAGAACAGTTCTTCAGTAATGGAGGAACAAGATGTTACGTAGCCAGGGTAGCTGCACCGGGAGCAAAACAGGCGCAGGCAGATGCAGGTATTCTTCATATTAAGGCAGCAAATGAAGGTACCTGGGGTAATAAAGTACAGATCATGCTCTCACAGGCTGCCAAGAAGAAATTACAGCTTGTAGAGGCAGCTGGTGATGGAGTGTATACAGCCAAGAGTACAGCAGGATTCCTGGAAGGGGACATTGTTGTATTTGGTGAAGAATATAACCGCATTCGTTCTATTTTTGACAATACCATTACATTTGAAAAGGAATTTGCACAGGATCCTGTAGATGCAGGACTGGTTCCACAGAAGCTTCTTTATCTTGTAGAGGCAGATATGCAGGTTCGCTATAACGAAGAAAATGAAGTATATACAGGATTGAGCTTTAACATAAGTTCTCCTAATTATATTGTAAGCAAGCTTCAGAAGAGCGAATTGATTCAGGTTACAGTAGATCCTTCTGATGATATCTGTAATCCACTGGAAGCTGTCTTTGGTAAGGACACCGCTAAGGGAATTATTACATTAAGTGGTGGCAGCGATGGCAATATTTCTGAAGTAACAGCAGGTACTTTCATTGGTGTAGATAATGGACCTGGTAACAGAACAGGTATTCAGGCATTTATAGAGAATGATAATGTAAGCATGCTGGCTGTACCGGGAATTACCATGCCGGATGTCATTGTATCCCTGGTGGCTCATTGTGAGAACCTGAAGAGCCGTTTCGCAGTAATTGATATGCCAAGAGATTGTGCAAAGACCAAGGAGCTGATTGAATACCGTGAAATGATCGACAGTACCTATGCTGCGATGTATCATCCATGGATTCAGAATTTTGACCGTTCTACACAGAAGGCAGGCTACTTCCCACCATCAGGAGCTATTATGGGAATCTATGCAAGAACAGATATCGCTAGAGGCGTACATAAGGCTCCGGCAAATGAGACAGTAATGTGTTCAGACCTGAATATCAACTTTAATAAGGGAGAACAGGATATTCTCAATCCGGCTGGTGTCAATCTGATCCGTAAACTGCCGGGACAGGGAATCCGTGTATGGGGCGCAAGAACTGCAAGCAGCAACAGCGCATACAAATATGTGAATGTAAGAAGATTGTTCATCTATGTGGAAGAAAGTATCAAGGCAAATACCAATTGGGTTGTATTTGAGCCTAATGATGCAACATTATGGACAAGAGTAAGCATTACGATCAATGGCTTCCTGGAAAATCTGTGGAGAAGCGGTATGCTGGCAGGTGCAACACCGGAAGAAAGCTATTTTGTAGAAATAGGATCATCCACTATGACAAAGGATGATATCGCAAACGGACGTTTGATCTGCAATATTGGCATTGCACCGTCCAGACCGGCAGAGTTCGTAATCTTTAGAGTAACACAGTTCACCGCAGAAGCAGGTGGTTCAGAAGAATAAAAAGGAGTGATTGAGTATGGCAACTTATGATAATGGTTCAGGATTAGCATATCCGTTGACAAAAATGAACTTTTTGGTTACTGCGGATTCCGTAAGCGGTACAGCAGCATTCAGTGAAGTGAGTGGTATAGAAGCAACAGTAGATGTAATTGAATTCAGACAGGGCAATGCCCACAGTATGGCTCCTGTAAAGATTCCGGGACTTGTAAAGCATGGAAATGTTACCCTGAAAATGGGCTATACCATTGATAATGCATTTAAGACCTGGATTCAGGAATGTGTAAGTGAAACCAGGGGAGAAATGCCCAGAACAAAGCTGTCAATTGAATTAATTGATACCAATGCAGGTACTCCTGCAACAGCTGTAACCAGTATTTCAGGAACAAGAGTATGGGTATTGACGAACGCATGGGTTACGAAATACACAGCTCCGGATCTGAATTCTACAGCGAATGAAGTAGCAATTGAATCTGTAGAAATTGCATATGAGGAATTGGTGATTCCAAACTAGCGAGTGTTTAGGACAAATGAATGACAGGGTATTGGCTGTTTAGACAATGCCCTGTTACATTAGGGGGAATTAAGATGGAACTACAGACAATTTATGAATTTGAATTACCAAAGGGGTATATGGATCAGAGCGGGAATCTGCATAAGCGGGGTAAAATGAGACTGGCTACAGCAGGTGATGAGATCAGTTCAACCAGAGATCCCAGAGTATTGAGCAATCCTTCTTATCTTACCATCGTTTTATTATCCAAGGTCGTAACAGAATTAGAAGGTGTGGAGATGGTGACACCTGCATTGATTGAGAAGCTTTTTACAGCAGATATGGCATTTTTACAGGACATGTATCAGAAGATCAACAATGTAGAAGCAGTGACAATGAAAGTTGTATGCCCAGAGTGTGGCTGTACCCATGAGGTTCCGTTAAATTTTACGCGAGAGGGATAAAACTTTATCCTCAGGAAGAAATGTATAAAGAAATGGCTTTTATATCGTACTATTTCCATTGGAGTGATGATTCTGTACTTGGTATGGATCATGTGATGAGAAGGAAATGGTGTAGGGAAATATCAGATATAAACAGCAGTTTGACTCCCTCGGATACGAAAAAAGAGAAAAATATATTTGAATGGAAACCGACCAGATAAAGAAGGGAACGTACTATGGCATCAATAGTGGAAGATTCAGGAAGAAGTCCGATATTGAATAATAATTTCCTGCTCAGAGTAAATGCAGTCTATGATCTGCCTTGTTTCAGAATCAGCGGATTTACCAATGAAAAGGAATATGAACAGATTCAGGCGGGTGGAGTAAATGATTATGTGTATTTAAGACAGAAGCCTGCTACGAAAATACAGTCCTTTGTGGTAGAGAGATATGTGGGAGCCAAATTTTTTGACCCGCTCACAGTCGGCAGCCAGCCGGCACTGCCCATTATACTCTATGTCTCACGGTATAGTGATGATTTTGAAAATGCGAAGCTGACCTTCTATTTCACCGGATGTACCGTATTGAATAAGACATATGGTGAACTGGATGCGGAAAAAAGTGGATTAATGGTGGAAAAAACAACGATTGCATACCAGCAGGTATACTTATATTCTGCCAGTGAAGATGAACCGCAGGCAGACTGGAGCTTTGATAAAGCAGGCAAGAATTATCTCGGCGAAGGGAAAAGACATGCCATAACGAATACAAATGAAGTCCGTAAAAATGAAATGGAGAAAAACAGCAGGAAGTGGCCAACAACAAGAAGCGCCAGAACCTTAAAAAAACTGTAAAATAGTGTGTGAAGGGGACAGATAAAATGCTGATGTTAAAAAGTCCGTTACAATTGCATAGTGCAGCACAGATTACAACGGTAAATGATCAGTTAAATGAGAAAATCAGGGGAAATTACCAGCTGCTGAATCTGTCCATATCTGCACAAGATTTATTCTATATGACACTTCAGGAGCCGGATATCTATGTTGCCATGGGAAATGAACAGACTATGGCAGTAGAGAATAACCTCATCAATCAGAATAACCTGAAAATAGAAGCGGTGAATCAGTTTATCAACCGTATCATGTTATTACATACAGATCAGTTCACGTATCAGGATGAGGTGTATATCACATCCTTTTTACAGAAAATAGGAATTACGGATGTGGCATCCTTTGTAAAACAGGTCACAGAGTCCATAAAGAAGAATGAACTGACACAGGAGCTAGTAAGCAGGTATTTTGAAACAGGGAGATCCCTGACTCATGTCGTCAGCAATTTACTTACACAAAATAAAGCAAAGCTGCCCGGACAAACAAAAGAAGAACAAAAGGCTTCTCAAACAGCAAATCTGCACAATATTGTATTTGAACATCTGCACACAGCGGAGAGCTCCAATACGATATATGATTATCTGGTAAATTTCAATGCAAAGCACATTATAACCGAACAGCAGGCGAAATTATTACCTGCCATTCAACAGGCTGATACGATTCATTTGTATCAGTTAAGACAGCATGTGCTGCAGCAGCCTTCTCCGGCAATATGGGAGGCACATAACCAGTATGAAGAAATGACTTTTGAAGAGAGTGAAATAACACAGCATAATATTATGAAAAATCTGTCAGCTGCCATACTGAGTAATCTGATATCGAATGAAACGTATGAATTGAGGCAGCAGATAAAGAATCATCCTGTCTGGATTAATTTTACCAGTGCTTTGTACCAGAGTTCATTGGATACAGTACAGAGATTTGAGAGAAACCAGGCAGAATACCATAGTCATTCACAACTGACACATGTATATGAGCAAAACATGACACAACTGTCAGAAGATGAACTGTCATTGATTGAGATGTTACAGGATATGAACATAAAGCTGTATGAACAGAATATGGAACAGCACAACAGCTTTGTGAACAGTACGGTCATGACATTGCTTAAAAATCAGAATCTGCAGCAGCAGGTAGAAGCCGCAGACAGGATTCAGAATATGCAGCTGATACATAACTATGAGAAGGAAAGCTCTGTATTGCAGTTTTTGCAGCAGCAGTCAGCAGCATATGAAAATATATGGAATTATTATTATCAAAAATGTGAAAATTATGAAGAATCACTTAGTGAGCTTCATTTACAGAATATAGATATACATGCATTACAGATGCAGCATAAACAGGAAGTGAAGCTGCAGCAGGAGGAGCTGGAGCAGTTATTTCAGAATAATCAGGAGATTCATGATATCCGGAATATTGAAAGGAATCACAGCCTTAACCAGAACATACAGGAAGTCAATACTATAACGTGGCAGCCGGATAACCGAAAATATGACTATACAGAAGAGAACAATATAACACAGAAAGTCCTGCAGGATATACAGACAGAAACAAATGAAACAAACCTGCAGCAATCCTATGATATACAACAGGATACCCTGCAGCTTGTACATCAAAGTGACAATACCGAACATCATGTCCAGATTACAAATGAAGAAGAGTATGCACAATATCTGTATCGCATGAATGAACAGAATATTGAAATGCAGAAGAAACTACAGCAGCAGAATAATAACCGGACTGTAGTAAAGAAAGTAATGGTAGACAGGAAATCGGCAATGAGGGATATGCTAAAGACCCTGCAGCAGCCGGAGAAAGTACTTGAGGAAATATATCAGAACTCTGTCAGAATCGAGAAGCCGGTTTCACAGGAAATAGAACAATATTTACGTCTGGCAGATAAGGAAACAAGAACTGTTTATGAAGACATTCTTGGAATAGAGAGAACAACAGAAGAAAAAACAGAGCAAAAGACGCTGGAGACAACGGTGGATACACTACAGAAGATAGTGGAAGAGATTACAGCACAAGCTGTAACAGTGCAGAATACATCACCAGATTCTATAAAGAGAGTGCAGAATCAGGAAAGAATACTTGTGGAAACCTTACAGAACGTTATGCTCCGGCAACAGAATATATATAAGAAAGAACAGGAAACGATTTCTGAATATGTACAATCAGAAGTGACAGACACAATAGAGAAGAAACCGGTACTAAGACATACAGAGTCAGAAATCCTGCTGCCCTTGCAGCATATTGAGAAAACACTGAATCAGACAGTTCTTCCTAAAATGGAGAGAAAAGAAGAAGAGAAGATATCTTTGATCCATCAGCAGAAAGAGCAGATAAATCAGGAAGTTGTGGAAGAGGTCCTGAATCAGCTTGAGGCGGACAGGAAAGTAAAAATACAGAATGAAACGACGGAACAGACTGAGCACATTGTGGTCAATCAGATTCAAAAGACCAAAAAAGAAATCATGATAGAAAGCCAGCAGATCGTAGAAAAGATGATTCATAGAGAATTACAGACGAATTTGCATACGATCTCGGAACAGGTATATCGTGACCTTGAAAAAAGGCTGCTGAGTGAGCGAAGAAGAAGGGGGTATTAAGCAATGGATTTTTCTCTTTTGGATTCTGCCAATGCTGTTGCCCATGGTGAATTGTCTGGTGAGAATAGCGGAGCAGGTGTTCTGGAAACAGCATATCTGATCTTAAAGGACTGTAGAGAAGGCCATATAAATACTGTACAGACATCAAATACGAAAAGTATTCTCTCAGGTCTGGCTTCTAAAAGAATGAACGTAATTAAGTCGGGAATGAATTCTTCCAAGCCACAGACCAAAACAATCAAAGTGCAGTTCAATCCTGCGTCCCTGGATTTTCATTCAGGAGAAGAGGTTACGCAGAAGGAGAAAGCAGGTATTGATAAAAAAGAGAATGGTGATGTGGAAGTTGCAAATGCAGAGAAAGCACAGAAGAAATTATCTGTCAGTATGAAGCTGGTCTTTGACCGGAGCATTTATATAGATTCCAGCGTACAGCCTGAGATAGAGAGCTTCCTGAGTATGATTAAGAATCCATATATCAGGCAGGTTACTTTCTGCTGGGGCAAAATGTATTACAAAGGAATAGTTAAAAGAATTTCTACAGAATACACCATGTTCAATGCACTGGGGATTCCGGTCAGGGCAACTGTGGATATGACAATGGAAATAACATGAAAATA
>ERZ1034946.30-NODE-30-length-153653-cov-187.906281_pt1 | contig 153653 bp, 105 predicted proteins | sample MGYA00520591_ERZ1034946 | MGnify/ENA primary metagenome ERZ1034946 (study PRJEB33766, sample SAMN09781753) | gut metagenome | biome: gut microbiome | host: Homo sapiens | place: Madagascar | study: EMG produced TPA metagenomics assembly of the PRJNA485056 data...
CTCAAAATCTTTCAAGGTTTCTCACTGTTCAGTTATCAATGTTCTTTGTTTTGCTTTCTTGCGACAGCTTGATTATTTTATCAAATCGCTGTTCATTTGTCAAGCACTTTTTTATTTTTTGAACTTTGTTTTAAGTTCTCTGTCTTGCGACAGCTTGTTTATTCTATCAAAATGTTTTTCATTTGTCAAGAACTTTTTTCATAACTTTTTCAACTTATTTTCAAAGCAGTATCTATAAAGTCATGTCTGTAAATTGCAACTCACAAGCTCTACAACTCAATGTGTCCCGCGAGTCAGCTTTGATATAATATCATCCCGGCACACATATGTCAACGGATTTACTGCAATTAATTAAAGTAGTAAAACTATCTTAAAAAACATAAATTTTCTAAATTGTCTGTTTATTATATACAATTCTCACGATTACTATCTGACAGCCTCTATCGCTTCCTTGATATTTGCCACACCGACAATCTCAATTCCACTAATATGCGACACTCCTGCAAGACACACTTTGGGAACAATACACTTTTTAAAGCCAAGCTTCTTTGCCTCAGCAACACGCTGCTCTGACATGGTAACTCCGCGCACCTCTCCGCTTAAGCCCACCTCTCCAAAGCATATGGTATCCTCACGCACTATAATATCCTTTTTGCTTGATGCGATTGCAAGCACTATCCCAAGGTCTATCGCCGGTTCGTTCATCCTTATACCGCCTGCTATATTCACATAAGCATCACAGTCTGACAGAGACAGGTTGGCTCTTTTTTCAAGGACCGCCATGAGTAGATTTACTTTATTATAATCTGTACCATTTGCTGTACGCCTTGGATTATTAAAAAAACTGTGACATACAAGAGCCTGTATCTCGAGAAGTATCGGGCGGCTTCCCTCTATGGAACATGTGACAATTGATCCTGATGCCCCCTCGGGCTTACCGCTAAGCATATACTCCGATGGATTTTCCACCTCAACAAGTCCCTCCGCCTTCATTTCAAATACGCCTATCTCATTGGTCGAACCAAATCTGTTCTTAACGCCTCTAAGTATCCTGTACGACTCATACCTGTCACCCTCAAAATAAAGCACAGTATCAACCATATGCTCCAACGTCCTCGGCCCCGCAACTGCACCATCCTTTGTCACATGTCCTACTATAAAAACAGAAATACCCAGAGTCTTTGCAAGCTGCATAAGCACCCCGGTTGTCTCCCTGACCTGTGAGACACTGCCCGGTGCCGACGCTATCTCCTCATTGTACATAGTCTGGATGGAATCTATTACAACAACCTCCGGTTTTTTTCGTTGAATCACGTCCTTTGCAATATCAAGACTTGTCTCACATAAAAGCTCCAGTGAATCCGTAAAATCGCCAAGTCTGTCGGCACGCATCTTTATCTGATGCAGGGATTCCTCACCTGACACATAAAGTAATGGCACCTTTTTTTGTGAAAGTTCCCTGCATACCTGAAGTAGAAGCGTGGATTTTCCTATACCCGGGTCTCCTCCCACAAGCACAAGTGATCCCCTCACAATTCCTCCACCAAGCACTCTGTCAAACTCGGCTATACCTGTCACTATACGCTCCTCTTTCTCGCTTTTTACTGCCGAAAGAGGCAGAACCTGTGCCGCCTTTGATTCTTTTTTTACTTTTCCAGACGAGCTTATTGACTTTTTATCTACGGTTTCCTCTACAAATGTATTCCATTCCTTACAGGCCGGGCACTGTCCCATCCATTTTGCCGATTCATAACCACATTCCTGGCAGAAAAATACAGAGGTCTTTCCTTTTGCCATATTGTTCTCCTTTATAAAATACAAAAAGCCCGGCTTTCACCGGGCTAAAAATATGCTCTATTTTCTTGATACTTTGATATCGACTGAATCAACACCCTCAAGCTCTACGCTTAAGCTGAGCTTGCCGCCGAGATTTGTCTTCATAGTACCTGCAACAGCTCCAGCTATATCAATTTCGTACTCTGTCTCCTCTTCAAGGCCAAGAGTAATCTGAGCATCCTCAGGTCCCTCCACAGTAAATGTCACTGTATCAGCAGTCTCCTCGAAATCCATAACCGCTGTTCCCGGAACAGACTCGTATACAAAGAGTCCGTTTCTTTCGAGCTTCGTAATCTCCTTAAAGGTCTTTACCTTGTAGATATCTCCATCCTTCTCAAAATTGTCAAGCTTTGCCTTTGCAGCCAATGTATAATCTCCGAAGCTGAGCTTTCCGTTTTCCTCAGTACGGATTAATTCACTTATTACAGCCATTTTTATCCTCCCGTAGCTATATTGATATATTAATTATAAATCCAATTCTACTCAACAGTCAATGAAATTTGTTTGTTTTTCGTAGAAATTATTACCTTATTGCCGCGCTTAATTTTACCGGTAATAATATCCTCTGACAAACGGTCTTCAATCTCCTCCTGAAGTTTTCGTTTAAGAGGTCTTGCGCCATATTTTCTGTCATAGGCTTTGTCCACGATAAAGGATTTTGCACTGTCGCGCACTGTGAGCTCTATATCAAGCTGTTCTTTACAGCGTTTCTTAAGCTCCTTTACAAGAAGTGTCACTATATGCTTCATGTCATCCTTGTTGAGAGCTCTAAATACAATAGTCTCGTCGATTCGGTTCAAAAACTCAGGCTTGAATATACGGCGGACCTCCTCCATGACACTGTTCTTCATACGCTCGTGATCCTGCTTTTCATCCTCACCAGAGCCAAAGCCAAGGCGCTTTGGTTCTATAATAGAAGAAGCTCCTGCATTTGATGTCATGATGATTATTGTATTCTTGAAATCAACCGTGCGCCCCTGTGAATCAGTGATTCTACCATCATCAAGCACCTGTAAAAGTATATTGAACACATCAGGATGTGCTTTTTCTATCTCATCAAACAGTATAACAGAAAAAGGATTGCGTCTGACCTTCTCTGAGAGCTGTCCGCCCTCCTCATGGCCCACATATCCCGGTGGTGAACCAATCATCTTTGAAACACTATGCTTTTCCATGTACTCTGACATGTCAACACGTATCATGGCATCTTCTTTGCCAAAGACAGCCTCAGCAAGCGCCTTTGACACCTCCGTCTTACCTACTCCTGTCGGTCCCAAAAACAGGAATGAGCCAATCGGCTTCTTAGGATCCTTTAAACCAACACGGCCTCGTCTGACTGCCTTTGCGACAGCAGAAACAGCCTCCTGTTGTCCTATTACACGCTTGTGAAGTATCTGTTCAAGCTTTGCAAGTCGTCCTGCTTCTGACTCTGTAAGCTTATTTACAGGTATTTTGGTCCATCCCGATACTACATCCGCTATCTCATTTTCACCGACTACAGGCTGATTTTTGCTTCCTGTGCGGTGATTCTTTCTGATAAGCTTCTGCTGTTTATTTTCAAGCACTTCCTTTTCTGACATAAGTGCGCCGGCAGCTGCGATATCCCCTTTAGACAAAGCATTTTCCAACCGGTTCTGCTTATCTGTTATCTCTTTTTTCAGAGCAAGCAGCTCGTCAGATGATGTCAGATTCTTAAGCCTTATCCTGGCTGCCGCTTCATCCATCAGGTCTATCGCCTTATCAGGTAAAAATCTGTCATTTATATATCGTGCAGAAAGGTTTACTGCTGCTTTCACACCCTCATCTGTTATGATGACACCATGATGCTTTTCATAGAGTCCCTTTAATCCTGTGAGTATCTCTATTGTCTCATCCACACCAGGCTCCTCAACCATCACCGGCTGGAAACGGCGCTCAAGCGCAGCATCCTTTTCCACGTATTTGCGGTACTCTTCTATGGTAGTGGCGCCGATTACCTGTACCTCGCCTCTGGCAAGCGCAGGTTTTAATATGTTAGATGCATCTAACGAGCCTTCTGCTCCACCTGCACCTATTATAGTGTGAAGCTCATCAATGAAAAGAAGTACATTTTTGGCATTTGAAACCTCGCTTATCACCTTCTTGATACGCTCCTCAAACTCACCACGATACTTTGATTTAGCTACAAGCCCGGACATATCAAGAGAAACCAGTCTCTTTCCCAAAAGAATATCCGGGACATTGCCACTGACTATATCCTGTGCAAGCCCTTCTACTATAGCGGTCTTGCCCACTCCCGGCTCTCCAATCAGACATGGATTGTTTTTGCCACGGCGGCAAAGTATCTGGATAACACGCTCCATCTCCTTTTTTCTGCCTATAACAGGGTCAAGAAGCCCTGCCTCTGCCATATCTGTCAAATCTCTGGAATACTGATCTAATACAGGAGTCGCAGAATTGTATGATGTATTGTAGCTTTTCATCAGATCCCTGTATGCAGACGGATCCTCACCCATCGCACCAAGAATATCTATAAACATCTTCTGACTGTTAACACCCATGGTGTTTAAAAGTCTTGCAGCTGCACAGTCTCCCTGCAGTACTATAGCCATCAGCAAGTGTTCTGTACCTATCTCATTGCACTCAAATCTATCGGCTTCCTCCGATGCACGCTCCAATACTCTCTGTGTCCTTGGTGAATAGCCATCCCTGTCCATCACTTCGATGTTATCCCCCAGTGAAATCAGGTCTTCAATCATCGAAATAAGCTTATCATATTCCACATTGCAGGCTGTTAGGACCTCAGCTGCCACACCAGTGCCCTCTTTTATAAGGCCAGCCAGTATGTGCTCTGTTCCAACATAGCTGTAATTCATTTTCTTTGATATACGTGCAGCCAAATCTATTGCTTTTTTAGCCTTACTTGTATATGGTTTCAAGTCATATCCTCCAGTCATATTCACTAATTTAAGTCGATGAACTGCAAATCATCATCCTCGCTGTCATCTTCATTGTCATCCATTGCACTGCTGTCTATAGTCTCAGACGGCTTATTTTCCTCATTGACAAAGCCATCAAGTGCCATTTGAACCTGATTCTTTAAAGCATCCTCATCAGCATCGTTTTCTGTGTCAGAAACGTTTTCCTGCCTTGAATCGTCTTTTAAATCAAACTCAGAGTTTTCATTCTCAACAGCTTTCTTAGAATCAGGTGTAATTTCTACGGTTCTTCCGACATAGGATGCATTTGATATATTTTCATCCGTAGCCATCTTTTGCTCATCTGCAGCACCTTCTGCTGTTTCTTCTGCAGCTTCTCCTGCCGGCTCTTCTACAGCTTCATCCGCTGTTTCTTCTGCGGCTTCACCTGCCGGCTCTTCTACAGCTTCATCTGCCACTTCATCCACCGACTCTTCTGCAGCTTCTTCTGCCACTTCATCTAACGGCTCTTCTGTAACCTCTTCTTCCAGCTCATCTGCTATCTCGTCCGCAGTTTCATCAGTTGTTTCTTCCAAAGCTTCATTTGATACATCTTCTGCTGCATCATCTACATCATCTACATCATCATCGTCATCATGATAGTCCATTGCCTTATATTTTCTGCTTTTCACAGCTGATACAATAAGCAACAGTAACAGAATAATGATAATAAGAACCAGTATTGCAGCTAAAACAAGATATTTATTGGCAATTCCCGGGACAAGCTCGCTCTTTGTTGTATCGTTTTCCTCCTGTGCCACTGTAGGTGTACTGAGCTCAGTTCTCATATATGTGCCATCTACGCTATCATATGTATACCAGCCACTCTCACCATTGTCATTTATGGCATATACGAGGTAAAAATCCTTTGTCTTATCATCGGTTTTTTCGGCTTTGGTCTGGTAGGCTGTTGCCACACCCTTGCCCTCTATGGAGAGTGATACCTCATTGTATCCCTCAGGCACATCATCCACCTTAGGCAGTAAAACCACTATAAAATGCGACTCTGAATTGATACGGACAAACTCATATGCTGCATTCTGTGCTGCATCATATACAAAAAGCCCATTGCCGCTTTCCGACTGTAAATACACAAGCGTGATATCACCAAAGGTGCCATGAAGGGTATTGTATTCAAGTCCGTCAATCACTGTCTTTGAGTGTTCAAAGCCTTCAGGGACAACATCCTCCGGAATGTCATTTACCATAGTCCACTCTGTGCCATTTATATCAAACTTCTTCCAGTTATCCTGCTTATCTGCATTCTCCGGATCATCCTCGGCTCTTCTGGTAACAACTATATTGTATGTGCTTGTGCTGCCGTCCTCTGCTGTCACAACAACGCTGACCGTATTCTCTCCAACCTCAAGTGAATCATTGCCTGTGACGGATGTCACACTCGCCTTGGAATCAGCCGGATTTGCTGTAACCGCAAGGCTTGAACAGCTGTAATCTACTGTAGCTGTGTAATCCTTTGTCGCAGCAGAAAACTCAGGGGAAAGCGTACCTGCTGAGATAACAAGTGAACCAAGAGTTGCGTTTGAGGATTTCTTTTCCTCTTTGTTTTCATTATCTTTATTCGAATTGCTGTCATTGCCGGTATTGCTGCCGGAATTGTCCTTGTTATCCTTGTTGCTGTTTGAATCGTTGTTTGATGAAGCACTTGTTACTGTCACCTTCGTGCTGGCACCGGTAATTGTACCTCCGGCATCGTTGCCCTCTGCATCTCCTACAACTGTACAATATGCCTTTATAGTGCAGCTTCCTGCAGCCTTCGCCGTAAATGAAAATGACTGCGATGTGGGATATCCTGCGGCGTCACCAATATTTGCCACACCATCCCCTCCGTTACTCAGTACTCCCTCGTCAGAGCTTGAGATAACTACAGTGCCAAAATATCCAGACGGCATGGAAACCGTCACCTTAACTGTTTTTCCAACAGCTACAGAGCTTGAGCTGACACTTAATCCAAGTCCCTGCGCATATACATGCTCGGCAGGTGCGAAAACAAGCATCACCGCCACAACAAGTGATAATATACATCCAAATAATTTCTTCATATTTTTCCTCACATTTCTAATTCTGCGATATCTTTGATTTGCCCAGTATGTGTCTGTTCATGATTATCATATCAAGAGCATTTCCACCATCACGCTTTCTGTTAGCATCAGCTGCCTCCAGATAAGCACCTGTGAGTGTTCCCTTTCCTAAAATATGTCTGTTGAGCTTAATCATATCAAGAGCATTTACAGCACCATCACCATTGATATCTCCATATATAACAATATCGTATGTCTTTTTCAGATTACCTGAAGCGTCATAAACAGCCACCTTATTGCCTGTTGCAACCTTCCCGCTGTTTTCTGAGCCCGAGCTTGTCAGAAGCTTTACAGTACCTGATGCTGATACTGCTATATTCTTCACAAAATCAGCCGCACTGGTTCCAGGCTCAATGCCTGTAATATAAGTGCCTATACTGTATTTACCTGATGTAATATTTACATCTGTATTATTTTGGTTATTATTGCCACCTGCATTATTTGCAGATGCCGCCTGCCTGTTTATATTGATAGTGTATGTTCTTGTATCACCGCTTTGCGACTTGCATTTTACCTTGATTGTATTATTTCCGACAGCAAGAGAATAGCTTCCTGTGCCTGAAACGCCACTGTTTCCTGAAACTGCATCTGCCGAAACAGTCACTGAGCTTATAGCATTTGAAACAACTGCTGAATAGCTTGTTGTCGCTCCATTGAAGGCCGGTGTGAGTGTTACACCGCTTATCGCAAGCGACTGCAGATAATTATTGGTATCGCCTGCTTTATCGAAGCCCACTGCTGACGATGGCATATTGTTGTATACAGGTATTTTAAATACAAAAGCCTGATTCTTGTCTGAATATCCTTTAGCCAGACTCTGTCCCTCAGTAAGAGCCGCTGTGGCATTGCCCATGTACTGATGGAAATACAGCGAGCTTGTATTTACTACATTAAACTTCTCAAAATACAGTGTATTTTGACCCTTATTTATATAATTGCTGCCCACCTTTACAGCTCCGCCGCTTATGGACTTTACCCTTGTATTCCAGCCCTGCTTCTTGGCAAAAGACAGACCATTTTTGTAAATCTGAGCCTTCGTGCTTCCGGTTGCACTAAAATTAAAATAATTATAATATCCTTCGTATCCGGAATATGTACCCGAAATAAGAGGGCTCGTTCCCTTTTGTCCCTGCTCCTGCTTTATACGCGATGCTATATGGTATGCACTTACTCCACTGCTCTTTGCCACATCCATGAATGTGCTTGCATAATTGATTTTCTCGCCATTGTTGGAATAGGTCTTTGTTCCCTCCATAAATGTGCCTTTTACTATGGACTTGACACCTTCAAGTGCCTCATTCGGACTGTATGCCAGACTCTGAAACTGAAAAATATTGGTCTCATCAAGAAAATTCCTTGGATCCATGAGATAAGCAATATAGGCACTGCTTGCTGACACCCATCCCGGTTCATACTCAACCCACGTATTTGTTGACCAGTTATATGCTCCGGAAGCTGTGGATTTCTTGGCATTGTCTGCTGATTTGGATACCAGATTAAGTCCGTTTACACTCTCATTTTCAATCACCGTATCCCAATTCAAACCTGTATTTACAGCTTCAAATGTCCAGCTTGGATACTTATTGTGAAGAGCTGTAAGGTTTGGAATATAGCTGTCAGGAAAGCCTGCATTCTTCATAGCCGTGACAAAATCAGTATTGTCTCCGCTATTATTATATGTCACCTTTATGTATGTACTGATAGTCCAGCCAGTAAATGCCTTGCCGTTTAAAGTACCCTTGACATTGTACCAGACCACACCGTTTACCCTGGTCTCTCCAATTATGTCAACCTGATGGTTCCAGTTGAGTGAGACAACCTTGGTAGTGCCGGATGTGCCTGCTGCATTGCGGACATACACATTGCCACCTGTAATCGTACCTGTAGCATATACTCCCGATGCTGTTGCAAGGGCAAGCTGCTCCTCATTATTCTGCTGTATGGCATCCGCATTGCCGGTGTCTGCCGAAGCATCTCCTGTCTGCGCATTGTCTGATGCAGCTGTGCCGGTACCTGCTGATACAAAATCAGACCTTATATAGCTGACACACTCCTCGTTATTTGCTGCCAGATTGTACTTTGCCTTGTACCACACCTTGCCGTCTGCACCTGTGGTCTGCTCAAGAATAGTAATATCCTTGCCGTTTGAAAGCTTGTGCTCCAGCTCATACTCTGTGCCCGGTCCGCTTCTCGCCGCTACCCAGTATCTCTCATCACACACAACCTTAGCCGCCTGATTTGCATAAACTGCTATGCTGCTGTATGGTGCCAGGTCACACGCGGCTAATGACAATGTAACGACAGAGGCTGCCAGAAATTTATTTATCTTTATCATCAAATCCCATCTTTCTTATGTGCATTGTTTACATTAATCCATTATCCATTTAATTATAATAGAATATGACCTTTGTATCAATGTATTCGGCAGAAATTTATTATTTTTTTATTAATAATATAAAAAACTCCCTTCAACGTGCAGCTCATGCTTACGTTTCAGGGAGTTGTCTGATTCATATTCTGCTTATTCTTACTGTCTCCTGTAGCTTTTCTAGCTGAACAGGGATTTTATCTTATCCCATAAATCCATGAAAAAGTTACCAATCTTTTCCCAGAAGCCCGGGTCATTTATCTTATCGCCAAGCTTTGATGCCCAGTCCTGTGCCTGGTTGATGACTGAATCCCAGTCGATATTGGCATCCTTAAGCTTCATAAGAAGCGATGTCAGCTTTGCAATATCATCGTCAGAAAGCTTCAGGTCGTAATCCTTTGCAGCCTCCTTTATCGCATCCTTTATCTGGCTCTCATCCTTGAGTCTTCCATCGGCAAGCTGCTTCTTTAGGTCTGCAATCATTGCCTCGATATCCTGCGAATCGCCGTCAATGCTCTTGTTGAGCTCTCCTGTTGTAACAAGCTCATCCATCGCTGCGTCTGTCACCTTGTCGTCAAGCTTCTTGCCTGTCATCTCCTCGTATGCCTTTAGTGTGCCTACAAGTGCTGCCGTTCCGGAAATAGGGAAAGGACCTGCGACTATGATTTTAGCATCAGCTATGCCTGCTGTGGCAAGCGCATTCTTGTACATTCCTACCGTACAGTAATTGATATTGTGTGTGGAAACACTAAGACCCGCACCCTTTTTATCCTCTGTAATGAGTACTGAGGAAAGTGACCTTGTGCCAATCTCGCTCTTGCTGATGTATGAATCGAGGTACTTGTGCTCCTCATCATTATTTACATAGACCACATCGTAATTGTCCAGATCAGTGAGCTCGATTCCCATAAATCCAAGCACTGTCGCTCTCTGATCCGGTGTAAGGTCTGCTCCAAGACTTAAGTATGGCTTATCATTTTTGCTGATGGTCACCTTGTCGTTTGCCTCACTGCCGGCTGTCGTTGTGCTGTCTGCAGTACTGTCTGTGTTACTCTTATCAGCTGCGTCACTGCTGTCACTGCCTGATACATCAACGCTTGAAACTGTATCAGTCTGCGTAGCTGTCTCTGTTGCAAATACTGCCGGATTCATTGTAAACAATGTCACCGCAGCAAGCACGCTACATACAATACTCTTTGCTTTTTTCTTTATTAATCTAATCATTTTTCCTCCAATCTACTGCTCTATATCATACGAAATTGTAAAGTTACTTCCGTCGAAGCTGACATCTGCCATGCTTCCGCATACCACAGGCATCATCGGCGACATATGACCTATATCTAGATCCATAATGATTGGCACATTAAACTCTCTAAGCAGTGATGAAAGCGCCTGTCTGTGGTCTATGCCAAACATTTCCTCTCCGAAGTGCGCCGGGCGTCCGATAAGAAAGCCCTTTACATTTGAAAACCATCCTGCATTTTTCATCTGCCACATAGCCCTTCTCATGCCCATCACATTAAGGTCACAAGCCTCAAGGAACCATATGATACCATCATCACTGTAGCGCTCATTAAATTCCCTTACATGGTCAAACGATGTACCAAGCAGATTGATAAGGCAATCCATGCAGCCACCAAGCAGCCTGCCTCTCATGGTAAGCCTGCTTTCCTTTGCCGCCGCAGGAATAGAGCTGATACACGACTTTTCAGTCAGGTTGTAGCCCACAAACGGAGCATTCTCATCCTTTATAGATTCCTTCTCCCACATAGGGTAATTGGTAAATGAAAGCTTCCTGCCACAAAGCAGATTAAACGCATCGGTAAGTGACTCATGCCACACTTCCATGCCAAAGCTGCCCGCACACGGCCCGTAAATACCTGCTGTATCTGCAATAGTAGCCTCCAAAAATGTGAAATTCGTGTTGTCGGAATAGCCCATGTACCATTTCGGCTTTGACTGCTTCACGCGCTCAAAATCAATATAAGGCACTACCTCGCACATCAGCTCGCCACCACCACAGGATATAAGCACATCACTATCAGCAGAAGCATAGCTCTCGTTCAGTTCTTCTGCGCACTTCTTAGGTGTATTGCTGATACCTATGCCACTGTCGCACCTGCAGTTAGGTCCCTCTATCGTCTTATAACCCATGCTGTGAAACCTTTTAATGGCATTGTCAAAGGCACTCTTGTACGGCTCTGTTGTACAGCCCATCGAAGGCGCCACAAAGCCTATTGTTCCTCCATCCTTTAGAAATTCAGGGTATCTCATGTTTCTATCATCCTATCACTATTATTTACATATCTAAGCTTCTGTCTGAAGTAAAATATGTAGGATTTTATCATTTCTGTCAAGGTCATTTTACTGTCATAATTAAATGTAGTCGTGTACTGCACATGCTGTCTGTTACACCAGTTGTATATATCATGCAGACTTATCGAATCAACATGCTTCATATTGTTCGTAAACACCTTAACCTTTGAAAGCTCATCCTCACTGTCAATGTATAGATGAAAGATAGTATTCGGACATTCAATTATTATCTGCTGTTCTTCTATATTTTTCATCACTGTATCCTCTATTGAATAATGTATCCTGTGTGATTAAAAACATTATCATCTGTCACACCGGGATGTGAGTAATAACAAAATATCGTAACTGTTCAGTACCTTCACAGTTAAAAAATATCACATAACCATAGTACTACACCGGCGTCACAAAATCCAGTCATTTTTGCCTGCCAATTCTTACTATTTTATTAAGAAAAACGGTAAATATCATACTCCCTCACAGTCAAATGCCGGAATGAAGCTGTCCTTTGCCACGTCACCCTCCTGTATAAATGCATTCGTGATTCCTATTTCGAGGGCATAGTCAACAAGCCTTTCATACTCTCTCCTTGTCACTGTGCGGTTTATCTCAGGATAATCCTTTAGTGCAATCGGCGTAAACTGGCTCATCATGCTTATATATACGTGATCATGATATGTATCATACAGGTACTTAAGTACAGCCTTTGCATCATTCACATGTCCCGGCAGTAGAAGCTGTCGCACAATAACTCCCTTTTGTATGAGTCCTGTCGCATCGTCAATCACGACATCCGGCTGCTGCCTGACCATCTCTGAAAGCGCCTGCTTTGCGACAGACGGATAATCTTTTGCCCTTGAATACCTTGCCGAAAGCGTACTGTCCATATATTTAAAATCCGGAAGATACACATCCACTATGCCCTCAAGCAGCTTTAGTTCTGTCACATTTTCATATCCGCTCGTATTGTATATAATAGGAAGCTTCATGCCGCGGCTTTTTGCATCGTTTACCGCCCACACTATATCAGGGATATACTGCCCCGGTGTGACCAGATTGATATTATTTGCGCCTTTGTCAACAAGTTCTATGAAGATATCACTCAGCCGCTCTTTACTGATTACCTTTCCCTCTTTTCCGTCAGAAATCTCCCTGTTCTGGCAGAACACGCAGTGCAGGCTGCAGCCTGAGAAAAAAACTGCCCCACTTCCTTTTTTTCCTGATATGCACGGCTCCTCCCAATAATGAAGTGCTGCTCGCGCCACCTTTATTTCAGATGAAACGCCACATACACCTGTTTGTCCGGTGCTTCTGTTTATGCCACATTTTCTGGGACACAATAAACAATCTTCGTATTTATTCATATTTTTCATTTTAACCCTTGCTAAAAATAATGTTTGATACTACAATCTATATGATTAAAGGGTCAAAAGGTATCATCGATGCATGCTTGCATGCAATTCGATGTATACCTTAGTGACCCGCACTACACCGAGAAAGTAGCAATTTGCTGCGGGGACGCAGGAAATTAGCGGATTTCGAGGTGTAGTCAGATTACGGGAATGCGTAGCATGTAGTAATCTGATTAATCATCATTTTATAATTATATCATAACTATTCTTACAGAAGAGAATAGGTAAAATACACAATAAGGAGATTACAATGAATCAGTCAAACTGTATCGTCGCCCAGTCAGGCGGCCCAACTGTTGCAATCAACGCAAGCCTTGCAGGAGTCATCGCAGGAGTAAAAAGCTCTGAGAAATATGATATCTGCTATGGCGCCGTAAACGGAATACTCGGCATATTAAATGAGAATTATCTCAATCTGTCAGATATTTTTGCAGATGATGCTAATCTTGAAAAGCTTAAGACCACACCTGCCATGTATCTTGGCTCATGCCGCCACAAGCTACCTGATTACAAGGATGATGATTCACCATATGTATACATCTTCCACCAGTTCGATAAGCTTTCTATAAAAACTTTCTTTTACATCGGTGGAAATGATTCAATGGATACCGTATTAAAGTTATCCGATTATGCAAAAAAAATCAACAGTGATGTGAAAATTATAGGGATTCCAAAAACCATCGACAATGATTTGTGCATGACAGACCACACTCCGGGCTTTGGCTCTGCCGCCAAATATATCGCATCAAGCATGCTTGAGATAGCCCATGATACCTTTATCTATGCTGTTAAGAGCGTGACAATCGTTGAAATCATGGGACGTGACGCAGGATGGCTCACTGCCGCTTCCGCTCTCGCACGTAATGAGTACAATACAGCTCCTCAGTTCATATATCTGCCTGAGGTGGATTTCGACAAGGACAAATTTGTTGCCGATATAAAAGAAGCCCTCGAGCACACTAACAATGTAATAGTTGCCGTATCTGAAGGAATACATGACGCAGACGGCTCATACATTACATCATCAAATGCCGCATGTGACCAGTTCGGACACCAGCAGCTAAGCGGTGCTGGAAAAGCTCTTGAGTTCATCGTAAAGGAAAACATCGGTGTCAAGGTGCGCTCTGTAGAGGTAAATGTGCTCCAGCGCTGTGCCTCACATCTTGCATCATTAACCGATATCGAGGAATCTTTTGCTCAGGGTAAAAAGGGTGTCATGATTGCAGCGGAGGGTGTGACCGCATCAATGGTATGCTTAAAGCGCATCTCAAATGATCCTTATCAGGTGGAATACACATATTCTGCTATCAAGGATATCGCAAACGAGGCCAAGTCTGTGCCAAGAGAGTGGATCAATGATGCTGGCAATGATGTGAAGCCTGAGCTTATCGAATACTTAAAGCCACTTATTCAGGGAGAAACCGCTGTAGCCTACAAGGATGGTCTGCCTGACTATATGGATGTGTCACATCTTCACAAATGTAACTGATTTTAGCTGCCGCCTACACCCCGGTGTGGGCAGCAACAGCATATCTCCAAGGAGGTCGATTTACATGAAGAAAAAAGTGCTTATAACCTGCGCCGTTGTGCTTGGTGTGCTTTTGGCTGTTTATCTTGGCTTTGCCTTTTATTTTAGCAGCCACTATCTGTTCAACACAAAGATTAACTCTGTAAAATACGCAGGGAAAACTGCAAAAGAAGCATTAGAAAAAAATACAGCCCTAAGCCGTGACTATCTGCTCACAATCACTGATAGAAAAGGCAACAGCTTTTCACTTAAGGGACCTGATTTTTCCTATGAATATGTCTCAAACGGTGACGAGGAGCAAATCCTAAAAAGTCAGAATGCTTTTACATGGCCTGTCAGTCTCTTTAAAGCTCAAAACTATACTCTAAAGGGTTCGTCCAAATATGACGATGCCGCTTTGGCTGAAAAGCTCAAGGCTCTTGATATTTTCAGTGATGACTACATTGAAAATCCGGAGGATGCCCATATCGAGATAAAAGACGGCGAATACGATGTGATTGAAGAGAAAAAAGGCTGCAAGCCGATATATGACAGCATCCTTGCCGAGGTAAAGGACGCCCTGGACAACGAGCTTCCAAAACTTGCCTTAAGTGATGACTGTTATGAAGCTCCAAAAATCACAAAAAACAGTGATACAATCAAAAATGAAAAAGAAGCCCTCGACAAATACACTGCTTCAACCGTCACTTACAAAATTGAAGGTGCCGACGAGAAGCTTGACTCAGCCAAAATCCTTGATATGCTAAGCATCTCAGATGACGGCAGCGTGAGCATAGATGATGCCAAGGTCACTAAATATGTCCAGCAGCTTGCTTCCAAGTACAATACCTTCGGCCGCAAACGCTCATTCAAGACATCGTCCGGTGACACTATTGAAATAGGTGGTGGAGACTACGGATGGGTAGTCAGCAAGAAAAATGAGAAAGCCCAGCTCCTTTCAGATTTAGAGGGAGGCAAGCCAGTGGAAAGAGAGCCTGTTTACGAGCAGACTGCTCTTCACCGCGGTGCTGACGACATAGGTAATACATACATAGAGATTGACTACACAAAGCAGCACATGTGGTATTACAAGGATGGTGCTCTCCAGATGGAGTCTGATTTCGTATCAGGTAATCTCGCCCGTCAGAATGGCTCCGTAGATGGTGTATACAAGATTGTTTACAAGCAGAGAAATGCTACTCTTGTCGGCGAGGGATACTCTTCTCCTGTCAGCTATTTCATGCCGTTTGCCTACAATATAGGTATCCATGATGCCAGCTGGCGTGATACCTTCGGAGGAACAATTTACAAAACCTCCGGCTCACACGGATGTATCAATGTGCCGCCTGCTTTTGCAGAGCAGCTATTTAACGCTGTGGATAAAGGCACTCCTGTTGTTGCCTACTACAGAGAGGCTGTCACTCTGACAAACAATGCTGCAAAGATGTCCAATGCATACTCGTATGTAGCTCCTGATGCTGCGCAGTAGATGTGGATTGCTTGGTATTTTTCAATAATACGGGAAGACGACCGGCGCACAGGGAATTGACCCCCGGCAGAGGTGCTCCCGACGAGCTAACGCTACGCAGCTAAGATACTGTACGAATTATGCTTTTTAGATTTTCTGTGCTTGACGAAACCGTCGAAACGCGCCGTCCATGGCGCTGTTTCTCCTTGCCCCGGCGTCCATGCCGGGGCATTTCTGTGTTTCATGGGCATAATTCTACAGTATCTAAGTCGCTGCGCTAGTCGTTCTTTCGGGAGCACCTCTGCCGGGGGCCAATTCCCCGTGCGCCGGTCGCCTTCCCTTACTCTTTCGCTATCTTCAACACAAAAAGCTTTCAACCACATCGTAAGGGGCGTAAGCCGCCGGAGTGACTGCCCTGCATTTCTATAGCCCTATGCTATGCAAACTGGCTATTATAGAGATTTGCATAAAATCCATTGGCAGCAAGCAGACTCTCATGATTGCCCTGCTCTATAATCTTTCCGTCTTTCATAACAAGGATAATATCCGCTTCCCTGATGGTGGACAGACGATGAGCCACTATAAAGCTTGTCCTGCCCTGCATCATGGTAAGGAATGCCTTTTGAATCTTAATCTCTGTACGTGTATCAATCGAAGATGTAGCCTCATCCAATATCAGCATAGGCGGTAAGCAGAGCATGACTCTTGTGATGCATAATAACTGCTTCTGTCCCTGTGACAGGCTGCCGCCGTCCTCACCGATTTCAGTGTCATAGCCCTTCGGCAGACGTCTGATAAAGCTGTGGGCATGGGATGCCTTTGCTGCTGCAATGATTTCCTCATCTGTGGCATCAGGCTTTCCCATTATGATATTGTCACGGATTGTGCCCTTCTTGAGCCATGTCTCCTGAAGCACCATGCCATAGTTGTCACGAAGACTCTCTCGTGTGATTTTTCTGATATCGTGTCCACTCACCTTAATTGTTCCACTGTTTACATCGTAAAACCTCATAAGCAGATTGATAATAGTCGTCTTTCCACAGCCTGTCGGGCCTACGATAGCCACGCGCTGTCCAGGCTTTACATGGAGATTGAAATCCTCGATAAGCTTTTTATCCGGCACATATGAGAAATAAACATCCTCTATGTCCACACGTCCGTCAGCCGCTTCAAGTGTTACCGCATCCGAAGCATCCGGTATCTCCTTTTTCTCCTCAATCAGCTCGAAGATACGAGCAGCACAGGCAAGTGCGTTCTGAAGCTCTGTGATGACACCCGATATCTCGTTGAACGGCTTGGTGTACTGGTTGGCATATGATAAGAAGCATGAAAGCTGTCCTACCGTGATTCCACCGGTGAGTGCACTCATGGCACCAAAAATTCCGACTCCGGCATACACGAGACTGTTGACAAAACGTGTACTCGGATTTGTAAGACTTGAGAAGAAAGTTGCACGCAATGAGCATTTCTGTAATCTGTCATTTATCTCGTCAAACTGTTCAAGCGCCTCATCCTCATGATTGAAGGCCTGTACAACCTTTTCATTTCCTACTATCTCATCGATGAGTGATGTCTGCTCTCCCCTTGTTCTTGTCTGTAGCTGAAACATGGAATATGTCTTTTTAGTGATAAAGCTTGCCACAAAAAGTGACAAAGGTGTGATTAGCACTACGATGCATGATATCTTCACATCTATTGTAAGCATGAAAATAAGCGTGCCTGCTATTGTTGCAATTCCTGTAAAGAGCTGTGTGAAGCCCATCAGAAGTCCCTCTGAAAATGTATCTACATCGGCGATGATACGGCTGACCATATCACCATGTGAGTGACTGTCAATATATGATAACGGCATTTTCTCAATATTCAAAAATGCATCATGCCTTATATCCCTCACTATGTTGTAGGTCATCCTGTTGTTGCAGATATTTGTAAGCCACTGGGCTGCTGCCGCTATGACGACTATTATTGCAGCTCTTGTGAGGATGGCTGTCATAGCCGTAAAATCAACCTTTTCTTTTCCTACAATCAAATCAATTGCGCGTCCTGTGAGGATTGGAAAATAAAGCGTAAGCGCCACTGTAACAACAGACAGGGCAAGGGAAATTACAAGTAAAGGAATATATCTCTTCATGTAGCTTAGTACCTTGCGCATTGTGCCTGCTTTATTCATCTTCGCATTATCCATAGCCATACTCTACACCTCCTTTTGTCTGGTCATATCCGACTCTTTTTTAAACTGTGAATCATATATCTCTTTGTAGGTCTCGCATGTCTCAAGCAGCTTTTCATGCGGTCCGAAGCCAACCATCTGTCCGTCGTCGAGCACTATGATATTGTCCGCAAACTGGATAGATGAGGTACGCTGTGACACGATAAATATTGTCTTGTCACCATGCATGCCCTTTAATGCCGCACGAAGGCTCGCATCTGTAGCAAAATCAAGTGCCGATGCACTGTCGTCAAGTATCAGTATGTCCGGATCCTTTACAACCGCCCTGGCAATTGTAAGACGCTGCTTCTGACCGCCTGATAAGTTCTTGCCGCCCTGCTCTATCATGTAGTCAAGACCGCCCTCTTTGCCCTTTACAACCTCTGTCGCCTGTGCTATATCCAGTGCCTTCCACATTTCCTCCTCTGTGGCATCATTTTTGCCCCAGCGCAGGTTGCCGGCTATTGTTCCTGCAAAAAGCACTGCCTTTTGCATTACAACACCGATTTTATCTCGAAGCTGCACTGCATCGTAGTCATTTATATCATTTCCCTGAATCCTTATAGTGCCCTTTGTGGCATCATAAAACCTCGGAATAAGGTTTACAAGGCTTGATTTTCCTGAGCCTGTACCACCGATGATTCCGATTGTCTGCCCCTTTTGCACTGTAAAGCTTATATCTGTAAGTGTCTCATCGGCCGCTCCCTCATAGGTCATGCAGACATGGTCAAACTCAACCTCAGGTGCCCCTGCCTTTGCATCAATGAGCTTAGGATTTTTCTCAGGAAGCTTTGATGGAATAGAAAGCACATCCGCTATACGATTACCGCATGCCACTGCCTTTGTCACCTGTACGATGAGATTTGCAAGCTTTATCAGCTCGACAAGTATCTGTGACATGTAGTTTACAAGTGCCACAACCTCACCCTGTGTGAGGATTCCTGCGTATACCTGTTTGCCGCCTGATACGATAACTGCGATTGTTGCAATATTTATAATGATAAATGTCAGAGGATTGGTGAGTGCAGAGATTCGTCCTACAACCTGCTGCATATTGGTTAAAAGCTCGTTGTCCCTGTTGAAGCTGTCAATCTCATCATTTTGCTTATTGAAAGCTCTTATAACCCTGGTTCCCTCTAAATTCTCCCTGGTGTGCGAAAGCACTGTATCAAGAGAGCTCTGCACCTTTTTGTAAAGTGGAAGGCTTGCAGCCATAACGGAGAATACCACTATTGAAAGCAGAGGTATGGTAACTACAAAAACCATTGCCGCTCTTACATTTACTGTAAAAGCCATCGCCATAGCTCCGAACACAATAAATGGCGAACGAAGGAAGAGTCGAAGCACCAGATTGACTCCTGACTGTACCTGGTTTATATCGCTTGTCATCCTCGTGATAAGTGTCGATGTGCCCACTGTATCCATCTTTGAAAATGATAATGACTCTATCTTTTCAAACAATATATGACGAAGCTTTGTTGAAAAGCCGACTGCCGCCTTGGCCGCAAAATACTGAGCTGTGACCGAGCTTACCAGACCAACTGCCGCAAGCAGCACCAGCACACCTCCCATCTTCCATATATATGGCTTGTCCGAAGCCGCGATTCCGTTATCAATGATTGCTGCCATGACAAGCGGTACTATAAGCTCGAAAGATGCCTCGAGCAGCTTAAATAGCGGAGCACAGATGCATTCCTTTTTGTACTCCTTCAAATACTTTAATATCTGTTTCATCTTTTCCCCTTCCAGATTTTGTTACTGTTTACGTCTCTGTATGACCAGCAACGATTACAGCTTCACTATTATAGATGATTTTTCTCATATGTACAAGAAAAACGATACACAAAAAACCACAAAAAAACCAGCACCCTGCGGTACTGGTTTCATAGGTCAGCTCTTATGTATATGCTTCTTGATTGCTTCAAAGCTCTCAGGACTGATGACATGCTCTATACGGCATGCATCCTCTGCTGCAATCTCCTTATCAACACCAAGCTTCTCAAGACACTCTGACAAAAGCTCATGTCTTTCGTATATCATCTCTGCTATCTGTCTTCCTGACTCTGTGAGTGTGATAAAGCCTGCATCACTAACTGTGATATTGTTCTTCTCTCTAAGGTTTTTCATGGCTATACTCACGCTGGATTTCTTAAATCCAAGCTCATTTGCTATATCAACTGAGCGTACCACAGGAAGCTTCTTGCTGAGAATAAGTATGGTCTCTAAATAGTTTTCTGATGATTCATTGTTTCGCATTTCGAATACCCCCGTGAGTTTATTTTCGTTCGTTTTAATTCAGTTATTTTATTATAACATACATTTTATTGTTTGCAAAACTTTTCTTTTTGATTTGTACGTGATTTGTACGTGATTTATAAAAATCAGAAAAAATCACAAAAATCCGCATTTGTTATTGACTTCTAATTTATGTTAGTGTATACTAACTATCGAATCAGAAAACAAACGTATGCATGATATATTACTAAATCTTGTGTGCCATAAATGTTTAATTATACCAGATAAGACCGGCCGATCACCGGTCTTATTTATTTAAAAAAATGTACATATTCAGCTTAAACGAGAGCTCTTTTTAACCTTTCCAGCCCTTCCATAATCACTGACACAGGGCATGCGATATTTAATCGCACAAAATACCTGCCGTTGCCTCCAAACTCAGCTCCCTCCGACAGATAAAGGCCTGTCTTTTCACGAATCATCTGCGTAAATGCCACTGAATCATCTGTGAGTGCGCTGCAGTCAAGCCACATGAGGTATGTCGCATCGGCATCCACTATGTGTATCTGCGGCAGATTTTCTGCCACGAAGTCACAGACTGTTTTGCGGTTTTCCCATAGATATTTTCTAAGCTCCTCAAGCCACGGCTCACCCTTTGTGAATGCCGCAACTGCTGCCGTGATGGCAAAGGCATTTGGCTCTGCCACCTCGTCTGTATTTAATGCGCGCCATACCTTGTGACGCAATAATTTATTTGGCACCATCACTGCCGCAGTCTGTAAACCAGCCATATTAAAGCACTTGGTCGGTGCAATACAGGTGATGCTGATATCGGCGCAGTCCTCCGATGCTGCCGCAAACGGCACGTATGATTTTCCCGGTGCTGTGATGTCGCAGTGTATCTCGTCTGATATGACCGTCACATTGTACTTCTTGCAGAGTGCACCTATTTTCGCAAGCTCATCCTTTGTCCAGATGATACCGCACGGATTGTGAGGGTTGCAAAATATCATAAGCGAGGTCTGTGGATTGGAAAGGTCATGCTCCAACCTGTCATAGTCCACAAAATATCTGCCGTTTTCGTATCCAAGCGGGCTTTCCTGCACATTTACGCCGTTATTAAATATGGAATTAAAAAATATATTGTATACCGGCGTCATGATAAGCACATTCTCACCGGGTGTTGTGAGCTTTCGCACTGTAGATGATATGGCCGGTACGACCCCTGTGCAAAAAATCAGGCTGTCTCTTTCGATTTTAAGCCCATGGCGTCTGTCCCACCACGAAATATACGCATCATTCCACTCATCCGGAATTATGGAATAGCCAAACACTCCGTGAGAAACACGCTCTGATATTGCATCTATTATCTGTGGAGCTGTCTTAAAATCCATATCTGCTACCCACATCGGGAGCTCATTTTCTGCCACATCCCACTTTAGTGAGCCTGTATTTCTTCTGTCTACAACGGTATCAAAATCATACATAGATTATTTTCCCTCACATATTATCTTAGTCTTTGATGGGTCAACTCTGTCCTTTTCGATAGTCAGTGTGCCAATCTCCTTTGCCCTTATCACTCCGCTTGTCGGATTTAAAACACTGTCCACCTTACTGCAAATCTCTGCATCTACCGAAGAATACTCAAATGCCAATGTAGTGTTTATGAGCTTACAGTTTTTCATAACGAGGTTGTCGATGTAGCAAAGCCCCTGCAGGCTCTCGATTGTGCAGTTTATAAGTGTCAGATTCTTTGCGTTCCAGCCAAGGTATTCACCTGTAATAAATGAATCATAGACTGTGACATTTTCCGTATTCCAGAAGGCATCCTTTGAGATAAGCTTTGAATCGTGCACCTCTACATTTCTTGAGCCGTCAAACGAATAGTTGCCGACCAGCTGGAAATTCTTCATGATAAGATTATTTGTATTCATGCCAAAATAATCTCCCTTTGCCGAGACATTCTCGATATCGACATGATCACAGCTCCAGAGGGTCTCCTGGGCATTTGGAAATGTCACATTTTTAAGCTTTAAGTTGTTGCAGCGCCTGAAGTTCTTAGGGGCCTCAACTATTGAATCTGTGACTGAGATATTGTCTGTATACCAGACTCCCGCACGCGCCATGTCAAACCATGTACAGTCCTTTACAGCTATGTCACTGCAATACCACAGCGGATATTTCCAGCGGAAAAAGCAGCCTGTCAGACTAATGCCATGGCTCTCCTTAAGAGGTGACTCTCCGTCATCAAAAATTGTATCATATATATCCAGGTCGTTGCTTGCAAACAGGGCTCTTTCGCCTGTCAGAAACTCCTGATGGATTTGTTTTCTTTCGCTCATTATATATACTCCTTTTTCCCGGTAATTCTAAATAATTATCTGCCATAAAATCAAATAACCGCCGGGCACATAATATATGCAGCCCGACAGTTATCATTATACCCCAAACCCTACTGAATTTGTAGTATTTTATATAAGTTTAATATTACAAAATTAATATTAAAAGCTTGATATTTACAGCTCAAGCCCATCGATAATGCTCTTAAGTGCATCAGCAGACTCCTTGAGCTTTAAAGCTTCCTCACCATTTAACTCGATTGGAATATCACTCTCCACTCCGTTTGCTCCAACGATTGCAGGCATTGAGAGAACCACACCGTCGATGCCGTACTGTCCGTGCATCATGTGTGAAACAGGAAGAATAGACTTCTCATCACGCATGATTACCTCGCAGATACGTCTGACCGACATAGCGATACCATAATATGTCGCATGCTTTCGGTTGATTATCTCGTAAGCACTGTTCTTTACGTTTGCAGCGATTTCCTCTGTATTCTCCTTGTGCTTGTAGTGACCTCTCATCTCGCACATCTTGTGAAGCTCCACTCCGGAAACATTGGCTGATGACCATGCAACCACCTCACTGTCTCCATGCTCACCTACTATAAATGCATGTACGCTTCGGCTGTCCACCTCAAGGTGTTCTCCGAGCGCGTACTTAAGTCTTGCACTGTCAAGCACGGTACCTGAACCGATGACACGATCCTCAGGAAGTCCTGAAAGCTTCTGTGCCACCTGTGTTAAAATATCTACAGGGTTTGCAACGATAAGTAAGATTCCACCGAAGTTTCTCTTTGCAATCTCAGGAATGATGCTCTTGAAGATTGCAACATTTTTATTTACCAGATCAAGTCTTGTCTCGCCCGGCTTTTGACCTGCACCTGCAGAAACAACAATGATAGCAGCATCTGCCACATCATCATAACCGCCTGCATATATCTTCATAGGTCTGGCAAAAGGAATACCGTGGCTTATATCCATCGCCTCTCCCTCAGCCTTGTCCTTATCAGCGTCAATAAGAACTATCTCAGAAAAAAGACCGCTCTGCATAAGTGCAAAAACTGATGCCGAACCAACGAATCCACATCCGATCATGACAGCCTTTCTTGGGTTTGTCTTAACAACTGCGCTAGTTTTATTGCTCATGTACGTTCCTCTCTTTCTTATACTATAATTCAAATAGTTGCTTTTTATTATAACTATTCATCACAAACACAAATTCTCAATATCTGCTTTGTTATCAGTAGTTCTGAATAATTATTTTATATATATTATACCCGCATTGTACATATAATCCGTTGTAAAAACAACAAATTACTTGATAAAATACAATCAATAGCCCATTGTTCCCATTTTTATACAATTTTAATGCAGATTTTCACACAAAAAATGCAATACTAAAAAGCAAACCGGACCAATACAGCTAAATGAATTGTCATTTGGCATATTGATCCGGTTATATTAAAATGCTGCATCAGCTTATTTTGTGCTTGAATTTCTGTACTCAAGCGGTGTCATTCCATACAGCTTCTTGAACTGTCTGTTAAAATGCTCCACGTTCTGATATCCTGCCTCGATTGCGATATTCTCAACAGTTGTGATGCTGTTTCTAAGCAGTGTGCGTGCCTTCTTCATCTTGGCATTGGTGACCAGCTCTCCGAAAGTCTTGCCGGACTTCTCCTTTATGTACTTGGAGATATACGGCTCTGTCAGGTTGAACTGTGCAGCCATGTCTGCAAGCGATACTGTCTTGTAGTTGGCCTGGATGAAGTTGAGCATGGCAATATAGCGCTCATCCTTCACGTGACTGTCAGCCTTGGTGGCAAGATAATGGTTTACCGCAACAACAAGCGCTCCGATTGATGCCTTAATGATATCCTCATCCACACCTGTGCCCCAGAACATACTGCCGTCAACTGTGATACCCACATATGCCATAGCCTTTGATGAAGATCCGTGTGAAAGCGCATGCTCCTCGTATACAGTGAGCTCAAAGCTGATGTCAAAATACTGCTTAATTATATTGCTGACTGCATCGAGACGGCCGTTTCCATTGGCATCTACCTTTCTGGTGCTGTCATTGTGTAAAATAACTGCCTCTGCAAAAATGCCGTTTACCTGCTTAAAGTGGCACTCCGGTATAGTGAAATATGGATGAAAATCCACATAATTGTCTGTAAAGATACTGTGTACCCACTCAGGTGAAAGCTCCTTGTGCTCCTCGTCCGATACCTGCTTGACCATGTATCCGACCTGCTCTCTCATCTGCTGTGGCACATTGATACCGAAGCTCTGCTTAAGGATATATGCCACTCCGCCCTTTCCTGACTGGCTGTTGATACGGATAACATCAGCCTCGTATGTCCTGCCGACATCCTTTGGATCTATAGGCAGATATGGAACCGTCCACTTATCAAGCTTCTTTTCCTCTCTCCATGCCATGCCCTTTGAGATAGCATCCTGATGTGAGCCTGAAAAAGCAGAAAAAACAAGGTCTCCCGCATATGGCTGTCTCTCGCCTACCTTCATTCTGGTAAATGTCTCATACTTCTCCCTGATCTCAGGCAGATTTGAAAAATCAAGCTGTGGATCCACTCCGTGTGAGTAAAGATTCATGGCAAGTGTCACGATATCTACATTTCCTGTTCTCTCACCGTTTCCAAACAGAGTACCCTCTATCTCCTCAGCTCCTGCAAGCACACCAAGCTCTGATGTGGCAACACCGCAGCCTCTGTCATTATGAGGATGTAAGCAAAGCACTACTCCGTCTCTGTACTTGAGGTGCTTGTTGATATACTCTATCTGTGTGGCAAAAACATGTGGCATAGCATTCTCTACTGTGGTAGGGATATTGATGATGGCCTTATTATCAGCCTTTGGCTGCCATACATCAAGCACAGCGTTGCACACATCAACCGCATAATCCACCTCAGTGCCCGAAAAGCTCTCCGGTGAATACTGGAAACGGAAATTACCGTCAGTCTCTGCCGCAAGGTCTCTCAGTAAAATAGCTCCGTCAACTGCAAGCTGCTTTATCTGTTCCTTTGACTTCTTAAACACCTGCTCACGCTGTGCAACAGATGTGGAATTGTACAGATGTACAACTGCCCTCGGCGCTCCCTCAAGTGCCTTGAAGGTCTTCTTGATGATATGCTCTCTGGCCTGTGTCAGCACATGTATAGTGACATCATCAGGAATCATATCCCTCTCAATAAGAGCTCTCGTGAAATTGAACTCTGTCTCAGAGGCTGCCGGGAAACCTACCTCGATTTCCTTAAAGCCTATATCTACAAGCATCTTAAAGAAGTCAAGCTTCTCCTCAAGACTCATCGGCTCGATAAGAGCCTGATTGCCATCACGTAAATCAACCGAACACCACAGTGGTGCTTTATCTATATAATCCTTCTTAACCCAGTCATAAGTGCATTCAGGAGGCAGAAAATAACTGCGCTCGTATTTTTCATATCCTTTCATCTTAAAACCTCTTTTCGTTTGAACTGATATAATTGTAACACATAAGCGCAGTTATTGGAATGATTATATTTAATCACCTTGGTTGATGTAATTTAATTTTTTATAAAAATATAATCAACTTTATTGATTTTGATTAATCCTCTCTCTTATTACCCCAGAAAAACAATGCAACTGTTCCCGGACCGGTGTGGCTTCCTATAGTCGTACCGATATCATTTATCTCTACTTTGCCCTTCATCTTAGGGAAGGCAGCCTCAATCAGATCAGCTACGGCTTTAGCATCCTCATAGCATGCAGAATTTGATATATAGACCTTATCCGAATAATCGGCACCATCCTTGCAGAGTGCCTGCATCTTCACAAGCATCTCCTTTATTGCCTTCTTTTTGGTGCGGATTTTCTCACGTACAATAAGCTTTCCCTCATTGCTCACATTCATGAAAGGACAGATATTAAGCACATTTCCCACGAATCCCGCGGTCTTTGAGATACGGCCGCCCCTGATAAAAAATGTAAGGTCTGATGAGAAGAACCAGTGATTCACCTCAAGTCTGTGCTCCATGGTCCAATCAGCCAGTGTATCAATATCCATGCCGCTATCCCTAAGGTCAGCGAGCTTATCCATCAAAAGACCAAAGCCTGACGATGCTGCCAGCGAATCAATCACATATATCTTTCTGTCAGGGTATTCCTCCTTAAGAGCCTCCTTTGCAAGCCTTGCCGAGTTGACTGTACCTGATATACCTGAGCTTAGTGTACAGTGAAGCACATCATATCCCTCATCAAGAAACTGCCTGAAGTACTCCATGTACTCCCCCTGATTGATCTGCGAGGTCTTTGTCATGGCACCTGCCTCCATTGCCTTGTAGAAATCCGGCAGTGGCATGGACTGTCCTAAATCATCCATATACTCTTTACCGTCAAGCTCATAGTGAAAGCATGCGTACTTAATATTTCTCTCGAGCATATGCTCCCTGGTAAGATCTGCTGTCGAACAGCAGCTAATCACATAATTTGACATATTATTTTCCTTTATTATAAAAATGATATGAGGGTCATAAGGTATTTTGCCCCTCATTTATGATTAATCTTTGTAGTTATTCAGAATTGTATCTAATCATTATATGTAGTCAGATACATATGGTATCTCATGATATAAAATATCATCAAGCTTTGCAACAGCATCATACGTAGTCTGTATTTTGCCCATCTGCAAAAGCTTCTCAGCACTCTTGTAGCCTAAAAGCAGTGTGGTAAACGTGCCAATAGACATGCTTAGGTGATACTGTGGATTTTTGTCGGTGAGAGCACAGTGCCCTTTCTCAAAATCAATGACAAATGTGCCATTGTTCCACGGAAGAAGTTCATCTGCTATCTCAAAGCTAAAACAGCCGCCCGGGCCATCCGGGTCACAGTTATACTGTGATATAAACTGCGCCACGTCGATGATTCTGCCCATGGCATATGGTCTTATTGTCTCCTTTATATCACTGTCATCGAGCTCAAAAGCGATGGGCTCGCTGTAATAGTTGTTGCCTCTGACCTCATCAATCATGGAATCGTGCGCATGAATGTACTCCCACAGACCAAGCTGCGCCTCACGGTTTAAGTAGATGAGCTCCTTGATGTGCATGACATCGGAGCTGATAAGATACACCATATAGCCACACGGTTCGTCATCCTCGTTATAGTAGATGGCGACCATCGTATCGTCCTCATCCCAGCGGAAGTACTCCTCCCAAGCCAGATTGTTTCTGTACAGACAGCCGTGAGTCTTCGCGGCAAAGTGAGTATGAAGCTTCTTAAACTGCTCGTCATCCCACTGCACACGGCGCACATAGCCCGGCTCCTTAAGCTTTGTAGGAATCTGTCTGTCCTTTATCACATATGTCATCTTGTTTGAGATAATCTCCCAGCCAAGCCCTCTGTAAAGAGGTATGGAGTATGGATACAAAAGGGCAAACGACTTGTTGCTATCTCGCATCCTCGTAAGACTCTTTCTCATAAGCTTTTTCATGAGACCATGGCCTGTGTACTCAGGATACGTGCACACACTTGTGACAAAGCCTACCTCGTAGCGCTCACCATATATATTCATATCGAGCGGATATACAGCAAACTGAGCCACAAGCTCCTCTTTTTTGTCTATGATATTGAAACAGCCAAGCACATCAGCTCTCTCAAGCACCGGAAACTTCGACTGCTTGATTTCATCATCCTTCCAACCGGTCTCGGCAAGGTCTGCCTCTGTTACCTGAAAAGCATAACGAAGCAGTGCATTGTATTCCTCCGCATCATCCTTTGTCAGTACTCTTATCTTAAATTCATCTGATTTAAAAGAATGCATAGTGTCCTTTCTCGCCTGTCTTTACTGTATACATCAGATCATCCGCCTTCTTAATGAGCTCAGTAATCTGACTCTCACTGGTAACATTTCTCTCATATGAAATACCAATAGAACAGGTGATATTCTTCTCCTCTTTAAACTCTACGTCATGATTCAGGTATTTCGTTATCTGCCTGCTGAAGCCATCTGCCTCTGCAATCCTCGCATAGATGTCCTTCGCAATATTCTCAAGCTCGTATCTAGAGCATGACTCAATGACTATGATGAACTCATCACCGCCATATCTGCTCACAAAGCCTCTGTCCTTTGCCACTTCCCTAAATATAAAGGCCATCTCCTTAAGTATCAGATCACCTATATCATGACCATACGTATCATTATAATGCTTGAAGTTGTCCAGATCAATAAACATAAGTCCCACATCCATACCACCTGATGTCACGCTTATGCGCTTTTCAAGCTTTTCAATCTCCTGATACATACCTGCTCTGTTGTATATGCCTGTCAGCATGTCGGTAACTGCGGCCTGCTTCAGTCTCCTGTTCATCTCATTAGCCTTCTCGTTGGCCTCAATACGGGCAATGGAATACTCAAGTTCTCTGAATAACAGCTTGAAAATACTCAAATCATCCTCGTTGAGCATGTATCGCTCTATGGAGCCATGCCAGTTGTCCTTCATGCGCACATATGCTATAAGCACACTTGAAAGCGCATCATTCTTGATAAAAGGCACCGCAGCAAATGAACATACATCATCCACGCCAAAGTACGAGATGATATTTTCATGCTCGTAGAAGTCCTCTCCAAGCTTTGATGTGGCAAACCCCTCCGGATAGTCTATCATGATATCACATATACCCTTTATAACCTCATCTGTCATATCACATTCTGTATCATTATAAAGCACCTGCGGCTCCTTCGCGTGCAGATCTATAATCAGCGCACAGTCCAGACTGAAATGATTGATAAAATTGCTCATGGCATTTTCAATCATAGTCTCCTTCTTCTGGTCATTTACATCGACAATAGTCTGCCATATGGAAATAAACTCAATCTGGCGCTTTGAGCTCTGATAGTCCTTAGCAAGTCCCTGCTGCTTTACAAGCAGATCAATCTGTCTTTCATTGATAAAGCCTTCACTCAGTGACTCTAAATTGATATTTTTTAACATTTCAAGCGGAGCTGCTTCTGCTATTTCATGCATTCTTTTACTGTGTGCATCTAAAAGTATTCTCTCATGCTCTATAAGCTCATTTTTGCCGAGCTGTTCAAACAGCTTAATCCTGCTTTTCCTGTATATCGAATATGCAAAAAACTCATTGCCCTCCGCATTAACGAGGTATCTCTCTGCATCCTCAAACCGCAAAAAGGCTTCTTCCTTTTTATCATCGTGCCACAAGAGCATAGCCGATGCAAATGAGTACAGAAACATCTCATCATCGCATCTGGAATAGTCATGAACAGTCTCTGTTCTTGTGCTGTCAATTACCCTGTATATGACGTAATTGAGAAACTGCTTGCAGCTGAGCAGATAGCGCTCACAGCTGAATCTGTCACCTGAAAATATAGATGCAAGTGCAAGAAGCGCATATACCTTACTCGTGTTGCACACTCTTAAGCTGTTTAGATGAAGCTTTATAATAGTCTTCATGGCAATTAAAAGTGCTTGGACAGCCTCCTTATAATTACCCTGCATGATATAGTTAAGAGACTTATTATAATACACCTCAGCTATATCCTCAGGCAGCTTCAGATAATATAACATATTGATTGCAGCATCGTAATAATCGTCAACAAGCTCATTTTTACCCATGGCACTCAGATTGTAGCCTATAGCCGTAAGTACTCTCGCAACATATATATTGCCGTGTTCCTTCATGAACTCGTATGTACGGATAACATATAAAAATGCTATCTCATTGAGACCGTTTGTGCTGGCAAGCATGATAATCTTCTGATATGCATCATACACAAGCTGCTCATTTCCTATCTTCTTTGCAAGCTCAAGCCCTTTTGTAAAATGCTTTAGCAATGATTCATCATAAAATGACTGTTTCACCACATCTCTACTATTGTCATATGCGTAAATATATATATGCGCAAGGTGATTTCTGTATCCGTGCTTTATAATCTTTTCTATAAATTCATCACTGACAGGTATATCCTGCACACAGAAAAATATATTGTACCAGCCCGACATCTTTATCATAACGGACAAAAGCTCGGACTTGAATTCGAGCAATTCATCATCCGCCAAAAGTGCATAGTCATAGGCTTTCTTTGCACAGCCTTCAGCCTTCTCGAGCTTGCCCTGATACATATAGCAGGTGCCCTTCATAAAATAATATATAGAAAAATAATGCTCACTGTCACTTTCCGGTATCAGCGCCTTGTACTCATTCGTAAGCTCAATCGCTTTGGACATCTCTCCAAGTAAAACAGATGTCCTTGCATAGATCAAATAAAAACGTCTCAGACTCTTTTCATCAATCCATGCATCCTCAAACTTAATCTTGTGCTCTATGATACGACAGCCTCTCTTTGCCTGCTCATAATCCAGAAACTCCATAATATTTGATGCTTCCTGAATACTCTGCTCAAAGTTTGTAGTGATATACAGCTCGTCATCACTTGTGTCTCTTATATGATTCTTCTGTTGTCCGGCACTGCCTATATAGTATATGGCACTCCTGTCCTCAAGAGACTCGACTATACGATCCCACACCTCAACAGTACTGTCAGTACCCTTGACCTGGACATTAACACCTAAGACAATACCGATATTGGTGCACGGATTGTCAATCAGATACTTGATGGTCTCAATAGAGCTCTTTGACGCCATCTGGAATCTGTTTATCACAATCATCAATGGTCTCACTTCTGAAAGCCTCTTAAGCATGTCAACTATGGCCTTAGTCATGCGTCTCTGCTCGTATGCTACCTCATTTAACAGCACTGTCTCCTCTCGGAAACACTCACCGGTCTCATAATAGCTGTTTAACACCTGTCTGTGCAGGTAGTACACACCGCACTCCTTCTGGAAATCATCAAAGCTTCCACCAATAAAGCGCCTGTGCATATTGCATATGATGTCTAAAAATGGCTCATAAGCTCCGACTAAAGTGTTGTAAGAGAACTCACTGTATGCAAAAAAGACGTTATCCTCATTGCTTTGATAACGTCTTATAACCTCAAGATTTTCAATCGAAAAATCATTGCTATAATTCGCCATTACGATATTTCGAGTCTCTTTTCCTATGCGATTGTAAATCTGTTCAATTACCCCACTATAATACTTTTCTATCATCTGATAACCCCATCACGTTCTAAATCTAACACAGGATAAATCTTTTCATGTAGTTAAATTTCCGAAATAATCCTAAAAATATAATAGCCCAAAATTCCTAAAAAGTCAATCTTTTGACTCAATAATGATAAATTTTCCTCTATGGATATCAATCACTGCATGGTCATCAATTATTTCATTGGATATGCCAAGCGATGTAAATCTGTCAAAGGAATAATCAGTAACAGGATACTTAAAGCCTCTAAGGCTCACCTCATTGTCGTCTGTCACTGCTATAAGCGAGACAAACCTGCCATACTGGGCTGATTTTTCAATGGTTACGGGCTTATCCGCCATCCTTATACGGTTGTTTGTGTCGATAATGCTGATGTCAGCTTTACTTTCCAATCCAATTCCCAAAAGCGAAATATTGCCGAGCACATGATCTATTCTGCTTCCTGTTGCACCAAGCAGCACTATGCTTCGTGCACCCTCTCTTATGGCAAGTCTTATGGCATACTCTGTATCAGTATCATCCTTTATGGGATTGAGCCTGTGTATCTCTGTCTGTCCCTTTCTCTCAAAATACTCTAAGGCCTTTGTCGTGGCTGAATCGAAATCACCTACAATTATATCAGGCGTGACACCGTTTTCGTACAGGAAATCCATTCCGCTGTCAGCCGCAATTATGGCATCTATTCCGTCAGTCTTTATCTCATTTAAGCCGAATTCCTTATCTATTTTTCCACCACATACAATCAAATACCTCATTTTATCCACCTTCTTATAAATAACATATCCACATTTGCTACAGCCCCGGAAGCATTTTTGTTTTAACCTGCATCTGTTACATCATGATATTCAGAAAACCCTTTACATTTTCTTCTATATCTCCGCTAAACACCGCACTTCCCGCAACAATGATATTGGCTCCTGCCGCAAGCAGTGTCTCCACGTTCTCAAGATTAACACCACCGTCCACCTCGATATCAGCCTTATTTGCGGTTTTCTCAAGAAGTGCCTTTAAGTCGCGCACCTTGTCTACAGTGTACGGAATAAGCTTTTGTCCTCCAAAGCCCGGATTTACAGTCATGATAAGCACCATGTCCACCTTTGGAAGCACATACTCTATGGCTGAGAGCGGAGTAGCCGGATTTAATGCTACACCTGCCAGTATGCCCTTTTCCTTTATTGCCTCGATTGTCCTGTCAAGATGCTTACATGCCTCCGCATGGACTGTGATGATATCTGCTCCTGCTGTCGCAAAATCATCTATATATCTGACCGGCTCATCTATCATCAGATGCACATCAAACATACGCTCTGTGCACTTTCTGATTGTCTTTATGACCGGCAGTCCTATTGATATGCTTGGAACGAAGCTGCCGTCCATAACATCTATATGCACATACTGTGCTCCGGCCTCATCAAGCTGCTTAAGCTGCTCTCCGAGTATTGAATAATCCGCTGATAAAATTGATGGTGATAAACAGTTCATGTCTTCCTCCGTTTGATTATGCTTTAAATTAATACTTTTGTCTGTTTTTAAGCTCCTCATATAAAAGCTTATAATTATCATACCGCACCTGCGATATTTTCCCATCTGAAAGAGCTTCCTTCACGCCACAGTCCGGCTCATTTATATGACTGCAGCCCTGAAACCTGCAATACGGCTCATATTCTACAAACTCCGGATAACATGTCCACAGATCTTCCTTTTCAAAGCCCGGCACATCCATCGAGCTGAAGCCGGGTGTATCCATGATATACGTGCCATCCTTTATAGGGATAATCTCAGAATGTCTGGTCGTATGCTTTCCGCGCTCTATTTTCTCACTTATATGTCCGGTCTCCATCTGCACATCATCCTGCAGACAGTTGATGATAGATGACTTGCCAACTCCCGATGGACCTGCAACCGTGGTTGTCCTTCCCTCTAAAATGTGCTTTATCTCATCTATGCCCTCACCTGTTTTCGTGCTGGTAAAAAGCACTCTATAGCCAGCCGGCTCGTAGATGCTTTTAAGCTCCTGCTGCTCTTTAGGTGTGATTAGATCCTTTTTATTGAAGCATATGGTAACCGGGACATGCTGGTACTCCATCATACACAAAAACCTATCAAGCAGGTTGAAATTGGGATCCGGCTTTGCGGATGCAAAAATAACCAAAGCCATGTCTATATTGGACACAGCCGGCCTGATAAGTTCGTTTTTCCGTGGCAGTATACGCTCGACATTGCCTATGTGCTTTTCATCATCGAGAACTGCTATGTCGACGATATCGCCTACCAGCGGCTTTATCTTTTGTTTTCTGAAGGTGCCTTTTGCTTTGCACTCGTAGAGAGTGCCGCCTGGGGCAGTTTCTTTTGCTTCTTTGGTTTCTTCTACATAGACGTAGTAGAAGCCGGCAATTCCTTTAATAATTTTTCCTGTCATGGTTTTCCTTGTGTGCTTTTGTATTTGCAGAAGTCACGCTTTCGGCGGGGTACATGCCGCGCTTTGAGGTTGTGTGGGTGGCGGTGGCAGGCATATATTCCTCTTAAAAAATATGAAGCCAGCCCCGGGCTCTCCTACGGACAGGCTATGGCTTGCTCTGCCCTGTTCTTTCCTCGGTAGGTTTATGGCCCCGGGGCAGTTCATATTTTTTCCTCGGAACACATGCCTGCCCCGCTTCCTTAGTTCCTCTCCGCGAGTTCAGGTTTTCGTCCGCGGGTTGGTGTGGGAATGGGGTGCGGATTGCACCACTTCGTGGGTGCTATCCGGTGGCTACAATAAGGACATGTATTGCCATCCACGTTTTCATCAAATTATGGTACTTGTACAGAAATCGTTTTTTCTCCCGGCTTTTCACCTGTTACATTTCCATTCTCATCCTTGACAGGCTCTGTATACTGCCATGTAACCGTTACTGTACCTGTTTTACAGTTCATTGTTCCACTTACTGTAACTGAAGCTGATGTTACATCACTTCCGCTTGCATAAGTTTTTCCGTCAGAACCCACAAGTGAATATGAACCACCTGTAATATTAACTTCTCCGATATCAAGCTTAACTGTCTTACTTACGTTAGTTGATATCTCCTGCTTACCCTTACTGAGTGTCAGTGTGATTGTGGTGCCTGCGGCTACGGTTTCACCGGATTTGGTCTGGCTGATTACGCTGCCGGCTGGTACTGTGTCGCTGTACTGGGAGTCAGCATAGGTATACTTGAGCCCTGCTCCTGCGAGGGCGCTTTCTGCATGTGACTGTGAGGCGCCTACTACGTTTGGCACGGTGATTGGCTTCTGGCCCGGTGAGAGGGTGACTGTTACTGTGCTTCCCTTTGCGGCCTGGTTCTTTGCTGATGGTGACTGTGCTGTTACTACATCTGCTGCTACACTGTCATTGTAATCTCCATACTCGAAGGTGACACTAAAGCCTGCTGATTCGAGTGTACTCTTTGCTGAGCTCTTGGTCTTTCCGATTACACTTGGTACCTTGACCATCTCAGATGTGCTATCACCTTTTCCTGCGATAACTACATTAATCTGTGAGCCACGTTTTACTGTATCTCCGGCCTTGACATCCTGCTCAAGGATTGTGCCGTCCTTTTTATCTGACTGCTTTGTCTCAAATGCAAATACTGTGAGGTCAAGCTTTAAGCGGTCTACTGCCTTCTGAGCATCCTCCACTGACATGCCTCTGATGTCAATCATCTGGCCCTCTGTCTCAGTCTGTGTCTCTGACTCTGATTCAGACTCGGTCTGTGTCTGTGACTCTGTCTGCTGTGACTCTGAGTTCTTTTTGCCGCCAAACTTAAACACTCCTGCCACTGAAAGTGCAAGATATATGATAACTATTACAATAATTACGGCTGTTACTATACCCATGATTGTGATTGCTTTATCCATCTTTGGATTTAAAAGCTTGCCGTCATCATCATCGTCATCGTCTTCGTCGTCTTCGTCATCATCGTCGTCTAAGAGTGACTCATCATATTCATCGTCATCATATTCATCGTCATCGTCTTCATCGTCAGCATACTCATCATCATTATCTGCATCGGTATCATCATCGTTTAAGTCCTCTGCGACACCTCTGCCCTCTTTTATCTTGTCAAGCTCCTCCGGACTTATAACCTTGGTCTTGCCACCGTCAACGAGTGGTGCTATTGTGACGAAATCCTCATCAGGATGCGCAAGAGAGCGCCTTATGTCTGTGAGAAGCTCCTCAATAGTCTGGTATCTGCGATCCGGTGTCTTTTGTGTACACTTTAAGATGATTTTCTCAAAGCTGATTGGCAGATCCGGTGCATAGATGCTTGGCCTTGCAATCTCCTCCTGTAAGTGCTGCAGTGCAACTGCCACTGTGGTATCACCGTCAAACGGCACACGGCCTGTAACCATCTCAAACATTACGATTCCCAGTGAGTAAATATCACTTCTGCCATCGACGAAGCCGTTTCTTGCCTGCTCCGGAGATGCATAGTGTACTGAGCCCATCACATCTGAGCTTATTGTATTTGAAGATGTAGCCTTTGCAATTCCAAAGTCTGTCACCTTTACCTTGCCATCTGTAGAAATAATGATATTCTGCGGCTTGATATCACGGTGGATGATATTTTTATTGTGAGCGGCCTCTATGCCCCTTGCCACCTGGATTGCAATGCTTGCAGACTCCTTGAATGACAGCTGGCCCTTTTTCTCGATATAAGTCTTAAGTGTGATGCCCTCGACATACTCCATGACAATGTAGTACAGACCATTCTCGCTGCCTACATCATAGATATTTACGATATTCGGATGCTCAAGTCCTGCTGCTGACTGTGCCTCAGCACGGAACTTGGTCACAAATGAACTATCCTCCGAAAACTCCTGCTTTAAAACCTTTATAGCTACGAAACGGCTTAGTATATGGTCTTTTGCCTTGTATACATCGGACATGCCGCCTGCGCCAACCTTGCTTAGGATCTCATATCGATCCGATAAAAAACTTCCTATCTCTAACATCTGTTATTACCTCGTCTTAAAATGGTTTAATAATCATTACAGTGATATTATCGCGGCCACCGTTTGCATTGGCCATGGCGACAAGCTGTGACGCTGCTGTCTCGATATTATCATTTTGCCTAATAGTATCGCATATTTCTTCATCTCTCACCATATTGGTAAGTCCGTCTGTACACAGAAGAATCCTGTCGTCCTCACATAGCTCGACCTCAAAGAAATCTGCCTCCACATGATCTGCTGCCCCGACAGCTCTCGTGATGATATTCTTGTCCGGATGAACTCTCGCCTCATCGGCATTTATCTCACCCATCCTGACCATCTCATCAACCAGTGAATGATCCCTGGTAATTTGTCTGATCTGCTCTGTGCCACCTACAATATAAAGCCTGCTGTCACCTATATTGGCCACAAAAAGCTTGTTTCCTATAATAGTTCCTATGACTAAGGTGGTACCCATTCCACGCTTAGCTTCATCCTCACGAGACTCAGCCACCAAAAGCTCATTTGCCTTGTTGATAGCCTCTTTGATGATGGATACCGGTTCATCCCCGGCATTTCTCGATACCGATGCAACCACACGCTCTATAGTGTATCTGGAAGCATAGTCACCGGCTTTGTGTCCTCCCATTCCATCTGCTACGATGAAAAGATTCGGAAGATTTCCTACTGCAGTGTCAGACGAGAAATAAAAATCCTGATTCATCTCACGAATAGCACCTGCATCCGTAATGGAAAACGTCTTCATCTAGTTTATTCCTCTCTCTTTATCTATATGCTTCTTGCGAAGCTGTCCACAGGCACCGTCTATATCTCTGCCCATTTCCCTTCTAATAGTAACATTAATTCCGTTTTTTTCAAGCCTATTTTTAAAAGCCTCTATAACACCCTTGTTGGACTGCACGTAGTCGCGCTCCTTTATCGGGTTTACCGGAATCAGATTTATATGGCAGTTCATGCCATGTACGAGTGCCGAAAGCTCTGCTGCATCCTCGGCTGTATCGTTCACTCCGCCTACCAGGCTATACTCAAAGGTGACTCTGCGGCCGGTCTGTGCAAAATAATATTTGCATGCATCGACCACATCATGTATATCATAGCTGTTTGCAACCGGCATGAGAGCTTTTCTCTTTTCCTGGTTGGAGGCATGCAGTGAAAGCGCCAGCGTGATAGAAAGCTTTTCATCTGCAAGCTGTCTCATGCGCGGTACGAGACCACATGTGGAAACTGTCAGATTGCGCTGGCTGATATTGATTCCGTTTTCATCAGTGAGAAGCTCTATAAAGCGCAGCAGATTGTCGTAATTGTCAAGCGGCTCACCTGTGCCCATGACAACTACATTTGAGATGCGCTCTCCTATGTCCTTGCCTATCTGATAAATCTGGTCAATCATCTCAGACGGCCTAAGCCCTCTGACTAGTCCGTCAAGAGTAGATGCACAGAATCTGCACCCCATCCTGCAGCCAACCTGCGAAGATATGCATACAGAGTTTCCATGCTTGTACTTCATAAGCACACTCTCTATGACGTTGCCATCGTCGAGTGCAAAGAGATATTTTCTCGTGCCATCGAGCTTTGACACCTGCACCTCCTCTTTTTTTAGCGAGATGAGTATTGCATTGTCCTTTAATACCTGTATGAACTTTTTTGAAATATTGGTCATCTCATCAAAGCTGTCCACATGCTTCACATGAATCCACTCATATATCTGCTTCGCACGGAATTTCTTCTCTCCGAGCGATATGATAAACTCTGTGAGCTCGTCCATATTCATTGATTTGATGTCAGTTAGTTGTTCTTTTATCTGTTCCATATTATTTTTATTAAATCTGCATTTAACTATTGTTTTTAAACCAATTTATATTTATTAATTCATGATTTATTTTAATATCATAATTTGCTTTTTATAAATCTTGCAATAAAGAATCCGTCACTTCCATGCTCACCGGGCAGTATCTGTTTCATTCCGGTGCCCTCTGCAAAGCTTTTATCCAGCTCAAACTCCGGGTGCTTTTCAATAAACCACCTCACATTGTCCTCATTCTCAGCCTCATCTATCGTACATGTACTGTACACAAGCACTCCGTTTGGCTTCACGTATGTATGCACGGTATCAAGTATCTGTCTTTGAAGAGCGGCAAGCTCATCTACAGACTCAGGCGTCATCTTGTAGCGTATGTCCTTCTTTCTTCCGAGCACTCCAAGCCCTGAGCACGGCAGATCACAAATGAGTATATCTGCCTTTCCCGCAGAATCAGCATCAGGCACTGTGGCATCCCACACCTCTGCCGACATATTGTTAAGGCCATGCCTTTCTATATTTTCCTCAATCATATCGACCTTATTATCGGTCAGGTCACGCGCGAGCACATGGCCGCTTCCCTGTAAAAGCTCAGCTATATGGGTGCTCTTGCCACCCGGTGCTGCGCATACATCTATCACATAGTCGCCCTTCTTTGGAGCAGCCGTCTGGGCGACAAGCATGGAGCTGATATCCTGCACATAGAAAAGTCCGTCTCTGAAGCTCTGTAAGCCATTTAAATAATCAAATCCAGATATAACAAACGCATAATTAAGTTCATCAACTGCTGTGACCGTCACACCCTCTGCCTCAAGCATTGCACGAAGCTCATCCGGAGTACACCTGGTCAGGTTTGTCCTGATGCTTATTGTGCTCTTACTGTGAAAGGCCTTGAAAATCTCCTCTGCCTTCTTCTCTCCGTATGCAGCAACAAATCTGTCCACTATCCACTGTGGCATGGAGTATCGGATGCTTAAGGTATCAAGCTGTACTGAATCTATATTTCTTGCAATATTTCTGAGTACACCATTTACAAAGCCCGAAAGCTGTGCAAACTTATGCCTCTTTGCAAGCTTCACCGCCTCATTGCATACAGCTGAATCCGGCACCGCGTCCATGTACTTTATCTGGTAGACGCTCATGCGAAGAAGGTTTCTGATGAAGGGCTTCATCTTCCTTACCTTTGTCTTTGAAAAAGAGTCTATGATGTAGTCAAGCTGCAGCATATACTCGATAGTGCCGTCAACAAGCCTCGTCATAAAGGCCCTGTCCTGCTTTGACAGATACTGATACTTGTCAAGCACACTACGAAGCACGATATGTGAAAATGCTCCACGCTCATTAATCTCAATAAGCATCTCAAGGGCGAGCTCACGCGTATCTACAGAGTGCTCATTATGCGCTGCCACGTTTGATTTTGCCGGTCTGCCCGGTATATTATTTTTGTTTATTTGGTTATTTTTATTATTATGATTATTTTTACTATGATTATTTATCATGATGATGTTTCCGAATAGTTACATATACATTTAATTTTCTAACTAATATATCCAATTTGAACTGCCCCCTGTAAAATCACAGGCAAACAGCAGCTAAAACAATATCAGTCGTCCCGTCTGCGTCCGTTTGTGATAAGTATGATACGAAGGAGCTGTAAAATAGCAGCCGCCGCACTGGCTACATAGGTAAGTGCCGCTGACTTGAGTACCCTTCTTGTGTACTTAAGCTCGTCATCTGCAAGTATACCCTGTGTACGAAGCATGACAAGCGCACGTCTTGAAGCATCAAACTCTACCGGCAATGTCACGAGCTGGAAAAGCACTGCTGCCGAAAACAGCAATATGCCTATATCAATAATAAGCCCTGACGAGCGTGTGTTAAAGAACAAGCCGATAAGTATGACCGGCCATGCAAGCATTGAGCCAAAATTGGCTATAGGCACAAATGCACTCCTGATTGAAAGAGGTGCATAGCTTTTTGCATGCTGTATAGCGTGTCCACACTCATGGGCTGCGACGCCAAGTGCTGCGACCGATGTGGCATTGTACACAGGATCAGATAAATTCACTGTTTTGGTGCGCGGATCATAGTGGTCCGTCAGACTGCCGGACACATGACGCACCTGCACATCATATATGCCTGCCGCCTGAAGCACTCTTTGAGCTACCTGTGCGCCATTCATGCCTGACATGCTTCTTAGCTGCGAGTATTTATTAAATGTACCTTTAACTCTTGCCGATGCAATCATACATATCACTGCACCTATCACAACGAGTATATATGTCGGATCCCAGTAATAATATCCCATGTATCATCTCTCCTTGCTGCTTATTATAATGCGTGTAGTAGTTTGTCAATAGTTACTTATAATGAATAACTATAATGTGAAGAACGAGCCCTCTTCCACATGACAGCCTCTCAAAAATGAACCTGTATCCATGCGCTTCTTGCCCTGGAGCTGTACCTCTACTAAAGATAATGCTCCTTTTCCTGTCTGTACATACATATCATTTTTTCCGATATGATAAATACAGCCCGGCTCATAATCATCGCTGCCGTCAATCACCTTTGCACTCCACACCTTAAATGTCTTACCGTTTAAGTGGGTGTATGCGCTCGGCCATGGATTAAGCCCCCTTATAAGCCTCTCAATCTCAACAGCCGGCTTTGTCCAGTCGATAAAGCCAAGCTCCTTACTGATCATTGATGTATGTGTGGCCTCCTCGCTGTTTTGAGGAGTATACTCTGCAGTGCCATCCTCTATCATCTTCATGGTCTCCACACACAGCTTTGCTCCCTCTGCTGAGAGCTTATCAAACAGGCTGCCGCCGGTCTCATCAGGTGCGAGTCTGACTGTACTCTTTGCAATCATATCGCCGGTATCGACGCCCTCATCCATCCTCATGGTAGTGACACCTGTAAACTCGTCACCGTTAATCACAGCCCACTGGATAGGAGCCGCACCTCTGTACTTTGGCAAAAGTGAAGCATGCACATTGATACAGCCGTATCTAGGCATATCAAGAATACTCTTTGACAGAATCTGTCCAAAAGCAACCACAATTATTATATCTGCATTAAACTTTCTGAGATACTCTATATTAGCAGTCTCTCTTATTTTAACCGGCTGGAATACCTCAATACCGTGCGAAAGCGCACACTCCTTGACAGGTGTATACTGCATTGTCTTGCCGCGGCCCTTTGGCTTGTCGGGCTGTGTGACAACCAGTGCCACCTCGTGCCCTGCCTCTATAATTGCCTCAAGTGTTCCCACCGAAAAGTCCGGTGTTCCCATGAAAATTACTCTCATCTTACTGCCTCCCAGATATTTTGCAAGCTCAGATAACAAATGTCATCCTAATGATTACTCCTGTGTATCCTCATATGTCACATCGTGAAGTGCGCCCTCAACCTTCTCCACATAGAGATGTCCGTCGAGATGGTCAAGCTCGTGGCAGATACATCTGGCCAAAAGCTCTTCTCCCTCAATCTCATACTCATTCATATCCTCGCCCATGAAGCGAGCCTTTACATAATTCGGGCGGGTCACCTGTCCGGCCTTTCCCGGTACTGAAAGACAGCCCTCATCGCCGGTCTGCTCTCCGTCAGACTCGATAATTTCAGGATTAATCATCACGATTGGACCCTCGCCCACATCGATAACAACGATCCTCTTTAATATGCCAACCTGTGGTGCGGCAAGTCCTACACCATTAGCCTCATACATAGTCTCAAGCATATCATCAATAAGTGTTACTATCTTTGGAGTCACCTCCGTAACCTCTCTGCAGACCTTGCCAAGTACAGGGTCTCCCTCCAATCTAATAGTTCTAAGTGCCATAATTGCCTCCTTCTATATCTATCAAAATCCACTCATCGGATTGAAATCAAATGAGATATTAGCATGTTTCATTGCCGTATCAGCTTTCACAGCCTGCTCTATTCCATCCTTTATGGAAATGAGCGCCGCATAGTCAGATGTCTTCATGTAAATCACCTTGCGGTATATGTCATTTACCTTGGCGATAGTAGCATCTGCAGGACCGATAAGCTGAATCAGATGCCTATCATCCGGACTCTGATTTTCATCTGTATGCGATATCATTTGCGACGCTATATCGTACACTTGCTGTGCCATGCTGCCACACTCACTCTCATCAGGTGATGTGACATGTACTAAAAGCATATTCCATACAGGCGGATAGTTCATAAGCCTCCTGTACTCTATCTCCTTATCGTAAAAAGCCTCATAATCCTGCTCTTTTGCAGTCCGGATGGCATAGTGGTCAGGGTCGTAGGTCTGGATAACCACATTGCCCGGAAGCTTTCCTCTGCCGGCGCGCCCTGCCGCCTGGGTCAGCAGAGCAAAGGTGCGCTCCGCCGCATGAAAATCATTCACATGCAGTGACATATCCGCCGCCAGCACACCAACCAGCGTGACATTTGAAAAATCATGCCCCTTTACAATCATCTGCGTACCGATAAGTATATCGGCCTCATGATTGGAAAATGCCTGCAGAATCTTCTCATACGCATCCTTCGCCCTCGTGGTGTCATAATCCATGCGCAGTATACGCGCCTGCGGAAAACGCTTTGCCACCATCGCTTCTATCTTCTGTGTGCCGGCCTTAAAGCCGCTAATGTACTTCGAGCCACAGCTCGGACACACCTTAGGCACCGGCTGTCTATAGCCGCAGTAGTGACAGACCATCACTCCGCCGCTATGTTCACTGAGTGATACATCGCAATGAGGACATTTTACCACAAAACCACACTCTCTGCACGACATAAATGCCGATTTGCCCCTTCTATTTAAAAAAAGCATGGTCTGCTGGCCATTTAGAAGCCTCTCCTCCATAAGCTCCTGAAGCCTGGTGGAAAGAATCGAGCGGTTTCCCTCACGAAGCTCCTGTCTCAAATCGACAACCTCACACTTTGGAAGAGGTCTGTCGTCCACGCGCTTATCCAGCTCCAAAAGCCTGTAAACGCCTGTCTTTGCCTTGTAATAGCTGTCCACCGACGGTGTTGCAGAGCCAAGCACCACAATAGCATCGGACATGCGCGCGTACTCTATCGCAACCTCCCTGGCATGATAGCGTGGCACCGACTCGCTCTTGTATGAATTCTCGTGCTCTTCATCTATTATGATAAGTCCTAAATTTGAAAAAGGTGTGAACAGCGCCGACCGCGGGCCAATCATGATGTCAATATCACCATTCTTAGCTCTCTCAAACTGGTCATAACGCTCACCATTTGAAAGTCTTGAATTGATTATCGAAACCCTGTTCCCAAATCTGGCAAAAAAACGCATCACGGTCTGGTAAGTGAGGGCAATCTCGGGAATCAGCACAATCGCCTGACGAGCGGACTGTATACAGTGTGCGATAAGCTCCATGTACACCTCTGTCTTGCCGCTTCCGGTGACACCCTTAATCAGATAAGTATTTCTAAGGCCAGCGGCAATGTCGCCTTCTATCGCATCAACCACACTCTGCTGCGCGGCATTCAGTACCTTATCATAGGTGTCCACACTCATATGCTCCACAGGATTTCTGTAGCCGCTCTGTGTGATGACCTCGATAAAGCCGCTCTGCTCAAGCGCTCTTATAGTGGCAGCCGACACCGACAGCTTGCCTGTCACAAAGGAATACTCAAGGCGCGCCCCATCATCAGCATCAATCAGTGCACGAAAAAGCCTGGCCTTTGCCTTTTGTTTTTTTGCCTCGCAAAGCGCAAGCTGCGCCCTTGCCTTTACCTTGTCTATTTTCAGTGCAATACTGCGGCTCACCTGCTCCTTAGCCTGCTTCTTTACAGGTATAACAGTCTTAAGCGCCTGATTCATGGTAGAGCCGTAATTGCGCCGTATCCATGCCGCAAGTGCGATGAGCTTTGCCTCCACAGCCACAGAGTCAGCCTTTATCCCGATAAGAGGCTTTGTCCGTGCCGGGTCGTACTCAGGCTTATCCGTAACCTCAATCACATAGCCTGTGATAGTGCGGCTGCCAAATGGAATATCCACGCACACACCCGGACGGATGTCGCATAAAAGCTCATCCGGGATGCTGTACTGAAATGTCTTATCCAGTTTTTCGTGGGATATATCCACAATCACGTTGGCATACATAACTGATACTATTTAACTCCTTCGTATTTCTCCTCGCAGTACTTGCAGCGGTAGATTTCGTTTTTCTCATCTGAAAGCACGAAAATCTGGTCAAGCTCCTGCTCAATTGAAGTGATGCATCTTGGGTTTTTGCACTTGATGACATTTTTCACCTGATGAGGCAGCTTAAGCTCCATCTTGTCCACAATCTTGTCACCCTTTATCACATTTACAGTGATATTGTGGTCGATAAATCCAAGGATATCGAGGTCTAATGACTCTATCGGACACTCTACCTTGATGATATCCTTCTTGCCCATCTTGCTGCTCTTTGCATTCTTTATGATTGCAACTGTGCAGTCGAGCTTGTCAAGCTTTAAATCCCTGTAAATCTGAAGACTCATACCTGCCTTGATATGATCGAGCACAAAGCCCTCATGTATTCCACTAATATTCAGCATATTATCCTCCTTTAGTCCTCAGCCAGTCCAAGCAATGTCAGAATCAGTGCCATACGCACGTAAACCGCATACTGCGCCTGCCTGAAATAGCATGCTCTCGGGTCATCATCCACATCAACAGAAATCTCATTCACACGTGGGAGCGGATGAAGTACAATCATATCATCCTTTGCAAGCTCCATCTTCTCCTTTGTCAGAATGTAGAAATCCTTCAGACGCACATAGTCCTCCTCATTGAAGAAACGCTCCTTCTGGACACGTGTCATGTAGAGCACATCAAGCTCTCCCATGGCATCCTCGAGCTTTTCTACCTCCTTGAACTCGATATTGTTGGCACGAAGCACATCATCGCGCACATAGTCAGGCACCTTAAGCTCCTCAGGCGAGATAAGCACAATCCTCACATTGTCATATCTGATGAGTGCATTGATCAGTGAATGCACTGTACGTCCAAACTTTAAATCTCCGCAAAAGCCGATTGTAATATTATTCAATCTGCCCTTGATGGAACGGATTGTAAGAAGATCAGCAAGTGTCTGGGTAGGATGCTGATGACCTCCATCGCCTGCATTGATTACAGGGATACGCGATTTCTCTGAAGCCACAAGCGGTGCACCCTCCTTAGGATGACGCATGGCACAGATATCTGCATAGCAGGAAATAACCCTGATAGTATCTGAAACGCTCTCGCCCTTTGCCGCAGATGACGAATCAGCACTGTGAAAGCCTAACACCGAGCCTCCCAAATTAAGCATGGCAGCCTCAAAGCTAAGCCTGGTTCTCGTGCTTGGCTCATAAAAACAGGTTGCAAGCTTCTTTCCATCGCACTTGTGTGCATATTTCTCAGGATGAGCCTCTATATCATTTGCAAGATCCAGAAGCTTGTCCAACTCTTCTACAGAAAAATCCAACGGACTCATTAAGTGACGCATAATTTGCCTCCATTCTTTTTCGCGTAACAATTTTTATTACATTTTTTCTATCATATAATAACTTAGCGCAATATTCAAGTTGGCTTTTACACTTTTTTGTTGTAGAATATATGACAGAATATAACTGTTCTGAACGCTTAGCAATTGTATCGAAGTTTTCATACAATTACGACAATTTCAACATCAAAAAGGAGAATAATATGTCTGTAAATGAATCACAAATCAAAAAAACCACAGCCGGCGCAATCGATGATGACGATGCTGTAATCTTTAAGGAGAGAAAGAGACTGCTGTTTCTCGGTCTGCCATGGACCTTCACAAAATATACCATCACACCGTCCTTTATCACTGTAGAGTCCGGACTCTTGAGCACCACAGAGGATGACTGCTACATGTATAAGGTAGCTGATGTAAAGCTCACCACATCACTGATGGAGCGCATTTTTAAACTCGGCACCATAGTCTGCTACACAGGCGACGTCACAAACCCTGAGCTTAAGCTCGTTCACGTAAAGCACTCACGCGAGATAAAGGGCTATCTGCTCAAGCAGTCTGAGGCCGCAAGACTAAAAAGACGCACCTTAAACACTGTGGATATCGGTGCGCACGGAGCAGACATGGCAGATTTGGATCATGATGGTATTCCGGATTCTATGGAATAGACTTTGCACATTGTACACTATTTAAAGGAAGCAGCTTCCGGTTAATCCGGAAGCTGCTTCTATTTTCATTTCATGCTATCTAATTTAGACAAATATCCTTCGCATATGAATAAGAGATTATTTCTCCCTGCTTAGTAGCAATATAACCTTTTTCTTTATGTGAATAGTTTGATATATCAACTGAACCAAAATCCTTAAATTTCAAATAAATGCGTTCAAGCACATTCTTTTCCTCATCGGATAAAACACCCTTTGGCATATCACACTCAGGAATCACCTGATGCTTTTCATATCCATTATCATAAGCCACCTCAATATGAGCCAAATGGTCTGCTGCCATCCTTCCAAAAAGCATATCAAAATTTTCAGGAACCGGGCCATATGGTAAATGCGCATACCTTAAGCCTGATATTGAAATACCATTTTCCTTATAAAAAATCATGTCTGAATAATTTAACAGCTTCATCAACTTTGTCTTTAACAGCTCTGTGCTTTTATTTGCAAAAAATAAAACCATTGCACACAATTTTTCATAATCAAAAGCTTTAAATCCATTTTCCTCACATGGAGTTTCGGAGAAAAAATCATCAAAAAACTTTCTATTTTCTCTGTATTCCAAATTCTGCTCAAGTTTTTCTACAATATCAAGCAAATTTGTCTTCTGCTTTTCATTAATGTCTATCTCATTTTCTGTAAGATATGACCTCATATTCTCAGGATTTTTCAAAAAAATCAAAAGACTATTATGAGCCCGATCCTGTAAAGAACCATTCTCGTATCTGCAGATAGTCTTATCTCCCCAGTTCAATAATTTTGAAAAGCCTCTCTGGCTTAGTCCATACTGCTGTCTTATTTCTTTAATTTCTTCCGGAAGAAGAAGCTTATGCCTCCTACGATATTCATTGTATGCATTAATAAGAGTAGCATTATCTAATTCCTCAGAAAATAATTCCTCTCCGCACTCAGCACATACAAGCACCTGCGCGTTTACATCTATCATCTCTCCGCATACATTATAAGATTCTTTTTTTGTAACTATTGTAGTCTCAACTTCTTTTTTGCATTCTTCACAATATCTTTTCATTGACTCCACCTCCTATAACCTATGCGAAATCATCCTCATGAAAACCGAGACACTTTAGAATGTCTGTTCCATTTTCCTGCGTGATTTTTAGCTTTATGTAAAACAATCTTCCGGCAATATATTTTTTAAATTCCCATATGTCCCCCGGCTTATCCGGATTAAAGTCCTGCTTTGGTCCCTTATAATAATCCCTCACAACAAGTTCCAGAAGCTCTGCCTTTGCATCAGTGATTGTTAAACCGTGCTGTGCAAGAGACTGCATATTCTTTCTCCTTGGAACAAAATCATATCTGCCTGCTGAAATAAGTGCTTTTGCATTTTCAAGAAATATGGCTATATCCGATATGTTAGCTATATTATTCACTCCCCCACCTCCATATATATGATATATTATTTGTTCTCATATGTCAAGAAAAATGCGGTCATGCGACCGCATTTTATCATTCAATAATTAAAAATATCCTCTGACCACAGCCCTGCGTGCCGCAAGCTTTACAAGCCTCTTATACATCACGACTGCAAGCTCACAATCACCGCTATCAAGCTTATCAGGTCCATAATTGGCCATAAGCACAAGCCCCATAAACCTCTCAAAATCACTCCTTACAAGCTCAGGATAAGCAGCCAGCACCGCATCAACAAACTCAGGCCTTGTGGTATCCATACCAGCGGCATCCACACAATCGCCAGCCTTAGCAGATATCCTGCCATCCCTCTCAAGCAGCTCATAAAAGCTCCTAAATATGATTCTGACTCTATCTCCCGGTGAAAGCCTCTTATCGAGCGCAAGCGTGCGTCTCTTCACATACCATACGCGCAGTATGACCGCAATTATCACAAGTAATATGCCACACGCCATACCAAGCAAAAGCTTAAGCTGCCTGATGCGCTTCATATCGGCCCCGGTACCCGCTGTATCCTCTCCGTCATGGTCAGCATCCTTGTCCTTTTTGTCCGCAATACTCTCCGTATCCTCTGTGTCAGCCTCCGGCATATCGAGATTGGCAATCGTACCGGCAAAGCCCGGTGTCGTCTCCACAGGAGTCCAGCCGCAGTCAGGCATGTAGATTTCCACCCACGCGTGCGCATTGTCATCCTGAAGCACAGCCATATACGAGCCGTCAGCCTGTCCCGAAAACAGATTGGCAGGAGCCACATATCCCACCACGTAGCGCGCCGGGATGCCGCAGGAGCGGAACATCACAACAGCCGCCGAAGCAAAGGCTGTGGAATCCCCCTTCTTTTTTTCAAACATAAAGCGCTCTATGTAGTCCTCATCATTAGAAATCTTAGAAGCGGATTTGGAGAACTCACACCTCTCCCACAGAGTCCTCACAACAAAATTCTTCACATCATCAATCTTTTCATATGACAGATCCTGCTTCTGCGTATCGCTCAGATTTCCCTCAAACTTCTTGTCCCACTCCTTTTTCTTCTTTTTGCAAAGCTTTTCGATGCGCTTTTGGTTCTCAGGCACATCGGTATAGTGGGTATTCACATACGACTCGTATGAAGCCTCCAGCTCATCAAGCATATTCCGGTGATTGTACGAGCCAAGCGCACCTGCTGTGTCACCGCCATCGGAAGCAGAAGCATCCACATCCATCCACTTCTTCATCGTATCCATGTATGTGCTGCTCTCAAAGTACTCATACCGGTCATCCTGTGCAGTCTGCCCCTGCACCGAGCAGTCACCGCCCAAAATATTATAGTAATCATTCAGGTAAGCCTGATAAGGCACATAGGTGTATGCAGTATTCGCATTGAGCCTCTCGACTGAGATTGTGCGTGAAGACACAGCTTCCTCACCTTCCTCGGCATCAGAGACATCACCTGCACCATCTAAAGCTGCACCGTCCATACGGCTCTGCACATACATCATCCGAAGAAATGGCATATTCTGGATATAAAGGAGCGAATCACCATCCGTCTTCCAGTTAAGAGCCGCATCTGTCAGGCTGTCTGCATCGCCCATGCTCCACCTGTTTGGCGTATATTCCGCACCCACATAGCCCTTTAAATAAAGAATCTCCGTAGGCTTCTCACTGACAGTCACCTTAAGCGACTCCACCTCATCATAAGCCGTACCGTCCACATCGCCAAGCACACCGTCAGACACGCCTCCTCCCACGCCCTCGAGTGAGAGATTGAGCCTGCCGCCTGACACCTGCGGCAAAAACCTGTACAGAAACTGAAGGCCGCTGCTCTTCACAGGAGCTGTCACATCCGACACCACGGAAAGCGGAGCATTTACAGCCGGCCTCACCACAAAAAAAGCTAAAAGCACCACAACAGCACCAAAGCCTGCACAAAAAGCCGCAAGCATATTGGCAGCACGTCTGGCTTCCTTCACATTCGTATCAAACACAGCCTCATCGCCCTTGCCCCAGAGCTTTCTTCTCACGCGCACAGACGAGCCTGCATATGTACATAAAAAACAAAGGAGCATCACAAAATAAGCTCCCTTTGAAATCCTTCCACCACTAAGCAGTGAGCATATCACCACAGGAAAAGTCACAAACAAAAACATGGCTCCATCCTGCCTCTTAATCACAGCCTCAGCCATCAACCAGGCAACCACAAAAAACATAAAACAAAAAAAAATGGTCGCCCCGGTTCCGGCATCTGAAATGAGAGTTATGCCACTTTGATAAGTCCGGTTCATCTGACCGGCAATACAATTAAAGGTATATAGTAAGCCCTTCTTAAAAGCCTCCTGCGCAAGCAAAATGCCAAAGCACCACACCATGATGCTAAAAAGAAGGACGAAAAAGCGATATCTGGCCATAGCCCTGTATTCAAATATAAATGTAAACCACACACAAATGGCTGCCCCTACAGCCGCAAGCACCGGGTAATTTACAGACACTGAAAACGCATACAGAAAAATCCTAAAAAGCGCCATCACCGAAAAAAAGCACATGACCGTCATAGGCCATACAGCGTGTGTGCCCTTATTTCCGGGCTTCGTGAGCAGTGTGGCTCCTATAAGCTCTAAATCTCCCATACTGCAAGCTCCTCATCCACCTTGTCATAATCAATATGCTTCACGCGCACACCGTTGTGATAAAAGCTGCCATCCATGCCAAGCCGCATCGTATTGCTGTCAGCCGCAATCTCCCTGTTCTCATAGAGTGCCTCCACATCCACTGGCTCCTCATATATGCCCGACTCACAAAGCTGCTCGAGCATGGAGTATGTATCAGACTCACTCGCCACAAACCGGCTCATGATGCGCTTCTCCTTATCATCCCACCAGATGACATTATGCTTCATAGAAGCTGCTGCCATAGACCACGACACAGAGCCAAGTATCTCAAGAAAAGCATCCATCACACTGACACGTTCATCGCCGGTGCCTTTATATGACATATCGGCAAAGATAAATGCTGTCTCATTCATCGGCAGGCTGTACTCCTTCACCATGAAATCATTAGTCTTTGCGGAAAGCTTCCAGTGAAAGCTGTGGAGCGAATCCCCTCTCCTGTACTGTCTGATATCAAACACCTCAGACGAATCCTCACCATGGCGCAGCTTTGAAAAAAGCTCACCGTCCACCGACTCCGAAAGTCCAAGCACACGCGCCATATCAAGCATATGAATCCTCGGCAGCACAAACACTGCCGAGCTATGGTCTGAAACGCTGCACTCGCGCGTAAAGAGGCTCAGGTAATCCTTCACTGCGACCTTTCCTATATTGAAATACAGCTTGCCGCAGTAGCCGGTACGCAGGTAAAAGCAAAGCGAAGAGCCTGAGCCCGGCGTAACAAAGGCATCGCGCGTATAGGCACTCTCCCTGCTTGAAAGCTTGCTGTGACACAAAAGCGTGACAGGTACAGTGCTCATCGGAAGCACAGAAGCATTTGAGACATGCACATCCACCTCAAACTTCTCTCCCTTTGGCACATATCTGTCCGGCACCACTAAAGACGCACTCAGATTGCGCTCCAGATAAACGGAAAGCATAAACAGACACGGCACAAGCAAAAGCTCAAATGAAAGCAGTGTGCGCGCTATATCATTGTCCCAGAACAGTGCAACTGCGAGTGTACATATAATTAAAGCTATGTAAGAAACCTTTTTCTTCATCAATACCTCCGAAAATCAGACAGGCTATCTGCCTTCTGTCTGCGGTGTAGGCTGCTTCACCGACGCTAAAATCTCAGCAAGAATATCCTGCGCAGACTCATTGTACATCCTGCCCTGCGCACTCAGCACAATCCTGTGACGCGCCACATTGATAAACACAGAAGCCACATCACGCGGCAGCACATACTCACGCCCCTCAACATAAGCAGCCGCCTTGCTCATCCTGGCAAGTGCAAGCGCACCACGCGGACTGACTCCAAGCTCTATCCTGTCATTGTTTCTCGTGGCCTCCACCAGGCTCACGATATACTCATAAACCGTCCTGTGGACAAATACACTCTCCACTTCCTTTTGTATCGCAACGAGCTCATCGGTGAGAATGGACGGCATGATATTCTCCATAGGATTGCCATGGTCACGACTCATCAGAATATCAAGCTCATCCGCCCTGTTGGGGTATCCCATGCTAATGCTTATCATAAAACGGTCAAGCTGTGACTCCGGCAGCATCTGTGTACCTGCAGAGCCAATAGGGTTCTCCGTAGCGATAACGTGAAACGGTCTTGGAACCGGATGAGTCACGCCATCCACCGTCACCGTACGCTCCTCCATCACCTCAAGAAGCGCGGACTGTGTCTTTGGCGATGTACGGTTTATCTCATCGGCCAGAAACAGATTGCACATGACAGCGCCCTCCTCATAGTCAAACCTGCCAAGCTCCTTCCTGTATACTGAAAAGCCTGTGATATCTGTAGGCAGTACATCAGGTGTAAACTGCACACGGCTCTGCTTCATATCCAAAACCCTCGCAAACGCAAGCGCCATGCTCGTCTTGCCCACTCCCGGAATATCCTCAATCAGTATATGCCCGTTTGCAAGAATAGCCTCCATGATGGCAAGCACACAGTCATCTTTTCCAATAATCACCTGTTTCACAGCTTGTATAGCCTGAGCGGCCTTCTCATAACCCTTCATATATTACTCGTTCCTCTCTCTTCTTCTGCGCCTTACAATTATAATAAAAATCACAGTTTCAAGTGTACCTGCCACAGCAAGTGCCACAAGCATCCACGGCCACACATCCACTATTCGCTTCGTGAGTGCGCCCGACTGCATCTGATTCTTTGTCTCACTCTTCTTCTCTCCTGTGTACTCAGTACGCTCACCGCGCACCAGGAGACGGTGCGAATTAATCGCATACGGTGTACAGGTGACAAGTGTACAGTAATCCTTCCCCTCCACAATATCAAGGTCTCCCGACTCGTTAGGCTCGACTACCTTAATCTGATCCACCTTGTACGCAAGAATCTCATCGAGCACATGCAGGTAAAACTCATCGCCCATCTCAAGCTTATCAAGATTCGTAAAAAGCACGGCACTCGGAAGACCTCTGTGACCTGTCAGCACGCAGTGAGTACTCTCGCCACCGAGCGGATAGCTGGACTGCTCCATATGACCAACACCCTTTGCGAGTACATCATCACTCGTGCCGCTATATATAGGCAGATTCACATCAATCTTTGGAATAGTGATATATCCAAGTGACTCCCCGACATCCACGAGGTCTGCATAGCTTACCGCACCGCTCTCACTCTCTGTGCTCTCAGCCGACACCACAGTACTAAGCTGGTCATTGTACTTGGTCGCAGCCTCCTTTAAGGCATCCACCTTTTCCTCGTCCAGCTGCTTCACCTCACTGTCATAGCTTGTGGTAGCAGAGCTAGCATGCTTTTCATTTATACGGTTGCTGATATATGGGTAGAGCGCAATCGACATTCCGGTGAGGAAGAGGATGGCGCAAAAGATTATTCGCAGTTTCTTCATAGCTTGTATTCCTATAGCTTTTTCCTATACCTAAGGCTTCTGATAGCACTTATTCAAATCCACAACTGCATAAGCTGCATAGCTGTCTGATTGTAGAGTTGAATAAATGTTAGCATATCGTTTCAAAAATGTAAAATGAAATGGTAACCTCCGCACATGCAGAGCTGTAAGTCTGTATATACGAAGGTTAGTCATCCCTTTGCTCTTGTAAGAGCACTTTATTCGGTTAATTCTTATCTAAACTCTCTATGGCTATTGCCAATGGTTAGGCTCTCTTTCTTCCTCTGAGCATGATGTATACTGCAGCGAGCATACCACCGATACCAATGATTAAGAACATTGCGGTTCCGATGTCACCGGTTTTTGGGAGGGTGAAGCCTTTGCGGTTTTCGATTGTTACGCTGTAAGTACCAGCATTATTTGTATCTCCACCTGTGAATTTTGTTGAAGTAACTGTTGTCTTTGTACCAATTAAGTTATTGCTTTCATCATACCACTTATCAGTAGTCTTTTTTACTACATAATCAACATTTAAGTTCACTTCTACAGGTGCTTTCAATAAGTTATAACCACTTGCAGCTTTTGTCTCAACAAGGAAATATCTTCCATTTTTAAGGCCGTTCAAACCACTCTCAGCAATCTTACCATCTATTCCAGTTGTCAAATTAGTTTTTATAGCAACTGCATTTTGTTTTAATTGTTCTTCAGTAGGATTTGTCTCGTTTCCTGTATATCTGTACAAATCAAATTGTACACCCGAAAGCTTGGTTGCATTGTTATTTCCATCTACTTTTGTTACATCAATAGAAAATGAATATACTATTGCCTGATCCTTGATATGATCCTCACCAGGGGTTTTACCTTTATTAGGATTAGTTGGGTCTACTGTTGGATAAATTGCATTAGAGTAATCAAGCTGTGCATCGTTAAGATTACCCTCCTTGCCAATTTTCGCTTTTTCATTTAACTTTGTTTTGAAAGTTACTTCAATTGAATCAATATTTGCTGCTTTAAGTTTAGACTTACCTGTATCGGTAAATTCGATTGTCCATGAACCACCTTCTTGGTTATCAGTTGGCTTTGTTAAATTGTAATCTGGTGTTGCACCAACATTTTTCAAATCTAATATCTTTTCTACATTACTTGATTTGTATGTCAATTTAAGGTCTGCTTTATCTTCTACCCATGTAAGAGCATTGGACATTGTATCAGTGATTGAGTATTTCTTTAACTGGTCTACATTTGATGGTACTGATGCAGACACTTTCCACTCTACCATATCACCGATTGAGGCATCTGCAGCATTTTCATATGTATCACCTTTTTTTACCTCTTTCTTGAGGTCTGGCTTTTCGTTGTCTGCGGTAATTACTGCACTTTCGCCTTTATTATCACCATTAATTGAAATTGTTTTATCAGTATTTACTATAAACTCATATGGGGTTCCGTTTAAGATATATCCATGGTTTTCCTCGCCTGTTCCTAAGCTTGTCTCGATAAATCTGTACCTATCCGGAGCAAGTCCATCAACAGTTATCTGACCTACTGTTCCAGCTGCACTATTTGTAGTATAAATACCATCTGCATGGTCAGCAGTTGTAACCAACTCCCACTCATTTGATGTCGTATTATATCTTTGCAACGCAAACTGTACTCCACTTAGAGCTGTTGGAGTACCTTTTGTACCATCAGCACTTATTGTTGTACCAGTCTTTTTAAGAGTTATTCCCGAATAAACAGCCTCATTCTTAGGCTCTGCAACTACATCATAGTTCCAAGCTGTACCAGTCTCATTTGTCATAGGAACTGAAACTAAAAAGTTTGCTGTTTTATTTACAATCTGTGAAGGAGCATTTGTCTCCTGTACGAGATAAAGTCCTAATTCAAGGTCTGTAAATTTTGCTGTTGCTGTAGTTTTCGTTGTATCTAAAGCTGTAGTTGCTGTTTTCCCTCCAGCTAAAGTTCCATTTTCAACCTTCTTATTAGTATTAAGTTTATTTAATACTTTGGCATATATGGCATCAGTATATTTCTGTGCCTCAGTCTCATTTGACGTAAAATCATCTGCATCAAGTCCCAATCCAGTCACCGGTGTATATTTAAATCCAACCTTTGAAGATGACGAAGAATCCTGTTCAATATCAGCCACTTTCCAGATTGTAAATTCAACACCTGCTAACGGTTTATCATTTGACGTATTTGCATCTGTACCCTCATACTTATTGATTGTCAACGTACCTTTCTGAGTTGTATCAATCGTAGGTAAAGTAGGTCTTGTAGCACTATCTGCCCAGGCCGGTGTGCCGAATGATGTCAGCACCATGGCTGCTCCAAGGAGACCAGCCAACATTTTTCTAATTTTTTTCATGCTTTTTTCCTCTCTTATATCTTTTTCATTGTTGTCGTGTTACGTGCGACCGGCAGGTGTTACTTGCCAATCGCGTTTCTTCTTTGTCTCTTAAGTTTGGAGTATTGTACCTCCTTTCTAAGAGTAATCAAGAAAAATATCAAGCAGCCCAGCGTTGCGAGCGCCATTCCGCATAATATGAATAACATTGCTCCATAACCACCGGTTTTTGGTAGAAGGAACTTGATACGATTGCTGATTTGAAGCTCTATCGTATTCTTATCTGTTGCTTTGGTGAAGTCATATGACTGTCCATCTACTGTTGTTACGTTGTTCCTTAATATTTTAATGGTTATTGGATCCTTTAATAAATTGTAGCCTTGTACAGCTTTTGTCTCTGTCAGACGATATGTTCCATCTTTTAAGTCTTTAAACTCTGCTATTCCCTGTGCTGTTCCAACACTACCATCTGTCCCACCTGTAGTAACAGTTATAGCAGTAAAATTAGGATCTACTTTAAAGCTATCCCCACCTGTTGATGATGTACTATCCGGTAACAATCTTTCAAGCTTAAATTCAACACCATTTAGCCTCTTAGTTGTATCCGTAGCATCAACCTTTGTTATCTTGATGTTGGTCAGCGGACTATATGTATTGGTTATCGTGTAATTCTTTGTAATTGAACTTCCAGCCTCTGTACTTGGTGCCGATATAGCATCGGTATATGTAACCTTAAACAAGTCATTCAGATATTCATTATTATCGATAACCTTTACAGAACCATCAGCTACTGTCACTTCTACTATTCGATACATATATGGCTTAGTATTATCTACTTTTCCATCAGTATCATTTGCATATCTGTCCAGTCCGGTAAATGAAAATGTCCATTCAGTCTTATCCGGATTATATGGATCTTTTTTCAAAGTAATATAGTTGGCTGCGGTCTGCCCCGGTGTTGCATATTCCACTGCAGCCCACGGCTCGCTATCATTTACACGTCTTTGAAGCTGTATATTTATTGAATCAGGCATTGTAACACCACTGACATTTTCCCATTTCTTAGTAAGATCAATGTTTACAACCGGATTCAGTTTATTAGTAAAAATAAACTTCGTTTGTTTAGCAGCATCAGCCTTTACAGTACCTGACACTTCAGTAAGCTTGGTTTCCTCATTATATGTGTCAGTTGGCCTGTATTTCTCTTCCAGTCCATCGCCACTTGAGACATCTACACCTTCAAGCACTGCACCATCAGTAGGGCTTATCTCTGATATTGTATACTGGGTTCCTGCCGGAATACCTGAGATGACTATTGGGTCAAATGTTCCGCTTGTATTCTTCTCAATAGTGTATGTCTTCTCAATCGTTTTAGTTCCTTCCAGACCCATACCTGCCACATTGAAAAATTTCACTTTAAAAGTATATGTACCTTTTAGATCATCTGATACAGCAGCCTGTTGCTTTTGAATAGTAATTGTTCCTGTCTTTACTTTATTTGTGTATTTAACCTTTAATCTGGTGGATGTCGTAGAATTGTCAGGATCACTATATGATCTAAATACAATCGTATTTTCATCCTCAGTATTTACATCGCCATTCTTCTTTGCCCAGGCTGAGGAACCATCCACAGAATTTGTTCCAGGATATCCTATCGTTTTTCCACTACTTCTTGCATTTGTAATATCAAGACCATCATTATTTATTTGCTGACCATCTTCTTTTCCTGTTTTATATTTTTCCTTTCTACCATCCTTTATTGTACTGCCGGTTTGATTTGTCAGGTCGGTAGTCACAGAAGATAAATCAACCGTAGTTCCTGCTTTATTTACAGCGGTAACCGGCTCACCATTTTCATACATTGTCCACGATGGCTCAAAAACCTCTGTATCCACATCCTCACTTACAGCTATGTAACTGCCTCGTCTGAACTGGTCTGTGAATGTTGCAGTCTCACCATTTGCCAGTACAAATACGCCATCATCGCCCAGAATATTTGTGGTAGATGATTTATCCGATGATATAGTATATACGGCATTTTCCGAATACATCAAGGTGCCGCTCTCAACTGAGCCATAATCAGCTATCTCATACTGCTTTGTAACAAAGCCTGTTGGATTTGTCACCTCAGACGAAGGAATAAACTTAAAATCATCCAGATAGAAATTTCTGCTGTAGTCATAGTTAAACCTGATATACCTTATTTTTGATAAATCAATTTGACTACTTCCAATAAGCTTGTCAATTTCCACATTTACGGTTATCCACTTCTTGTTTGTAAGTGAACTATTTGCAGTGGCTACATCATTTGTCAAATAATTCCCAGCCTGTTTTCCGTCTGAATCCTCGAGTCCGATATACATAAACTGTGTACTCGGATTATCTTTATAATCATAGTAAAACTTAAACTGCAGATATTTATAATGATCCGTTGCACTGCCTGCAGTATACGTTGCATTAAAGCTATCACTTCCAGCAGGTAAAATGCTTCCCCATCTTTGCTTTTTGTATGAACCACCCACATTATCAAGCTGTGCCAACCAATGTACTACATTTGTTTGTCCAACCCAATTGTTTACTTTTTCAAAAGTATTTCCAGATACATTTTGCACCTTATTGTCTTCAAATGTCTCATTAAATACTTTTGTTTCAATTGACTGTCCTGCAGTTGCTTGTTTAATACCGAAATGTGTAGCCTGATTCTGTATAGTAAATGGGAATACTGACGTATTGTCAAATAATGTGTCCTGGAATATATCCTTATTCACAGCGCTTGTGTCCACATTCTTCTCCACCTGAAACTCGTTCTCGTCTGGGAAGTTGAATGATATAGACATATTTGACTCCCAGAGGCCTCGCTCCATATAGAACATGGTGAGGGTGTGCTCTTTGGTAAAGTAATCCTTCGTAATCGTTGTGTCATTACCAAAATTTTTCACCTTTAGCGAAGTCACACCACCACTTGTAGCATCATTCTTCACACTTGAAACTGTCGCTGTTTTCTCTTTAAAATTTATTGTTCCGGTAACCTTACCATGTCCTCCACCTACATCAAGCACCAGCTTACCATCAATGAACACCCATACATCATCATCTCCGGAGAATTTGAATTCGATAGGCGCATCCTCATTTTCTGTTGTCTTAACGGTTCCATCTGATGTCAATTTGAATTTCAAATCAAATTTTTGTCCAAAGCCATAATTGAGCTTAGTAGCGTTTCCTGACTGCTCATTTGTATTAAAAGGAAAATAATTATTATCGCCTGTTGCAGGATAATCTTTATCAGCTGTTTGACCTTTTACAGCCTGGTCTGAAGGATTCAGAAAATATCCATCTTCTTCACTTTGCTGCAGCTGCAGATTCTTATTTGAAGCGCCAGCATCAGCACTGTTAAAATACCAGTAATCCACGCTTCCAGTGTAAGAACCGCTTGTAAATGCTTTCTTAATAAACGGAAATGTTACATCCTTGTACACCTTACCGAGCACTGTGTTCTTTGAATTGTTTCCTGTCAGGAAATCCTCATTAAAATATGGTGCTGCAACTGTTTTGCCTGAGGTCTTTATCATCAGGTTGTTATTGGATAGCGTATCAGCTACAAGTCCCTGCACTGCACTATTTCCATTTGAAAGTTCAATACCGTTTCTGCCCCACATGGAATTGTTCTCATATATAAACTTATACCAATCATTGCTTCCATACAAATTCAAAGAGTCTTTAATTTGATTATAGTGGCTTCCTTCATAATTTTGGAAATTGCCCCAATATATTGGTGATGAAGCATTGTTTTTATCATAATATGAGCTTAGTGCCTGATCCAGCTGTCTGAAAGGCTGATATATATAGTGTAGTATTGGATTATTGCCAAGGCTTTTTAAATCAGTATTATACGAATAATCATCTCTATTGTCTCCATTCAGCTCATAGTCGGAATAATAGTCATACAAGGTTGTATTGACATAGAGCATATTGCTATTTCTAGTAAGAGCTCCCTGCGGTATGTCCACAATCGTGTCCGATATTGCAGTACTGCCACCATCCTTTGTTTTTCCTTCGGCATTTCTAACTGTATATAGTTCTCCCCAGTAGCCGGAGCGGTTGGTTGGTTTATATATACTGTCATCACTTGTATCTGCATAGAAGCAAGGATTTGTCAAATCAGCAGGAATAGTTAAGTCATATGTTTTGTTAGCAGTAGTCGTACTCGGTATCTTACCATCTGTACTACTATAAAACAAAATATGGCTATACTTTTTATCAAGCGCAGCCTGATAAACATCTGACCAGGTATGTGTTCCATCTGAAAAATCTTCAAGCTTTGTCAGGACTCCATCCTTAGTATCCTTTGTATCATTCCATGCATGATAACAAATGTCGGCATTTTTTAAAGGAAGGGAATTATCAGTCACATCACCAGCATATGATAATTTGGATAATGTTGCATCAAAATACACTGTATTTAGCGAGCTGGCCTGATATGTTCCCTTTATACATATATTTGATCCGCTGTATGTGATTAAATTATCAGTTCCATTAGGATAGAATCTGTATGTAACACCATTTTTCGTTATAGAAATAATCGTATCCTTATCTATAATTCCGGATATACTATAGCTCAAAGTGTTGGTTGTGGTGTCATCAGGCACAACTTTTACCGGCTCCCCATTGCCAATCTGGATTGTTATTTCATCGCTTGTCTTGAATGAAAAATTATTAAAATATAGTTTTGTTACATTAGGCGCTGTTTCACTCTTCTTTTCCTGACTCCACTCTGAGTATGTTTTACTTGAATCCTGTCTGATTCCGTAATACAGGATGCCACCTTTGCTAATAGCTGTTGATATATCAAAGGAATCCGTAATAGCGGCGTTTTGAGCGTCAACAAATCGCACATATTGATATGCTTTTCCATTTATATCATTTGGAACTGTTACTTTACCATCAGACAATGGTAGTGACGCTTGTTCACTTGTAGAGTCATCATAATTGCCATCTAAGCTGAACTGTGCCTGTACTCCGCTTAGCTCACCTGCTGTCATATTCACAAACGCTAAACTTCGACCTGCATTTGATGTGTATTCTTTTAATGCGTATACATTTTGACTATCAATTTGCTGAGATGCAGCACCATTTTGTGCATATACCTTACCTTTTGCAAGAATATCACTTGATACTTCTGTTCTGTAATATGGCTTACTTTTTATTACACCCCAATCAGTACCGTAAGTGAAAAAATATGTGTTTCCATCTTTTATGTCCCAGTTTGTCGCATCCCAATACCAATATCCGCTGTTTTTATCATATTTACCTTGATTTTTATCATCCCAGCCAGTTACATTCAGCCTGATATCAGCGCTACTATTAGTCCAATCAACACTGCCTAAATTCATACCTGCAGGATTTAAATATATATAATTCGGATTTACCGTAAAGGTTTCCGTGGTAGCAGTCTGCTCCTCCGCAAACGCACTTACCCCATAAACTGCTATTCCCAATATAACAAGCAATGCCATCACAATGCTGATTTTTCTTTTGAGTATTTTTCTCATTACCCTCATCATCAACTCTCCATACGATTCTACTCTTATACTATTTTCGATATATATATATAATTATATACTTTCGATGCTTTTCGTAAATATAAATATTTTCACATTTGTATCACTATTTTAATATCATTTCATTTTTAGTTTAAAAATTTCTTTATTCAAACGGTATTTTGTTCCTAATTTTGGTACTTTTTGTAGATTTTTGTCTCTCTATTTACATTCTGCCATAGTGTAAGGGGCTTTATCCCATGGGATAAATTCCCACCCTATTGCCAGCAAAAAGGAAGCAGCCTCTGGGTTCTCACCCAAAGACTGCTTACTTTTGATTATTTTAACTTTCAACTGTAACTGCTATGCCAGCTTCTTATTTTTCTCAAGAAGCTCATAGATTTTCTCAACATCATAATCCGGCTTCATTGACAATGCCGCTTCGTAAATTGGAGCGATAACCTCCTCTTTTTCTTCCAGGTCATCTGCTATTTCCGCCACGCTCTTGTCCTTTTGCAGCTTTTTTACAACCAGTGAGATTACCTTTTGTTTTTCTCCGATTTCCTTACCCTCTTCTGTTGCAACCTCTTCCCAGTAATCACTCACATTACACATCTCGCTCATCCTCCCTTCGAGTTCCATGCTCATTTTAAGTCCATAGTCTTCTTCAAGTATCTTCTTTTTTTCGATAAACTCTGACTTTGAGAACAGTTCTTCCAGCATTCCTATGAGTTTATTCTTAGACTGCTTTTTATTTTTTGTTGCTCTCGTCCGGACATTTATCAGTGCACCGTTTAATTTGTCAATCTGTGGTATTTTCTTTATTTTACCATAAATCAGGCTGGATTTCATCCCAAATTCGATTATTGAGTCCTCTGATTTTTTTGTATCCATACATATCCATATGGTATATACGGATTTTAAGTCATCATAATTCGAATTTACAAACTCAGTACCCTTCTGCTCTGAAATCATTCTGCCCATGTAATAGGCAATCCTGTTTTCCAGCCGGTAGCCCAGCTTTGATTTTTTACTGCTCTTCTGAGCTTCTATATTGATGATAAATTCTTTTCTTTTCCCATTATAATACAAGGGAAATTTGATGTCGTAAATAATTTTTCCATCATCCTCATCAACTGACTCATTATTTACGTTCTGGATTTTAACTCCAAGCCTTTCCGGAAATCTTAGCATTACTGTCGGCTCACCAATGCACGGAATTATTTTCTCGGCTTCCATTTCCTTAAATTCCGGCACGAGCGCCTGAACTATATAGGCTGCTATCTGAGGATCTGCCAGAATACACTTCACGTAGTCATCGCTGGTTGCTTTGTCCTGCTCTATAGAGCTAAGAGTTCTGGACAAATTTGTCTTCACTTTTCTGTATATCATACACTTCTCCTGTTTTCCACATAAAATCTGCATACACATCATTTTTTATAGCCCCATTTTTGTGCATACATAATTTCAAATGATAATAACCCTTTATATTCCTCAAATAAATGCCCGCCACACATAGAAACGAATAGACTGGTACTTTAGCTGATATTTATTTTTAACACACAATCGGATTTGTTGCTGACACAGCATGATAAATCAACGGGTAAAGAACATCCCCGAACCATGTATTCGAATTGTAGCCTATTGTATAACAGTTGTCAATGTATTTTTCATTTTTGGATTTTTGCCACAGCGTAAGGGGCTTCATCCCCCTGAGACCGGCTAGGGCACGCTCTCTCTCGTGAGCGAATAGCGAAGCTGCTTAGATACTGTTGAATTATGCACACGATACACAGAAATGAGCTCCCACGGATGGGAGCTCAAGGAGAACCGCGCCATGGACGGCGCGTTTCGACGGTTTCGTCAAGCATAGATACCCTATAAAGCATAATTCCTACAGTATCTTGGCTGCGTAGCGTAGCTCTAGTGAGAGAGCGTGCACAAGCCATGGCTCAGGAGATGAAGCCCCGCACTATTGTCAAAGACTGCTTCATATGTTAATCCGGTTCTACCCCCCCCGAATTTTTTGCGCTTTCTATACTCGCTTGGACTCATTCCACAAAACATCTTAAACTGCTGTCCAAAATACGATACATTATCAATGCCTACCTTCTCACAAATCTGGTTTACCTTCATATTGGTGGTCTCAAGCAGTCTCTTTGCCTCATCTATACGCTGGGAGATAATGTAATGACTGACTGTATCCCCTGTCGACTGTTTGAAAATAAGGCTCAAATACCCCGGTGAAAGAAAGACCATATCTGCAAGGCTCTCCAGGTTTATCTTCTCTGACAGATGTGCCTTGATATAGCTCTTGACCAGTGCTACATCCTTTCGGATCTGCTTGTCATCTGTAGCGATATTTTCCTCATAAATACAGATGTTTTCTTCTATGATATTATATAACTCATTTAGAGAATCTGCCTCAAAAAGCTTCTCGACCTGTTTCTTACCCAGTCCATAGACACTTCCATGAGCTGCATTGTACAGCTCAAGCGCAATCTCTGCAAAAACAAACTTCACAAATGTCTCGGAGTCCGATTTGTTCTGAAACATCATGTGCTTCAAGTGCCCATACTCTCTTCTGACAAGCTCGATATCCCTCTTTCTGATGTACATAAGCAGCTTGTTTATACACTCCGATCTCTCAGATTCGTCACGTTCGACAAGCTCATCATCCTCGTAGTAGATGCCATTGTTGTCAGCAAAAAATCTGTTTTCCATAAGCTTTTCCAGCCTCTGACAGCAGTCGTGTATCTCATAGATATCATTTATGCCTGCGCCAACAGCAAGATAGCATTGCTGACCATACACCTCTGTAAGCATATAGTATATGCCCTCAGCCATATAACTCAACCTGCTGTAATGATTCTCCCAAAGCAGGATGAGCACATAGTTGCCGCCCAGACTGATAGCCTCTGCCCTTGAAGCAAAGCTCTCCTTTATTCTATCAATGACTTTATCGGCATTTTCATTCCAAAATTCACTGTCTACCCACAAAAGCATGATATTACTCACATGTTGGGCAGAGTTTAAATCATTCATTTGTGTGAATCTCATAAGCTCGTCCATATACAGCCTGTTTCCTGTTGCAATATATTGCGACAGCAAAAATCCACACATAAAAAATGTCATCTGTTTTTTTTGTTCTTCATTTTTTCTGCTATCATGTATCTCACAAATCATCTGTGCCATGCACGATGCAATCTCTGTCGGTGCAGCCGGCTTTAAGATATACAGCTCCACTCCATGCTCTATCGCCATTCGGGCGCTCTCAAAATCACGCTGTCTGCTTACAATCACTATATGTATATGAGGATTGACACCTTTTTCTTTGGCATAGCCTATGATATCTGTCCCGGTCTCTATGCTGTCAAAAATCTCCGTAAGCATGATATCTATTCTGCGCTCACCAAGCAATTGTGCGGCTTTTTGTGGATTTGCCACTTCCATTATCTCGTATATAAAATCAGATTCTGTGCTCTCGATTATTTTCCTTAGCTCCTGCCTGTCCTTATTGTTGCTATCCAGGATCAGTATATTCAACTTCTCCATTTTTGCCCCCTAAACTAACCAATATAATGTCGATGCAACCTATATATTTAGTACTATTATATAACAATCCAGTACCTTTTTCAACTTTAAAAAGCTATATAATTGACATTGGATACGCTGGAAGTGATGCCTGTCTAATACAAATTTAACACTACCTTGTCAGGCTGTACACCACAGCATAATATCAAATAACAGCCCATGTCTCATTGAGTCGTAGGCTGTTATCATTAGTACAGTTATTAAAATATATACTAGCAGCAGAACATCTGCCAGCAAAGGAATGTGGCTAGCAGACTGCAGCACTCGCTGCCCCTGCCACTAGGGCGTCCGTATATGTCTCCCATATCCGAATACCACGAGCCACCATTTTCAATTATCTGCATAAACTGGCGGTACTGCATGTTGTTTGGCTCAAGCGACACTGCCCGCTGTATGTGTTCTATGGCTGTCGCTGTGTTGCCGAGCTTTTGGTTTGCGACAGCACTGTAGTAGTACCACCTTCCGCGTCTCTCAGCAAAAGGTACCTCCTCAAGCACCTTCAGTGCCTCATTGTAGTAGCCGTTGCTGATGAAATTGCCTGCTGCACGCACCTTTGGATTGTCATCCTGTGCACTGCTGCCTGCATTATTGTAGGTATAGCGGCCATAGAAACCACCAAACGGTCCACCTGCTCCCGGTCCACTACCATATGCTCCACCATAGGAGCTGCCGCCGTATGAGCTGCTGCTTCCCGCACCGCCATATCCACCGGCTCCGGCAGCACCGGACTGCTTTTCCTTCATTATCTGGTCATATGCCTGCTGCACCTGCTTAAACTTCTCCTCAGCCTGATCCTTGTTAGGATTGTTGATATTGGCATCAGGATGATATTTTCTGCTTAAGCTCCTGTAGGCCTTTTTTATTTCATCGTCACTTGCACTGCGGCTGACACCGAGCACCTGATATGGATCTATCATTTATGTTTCTTCCTTTTCTTCATCTGAATATACTCATACTTGCTCCACACACCGGAGTATAGAACATTTCTGATTATATCCGCATGTAAGAGAATTGGCAACCTCTCAAATATTTTTGCAGCCTCTGAAAGCATAGATGTCATCATAAGTCGACAGGATTTGTCAAATTTTTCCTGATCATTATTGCAGCAATGCATGAGCTGTATAAGTGGATTATATGACTTTTTTTTCACATCATCCCCAATATCCTCATACGCATCCATTATATAAATAAATTTGCCCATGTAGCAGCCAAATTCCTTCAAATCCTTCTGCCACTCATCCTGCTTCCACGCAAAAAGTATGCCGAGCATCTCTCCTGTCAGCCCCGCAACTGCATCAATATTGGTATCATTGCTCTTCTCGCACTCTGCAAGCCTTGCAATGTAGTCCTCTATCGCCTTAGCCTGTATCGGATAGCCTTTTTTTGCCTTCTCAAAGTCCTTTTTCAGCATCTCTGCGTATGTCTTCTTCGTCAGGCTTTTATCGTCCTTCCAGTCATCTATCAGATTGTAGTATGCAAGCAGTATGTTCATGGCTGCAGCATACTCTGTAATCTCATTGGTGCGAAGTGTACGCTTCTTCGTAGGGTGCACGCTGCATACAAATCCATCCCGCGTCACACTATTCGGCTCATACAAGCCTGTCAGAAGCACTATGAGAAAAGTCATGTCATAGTTTAGTGCCATCTGTGCACGCCTGCCATACTGCGACTTCATTGTCTGGCACAGCCCGCAATAATAGCTTTGATATATTTTTTTATTTTCCTCGGACAAGGTGTCCTTATTGACAGTTATATATCCAAACATTTCTCTTCTCCATGCTCTTATGTACAGGTATATATATTGACATACTAGCTGCGTCTCACGAACTGCTCCCGGCACTTTGGACAGGTAATACAGATCTTGCCATGTCCTCTTGGCACCCTGACCTCCTGCTTGCACATAGGGCACTTGAAGAACTTGTACTGCTTTCTCTGTGCAAAGCGCTTTTTCCTGCGCTCTGCCTTTACGGTCCACTCATACCTGGCATTTAAAAACTTCTGATTCTCTGCATAGCGCTTGTTTACATTCCTCGAAAATACGCGAAAATACATATGTATCATCAGTCCTATAGCCAGTATATCAAGTATCGCTGACCTTGTAAATATTGAAACCAAAAGTAATATCATTACTACCCATGACTCAGCCCTTGCAAGCTCGTCCATCCCGTTTCTTCCATTCATAAATCTGATAAATTTTTCTCTCATATTACCGCCTCGCCCTATATTTTCCTATAATATTATGATATGAGGGTCAAAAGGTATTTTGCCCCTCATTTATGATTAATAAGATTACTACATGCTACGCATTCCCGTAATCTGACTACACCTCGAAATCCGCTAATTTTCTGTGTCCACGCTATGAATTTGAGGTTTTAAATCGCTCTTTACATTATTAAGATAATATTGAAGATAAAAACCGTCAATAGACCTATCGTCTTTTAAGAAACATTTTATATTTCGTTTATTAAAGTTGGTAAAAGGGCTTGATTTTTGGAAAAATGCTTGGTATATTAAATAAATATGCAGGACAGGTGATCGCGGCTGCAGGTGTCGAAAGACCGCAGGTGAGGAAAGTCCGGGCTTCATAGGGCAGGATGCCGGTTAACGGCCGGTGGAGGAAACTCTAAGGAAAGTGCAACAGAAATATACCGCCACTTTTGTGGTAAGGGTGGAATGGCAGTGTAAGAGACTACCGCCTCACTGGTAACAGGGAGGGCACATGTAAACCCCATCCGAAGCAAGACCGAAACAAAGCTTTGACGTGGCCCGCCAGCTTTAGGTAGGTCGCTTGAGGCGTCTGGCAACAGGCGTCCTAGATAGATGATCACTCAACGACATAACCCGGCTTATCGTCCTGCGTATTTTAATAATCTAAAGCCTATTGGCGTTTCGTAAAATAACTTATTAGTAACGTGCGCCGCAAGGTGCACCATTAAAAATGCAACTGAGATATCTCAGTTGCATTTTATTATTTCCCTGTAACTATCATTTGCTGTTGTATGTAGTATAGTATACCGGTAACTATTATTTGCTGTTGTATGTAATAAAGTCTACCGTCATCTCTATCTGCTCCTCTAACGCCACATCAGGTGTACCGTCTCCCTTTTGCAGACCATAGCTTCCAAAATAAGAATGGCACCCGCCATCAATGACATACTCATATGTATCCTCCGGCAGGTTTGAGCGGTATTTGCGGTATTTGTCCATATCAAGCACACCATCCTCTGAGCCATACACACTAAAAACCCTCAGATATGAATCCGACAGGTCAGCGGTCGAATATGCTGCAAAAAGATATAGTCCGTCAAACTCATCTACATGCTTTGACACATATTCCGCAGCCATGGCTCCGCCTAAAGAGTGGCCTCCCATGTACCATTCCTGTATGGATGGGTATATTTCCTTGTATTTTTCAATGATACCGTCTGCTGCATTCTGGTCCAATACTGCGAGGTTGCCCGGCATATGTACAAGTATGCACACGAAATTATTCTTTGCAAGCTCATGCATCAGCGGCGCATACGCCGTATACTGCACCCTGCCTCCCGGATAAAAAATCAATGCCTTTGTGGCTTTTTCCTTATCCTGCGGTGCAAAGGTTATCGTATAATTCTTAAGCTTTAAGTCGTACTGGGTGGCCTGTATACGCTTGTCCTTCTTTTCAATGGTAACCGCAACCTCTCTGTCTGAATCGATTGCAGCCTCCGCAATTGAATCTGCGCGATAATAATTTCCCACATAACAATTTACGGCAATACCGCCAATAGCCATGACTGCAATTGCCACAAGCAGTATTCTATACACAGCCGGAATGCGGGATTTTTTAGTTTTATACATTAAAGCAGCTTCCTCCTACAAACTCACGAAGCAGTGAATTGTTTGGTATGCCGTCAGCCGGCATCGGAAGAAAGTAGTCTAAGAGCTTAAGCAGCCTCTTTGCCTCGAGATACTCCGGGCAGTCTCTTTCTATGCCAAAAAGCAACGGCTCCGCATACACCTTGAGTACCGCAAGCTCATACACAAGTGCAGAGTTGAACATCACATCCGCCTGTTCCTGGAAAGGAAAGATATTCTCCCTTTCACCCTTTCTGACAGACGGCCACATAGCGATGGTCTCCATGGCATTGGTACCTCGTGTACGCGCATCACGCACAATCCGGCGTATAAGTCTTTCATCTGTGGTGGAAAGAGGATTGTGCTCGTCAATATTGAGCTGTGTAAGCGCTGAAATATAGATTTTGAACTTGTGCTCAGGCGGGATAAGCTGTGAAAGCCTGTCATTTAGGCCGTGGATTCCTTCTATGACAAGTATATCATCAGCTCCCAGCGTCAGCTTTCTTCCGCGGTACTCTCTCTTTCCTGTCTTGAAATTGAAGAAAGGCATATCAACAGCCTCTCCTTTAAGAAGCCTGTTCATATCCTCATTGAACAGCTTTACATCAATAGATTCAAGGCACTCAAAATCAAAGCTTCCGTCCGGATGCTTCGGGCAAAACTCCCTGTCCACATAGTAGTCATCCAGACTTAACGGATGTGGCTTTCTGCCCTTTGCGATAAGCTGGATTGACAGTCTGTTGGCAAACGATGTCTTGCCTGATGATGAAGGACCTGCTATCATGACAAATTTCTTTTTGTCATCCGAAGCAATCTGCGCTGCAAGATTTCCTATCTTCTGCTCCATCAGTGCCTCCTGAAGCAGCATGATTTCCTGTCCCCTGCCGGCTGCAATCGCATCATTTAGTGAGCCTATCGTGCCTATTCCAAGCATCTTGCTCCATTCCCTGGAATCATCCAGCGTGTGAAACAGCTTATTTGATGTCACAAGCGGCTCAACACTCCTGCTGTGAACACCCGGAAAAAGAAGCACAAAGCCACTCTCATACGGCACTATATCAAAGTATTTGAGCATGCCTGTCGATGGTGCCATAAATCCGTAGAAATAATCCACCACACCATCCAGCTCATAGAGATTGACTCTGGAGCTTCTCCTGTAGTGCAATAGCCTCTCCTTATCATGCAGCCCTTTTTCCTTGAAAATCTGCTCCGCATACTGTGTTTTTGCACTGTGCTTGGTAATTGGGAGGTCTTTTTCCACAAATGAGTACATGCTGCATACTATCCTGTCGATATCATGCTCTGTCACGCTTTTCTCACTGTTTTCTCTGCTGCCTTGTAAGTCTGTATCTTCATTATATTTTTCCTGTTGGCTGTCTGCACACTCTACTGCTTTCTCAAGCTGACAATAATAGCCTTCTCCGAGCGAATGCATCACATGAAGCTGTGTCATGCTGCCATATACATCGTATATAGCCCTCTGCAAAAGCAGCACAACACTTCTTCTGTATGTACGCCTACCATCCCTGTCAGCTGTCATCACAAAGCTAAGCTCACAGTCACTTTTTATTTTCTTATTCAGTTCACGAAGCCTGCCGTTTACAATTCCAAGGATTATGTCATCCTCATAATAATCCTTGAATCTGTCTGCTACGGCTTCTAAAGTATCACTTTCTGATGCTGTCACTGCCATGACCTGTCCATCCTGCAAGGTCACCTTCACACTATATTCCTGCATTTCTTATTGCCCCCATAGTCGAATATGCTGCCTCATTGTATGCCATCATCTCGTTTATCTGCTCGATTCTGTCCATGATGGAATCACTCATCTCCTGTGTCCTTAGCTGCTGCATGATGGCAGCCAGCTTGTGGTGTTCCCTGACAAGGAACTTCCGAAGCACCGGATTACCGTTTTTGATAAGTACCGGTCCGTACAAATCGCATACAGTAACCGTCGTCTCGTCCATATTGTCCCATGCGGAATTGTCCGCACACGGCACACATCTGAACATCGGATAGTATTTTCCGTCCTCCAAAATCATATCCTCATCAACTATCTTATAGCCTGTGTTCCTTACATATTCACGGACTTTGCTCACTTCCGACTGTGGTTGCAGAATCAGCTCCTTTGCCGACCTGCACACTGTCTCCCCTGCGGTTAAAATGTGAATAACAAGCTCTCCTCCCATTCCTGCTATGACAATAGAGTCAACCTCTCCGTCGTGTATCGCTTCAAGCCCATTGGAAAGCCTTGTGGTAATCTTCTCTGTCAGACCGTTTGCCCTTATATGCTCATTGGCGCGCTCAAGCGGTCCCTTATTTATATCAACAGCAATTGCTTTCGGTATTATATTACCCTGCACCAGGGCAATAGGCACATAGCCATGGTCGGTTCCCACATCACACAGCGTGTAGCCGGCCGTGACCATTGATGCCACTGCCTTCATTCTTCTGGATAGCCTAATCATCTTACTCTAAGTAGTCCTTAAGCTTTCTACTTCTGCTTGGATGACGAAGCTTTCTTAGCGCCTTTGCCTCAATCTGTCGGATACGCTCACGAGTGACGTTGAACTCCTTACCTACCTCTTCAAGTGTTCTGGCTCTGCCGTCCTCTAAGCCAAAGCGGAGTGTGAGTACCTTCTGCTCTCTCTCTGTAAGAGTGCCAAGCACCTCCTCAAGCTGCTCCTTAAGGAGTGTGAATGCTGCCGCATCAGCAGGAACCGGTACATTATCATCCTTGATGAAATCACCAAGATGTGAATCCTCCTCCTCACCGATTGGAGTCTCAAGTGAAACAGGCTCCTGTGATATCTTGAGTATCTCACGCACACGCTCTACCGGCATGTTCATCTCCTTGGCAATTTCCTCCGGTGAAGGCTCTCTGCCAAGCTCCTGAAGGAGCTGTCTTGACACACGGATGAGCTTGTTGATTGTCTCAACCATATGCACAGGAATACGGATTGTTCTGGCCTGATCAGCTATGGCTCTTGTGATAGCCTGGCGAATCCACCATGTGGCATATGTAGAGAATTTGTAGCCCTTCTTGTAGTCGAACTTCTCAACTGCCTTGATAAGACCTAGGTTTCCCTCCTGAATCAGGTCAAGGAAAAGCATTCCTCTTCCCACATATCTCTTTGCGATGCTGACAACAAGACGCAGATTTGCTTCTGCAAGACGCTTTTTGGCATCTGCTCCCTTGTCCACATCCCTCTGCAGTGTCTTTATTTCTTCCTTTATCTCAGCCTTTTCCTCTTCCGATGCACCATCAAGGCGGCCCTTTAGTACATTAATCTTCTCGATTGCTACCGCTCCGTCCTCCATATTCTGGGCGAGCTCAATCTCCTCATCTGCTGAGAGAAGAGGTACCTTACCGATTTCCTTAAGATACATACGGACAGGATCCTCGACGCTGACTCCCTCCGGTACTGAGAGGTCAATCTTTTCAACCTCTACCTCATCCTCATCGTCGAGTATGATATCATCATCCACGTCATCATCATTGCTGATTTTAAGCACGTCTATGCCGTTTTGCTCGAGATAATCAATTACCATCTCAAACTTCTCCGGATCCAGATTTAAGTCCTTAAAAAAATCTGCAATTTCCTGATATTCGAGCATATTCTTTTTCTTTTTTCCAAGCTCAAGAATCTCAATAAGCTTCTGCTGGAATTTCAGTTTCTGCTCCTGCTCCTGTGCCATGTCTTTTTGTTCCTTTTTCTTTGCCATTTTATTTTCCTCTTTATTCTGGTATTTTTTGCAATTCTTCGAGTGCACGCTTATCCTCAATAATCCTCATCATGCCCTCCATATCTGTAGGTGCCAGATGCTTTGAGCGATAGTCTATGCTGTTTTGCTTGATACGGACAACGGTTTCCCTGAGTGCGGTTGCCTTGTCATTTTTGCCCTCCACCTGATGGATTGTGGCATTGAAAAGCCCTGCCACCTCACGCTGTTCGTCCTCATCGGTAAACATGCTTACTATCCTGGCCGGATTTACTGTATGCGTGGTATCGTACTGTGAAAAAACCTCCTCAGCCACCTTGTGGTACAGCTCTTCGGTAAAGTCATCTGCACTGATACGCCCCTTTATCCTGTCAAAAAGTGAATTATCCTCTATGAGCCATGTGAGGAGAAGCTTCTGTGACTGCTTCATGCCATCCTCCTTTTTATTTTTCTCATTGATTCCACTTTTAAGCTTGGTCTGGGGCTTTACGATACCGCCCTTCATTGCCATACTGTTTACGAGCTTTCTTAAGTCGTCGTATGGTATGCTGTACTCTCTGGACACTGCCTGCGTATAGTTTGTCCGCTCAAGCTCCTCGGTAAAACCAAGCAGCTTCTTTGCGATTTCATTATAAAATGCGGTTTTTGACTCGGGATCGTCCATATCATAGCCTGCCTGCATGATCCGTATCTGAAACATAAAGCTGTTTTCAGCCTTTTTGATACGCTCCTCATACTCCTGTGCGCCAAGCGCCTTGATAAACTCATCCGGGTCCTTGTACGGCCGCATGTTAATGACCTTTGTTGTGATGCCTACCTCCTTGAGTATCGGAATCGCACGCAGCGCTGCCTTTACCCCGGCGCCATCACTGTCATATGTCAGATACACCTCATTGGTGTATCTCTTTAATAGTGAGGCATGTCCGCTCGTGAGCGCCGTACCAAGCGAAGCCACCGCATTGTCAAAGCCCGCCTGATGCAGTGCTATGACATCCATGTAGCCCTCACACAAAAGGAGCTGGTTTTTCCTCGTGCTCCTTGCTATATTAAGTCCGTAAAGATTACGGCTCTTATCAAATATCTTTGTCTCCGGAGAGTTTAAATACTTTGGCTCTCCGTCACCCATCACTCGGCCTCCAAAGCCTATGACACGGTTGTGCACATCCATAATCGGAAACATCGCACGATTCCAGAACTTATCGTGCCCGCCTCTGACCTCATCTATCGTCACAAGACCTGTCTCCTTAAGTATCTCATCATCATAGCCCTTGCTGCGCAGATACTTGTACAGATCATCACTGTACTGGTCCGAGTAACCAAGCCCGAACTTCTGCATTGTCTCATCGGACAGCTCTCTCTTTTTGAAATACTCATGTGCCTTCTGTCCTCTCGGTCCACGAAGCAGCATATAAAAATACTTTGCAGCCTCTTTATTTATCTCAAGCAGCTGTGTGCGCCTGTCTGCTTCTCTCCTTTGTGCTGATGTCATCTCCTGCTTGGGAAGCTCAATTCCCACACGGTCTGCAAGCTCCTGCATGGCCTCCGGGAAGGTGAAGTTCTCATACTGCATGAGAAATGTAAATACATTGCCTCCGGCTCCACAGCCGAAGCAATAGTACATCTGCTTATTCGGTGAGACGGAAAAGGATCCTGTCTTTTCGTTATGGAATGGGCATAATCCAAAATAGGTACTTCCCTTTTTCTGAAGATGCACGTAGCTTCCTATAACATCGACTATGTCATTTCGCGAGCGTACCTCCTCTACAAGCTCGTCAGAGTAATACGGCATTTTATCATCCCCTTACTGTTCTTTATGGTTGGTATCGCCCGGTGAGCGCGTCTGCAGTGCGGCACTTAGCTCTTACAACCGGCTAACGCTACGCTGCCAAGAGTCTGTACGAATTATGCCTGCAGCTTTTCTATGCTTGACGAAACCGTCGATACTCGCCATCCATGGCTCGATATCTCCTTGCCCCGGCTTCCATGCCGGTGCATTTCTGTGCTTCATGTGCATAATTCTACAGTCTCTAAGCAGCTTCGCTAGTCGCCTCTGCAAGAGCTAAGTGCCGCACTGCAGACGCGCTCACCGGGCGGTTTTTACAGAATTATAAATAATCTCAGTAACCATCGATTTCCCATGCTACCGGTACGAAATACTCGTGGAACTTCGTGGTGGCATACTGGTCTGTCATGCCTGATATATAGTCGCATATGATGCGCCCCTTGTCATCACCCTGCCCTAGCATGGCGAGGTATTTCTGCGGCAGCTCCTCTATATGCTCCATATAATAGAAATAAAGCTGCTTGAGCATCGCCTTGGCCTTTTTCTCCTCGCTTTTTGCGACTGGATTGTTATAGAGGTTTGCGAACATGAATTTACGCAAATCCTGCATTGCCTGCGCGGACTCTTCTGACATGCATATATCATCCTTTCCCATGCTGTTTGTGATGATATTGTGCACCATATGATTGAGCCTGGCCTTGGTGCTGTGTCCAAGCGTGTTTCTTATCTCAAGCGGTATATCATCCTCGCACAGCAGCTGTGCGCGGATTGCATCATCAAAGTCTGAATTTATGTAGGCTATCTTGTCTGAAAGCCTGACTATTTTGCCCTCTAAGGTGTGTGGCATGAGCGAGGTCTGGTGATTTAGCATACCATCTCTGACCTCCCAGGTCAGATTGAGTCCTGCCCCGTCCTTTTCGAGCTTCTCCACTATGCGCACACTCTGCTCATTATGCTTAAAGCCACCCTCGTATATCTCATTGAGGATGCGCTCACCCGCATGTCCAAACGGTGTATGCCCCAGATCGTGTCCCAGCGCTATAGCCTCCACCAGATCCTCATTCAGTCTCAGTGCCTTGGCTATTGTCCTGGCATTCTGCGACACCTCAAGCGTATGCGACATACGTGTGCGGTAATGGTCGCCCTTTGGCGTAAGAAACACCTGTGTCTTATTTTTCAGACGCCTGAATGCCTTGCTATGCAGTATCCGGTCCCTGTCCCGCTGAAAAACAGGCCTGATATCGCACTGCGGCTCATCATGGTCCCTGCCTCTTGAGTTGATACTCAGGCATGCGAACGGACTAAGTATTTCCTGCTCACGTTTTTCTATCTGCTCGCGAATAGTCATTTATCTGCCTCCTCGCTGTCACAGTCGTTATGTTCTGCTGCTATTCACACACAAATGTAACAAATAGCGTTACATTCCACTAATTATGCTCTACACTAGTTATTATTCGACGTGATTTTTAAAAATCCTTTTTTTATTTCTTTTTACTTTAATTTTCTTTCGGCAAAAATTAAATGCTATATCAATTACCGCCGAGCACATGGCGCAGCATCTGAAGCTGTCCGCCTGTGATTTCATTGTCGTAGCTGCCATAGTAAAATTTATCGTCTTTTGCCAGTATGCAGCCCACCCAGGTGCCCACATGACTGTCACTCTCTATGGCATCCTTCATGGATTTGTAGCCCTCTATTGTAAAATAGGCATCATAGCCCTTGAAGTCTGCCGGATTTATTTTCACTGCACCAAAGGTATCCTCAAGACTTTTTATGAAATCCTCATCGCACTCCGTATAGCCTGTGACATCCTTGCTGTAGCGCGACTCTGACTGCCACTCCTCATCCCACATGAGAAAAACGCTGCAGTCCTTCCATGAATTGCTTTTTTCAACTACAGACAGCTTCTTGTATGAATTTGATGCGTTGCCCGCCATCTGTAAATATGTATCGTCACCGTTCTTATTCATATATAAGAGGTTTGATGCTGCAACCTCATAGTACCTGCTGCTATAGTCCTGATCCTTGTATACAATATAGCCAAGCGGGCTGCCAGTCCCTGCATAGTCAAGCTCTATGGTTATCGGAATATACACCTGACTGTCATAAACCATAGGCCCAAGCCTGTCATCATTTGTGATACAGCTTGCGACCTTTTCATACTCAGCCGGCTCGTTTGAAGGCGACATGAAATATGTGTAAACAACAATAATTGCAATGACAACGACCGGCACAATGACTATTACAGCTTTTAATGTTTTCCTTCGAACCCTGCGTCTGTGAATGCGCACTTTCCTGTCTGCATGCTCATCGCAATACCTGTATTTCACCAGTCTGTATACAACAAAAAGCTCCAGCACAAGCAAAAGCACAGCAAAGGCCATCATACAGCCGGCCTGCCACATCACCTTGTGATTAACAAATTTCTTATCTATAAACCTAAGCGGTATGAGTATTATCGTCCAAAAAAGCGTATTTCCCAACACATACCGTGCATATATTTTCCTGCTTTTTATCACGGTAAGCGGAAAAAGCGAAACAATCACTGTCATCATGAGCACAATTGCAAAAAAATATCCCCATATCTCTGACAGGGTTGAGCCGTACAGTGCCTTGAAATACTGCGCCGGACCAAGCTTTTTGATATTGCCCCAGCCTGAGTATTTTGAGATAAAGAGCACTACCGTGCCGATAAACCATGTCAGTATATAGATGCCCATGTAGCATGCCATATTTTTCCTTGCAAAGCTGCCATATCTCATAATGGAATATGACACAAGCACCCCTGCAAGCACAGGAAATCCGCCCACTCTGCCAATCAAAAGATTTACATACTCCATAACAGCAAAGGACAAAACAAACACACATATTACATTAATATAAGATAGATTCAATCTCTTCACGCTGCAATCCCATCTCCAATATAATAATCAAATTCCTGTGACAGCTGTACCCCTCAGTGTGGCAGGCAACGGTTACAGACCATTAATAGCCAATAGGCTTTCAAAATTATCTGCACAAAATAAAATAGGAAGCCGTTCACCGACTTCCCTGTTAATGCAGGAGATGGGACTTGAACCCACACGATATTGCTACCACAGGCACCTGAAGCCTGCGCGTCTGCCAATTCCGCCACTCCTGCGAACAAGCATTATTCTACCAAAAAGTTTAGAATAATGCAAGCATAAATTTAAAAAACTATGCGAAATGTACGAAAAACTATAAATCTGTTACTACACCAGCTTTGATATATCTAAAACCAGTGCATCAACCTCCTCCTGTTTTGTGGCCCAGCTGGTGCAGAATCGTACTACAGTGCCTTCCTTCTCTCTTCCCATCTCTTCAAAATAGTACTTCTCGGCAAGTGTCTTCTTCTGCTCATCCGATAAAATCACAAACTGCTGATTTGTAAAGCTCTCAACCCAAAACGGTACCTTCTTCTGTTCAAATGCCTCTTTAATCTGCATGGCAAGCTCATCAGAACGCTTTGCCTTTTCAAAATAATCGCCATTCTCAAGCATAGTTGCAAACTGCAAGCCCATCAGCCAGCCCTTTGCAAGCACTGCACCGTTTTGCTTCATATAAGCCTTAAAACGATACTTGATATCCTCAGCATTTATAACCAGCGCTTCGCCAAAGAGCGCACCACACTTTGTGCCACCGATATAAAAAACATCCGAAAGCATGGCAAAATCATAGAGTGTGAGGTCATTTTTATCTGAGCCCAGTCCATATCCCATTCTCGCACCATCAACAAACAGGTACATGCCGTATTTCTTGCAGACAGCACTGATATCGCAAAGCTCTCTTTTCGTGTAAAGAGTACCCTGCTCAGTCGGAAATGAAATATAAACCATCTTTGGCTCTGTCAGATACTCAGGCCTTGCATTGTCATAATACTCTGCGGCACACGCCCCAATCTGCGCAGCACTGATCTTACCATCCGTGTTAGGAAGCGCAAGAATCTTATGACCTGTATTCTCAATAGAAGCTGCCTCATGGCAATTGATATGTCCCGTATCCGCTGCAATCACGCTCTGCACCGGTGAAAGCGCCGCCGCAACCACAACATAATTGGCCTGTGTCGCACCCGGAATAAATTTAATCATGGAATCATCTCTGCCAATAAGCCCCTTAATAATCTGCTCAGCCTTATCGCACCACTCATCCTCACCATATCCCGGATAGCTGGTTGTATTTGTATCCGCCAGTGCCTTCAAAATGCAATCAAATGCACCGCGGTTGTAATCGTTATTAAATCTAATCATAAAAATCTTTCCTTTCCTGTCTTATCAATCAATATAGGGCGCCTGCCCCGCAACGACCGGAGCCTGCGGAAGATGGGTTGCAAGACGTCCGGGGGACGTCTGTTCTGCAACGACCGAAGCGGAGCGGAGACCTTGGACCCATGGGGACAAGGTCCGCTTCCGCTTCTAAAATTAAAAAGGGCTAAGCCCTAAGGCTTAACCCTTTTTAGTTTTATAATGCGGAAGATGGGACTTGAACCCACACGATTGCAATAATCACAAGATCCTTAGTCTTGCTCGTCTGCCAGTTCCGACACTTCCGCATGTATTTTGTTTTCGTCGCTTGTCTCACGCGACTCGTATATAATATCAGATTGTTTTCAAAAATGCAAGCACTTTTTTCAAAAAAAATATATTTTTTTACAGACTCTTTTCATAGCACAAAAACGGCTGCCCAAACAGGCTGCATTCACCCACTGTCTCAAATCCAAAAACTGCATACGAGCGCAGAGCCTTCACATTGAGCTTGTTGACTAAAAAATGCACACTTTTGTACCCTCTCCTTGCGAGCTCTTCCATCCCAAATGCCAGCATTTGTCTGGCGATTTTCTGATTCTGAAAATCCGGATGAACCGCAAGTCTTGAAAGCTCAGCTCCGGGTGCCAGTCTGCTGCTCCAACAATCAAGCTTCTCCACCTGCGGATCATCATCAATTGAAATCGCAGCGATAATCCTGTCCTCTTTGCTTCCGGCATCCGTATTAATCTCCTGCCCATCAATCATTACAAACAAAGATTCTCTACCAAGATCAAACTCAATCTCCTTCATTCCCGGATAAGAATCGTCCCATGGACAATACTCCCTGCCGAGCTGTATCTTATACAATTTTAAAATTTCTTCTTTATTTTCTTCTGTAGCTGCTACTATTTTTCTCATTCTGTTTCTCATTTCCGACTAAATATAATTGTCAAAGGGATTTAGTCTTGCAAATTAATATTTTTTCATAGATAATCTTCTTTAAATTCATCTTCATGTTTTTTGAAGAAATTATAAAAGTATCGCACATTATCCAAATCACTCCATTTTGTAACATCATACTCTTCCGTATCAAGATTGTATATTTTGGCATTTAAAGTTCCAAGCATAAATGGTGAATGCGTTGCAATAATAAACTGGCATTCTAACAACCTTGCCATTTTATTAATTTCCTCTGCTAACATAACCTGATTCGCAGGTGAAAGTGAAACCTCCGGTTCATCTAATAAATATAATGCATCGGGTTGTAAATACTCCTCAAAATATTGCATTGATGTCTCTCCGTTAGAATATTTTTCCTGTGCAAATTTTATATATTCTTCCTGCTTACGCCCTTCTTTAGATGCTAAATATTTCTTTGCTTCAAGTAAAGACATGCCTCTCTTAACATAATCATACTCCATGCCATCTGATAATATCTGCTTTTGTTGTATCTTCTTAATCTCATACAATATATCTTCACTTTTAATATATCGGCTGTTTTCCGGTAATTTTTTTATTGTATTTCCATAATCGTCTTCCCCCAAAGTATACAAACATTCGCTGGAAAACGAACCACAGTAATCAACGCTTCCAAATGAATTACTTGTTGCATATTCTTTCCCTTTTAATTGTAAACAATTGGCTATAATATTTAAGAGTGTTGATTTACCTGAGCCATTGTTACCGTAAAGTACAGTGATGGGTCTAAAAACAAAGGGGTCAATATACTTATCTCGGAATACATTATAGGGATAAATATTAGGATTATTCACTTTTCTTTTACTTAACCTAAAACTACTTAAATATATCATAACTTTTCAAATCCGCCTTTGTCCTAATATCACGTATTTCTTTTCCACTATACTCTTTGACCGGCAAAATCATGTATTTTTTTACGCTACCCGCTCCATATCCTTTCTCATAAGCTATAGCTTCCTCGAGTCCTTCTTTTAAATCCTCAAATAATAAACTCATAGAAATCCTCCTAAATACAAAACATTTATTTACTTCTTTATCACCAGTAACCCTGCACAATAAGATACCTGTATAAATTCCAATTCAGGAAATGCTTTCTTTAACTCATCTACAACAAAATAGATTTCATCCTCATCCCATCCATCCTTGTTTTCCTTATGACATTTTTCCAAATCTGATTTTGTTTGAAATGCTACATCTCCGATCAGAATACAACCACCCTCTTTTAATAATGTTTTTAATAATTGAATAAATTGAATTTTCGCATCATCTGTCAGGTGATGTAAGGAATACGTTGCAATAATAAAATCATATGTATGCTGTAAAAGTGATTCTACCAGCCCTTTGGAAAAATCGCCCTGATATAAATGTGCATTTGGCATTTTCTTTTGAGCTAACTCTATCATTCTTTCCGAAAAATCCTGTCCGTATATTTCACACTCTTTTTCATATAATTTTGTGGTGAGCGCTCCTGTGCCAAAACCGATATCAAGAATCGTTGGTTTTTCTCTTTCAAGAACCTTCTTATAAATCATTCCAAGTATTTCTTTATAACCGGCAAATGGATAACAATTCTCTTCATCTGAAATTCCAACTGTTTTGTCATATCCATCTGCCCACAAATCAAAGCCTTTATTATCTAGCATATACTTCTTCTCCTTCTTTGAGCTACCTTTCTCCAAAGGTTTCTTATATTCTTCCAAAAAATATTTTGATGTATTTTAATGTATTATATTACATTTTTATCTATGAATAAATGTTTTTTGTCACATTTTTTCATCTCACAATCAAAAATCAACATTGAAAACAGTTTCCAAAACTGGTTTATATCCTCTTACACAGAGGCGCTCGTCCTGGTGCAAACAGGGCGGGCATTTTTATTTTCTCTTGGATGTGATTTTTTTCTTAAAATTAAGGGTGACGGCAAAAATCGTATATAGTATACTGTGGAAAGCACATCGGAGGGTTAATTGTTCGATAGAAACAATGGCTGGATAAGATGACAGGCTGAAAGCGGAGCCGATTTTGTCATATGCACTTTTTATTTGTGCATAAATTCAAGCACTGCCTCTTTCGTCGGAATAGCAGGAATTCCACCTCTTTTTTGCACACACAATCCGGCAACTGCGTTTCCTAAAACAGCACACTTTCTGATCTCTGCCCATTCCATTTCTTCAACAGTCTTATTCATAGAAAGGATACTGCATAATACACCTCCCCAGAATGAATCACCTGCTCCAGTCGTGTCAACCGCATGTACCTGAAACGCTTTGATGATTTCTTTTCTGCTTTTTGTTGCCATAAGAACTCCCTGTTCTCCCAATGTAATGGCAACCAGCTTTGGTCCCATGGCAAGAAGTCGGTCTGCAGCCTGCTCATAACTTTTGGCCTCTGTCAATAGAATACTCTCTTCATCCGATACCTTCATAACATCTACCAGTTCTATGACAGATTTCATTTTTTTCACTGCATATTCTTCGCTCTTCCAAAGAGACGGGCGGTAATTTGGATCATATGAAATAAGTACACCCGCTGCTTTTGCTATTTTTACCGCCTCGATTGTTGTACTTTCTGCCGGTTCATCTGTTAGCGATAACGATCCAAAATGAAAAATTCTACATCCTGAAATTAATGTCCGATCCAATTCTTCTTTTTTTAACTGTGTATCTGCACCGGGTTTTCTTGCAAAAGAAAATTGCCGTTCTCCATTTTCACCGATTCCCACAAATGCCAGCGTTGTAAAATAACCCGGATCTTCAACAATAGCAGCTGTATTGATTCCTTCCCTTTGCAATGTCTTCTTTAAAAATTTACCATGCATATCGTTTCCAACTTTTCCAATAAAAGATGTGCGATACCCAAAGTGGCTTGCAACGGTCAGAAGATTTGCCGGAGCACCACCGGGATTCTGTTCAAACAGTTTTCTCCCATCCTTACTGTATCCTGCTTCCGTAAAATCAATCAGCAATTCTCCCAATGCTACAATATCAACTTTTTCTTCCATGTTTCAATTCCTCCACAATCTCGTTATAACGTTTTTTATTCAACCGATAGAAAAATAAGACAACTGCAGTCACAATCCAGAGTATGCCAGGAATCGTCGTAAATGCATGTTTCATAATTGAAAGTACAGTTGCATTTTGTGTCTGATTTGCAATATAACCATATTTTCCAAGCAATCCTGCTAAAAGCGATGTTCCGACTGCCATTCCGATTTTATTTCCAAGTGAAATAAATGCATACTGAAAACCATCATTTCTTAGACCTGTTTTCCACTCTCCATACTCCACACAGTCCGGAATAATTGCATAGATTGCGGTATTAAATCCAGAGAAGAAAAACTGTGTCAGACCTGATAATGCATAAAAAATGACTGGAGATTCTTTGGCATTAAAGAAAAACATAGCCAGCATGGAAATTCCTGTAAATAAAGCAAAGAGAGAGGCAGTCCTTCCTTTGTTATTCAATTTTCGGAATACCGGTTGAAAGCAGGCTGCACCAATAATAGAAGGAATAATAATGCACATGGAATAAATCGTATAGTAAGCTGCATTTCCTTCCACATATGTAAAATAATATAGAATATCCGCATTTCTACCATATAAAGTAAATCCAAATAATATCTGTCCTGCCAATGCAAGAAGATATGGTCTGTTCTGCATGACCGCTTTCAACTGAACCTTTACGGAAATTTTTTCTTTTTCCGGAGTGATAACCGCCTCTTTCGTCTTCGCAAAGCAGAAGAAATGACAGGCTGTAAAAATACATCCATATATGATTGCAACCATCAGATATCCTGTTTTTGCGCTGTGACTGCTGAATTTGCTAATCAGTGGAACTGTAATAATATTTAACACACCAATAGCTATCATCGCTGCAACTGAACGGGATGTATTTATTTTTGCACGTTCATCAATATCCTGTGTCATAGCACCACACAAGGTTCCATACGGAATATTTACACAGGTATACCCCAGAACCAGCAGACAGTAGGTAATTACCATATAAATGATCTTTCCACTCTGCGGCCAGTCAGGTCTTGCCCAGAATGTCATGACAAGAAGAACCGCTGTAATTGGTGCCGCTACTAGCAACCATGGACGGTACCGTCCCCATCTCGTTTTTGTTTTATCTGTGAGACCACCGACGATTGGATCATTGATTGCATCCCAGAATCTTGAAAAAAGCATAAGTGCTGACACCGCCGCCATACTGATTCCAAACACATCTGTATAAAATATCATCAGAAAATTACTGACGAACATCCAACTGAAATTGCATCCAACATCACCAAACCCATATGCAATCTTACTGATCAGCGGTACTTTTCCATTTTTGTTTTCGCTTCCCATATGTCCCTCCTGTTTTATCAGAGTCTCTGACAGAACTCTATTCTTTCCTCATTTGGTCCCTTAATCATAAAAAATTTCACACCATTTTCCCAAAATGGCAACTCTTCGATTCCGTCTGTAATAACTGGGTATGCTTCATTGCAAATTTTCTGATACATGCTTTCAATGTCTTTTACATCAAGTGCAACATGTTGGTATGCACCATCTGACATTGCCGCCTGCCCATTTTCAAAAGTCTCTATACAGTAATTTTTTATCTGTAAAAATGCCACTTTTTCCCCTGCTTTTTCATTATAAGTCTGCATAATTACTTCAAATCCAAGACTCTTATAGAATTCAACTGTTTTCTGTAAATCGTTTGTCGGAAGCCCGACATGGGCAACTCCGACAATTCCATATTTATTTTCCATATACGCTCCTTACTTTTCACTAACATTGATAATTACTTTCATCGTTGTCTCGCGGTTATCATCAATATACTGGTATGCCTTCAGATAATCTTTAAATGCAAATGTCTTTGAGATAAGCGGTTTCAAATGAACTTTACCCTCATTTACCAGTCTGATTCCATCTATATAATCATCATGGCGGTACATCATTGTACTCTTAATGTCAAGTTCGTGGTCATTTGCCACCGCAAGATCTACTTCTGCCATTCCGGAAAAAACAGCCACTAATACAATTGTACTTCCTTTTCTTGCATATTTGATTGCCTGTCCCATTGTGATATTATTTCCGGCACAGTCGTAAATCACATCGGCTTTATCCGGTCCAAATGCCTCGACCATTGCCTCTCCGAAATCTTTATTTTTTGTATTCACGCATACATCAATTCCACACTCTTTTGCTTTGTCCAGACGAAGATCACTGACATCTGTGATCATAACTTTTGCGGCACCCATTCCTTTTGCAGTCTGTGCAACGAGATTTCCGATCGGTCCTGCACCAAGTACTGCTATGTTCATACCGGCTACATCTCCCATCTGTTTTACACCGTGAACTGCCACTGCAAGCGGTTCAATCATAGCTCCTTCTTCATAGGACATTTCCTCCGGAATCGGTGTCACTTTAGATACATCCACTGCAAAATACTCCGATGCGGTTCCTGTCGTTTGAAAGCCCATTACTTTTAATTCTTCACAGAGATTATACTTTCCATGACGACATGGATAGCAGTGTCCACAATATACCTGCGGCTCTATCGTCACCTTCTGTCCAACATAAAACTCTGTGACATTTTTTCCAAGTGCTGTAATCTCTCCGGAAACCTCATGCCCCTGTGTTACCGGATATTTTGTAAACGGATGTTTTCCATGATAAACATGAATATCAGAACCGCAGATACCAATATTCATAATCTTTACCAATACCTGATTGTCTTTTACCTCTGGAACCGGAACCTCTCTAAAAATAATTTCTCCCGGATTTGTCATTACCTGCTGTAACATATTTGTTCCTCCTTTATATTGTTTTATTATGTGTTTTATAAAATGTTTTATTAAAGTAATTACATTATTATACTGAAAACATATTTTGTCAATATGTATTTTCACTTTCTTACATATTTCACATTTTTCAAGTATATTTTTTGTATATTTTCCACAATCAACATACAAAAAAACGGAAAGAAAACTGTAGTTACTGTTTTCTTTCCGTTTTTACTATAATATTATTTTCAATTTTTATATCACGTGTCGTTTTTCACACTTGTAAAACGTTCTAAAAATTTACATTTCTACCATATGTTCTGCAAAAAAATATTTTGCGGCTCCAACAGCTGACGCTTCTTTCTTATATGAACAATTTTTCAAGTATGAAACATCATGCTCAAATCCATTATATGCCATCACTTTTTCTCCCAGCGGTATCATATAATCAGATAATACACCTCCCACATCACCTCCTAATATGATATCCATATCATATGCCATCCGCAAATTTGATATCAAAACTGCAAGATGCTCCAGATACTCATTCCATATCTGCAAAGCTTTTTCATCACCACTTTCCATTTTTTCCATAAATGAATCCAGTGACTGACTGTTATCCAGTGTCAGTACACTTGCAGCACAATATGCATCCGCACATCCTGATTTACCACAATAACATTTTCTTCCACCGGGAACAAGTATCATGTGACCAAACTCCCCTGCCTTCTGGTTCTGCCCTCGAAACAGCTTTCCATCTATGCAAAATGCACCTCCCAAAGTGTGGTTCAAAGACAGATATATCGCATTGGGATACTTCTGCTTTTTTTCTGCAAGCATTGCAGCATTAGCATCATTTTCAAAATATACCGGAATTTCCAGAGCCTGCTCTAAAAATCGCAGGCTATAATTCTCTATCCTTAAAGCATGGGATTTTAAAACAATCCGTTCTTTCTGGTCAATGATTCCCGGGATTGCCACCCCAATCCCTAGCAGCGTATTCTTCGCTGATTCTCCTTCAAGAAAAGCTTTGACCTTTTGTGCCACCTCTGTACAATAGGATAATTCTGCCGTAAATTTTAAACGGATGCGGTCTTTTTTTATAATCTCATCTCCAAGATTTACTAATACCATTTCTATATGATTCGCTGTAATCAAAATCCCCATTGCATGACAGTATGACTTATTAATCCCTATACTTTTTGCCTTCCGTCCACCGGTCGAAGCATATTCACCGGTTTCTTCTAACACCATTTTTTCTAGCAAGTCATTCACATTTGCTAACACAGTCGGCATACTCAAGTTCAATTCTTTTGCGAGTTCCGCCTTGGACGTAACAGGATTATTCAACACATAATTAATTATTTTTTTTCTTGCTATATTTCTTTTATCTTTATTTTCCGTTTTCTTATCCTCTTTTATCAAATAATTTATAAAAGAATTATATGCTTTTTTATTCTTCTTGTAAAGGAATTCCTTGAACATTTTTCGTATTAATAAAATTCCAATTTAGGAAATGCTTTCTTTAACTCATTTACCACAAAGTAGATTTCATCTTCATCCAATCCATCCTTGTTTTCCTTATGACATTTTTCTAAATCTGAGCTTGTTTGAAATGCTACATCTCCGATCAGAATCCCCCCTCTTTATAATAATGTTTTCATCTCACAATCAAAAATCAACATTGAAAACAGTTTCCAAAACTGGTTTATATCCTCTTACATTTTTATTTTCTCTTGGATGTGATTTTTTTCTTAAAATTAAGGTTGACGGCAAAAATCTTAAATCCACTGATTATGTTTGCACTTCATTATGGTGTTGTAGTTTCCTTTTTCATCAGTGCTACAGCTTGTGCTGTGTCTTTGATGTATGATGTATCTGAAAACGAGAAAGCGAGTTATTTCACCAGCATCTCATAAGTAACCCCGTACTTCTGCGCAATCTCGCTTGCATAGGATTTTCCCTCCGGAGGCGCCACTTCAATCTGATAGGAGCGCTCTGTACCCTTCATGTGCACGATCATGGAAAACGCTTTTCCCTCTGTGTGCTCTGCCTTCTCCTGTTCTTCATTCATTTCATCCACATCAAATGCCAGCTTATGCATATGTGTATTATAAATGGTCCTCATTCCCTTATGTAAAATTGCCCTGACACTGTCCTTGGCAATGTAGTATCCTTCTTCAAACGAAGTGGTAGAAAATGATTCATTCATCAAGAGCAGACTCCTGCTGTCAGCCTCCTCATAGATTGCCTTAAAACGCTTACATTCTTCCCCAAGCCTTCCTAAATCCAATGTCTTGTCCTCATCTGCCGGGAAATGGGTGTAAATACCTGTAACAGGGGAAAATGTAAATGCTTTTCCCGGAATATATATGCCACCCTGCGCCAACACAAACAACTGCCCAACAGCCTGTGTAATTGTCGTCTTTCCACCTCGGTTGGCACCTGTTAAGATATACACTCTCCTATTCCGGTCGAAATCCATATCATTCGGTACAATATTCCCGGACTCCTCTGTCTCAAAAACAGCAAGCTTTAAATTGTAAATTCCACGTGCCTGCATCATATACGGATCAGATTCATTTTCTCCCGCTTTATATACAGAAGCTTTAGCAAAGGTAAAGCCCTGTTCCTGCAATTTTTGGATGTACTCCGCCCATTTGATATAGTAGAGCAGCTCCGGAATCAAATCTGTCATGTCGGTAATGGTAATAGAAACATATTTGTTCAGTACTTCTCTGACTCTTTTCACCATATGGGAAATCATATGATTGACGATTCGGTCTGTATAACGAGTCACATCCTTTGCCTGATCTCCCTCGGGAAGCTTCACAATGCCACCCCGGCTTTCCGACCGCATAACAGCTGTATCCATCACCTTCTGCATAGGAGTGCTAATCACCGCGTCTGCATTCACATCAAACGGCTGAAATTTGAAATTCTTTTTCCATATGGTATCCTCATTGATCCGATCCTTTGAGGCAATATGGTCATAAAAATTGCTCAGGATTCCGGACCTGGTAAAATATTTGCTGTTTACAGATATCAGACCGATTCCGTCCGCTTCAAAGCGGTCATTCAAGTTAATACCTACCGTAATGCTCTTAAGCTGTGAAGTGTCCATTTTCAGTTCTGAGATATCTTTTTTCAGTTCCGCAAATCCGTTGTCCGCATAGATTTTCTCCACATAGGCTTTTAAACCCAGAAAGCCTGCAGAATGAATGTCCGAAGCTACCAGACATGTATGAAGCGCATCCACACACTTGATATAATCATTAAGCTCGTCCAGCCGATGCAAAAGATCCCAGATGCCGGCGCTCTCATCGTATTCCCGGTTAAAGCTGCCGTAATCTCTCAGAAAGCTGATGCGCTCGAGTATTTCCATAAGGTCATCACGCATTTTCTTCTGCCTGAAAACATCCTCGAAAATATCGCAACGATACTGTGTCACCTCCGGATCTGCATACATACGCGCCATCACGTTTTGGATGTAGTTCTGCTCCCGCTCCTTTGCTGACAGCTTTTTGCAGATTTGATCCATTCCCAGATCATGCATAGTCACATCACTCAAGGTCCGGTATTGTGCATTTGTATCCGGATATAATAAACTGTATTTTTTCTGACTCATAAGCTTGTCCTCTCCTTCTGATCTAATATGCAATCTTGAACTGAATATGTATAACCTGCCTGTCCCATAACAACCGAAGCCTTGCGGAAGATGGGTTGCAAGACGTCCGGGGGACGTCTGTTCTGCGCCGACCGAAGCGGAGCGGAGACCTTGGACCCATGGGGCGCCTGCCCCGCAACAACCGAAGCCTTGCGGAAGATGGGGCGAGTGAGGTCCGGGGGATGTCTGCTCTGCGCCGACCGAAGCGGAGCGGAGACCTTGGACCCATGGGGCGCCTGCCACGCAACAACCGAAGCCATGCGGAAGATGGGGCGAGTGAGGTCCGGGGGACCTCATGCCACGAGCCGACCGAGCCGGAGGCGAGACCTTGAACCATGGTGCTCCTGCCCAGCGATAACCGGAGTCATGCGGAAGATGGGTTGCAAGACGTCCGGGGGACGTCTGTTCTGCAACGACCGGAGCGGAGCGGAGACCTTGGACCCATGGGGACAAGGTCCGCTTCCGCTTCTAAAATTAAAAAGGGCTAAGCCCTAAGGCTTAACCCTTTTTAGTTTTATAATGCGGAAGATGGGACTTGAACCCACACGATTGCAATAATCACAAGATCCTTAGTCTTGCTCGTCTGCCAGTTCCGACACTTCCGCATATATTTGATTTTCTGTCGCTTGTCTCACGCGACTTTGATATAATATCAAATGAAATCAAATATGTCAACACTTATTTTTATTTTTTACATATATTTTATGAGCCGCAGCTGAGCTTTTACTCTGGCAATGAGTTCAAGAGGACGAAAAGGTTTGGTCACATAATCATCCGCTCCCAAGGTCAACCCTGTAATTTTATCCGTTTCCTCGTTCTTCGCTGTCAACATGATAATGGGGTATGTGTGTTTTTCCCGGATTTTCTGGCAGAGGGAAAATCCGCAATATCGTGTTCATCGTCAACAACAAGAAGTTTTTCGTTCATCCTGTTCTCTCCATTCTTTTTATATTTATCAATTAAGTATAACAAATTCCGTATTCGAACTCACAAAGAATTTTCAAAAAATATATTAAAATTCTCCTAATATGTTTCATTCTATTCTTGTTTATCTCATCGCATAATAAGGCATTCCATAATCTCTATTATAACGCAAGCAACCATTCCCTCGGTTTCTTACACAGCAGACAGATTCAAAAGTGAGAACTAAATACGACTGCTTAGACCAATCGGTCTAAGCAGTCGTATTTTTCTAACAATATTTAATAATGTGAAATTTTTGCTGATTTCCTTATCAAAATCAGTCCTCTGTCATCGCTTATTCAGCTTTCTGCGCCTGCTGTAAACGGTAACGCCTATCACACCGCCGCAGGAAATGAACAGTATGGCAAACCACAAGGCAAGGTTGCTGTTGTCGCCTGTCTGTGGGCTTGTGGTATCCTTGCCACCAGTTGGCGTTGTAGTATCAGTTTTGTTCCCTTCGGTTGGCTTCGTCTGCTCCGTGGCAACTTTCTTAACCTCAAAATTTGCACTGCACTCGCCGTCAGTATAGACAACCGTTAATTTGTGTGTGCCGACAGAAAGTGTTTTTAGGTAATCGGCTTTTAATGTAATAACAGTAGAGCCGGAAACTGCCGTATAATTCTTCGCATCAATCAGCGTACCGTCAACCTTCACGCCTGTGAATTTGCTGAAATCGCCGTTTGCACGGAAGGTCAGCGTTCCGTCGCTGTTCTGCGTCCATGTGCCGTTTGCTCCCTCAACGATTTTGTAATTCGACGCATCTGCCGCAGTAGGCGTCATGGTAAGGTCGGTTTCGACCCAGAAGCTCTGGGTTTCATTCTCATCGCCTATGCGAGTGTACTTCACTTCCTGACCGTTGATTTTCAGCTTGGCATCGGGTGAGAAGTTTCCGTAATATGCAGTCACATATACCCCGTAATGATAGGTCTTTCCAGCTTCAAAAGTAGTGATTTTGTTTTTATAAATCTCGCCGCCCCACTCCGGCTCTGTGGAAACAATGCCGGTATTCTCATCTAAGCTCCACCACTCGCAACGGAATGCATACTGATCGTTTTCAGGCACCGTTCCGGTAAAGACAGGTTTATCGCCGTCCTTAAAGGTCAAGGTTGCATTATTGATTTCTATAACTTCAATTTCCTTTGGCTCAACCGGCTTGGTCGGTGTAATTGTTGCAATACCAGTAACATACACAGATTGTCCGTCCAGATTCACACTAATATTTTGCTGCTCAACCGTCCAACCATTTACAGTTACTGTCAGTCCCGAATCTGTTGCTGCGAAAGTCCGTCCGTTTTTCGCTTTCAGCATAAGGAAATATACATATTTTTCCCCGCTTTCAAATTCCGTGATGGTCGGAAGAGAACCGTGTGCACCGTTGTCGGAATACCAGGCGGCAACGGGTTCGTTGCCTTTAAACTGCTGCCAGCATTCATAAGCGATTTCATATTTATCGGCATCGGCATTATATACCTCGGCGGTTGCCTGTGGGGCATCACCCGGCTGATAGTTGAATTTCATATTCTGGACAGCGGCAGAGGTGATGGTGCTTGCCAGCTGGCTGTTTTCCTGCACGGTCAGGTCATAGGTGTAATTATATTTATGATATTCGTGCATATCCAGAAGTTTAGTGAAAGTACCGGTTGCATCCGGGTGCTCATTGAAATACTTCTTTGCTGCATCTAAGTCCATGCCAAACTCGACCGGATCACCGGACGTGGGAATGAACGTATAAAGCTCTGCACTCTCAAAATGGTCAAGAATCGACTGCCCGCTCTCGTTTTCACGTGCAAGGGTCCCCTTGTCTTGATACGGTGTTTCGATCTCGGTCTGAAGCCTTGCAATATTGCTCTGCAACATGCCTACGCCTCCTTTGAGAAACTCCTCGGTACTTTTACTTACTTGTGTGGTTTCGACCACCGTACCATCGGAATCCTTGACGGAAACATTGGCGGTTACATTGACCTGCGTGTGGTATGTGTGATCGTAGTCATTAGAGTACGTTACACCTTCAGGAAGATAATCCGGCTTGGGTAGCTCGCCGGCATACGCCGTAATCGGCACAATCGACAGCACCATGCACAGAGCCAGCAAGGATGTCAGCAATTTTGTTTTAAGTAATCTGTTTTTCATAGTTTAAAAATCCTTTCTTAAAGTTTTTGTCCGCATTCGGAGCAGAAGGCACTGCCCTGTGTAATATCTGCACCGCAATTCGGGCATTTAGTGATGAGCTTTGTTCCGCAGTGGTTGCAGAACTTGGAACCGGCGGAGAGCTGTGCTTTGCAGCTCGGACACACGATCATTCCCGCAGCCACCGTCTGACCTGCGCCTGTCACAACCACAGGCTGCCCACCGGTCATAATGGTAGTTTCGATGACCTGAAACACCTCGCCCGGTAGCTTTTTCTGTTTGAATGCACCCATTCCGGCGGTGATCGCCAGCGGCCATGCAACAAACAGACCGATTGCTCCGGCGCCGATTTTATCCGACCACTGCCCTTCGCCGATGTTTACATTCAGCTGATTTCCCATAACCGTCATCTGCACGGTAACGGCAAGCCGCATTCCGGTCAGCGTTTTCCATCCGTCCTTCGGCTGGCTCGCCTGCATAACATAGCCCTCCGTAGTCTCGGAGCTTTGCACCTCCATACCCTTCTCGGTGCGAAAGAACCCCTCTAAACGGGTAACGATCTTTTGCACATCCGTGCCGTTTAACATAAATACTCGTGACTCATTCATTTGGTTGCCTCCATTTTTCTGTTATTTATAATTTGAAAACCGTTCTTGCCTTCTTATTGCTTTTCAATATAGCCGCTTATCGGCTCAGCATACATATTGTCGTCGGTCACTGCCTTGTACCGCTTGCCGTCATAGACATCGGTAAAGCCGTTGGTTGCTTTGTAAATTTCGCCCGTTTCAGTGTCGTATACACGCTCGTAACCGAGGGTAGCATCGCTCTGTTTTTGGCTCATAATGTCCTGACTTTTATTTCGGCTTTCCCATGAGGACATAATGCCGTCCATTGTCTGATTAAAGTTCTGACTGATCTGCTTTGCAAGTGCAACTTTTTCGTTGCTTGCCTGATTGGCGGCACTCACGAAGCTGTCGGAATACTGAAGGGTCTTAAAGCAGTCGGCAAGCACGCTTTCCCACTCGATGAAGGTATCCTTTGCGGCGGTGATCGCCACGATGTTATATGCCATATAGTATCCGCCGTCTGCCGTCTGCAACTGGTAGCCTATCACATTACCGTCGGAAATCGTAAAGCTTCCGAAATCCACAACAGACGCGGAAAACATTCCTTCACCTTCCTTGCCGTTATCGCTAAAGGTGGCTCGCAGAAGCTCATCACCCATAGCAACCGATTTCATACTGCTTGTAGAGGCATATCGGTCCGTTACCGTAAAGTCGCCGAATTGCGGGAAGGTATATCCGGAATAATCGGGCTCAACCTCCGATGCAAACGCCGTATACTGCGAAAAAATTTTGAAAAAGCCTTCGGTTGAGGGATTTTCAAGTACAGGCGCTTTTGAAAAAAGTGCCGCCTGTGTATTACCCATACTGTAGTTTTGCTGCCATGCGTTTTTGCCCGCCTGACTGTGCAGAAGAACATCTGCCTTGAGCAACACAAACATCTGATTGAGCGGCTCATTCGGGTCGCTCACACGGATACTGTGATAGATGTTTGTTCCTCCGGTCGTGACCGTCCAGCCTTTCGGAATGGTCATGCTGAAATCGGCACTTTCGTATTTTTCGGTCTGCACAGCTTTTGCCGCCGTTTGCGTTACTTTGACTCCGCTCTCTTTCTGTTGCGTTACTTTGACTCCGCTCTCTTTCTGTTCTGTTTTGGTACCGTCGTCGTTTATAACGGTTTTACTGCCGCAGGCGGTAAAAAGCAAGGTCATAACCGCTGCAAGAATGAGTGCTGCAATTCTTTTTGTATTCATGGTGTTCCTCCTCATCTTTACTGCTTGTAGTCCCAATAGAAGCTGCAAGGATTGTATTGTTGATATTTGTTATATCCCTCCGTGATGACCTCGGAAACGGGAAGCATCGTATAATTCTCGGTGATTACATGACTTGTACTGATGTTACGCACGTCCTTATAATACGCGGTGAGCAGATCAAGCTTTCTTAATTTCAGATTGCAGTTGAGGTGCTGCGCTGCCGGATAATAGGGTGATACCGAGCCGTCCGGTGCAAGCTGCGCTTGTTCATCATTGTCATCAAGCGGTTTTGAGGCATATACGATCTCGTAAAACGCACAGTTGGTTACAAGAATATTACTGTTAAATAATCTTGTAGGAGTTTCGTTTCCGATGGCGGACAAATCAAGGTCGAATGCGATGTATTCTCGCCACCCCATGTCCCGATACCGGTTCCAGCCGGTTGTTCCTTTATCGAGAGCTTTTCCCGAAAAGAGCAGACTGACCTTGCCGTCCTTAAAGACGATCATAGGAATGCCGTTATCGTAAACTCTGTCGGCATTTAAGTACTCAGCCGTGTGATCCTCTAATGTTTTCCCATCCGCTGCATAGCGGTATACCTTCTTAAAAAGCGGATACTTCGCATTGTCAAGCGGTGCGGTCGAGAACGGTACGGCGCTTATTTTATATCCCGAACCGTCTTTTAAGTACATACTGCCCATTTCACCGTCATAGGTCAGCTGCCAATACCGCACATCTTTTCCGGGCAGAGTGCCGATCTCCTGAATATTCTTTCCGTTTGCAAGCAACGAGTTAAAATTTGCCTGATACAGCTTCCCGTCGGATACGACAAGATCATTTACGCTCTTACTGTAGCCGTGATCCAGATTGCAGTCAAACTCGGCGTATTCGTGAATGATGTTTTCTCCGCCGAGAAACTTCTTATAATCTGATTGATCATACGGTATTCCGCGTTCCTTCAAAAGCGCCTGTTCCATCGTTACCGGCTCTGCCTGCGTTGAAGCGTTTTGTGAAGATTTAGTGTTTGCTGCGGAGCTGTCTGTCTCCGGAGTCTTTTTTGCACAACCGCACAACGTCAAACTCACAAGCAGAAAGACCGCAAATATCCGGGTGAGAAAACGTTTGTTATACCTTTTAATCTGATATAAGCGCTTGTGTTGCAATTCATATCCCTCCTAACTGTCTTTGCTTATAATTATACTTACAGAGTGCCGATTTTGATATAAGGGAAGTCCGCCATTCTGCTGAAAATAGGGTGGCGGAAGTCCGCCATTCTTAAAATTTGGGGCAAAAAGCGATTTTTTACTCTGAAAATGGCATAAAAAATCCGCCTTCCGTTTTAGGGAAGGCGGTCAAGCGAACACCAGGATCAAAAATTATTTATTGTAAAGATTGAGCAGTCCGACACGGGATTTTACACCGGTCTTTTCGTAGATAGCGGAAATATACCGTTCCAAAGTTCGTCTGGAAACATACAGGCTTTCAGCGATTACCTGAACGCTGTCCTCTGTATTGACAAGACAGCCGAACACCTCAGTTTCTCTTTCCGTGAAAGAAAACACTTCTGAGAATTTTCGCAGCTTTTCTTTCTCGCTGACAGCATCAGATGCATCTGTAATAAGCTGTTCCATAAATGCTTTCTTTTGAAAGGTATATGCTGTCGCCACGATACTGACTGCTACAAATAAAAACAGCACAAGAACAATGACGGCAATACTGCTGTCAGAGGACAGCAGGGTTAAAACGAGATTGGCTATGACAGCGGAGGTGATATTATTGACCGCACGTCCCATGCCTGCCCACAGCTCAGGTATTTTCATATAACTGGAAAGCTCCATAAAGCTGGAGGTAAAGAATACGGCAAAAAAGCCCGCCGACAGGTAGAAAACAATCAGGCCTACCAAAAACGGTCCGGCAAGTTTAAGTACAACCATACATATGGTTGACAGCACCATCACACAGTACATAACAAGCCCCATATATTTGCGATTCTTTATGTCAAACACAAATCCCGCCGCCAGACCGCTTAGCGCAAGCAGGATTCTCGGCCATTGTCCTATGTCAACTGTTCCGTTTGCATGTACAAGCGTTACCGCACTGTCAAGCGTACTGAAAATAAATGTCATCAGCACTACAAGCAGAATAATAAGAATACCGACTATTGATCCCTTTGTGTGTTCTCCAGTATTGCTTTCGCTCTTTTCTTCATCCGATGACGCTTCTGACTTCTGACCATTGCTTTCACAATAAACACGGTCGTTCCTTATCAGCATCCAAACAAGCAGCAGCAAAAATACCGATAAAATGATTGCTTCCGCCGTTTCCGAACGAACAAGATTGTTGTTTGCAAACTGGAGCAGGATACCCAGCGCATAGGAAATACCCACAGTCCTTGCCAAATACCTGTCTGTTTTCATCATACGCATGGAAACATAAAAAACCGCGCTGCCGGCCAAACCAAGAAGCAGAAACAAAACAAGTCCCGCTATGAATGTCGCTGTATAAGCAGTCCCCATACAGATGATGGCTATGCACATAACGGATGCCAGGCTGATCATAACGAAGCATACTGCTTTGAGACGGTTTTTACAAAAGCGGTTCAATAACGGATACAGCAGAAAGCCTGCCGTACTTACTCCGAGTGCATAATTCTGTGCCAGGACGGTTTTATCATCTGATACCATGCGGGAAAGCACATCTACATATAGATATTCCGCACCTAAAAACAGAAAGGTGAACAGTCCCATCAGAACAACAGCATTTATGTAAGGGATTCTATCTTTCTTTTTCATATCCTTGTCAATGAGCAGCTTCCAAAGTTTCTTATAACTCACAGTCATACAGATTCCCCTCGTTTCTGAAATTCTTTTTTGTAATAGCAACGGTAACTGGCAGAGAAAACAGCCCGTGCATTTAAATTTAATTCAGCATATCATGTTTCAGCTAGTCCAGCCCCGCCTTTATCCGGCCCTGTATATTGACCAGACACTGTAGGAGAACAGGAATATCATCAATCCAGTGTTTCTTCTATCTGCTTCATTGTATACGTCAGATATATTTCTCCTCAAAGCTTTCTATGCACATTGGCTTATCGAAGAAATACCCTTGTATGTAATATATTCCCATCTTCTTAATTATAGCATATTGCCTGTCAGTCTCAACTCCCTCCACGCAGACATGTACTCCTATTGTGTTGGCAAGCTCTGTAACCATCTTGACAAATGCATCAGAAAAATCATCCTCCCCAAGATGTTCAATGAAGCATTTATCTATTTTAATGATATCAAGAGGCATCTCCCTGATATGGTTGAGTGATGAATATCCTGTACCAAAATCATCCAGTGCAACCTTAACACCAAGCGCTTTTATCTCACTGAGTATCCGCTTCATGCGCACCATGTCATTGATTGCCAGACTCTCTGTCACCTCAAGACACAGATTTCCCGGTTCTATGCCCACCTCGTCAATTATGCCTTTGATTTTCTTAACTATGTCATTCTGCAGCAGCTGCACCACAGACAGATTTACGTTGACCTTGTAGTCAGGATGTCCCATGTCATTCCAGTACCTGCAGTGCTTCGCTGCCTCTCTTAATACATGCTCCCCGATTGGGTTTATAAGCCCAAGATACTCAGCAAGCGGTATAAAGTCAACCGGATTTATAAAGCCCATGGTTGCTGAATTCCATCTGACAAGAGCCTCTGCACCTGCACAGACATCCTCCCCCTTCACGTTTATAATCGGCTGAAAGTACACGGAGAACTCATCGCACTCATTCATTGTGGCTTTTCTCATGTGCTTTTCCAGGTCAAGACGCTTTGTGCTTGTGCCATCAATACCCTCGTTGTAGAATTCTATACGGTTTTTTCCTTCTTTCTTAGCATTGAAAAGAGCTATATCAGCTCTTCTTATGACATCCTCCACAGTGCTTGCATCTGTCGGAAAAAATGCCACTCCGGCACTTATTGTACAGTAATAGTCCTCTCCCTTCAAGAACCACGGTCTGACAAATATCTGCTGTATATCATTAATGATACTCTCCAGTCTGTCAACAGAGCTGCCTGTCACTATGACGATAAACTCATCGCCACCCATCCTGTAGCAGTGGTTCTCAATTTCCTTCACCTGTGTCAGGCTGTGCGATATAGCTTTTAAAAGCACATCTCCGTACTGATGGCCAAGTCCGTCATTTATATGCTTGAAATCATCCAGATCTATATAAATCATCGCACCTCTGGTGTCGTTTTTCACTGAATCCTCTATAAACTTAGCCAGATCCTGCTCACATCTCATCCTGTTATATAGCCCTGTCAGGAAATCATTATTGGCCTGGTTCTCAATGCGCTGCTGATAACGCTTTTTCTGTGTGATGTCATACAGTGTAACGAGCTGCACATTGCGGCCATCCACCCACACTATGCCTGTGCGATGAATATCAAACCACTTATCCTCCTCCGTCACGTAGACCTCTGTAAAGCTCCGGCTCTCTGCAGTATGGGAAAAAATATATTTTTCCAGCTTGTTCTGTTCGATAATATTTGAAAGCAGCTGCTTACAGTAATTATTCATGTAAAGTATCTCTGACTTAGACATATCAGTCACGTATATACCGCAGCCGGAGTTTTCCAGTATCGCTTCGAGCGAAGCATAGGAGCCTGCAAGCGAGTTGGTTGTTATCTTTTTTGTGAGAATACTTTGAATGACGCGCTTCGTATCATTTAAAAACTTCACATCATATTTTTCCCAGCTTCTGTCATCCTTCTCATCAAAAAAGCACACATACATCTGAGTCCTGTTATCTATATTTACAGGCTGGAATATGGCTGCCCTCATAGCCTGCTTCTCCATGAAAAGGCGGAATTTCTCCGGCATCACAGAGTCTGATGATATAATGTAAGGCTTTCCGGTAAAAAAAGGCACCTCGGTAATTGATATTGTATCAAACGGCTTTCTGCCATAGCTTACAATCACATCCAAATGCATGCCGTCCACGTTTTTGCGGATGATAAAAGCACCGGTAAGCTTTATGGTAGTAACTGCACTCTCCAGTGCTTTTTGAGCCATATCAGTAAAGCTTCCATCCATCTCAAGCAGTTTTATAACAGAATTGATAGCCTCAAGCATATGAAACTGTTTCTTGATTTCCTCATCTGACTTCCTGATAAGCGAAAGTGCCTCATTCGCAGCATCCTCATCTCTCATTGTGATCAAAAGCTGTCTGGTCATAGTCTCCAGGAACTCAATTGTTCTGTTAAAACGTGCTTCACTGGTAATAATTATGCCATCAGGAAGCATGTTTCTCTCATCATTAGACATCTGCTCATCAATTGCCGCAGCTATAACCCAATATATATCGTTGGTATTGTCCACTCTTACAATCAGACCATACAGCCTGATATAGTCCTTATCCAGAGGTTCATCTATGAGATTCTCAACCCTGCAGTCCGACAGTCTCAAAAGAAGGTTTTCGTATTTCTCCTCACCAATAAAGGTAAGCATACTCTTCCATTTATCGTTACATTGACACACCTCTGTCATGACTCCATCCTTTTTTGTCAGACACGACAAATATATTCCGTTGACCATGCAGAAATAATCCTGTATTTTTTGAAAAAGCTTGGAATCTGACATATTTTCCTCCTAAAAACTCACGCAAATCAATCCTCATACCTGATAACAAACAAATAAAAGTCATTCTTATCGAGAATACATGTCTCCTGAAGCAGACGGTATTCGACACGCAGCCTGATTTGTTTCTTCACAAACCCAATCTCATTTGAATACATGACTATGATTCCGCCGGATACCAGATGCTCTGCGGCCTTGTCGAAAAACCTCTCGTAAAAAAGCTCCATCTCCGCCTTGGTCTGTCGGTTACGAACCGGCATATCCGTAATCAGCTCATCAAATTTGTAGTCATGTCTGAAATCAAAGAAATCCCTGTGTATAAAATTAATTCTTGTTTTAGCAAACGCAGCATTCTCTCTGCCCATAGTGATTGCATCTCCATAGGTATCTGTAGCATATATCTCGCGTGCCGGGACTAAATGTGCGCGCTCTATAAGCAGTGTACCAACTCCGCAGAACGGATCCATGATTTGTGCCGTTTCCTTAAGATACGGCTTTGCAAGTGAAACAATAAGTGCCGCTTGTGATGGATGCATCGACGTAGGAAGCACATTCTTTCTGTATGCAAATCTATTATCCTGTATGGAACATAATCTCATGCAGACAAAAAAATTGTCATTTTTTGTCGGTATGAGCTTAATCACCACGTCGTAATCATTTGGTGAATTGATCATCCTGCCCGCAAAATGCATATCGATAGCTTTCGCAAGCCTGCTCTGGTACGCCGCATCTGCCGTGCTCTCAATACGATAGTAAAACGGACCACCCTCACGGTGCATGCGTCTTAATATATCATACATATCTGACTCTGCAAGAAGTGCGGCTGCTTCCTGTGCATCCTTTGGCAGAAGCGATGCTGCATGTATGGTAAAGTACATTTTTCTGAATGTGCGCACCTGCATGATAAGAGGTATATTGTCAGTCTTTACAAGCACTCCAAGCGGATGCAGCTTTGTATCCTTAACAGGTATCTGACGTCGTACCACCTCTCTGTGAAGGCGGTTTGTCATCAGAAGCAGCTCAGCCTTTACTCCCTCGAGCACAGGTGTATGGTGCTTTATCCCATTATATTTAATCAGGATTTTATTTATCTCGTTTAATTCTTCCTCAATATGCTTCCTATTTTCAGCTGTGACCGTCATATGCTCAAGCTCTCCTGCCCGCTCCATAAGCTGTGGTATAAGCTCTTTGCAGTCCAGCTTTGACAGTGCCGCCAGATAGGAACCCTTCACAAAGCGCATCTGCTCAGCCTCATATGCTTTAAAAACCTCATCAGAAAGCTGTGACATATGTAAATCTCCTATCAGAAGAGCTGCGTTCTTTCTGGTTTTTGCATCCTCTTCTCCCATAAACGATACAAGCAGCTCTTCTTCTCCGGCAAGCAGCTTCAGTGCCTCTGCCAATGCATTTTCATCTTTAATTTCCTGTCTGAGGCTGCTCAGATTCTGACGTACATTCTCTTTTTTTAACAGATTTCCGATAATTTCCTTCATTTTTAAATCATCCTTTAATTTATTATATATTGTCAGGTTTGGCTTGTCTCTTCCTTTGGCACACCATTTTCTTTGATATAGGTATCCAGATCCTTGTGAAACTGCTCCCACGCATCCTCATGCTCCACGAAGTATAGCGGACACTTCTTGCCTGTCACATCGTAATGTCTTATTACATCATCCGCATTCAGATCATACCGTCCCATAAGCCATGTGGTAAGCTCTATAAGCGACTGATATGTGCTATCGTTGAACTTTCCTGTCTCATCCTCTATACAGCACTCTATCGATATTGTGTCACTGTTTCTGTTATTAGATGCATACGATATCTCATTGCAAGGTATGCACTGCACTATCTCACCCTCTAATCCTATAACAAAATGTGAGCTTGCTTTGGTCTTTTTGGTCTCTGCCAGACCATTGAAATAGTCTCTATTCTGTCTGGCTGACGTACCCGGATTAGCCGTATAATGTACGACTATGCCGTTTACCTTCTCAAGAGCCTTCTGTGGTCTGGAATACGGATTTGGTGTCAGCAGCTGCACATCAAGCTTTGGCTGTATAGGATTGTAAAGAGTAGTCGTAACCTCTGCCTTTACCTCTTCCTGCTTTGCCTTTTTGCCCCTTAAAACTCCCACTATGATTATCGTTGCAATTATAAGTATTATCATGCCTATCACAATACAATTGTTAATAAGCTGCTTCCTTCTAACCTGGGCGCGGTGCCTCTTTCTATATTCTTCTCGCTTTCTCTGTCTTATCTTTTCATATTCGTCCATTTAATTATCCCCGGTCATCTCTTTTGTGTGCTTTTATATAACTATTCCAAGCTTTTATAAACATTTGCATATATTTAAAAATATTTTAGCACAAATCTTATTATTATGCCACATAAAATAATATGTAAAATAATACAAAAGCACCAGATATTATGACATAACATAATACCCGGTGCCTTATTATAAATGCATATTCTTATTAATCACGCTTAATTAATCACATTTAATCTCATGAACCCATCCATCCGGTCCATCAATATGCCCCATCTGAATGCCTGTAAGTGTGTCACGAAGCTTCTTTGTGACAGGTCCCATCTCATCCATACCGCTTGGGAAGCAGATTTCCTTGCCGTGGTCTACAATCTTTCCTACCGGTGAGATTACTGCTGCTGTTCCGCAAAGTCCACACTCAGCAAAATCCTTTACCTCATCAAAGAGCACCTCTCTGTGCTCAACCTTGAGTCCTAAGTACTTCTCTGCAACTACCATCAGTGAACGGCGTGTGATTGATGGCAGGATGCTGTCTGATTTAGGTGTAACAAATGTGCCATCCTTTGTGATAAAGATGAAGTTTGCACCACCTGTCTCCTCTACCTTTGTACGTGTTGCAGGATCGAGGTACATATTCTCTGCAAAGCCCTGTGCATGTGCATCTACAATAGCATGAAGACTCATTGCATAGTTGAGTCCTGCCTTGATATGTCCTGTTCCGTGAGGTGCTGCTCTATCAAAGTCTGATACACGGATTGTGATTGGCTTCGCGCCACCCTTGAAGTATGGTCCTACAGGTGTTACAAGGATTCTGAACTGATACTCATCAGCAGGCTTAACACCAATTACCGCATTTGTTCCCATAATGTATGGTCTGATATAGAGTGTAGCACCTGAGCCGTATGGTGGAACCCATGCTGCATTTGCCTTTACTACTTCCTCAACTGCCTTTACAAATCTATCCTCCGGGAATACAGGCATCTCAAGTCTCTCACATGAATCCTTAAGACGCTGTGCGTTTAAGTCAGGTCTGAAGCAGACAATTCTGCCATCCTCTGTTGTGTATGCCTTAAGTCCCTCGAAGCATGTCTGTGCATACTGGAATACTCCCGCACACTCATTAAGTGTCACTGTATGATCCTTTGTGAGCTGTCCATCGTCCCACTTTCCATCTTTATAATTAGAAACATAGCTGTAATCTGTTTCCTGGTAGCCAAAACTAAGGTTTGACCAATCGATATCCTTCTTTTCCATCTTTATATCCTCCGTTTCTTTACGGATCCGATATAACCTAGCGTTATCATATATCGGGTCTACTATCATTTATGCTCATTCTAGTACAATAGAAAAAAAATGTCTAGTACTATTTTTTTATAATAACCATAACTTAAGTTTCTATATAGCTTTTTTTACTATTATAAGATAAGGCCTGACTTTTTCTTACTTTTTTCAATAGCGGTATTAAGCTTTCCAAACGGACGCCCAAGCAGCAGTCCGATCACAAGCGATATTGCTATAAATATAAGAAGAATAGCAAGATCCTTGCAATAATCAAAGCGGTACATGCCTCCCACGCACTCTCTTAGGGCATTCATGGCATAGTTAAACGGCATGAACTTATACAGTGCTCTGTACACCTGTGGCAGCACCTCAACCGGGAATGTGCCACCTGCGCCTGCCACCTGAATTACCATAATAACTACTGCTACAGCCTGTCCCACATTGCCCAAGGCTGCTGTGAGCGAGTACATAAGGAGCGTGAATACAAGGCTTGTCAGTGCGCTTGCACACCAGAAAAGGAACGGATGCCTGCACTGTATTCCGACAAAGAACAAATCACCGAGCACTGTCACAAGTGTCTGAAGCTGGCCTATCACAAAAAATGTGATATATCTGCCAAAAAACTTATGTACGCTGTTTACTTTGCCAAGTGATTTTATATCGTCAGTGTCCTTTACCTTTGTTTTCACAATTGCAACAGTTATCAGACCTCCCACCCACAGAGCCAGCACTGTGTAAAACGGTGCCATGGCTGAGCCGTATGTGGATATCTCATATAGCTTCTGCTCATCCATAGACAGCGGTGATGTCACAAACTGCGCAATGAGTGTCGGATCTGTCCGAAGCAGCTTTACAATCTCATTAAACTGCTCATCGTTTGATAAATTGTCAAATCCTGATATAACATTCTGCAAACCATCTCTGATCTGCTGTACATACTGTCTGGTATTTACAATATCTGCATTTCCTGATTTAAGAACTGCCGAATAATCATCGAGTGCTTTTTGTATATCCGGGAAGCTGTTGTCCAAAGAACCAAGCATGGACTGTGTCTCAATAAGCGCATATTCTATATCATATACCGCTCCTGTGAGATTAGGTGACACGCTGTGGTCAAACGTATTTTTAAGTGTATCTATTGCAGACCTGGCACCTGACACATCCGCTTTTATCGACTCCTTAAGAAGCTTTAGCTTATCTGCCGTCAATTCAGTATCAGACTTAAGGTCTTTTATCTGTGTTTTAATGCTTTGGATATTTTTCCTGACAGCCTCTATCTGCGAGCTATCCACTCCCTTTAAGCCTTCAATAGCGGAAAGCGTATTCTCTGCAAGCTGTTCTACCGTATCAAAGCCGGCCACGGAAACAGATATGTCCGCAGTATCGGCATCAGCTACTCCCGATGCATTTAAGAGCTGTATAGAGTTTTCCAGCACATTAAGCTGGCTGTTTATGTTTGATAAGCTTATGTCGACCATCTGTGTAATGGTTTGTGCTGTCTGTGCCCCCGAGAGCACCGACGACTGCATGCCGCTTACCGATGACTGTCCCCCGTCAATCAGCCCCTGCACACTCGGAAGCAGTGACTGTGTCGAGCCTATCAGGCTGTCTGCTGAATCCGTGAGCATGGCAAATGTATCGAGCATGCCTGCATATGTAGAAAGAGTCGTATCCATATCCTTTAGCTTGTCAACAACTGTTCCGGCCAGGTTATCGCCTGATTTGCCGTCTCCCACTATGAGCTCTCCCGACTTTGACGCAATCTCCGTAATCGTGCTCACCATTGAAGAGTTTACAGACTGCTGCACCGTGGTCTTGACCTTTGAGGTTATCTTTGTGGCTATGGCATTTTTCTTGCTGTTTTCATAGTATTCTATCTGCGGATTGACCGGCTCACCGCTTAGGAAGCTAAGCATATCAGCTGAAAAATTCTTCGGCACAATAAAGGCTGCATAGCACTTTCCACTATAAACATACTCCAGTGCCTCTTTACTGCTATCTGTGAAAATCCAGCCAATTGCATCGTTTTCCTTCAGCCCCTTTATGACACTGTCTCCCATACATAGCTTTAAATCACCGACGCTCATCCCCTCATCCTCAGAATATACTGCTATGTGCATCTGTGATGTAGCTTCCTCTCCGTAAGGATCCCAGTTGGACATAATATTAAACCATGCATACAAAGCCGGGATTATGCCAAGTCCCATAATAATGACTATGGCAACCACATTTGTGGATATACGTTTCAGGTCAGCCAGATATATTTGAAATATTTTTTTCATTGCTCGGCATCCTCCCCTGTACTTTGCTGCATCGTATCAAATCTCTGCTCCACTCTTTCGGCTATTTCCTGCACCCTGTCCTCAATCTGCACGACAGGACTCACACTCATATTCTGCGCATCACTTCCGCTTATCTCATTCATCTTCTCCTGCAGCTTATAGTCCACATACTCGACTCCGATTAAATACACTGCGATAGCAAACAGACTCACTATCCACAGCACAAGAAAAATGATTTTTGAACTGTCCGGCACAATCATCAGCAGAACAAGAAAAAAGAGCGGAATGATGTATATGCACCTTAATCCTATTTTTATCCGTTTTTGATTCTGCTCATGGATGGTCTTTTCATATCCGACCAGCTTATCGTACATCTCGCGCAGTCTCTTATCATCGAATGGCGGCTGCTCATTCACATTATTATTTGCATTATTATTCATATCATTATCCATATTGGAATCTTTATTACTGTTTCTACCTGTATCCTGCATACTTTCCTTCCCGCTTTATAGCTTACGGCACATCAGAAGTATCATATTTTAATATGCCAATTATTGATTTATTAATTGTACATTTAACTATAGCATCTCAGTATCTTCCATACGCTTCTCTATAAAATGATTGAGTCTGATAAACGGCTTTCGTATCACAAGTCCTATCACCAAAGAGGCTGCACCAAAAAGTAAAAGCGTGATATAACATTTGCCGAGTGTGTTTTCGTACATACCTCCTATACACTCCCTCATCGCATTTATCGCATATGGGAATGGGAAGAAAATATACACTGCCCTGAAAAATGACGGCAGCGCCTCTATCGGATATGTGCCACCGCTTCCTGCAATCTGAAGCACCATGACAACCACCGCCAGTGCCTTTCCTATATCACCAAAGGATATGGTCAGAGAATATATGAGCAGTGAAAATGTAAGGCTCGTCACTGCGCCTGTCACAATAAATGATACCGGATGCACACACTGTATTTTAAGCAGGTATAAATCACCTAGCACAATGATAAAGGTCTGTACCTGTGACAGTAAAAAGAATGTCAGATATCTGCCAAAATAAAGCTGTGAAGGCTTTAGTTTCCCAAGCTCCCTGGCATCCGCGTGAACCTTTACCAGCGAAACAAGTATAGTCATGCCCACCCATATGGCAAGTGTGGTGTAAAAAGGTGCTACTCCGGAGCCATAATTGGCTATCTCGTAGATATAATTATCTGATACCTGCACCGGCTCTGAAAAGAAGCTGCCAAGCTTTTCAGGATTCCCCGAAAGCAGATTCACTATGATATCAGCTTTTTCATCCTCAGAGGCTGCTTCAAGCTTGTCGAGTGTCGTATTTATCTTGTCAGATGCTGATTCTATGACTCCCTTAAGCTGTGTCATGCTCATATTGAGTGTATCAAGCGTACTGTCCACTCCGTCAAACACCTGCGCCATGGAGCCTGATGTCTGACTTAGATTGCCAAGTGTGGTCTGCATTGAATCAAGAACAGACGACATACTGCTTATCATGCCGTCCACCTGTGGCACTATCTGTGAGGTATATGTATCATTCACTGCTGACGCGGTCGATGAAAGAGCCGACATTACGCTCTCAAGTGTTTCTGCAGAATTCTGTGTCTTCCCCGATAAATCCACAGACTGTGTGCTTTCTATCATGCTCTTTATCTGTTCCTTGACAAGCTCTATATTGGAAATAAGTGTGCCGACATGGGTATCGTCCATATCCGGCTTTATTTTGTTGATTTTGTCCTCAAGAGTGTCAATATTACCTTTCAAAGCATCCGCTGACTGTTTAATATTTTGCACATCACTTTGAATAGTATTTACATCCTGTGACAGATTTGCATCTGAAATCTGCTTTGATATATCATCAATCGAGCTCTTCACCTTTGCTAATGCCGATGTGATATCTGCGCTAAAGCTGTCGAAGGATTGTCTGGTGGACTGCAGATCATTTTTACTCTCTTCAAGCCTGTCTGTGCCATTTGCAAGCTTATCCTGCCCGTCTTTGAGTGCTTCGCCCGTTTCTTTGGACACCTGTGATAATGCCTTATTTCCATCAATAAACGTATCTATCATGGCATCGTACTGCGCAAGACTCTCAGATACCGCTTCAAGCTTACCGGTCATCTGCCCCACAGCATCCTTTTCCTTCACGTCATCGGATATTACGTTGGTCTCCTTAAATACCTGCTCTGCAAGCACCTTTATAAACTGCTTATTAATACTTGATTTAACAGCACTTGCTGCGCTGTCCGTTATCTTTGTCGCAACAGCATTTTTCTTGTCGTTGAGATAGTAGGTAATCCTTGGATTTTCAATATTGTCAGCTACACCATTATACATGCTGTAGGTAAACTGCTCATCTATGACAAGTGCAGAATAATATCTGCCTGACTTAACACCCTCAACAGCCTTTTCCTCTGATTTAACAAATTTCCAGCCTATAGTATCCTTTTGCTTTAATGACTCTACCACACCATCGCCCATATTGACAGTTTCGCTGTCATTCTTCGTCCAGCCCTTGTCCAGATTGACTACTGCAATTGCTATATTTCCGGTGTTGCCATACGGGTCCCAGTTGGCATAGATATTAAACCATGCATACAGCGCCGGCAGCACGCACAGTCCAATAACTATAATGAGTACAAGCACATTTCGGAATATGCCGCACATATCTCTTTTAAAAATTCTTAAAATATCAGTCATGAATCATCCTCTTATATCCGGTGTTTATATCCGGTGCTGTTTAAGCTCCCCAATAAAATACAATGAGCCAAATGCAACATTTTTCGTATCTCTTTTCAGGTGCTTTCTTATCTCATCAACTCCTGAAAGCTCTGTTGCACAAACTCCCTCTTTTCTGATAAAATCAGCAAGGTGCGATGCCTGCAGTGCCCTGTCTGAATCCGGTGTCACTGTATAAAACTCCTCAGCAAGCGGCAAAATCTCACGTATCATGACATCATAGTCCTTATCAGCCATGACTCCCATGAAAAAGCAAAATTTCTCACCCGGATACATCTGCATGAGGCTTCCCTTAAGCGCATCAACTCCATTGCTGTTGTGTGCTCCGTCCACTAGCAGAAACGGCTCCTTTGATACTATTTCCATGCGCCCCGGCCACACAGCCTCTTCAAGAGCGCTTTTTATCCTGTCATTCAGGGCTGTTTTCTCGCTCTTTGGCTCTGTCTTATCATATTGCATTTCGTATTCCGGCCCGCTATAGCGCTTTCCCAGCACATACCGCGCTGCAAGCTCTGCCGCTGCTGCATTCTCCCACTGAAATGTGCCACAAAGCCTCAGTGCGTAGCCGCTGCAGCGTGCTATATCGCTTTGTTCCACAGTGATTATCCGTGCATGCTTTTTTTGTGCTTCCTGCTCGATCACCTGCATGGCACGTTTATCCTGCTGTTCCACCACCACTGTGCCGTTTTCCTTTATGATACCGGCCTTCTCAGCCGCTATATCCGCTATATCACTGCCAAGGATAGCCATATGGTCATAGCCTATCTTTGTAATAACGGCACATTGCGGTGTGCCGATTGCATTTGTTGAGTCAAGCCTGCCTCCAAGCCCTGTCTCAATGACCATATAATCGCACTGCTGCTCCTCAAAGTACAAAAGAGCCATGGCAAGGCAGTAGTCAAACATCGTAAGTCCTATGCCAAAATCTATATCAAGCAGATAGTTTCCAAGCCGTGTGACATCCTCCTTAGGTATCATACGCCCATCAACCGTGATGCGCTCCTCAAAATCTACCAGATGCGGTGATACAAACGTGCCTACCCTCATATGCTCTTTTTTTAATATACTAGAAAAAAAAGCGCACACCGAACCCTTTCCATTGGTGCCTGCCACATGGATATACGGTATTATGCGCTTTTGCTTTCCTTTTTCTCTCAGCACCTTTATGACCTGTGCTGTCACCACCACTCCCGGCTCATTGCCGAAACGGCGTGTGTTTTCTATTTTGTTTAAAACCTGTGTGTAATCTAAATTTCCCATGCCATCATTATAATATATCCGGCCGATAAAATAAAGACCATATCCTTATACTGCTATAATAATGCCACCGTCATTTGCATACATGCTTGAGATGCCGGCAGTATCCACAATGACAATCTTCTTAAATACGGCAAGCTTCTCAAGGCAAGCCTTCACATACTGTGCACGCTCCGGGCAGTTGCAGTGTGAGATTGCAAGAATCCTGTGCTCACAGTCCTTTGTGGCAGCCACAACATCCTCTACCATCTTGGCAAGTGCCCTCTTCATGCCTCTGGCCTGGCCAAGCTGCTGGATTGAGCCCTCATCTGTTGAACCCATGACAGGCTTTATATTTAAAGTGCTGGCCACAAAAGCCTTCAGGTTGCTTAATCGACCTGCCTTTCTTAATGTATCAAGTGTCTCAAGCACAAAGAAGGTATTCATTGAAGCTATATACTCCTCTGTCTGCTTTACAACCTCATCAAACGAAAGTCCACTCTCTTCAAGCTCCTGCACCTTCATGCCGATTAGTGTCTCGCCTATAGATGCTGAGCGGGAATTGAATACATAGATTTGCTTACCACAGTCCTCATGCTCCTCATTGTACAGATTGACTGCTAAAACAGCGCTGTTGTATGAGCCGCTGAGCTTGCCCGAAAGTGTGACAACATAGATATGATCAGCCTCTCCCTCAAAGGCCTGCATATATTCCTCAGGAGACGGGCACGACGACTTTGGTCCCTTTACGCTCTCCTTTACTCTTCTTAAAAAATCATGCTGGTCAAAGCTCTCATCATCGCGGATTCTGTATCCGTCAACATCGAGCTCGAGTGCCACATTGCAAAAATGTCCATCCTTCTTAAGGCTATCTGTGAGCTCACCACAGCTATCTATTATAATCTTATACATATCTATTCCTCCTGCACTATATGATAATAAAAGTTTAAATTACTTTTTTAAAAGTTATTTCATTCCGTAACAAGTAGTTTTCATTACTACGTCATATTAACACGAAAACTAAACTTATGCAAGAGGTTTCTGTATTTATTTTCCCATAATGGTTATCTGCCCTTTAATGGTACCCGAAAAAGGCCGTCACACAGTCGCTTAAGGCTTTCATGTCGCGTACTCCCATAAGCTCACAGGCTGAGTGCATTGCAAGAATAGGTATACCTATATCCACCGTCTTTACCGGCAAAAGCGTACCTGCAATCGAGCCCAGTGTGCTGCCGCCGCGGCTGTCCGAGCGGTTCACAAAGCGCTGGTACGGTATTCCCTTTTCATCACACAGCTGACAGAGAATGGCGATAGCCTGTGCATCCGTAGCATACGACTGTGAGCATGCCTGCTTGATACAAAAGCCTTTTCCCATGACAGGCATATTTGTGATATCCATCTTTTCCTTTTTATTAGGATGAAGCGCATGAGCCACATCGACAGACAAAAGCATGGCATCATATATGCTCTCATCTATTTCATTTTCTGAAAGGTCCATATTTCTTAAAATACGTCTGAGCATATCGTGGAGCATTATAGAAGCCGCGCCCTGCTTACTGTTGCTTCCAATCTCCTCATGGTCGAAGAGCGCTATAATGTTTATTCCATCAGCTCTGTTTCCATCCTCTATAGCATCAAGAAGTGCCCTGCAGGATGACTGGTTGTCGATTCTCGGCGATGAAATCATAGTATCATTCACACCGACATAGCAAGGCTCATCCATGCAAAATGTATTAAGCTCAAAGTCTATGATATCGCTCTTTTCCACAGACAGCTCACCAGCCAGAAAGCCAAGGAAATAATCCGTGGTCTTTTCATCCTCCGGGATTGAATCAAGCACCGGCATCAGATCCACCTGATTATTTATCCCGACTCCCTTATTCACATCCCTGTTCATATGAATGGCAAGATTTGGAATAATCATGACAGGCTTTTTGGACCTATATAGCACCATACGCGGATTGAACACATCCTCACTCTTTATAGCCACGCGCCCTGCCACTCCGAGAGGTCTGTCAAACCATGTGTTTAAAATCGGTCCTCCATACACCTCTACATTAACCTGTGCATATGAGTTTGTCATAAAATCCGGATTTGGCTTTATGCGAAGATACGGATAGTCTGTGTGAGCTGCCGCTATTCGCACCATATCCTTTTTGTTGTAGCCGCTTCCTACAGTAAACGCAAACATGGTCGTATCATGGTGATTTAAGACATACCTGCCACCGCGCACAAGCTTCCAGTCGCCTGTATAATCTATCTCCTCAAATCCGTTTTCCAAAAGCTCCTGCTTTGCAGCCTTCACACACTCGCATGGTGAAACAGCCGCTTTTAGTAAATCAAATAATTTTTCCTGTTTCATGGATTGCCTCCTGTTTTCATTGCATAACGCATTTATTCTACCACGGACTTTACAATTATTCCAGTTGAACAGGCTTTATTTTTATGGCATAATCCGCGAATCTGATGTATGATATAATAATTGATAACTATTCAAAACTATTGAGAACAATCATTCGCTGTCACATATAATGTGGAAAATGAGGAGAAATTATGATATCAATTGAACTGACAGACACAAAGGACTTTATGAACAAGCTGCTTCGCACGGAAATCTTTGACAACTTCCTGCTCCAGGAGGCCGTCATCACAAAGGCTGCCTCATATGTCATAGATGGTCACCTGCAAAAGGGCTTTTACAGCTCCACAGAGCTTGAGGAAAATGGTATAGCCGGCTATAGCATACTCCCCTTTAGGATGCTTCGCACAAACTGCTTTGACCTGATAAAGGGCAGACAGACTCCATCGTCATTCAAGTTTGTCTTTCTGCTTTCACCTGAAAACATGGAGCACACCCTAAGCAGTCTGCACTCTGCTTTCACTGTGTCCGATATCAGTGGTTTTTTCATAAATATCAGGTATCAGAGCCAGCTTCTGACTCTGACAACCGGAATATCCTACAATATTTTTTCAGCGGATAAGACCTTAGACAGTGAATGGGATAAGCTTGTAATGAAATTTTTAGCAAATAATGACATAAACTTTAAAGAACTTTGACTTTATTGCTTTACATCTTAAACCTGTTATGCTATTCTAACGTTAGTTGCGTAAGCAGCATTATTATTATTTGGAGGTACTTTCGATGAGCAAAGGTACAGTAAAATGGTTCAATAACCAAAAAGGTTACGGATTCATCACAGCCGAGGACGGAAAGGATGTATTCGTACATTTCTCAGGACTTAACATGGAGGGCTTCAAAACTCTCGAGGAAGGTGCAGCAGTAGAGTTCGATATCACTGATGGCGCTAAAGGTCCACAGGCAGTTAACGTTGAGGTAGTTAAATAATTTTGGCCCCTCAGGCAATCTAGTTTCTATGTACCTTTTTCTTTATTATATATTTAGGTAAAATTATAGTTACAAAAATGTTAATTGGGGAATAAGATATAAGAATCATGATTAAAAAAGAAGAGTTCATTTCGAACTCTTCTTTTTTGTGCTTTTTTATTTGAATGATTTTAGTTGTTTACACGATGATGAGACATCGGTGAGCTTGTGGTGAGTGGTAAAAACGTGTAACCGTTCGCCTGTCCCCACTGGATGATCTGCTCGACCGCATTGACACTGAAATCCTTTATGTCGTGCTGCAATACAACTGATACGTTGTGGCTCTGTACCCCTGAAATGACATTCTGCACTACCTGTTCCGTGCTAATTGGCTTGCTGTTTGCATCTCCGCTCGATACATTCCAGTCACAGTATAAAAGTCCTCTTGCTGTCACATCATTTACGAGCTGTGTCATAATGCCCGGACAGTAATCCTTGCTCACAGTATTTGATGAGCCACCCGGGAATCTGATGATTGACGCATCATTTCCTGTCTGTGCCTTTATGATACTGTTCATCTGCTCTAGGTCATCAAAAAATGCCTGCTCACTTGTATATATCTGGCTGTATTTATGGCTGGCAGAGTGGATAGCCACTGTATGTCCTCTCTTTGCCTCCTCTGCTATCATGTTCTGATAGTCAGGATGTGTATTTGTAACAAAGAAGGTGGCCTTTACATTGTATTTATCAAGCACATCTAATAGCCCCTGTGTATACTTTCCGGGACCATCGTCAAAGGTCAGATAAATAATCTTGTTGCCCGGATTTACCGTGTCTGCCGTGGCAGCCGGATCATACACACTTACCACTCTTGTAGCTGTAGCCTTATTTCCTGATGAATCTGATACCTCATAGGTCACAGTATACTTTCCTGCCTTATCCTTATCTACCTTATCTCCTGATACCTTGACACTGTCTGTGATATCTCCGTCACAGTTGTCTGTTGCCGTATATCCCGGATCACTGTATTTATCGCCTTTTTTAACTGACACAAAATCATCACCTGAGAGCTTAATCTGCGGTGCCGTGGTATCTGTGACATGCACAGTCCTTTTGACCTCGCTCTCATTCTTTGACGAGTCAGCGACACTGTACTTTATCTCATAGTCTCCCGGCTTTGAAGTATCGACAGCTCCTGTGACAGATACCTTGTCTGTCAGATCCCCATCATAGTTGTCTGTTGCCGTATATCCCGGGTCACTGAACTCGCTGCCTGCCTCTACAGTCATCTCTGCATCGCCATTTAATGTAATCTCCGGAGCCTTCTTATCCCTCACCTCAACCTTGATGGTCTGTGTCGCAGTTTTTTTACCGTATTGAGCAGTTACCTTTATCTCGTATGAACCTGTCTTTGTCGCATCGACATTACTGTCTATAGTGCATTTTATCTCTTTTCCCTTTCGGTTTATAAGCCTGCCTCTGACATACGCCTTGATTTTTGGTACCTCAAACTTTTTGCCATACTCAACAGTAATACCGTTTTTGAACTTGCTGCTGAACTCAATATGTGAATCAAAGCATGTGATATACACTATAAACGCCACCACCAGAACTATTGCAGCCGTAAGTATGCCGATAATCATCTTTTTATTTTTGTCCATTTTTCCAATCCTCTTTAGCATTTTATAATTATTCTCTCTATATTATTACTCAAACCTGATAATATTATTTCAAGCAGTATCTATTATAGCGTTAAACAATCTTTTTTGCTACTGCAAATTCCTTGAGAATTTCTTAATGTTGGCTTCATATATTTCAGTTGTGTTACAATTGTTTCTTTATCCCGAAAACCCGTGATAGAGTCGTAATATGTACTTAATTTATTTAATATCTTTGTTACTATTCAGTTCTCAATATGACAAACCACATATCTTTTTGCAGATATTCGCAATCACAAAAATCCCCCGAACAAGTCGGGGGATTTAAAAAGCTTATGCTGTAACAATCATTTTATTACTGCTCCTTGCGGTGCATCTCAAATGTCTCCATATGGTAGTTGGCGATGTTGTCACGAATCTTTCTGTCATCTGCTCTGCTTAAGAGATCATCACGGAACTTCTTTGTAGACACCATGTCATTGTATGAGCTTGGTCCGCCTACGCAGCCGCCCTCACATGCCATTCCCTCGATGAAGTTCTCAGGAAGCTTGCCTGCCTTCATGAGGAGAAGTGCCTTCTTACACTCTGCTGCTCCGTTTGCCTTGCAAACCTTGCAATCAACATCCTCGCCTTTTTCCTTCATGCTCTCGATTACGGCTGCTGTAACTCCGCCTGAGTTTGCGAAACGCTTACCGTATACTGAACCCTCCTGATATGAGGTATCATCAGCCTCAAGCTGTACTCCCTTTGCCTTCATAATAGCACGAATCTCGCTGAATGTAAGTACATAGTCTGCATTGCCCTCTATCTTCTGATCATGTACCTCTGACTTCTTGGCAACACATGGTCCGATGAATACTGTAACTGCATCAGGATCCTTTGCCTTGATCATTCTTGAAACTGCACACATAGGTGAAACAGTTGTAGAAATCTTGTCAGCAAGCTCAGGATAGTGCTTTCTAACCATATTTACAAATCCAGGACAGCATGATGTAACCTTCTTCTCTCCTGCCTCATATGCCTCAAGCCACTCATCAGCCTCGTATGCTGCTGTCATATCTCCACCGAGTGCTACCTCAACAAAACCGTTGAAGCCAACTGCCTGCATAGCTTTCTTCCAGCTGTTCATAGTGATATTTGCGCCAAACTGTCCCTCTGCTGCAGGTGCAACCATAGCGTATACATGCTTGTTCTCTGACTTGATTGCATCGATTACATCTACGATGTATGTCTTTGATCCGATAGCTCCGAATGGACAGCTGTGGATACACTTACCACATCTGATACATTTGCTCTCATCAATCACTGAAATGCCGTACTCATTGTATGTAATGGCATTTACAGGGCAGGAGAACTTACATGGTCTCTTTAAATGAGCGATAGCGTTGTAAGGACATGCCTGTGCACAGCGTCCACACTCCTTACACTTCTGTGGGTCGATATGTGAGCGGAGACGTCCTGCCTCGATTGCTCCGAACTTACATGCATTGATACAAGCCTTGCCAAGACAGTTCTGACAGTTCTCAGTAACTGTGTAGCTTGAAATCGGACAATCCTCACATGCTGAGCTGATTACCTGGATGATATTGCCGTCATCGTTTACGCTTGGTGCTTTACCCTCTGCAAGTCTGACACGTTGACGGATGATTTCTCTCTCCTTGTAGATACAGCAACGGAACTGAGGTGTCGGTCCCGGAATAAGTGTAAATGGGATGTCATCTCTGATCTCATCGAGGTTACCTGCAAATGCAGCCTTTGCGACCTCAAGCAAAACTGCATGTTTGATTTTGATTACGTTTTCGTCAGCGTACATATTATCTCCTTTTCCTTAAAATAATGTATATTTTGTTACCTAATTAATTACATACTTAGAAGAATCATTACATCATGTGACACTTCCCATATCACATGACCTGATTCCTCTAAAAAAATGCTCCTAGTATATATCTACTAGGAACATTTTACAAAATTTTTTAAAATTTTTCTACCCTTGTATTCATCAAAATACAAAGAATTGTTATTTTTTTCACAATAGCAGCGATTTCAATAAGAATTACTCATGGCGCAGTGCATCAATAGGGTTCAGGTTCGCTGCCTTGTATGAAGGTAGCATACCGAATATGATTCCGATTGCCATTGAAAAAAGCACCGCAAGTATAGCTGCTGCCGGACTTATCGCTGTCGGCGTGCCGTTCAGCATTGAGATGACCTTAGAGAGTATCACTCCGACAAGCACTCCCACCAGGCCTCCAAGACTTGTGAGAACAACTGCCTCTGTGAGGAACTGTCCAAGTATTGCTCCCTTTCCCGCTCCGATTGCCTTTTTAAGTCCTATTTCTGAGGTACGCTCTGTGACTGACACAAGCATGATATTCATTACACCGATACCACCGACTAGCAGTGATATTCCGGCTATCCATATGAGCATCATATTGGTTGACTGGCTGAGCTGCTGTATCTGCTTTGCCTGCTCCTGTAAATCCTGTGCCTTGTAAGTCACATCAGAGCCGTCTGTAACATTTAAATTGCTGTTAAGTATCTCCTCAGCAGCCTTTCCCACTGTAGCCATGGTATCGGTGCTGTCTGCCTTAAGCAGAAGGTTCTGCGGCTCATCATAGCCAAATATGACAGGCCATGTGCCGCTTGGCACAAATACATTGCCCTGGCTGTCATCATGGGCATACATATAGTAATCATCCATTGAATTTATTACCAGGTCATAGCTGTCCTTTTCCGTGACTACACCGACTACTGTAAACGGATATCCCTGTATCTCTACTGTCTTGCCGAGGGCGCTCTCTCCTGAAAACAGGCTGCTCTCCACGCTCTCGTCGATAAGAGCTACCCTGCGGGCCTTTGCATAATCATTCTTTGAGAAGCCTCTACCCTTCATGACTACATAGCTTGCTGTGTCAAAATATCCGTCATCGACACCTGTTATATTGCCACCTGAAAGCGCCGTGTTCAGATAATAGACTGCATTGTAAGCCTGTCTTGTGCGGTAAAGAGCTGCATTTTGCACATGGTCGAGCTCCTTTATGCTGTCAAGTGTGGCAGCCGATACCTCTGTCACTCCTGCCGGCGCCGAATCATATGACAGGTCCATATCATAACCATCCTTCTGCAGTGTGACCTTTACGTTATTACTTCCTGAACCTATAAGGTTCTTTTCTATCTGTTCGTTTGTGCCCTGAATTGTGGAAACAATCGCAATAATTGCTGCAATTCCGATGATGATTCCAAGCATGGTCAGAAACGAACGCATCTTATGTGACCAGATTCCCCTAAAGGACAATCTAATATTTTCAAGCATCTTTAATCCTCCCTGCTAAACTAATACATACCATCTTCGGACACCTTGGTTTTCTCGCCTTCTCTGACTCCATACGGGAATGCGATATAGTCATCATTTGTCAGGCCTGACTTTATCTCCACATATGAGCCCCAGAGCGACTTGCCTGTTTTGACAGACTGCTTTTTGAGCTTTCCGTTGTCATCCTTGTATATATATGACTGTCCTTTCTCGGTTCTGACATATGACTTGTCGATATATAGTCCGCTGTCAGAGCCCTCTGATGACGTATCTATAGTAAGCTGCAGCGAATCGCCCTTTTTGAGATTCTGCGGATTCTCAATGTATGCAGTGTACCCATAGAATGATGAGTTTGGATTGCTGTCTCCATAGTAGTTAACACTGTCTGACGGCACATTGCTTATCTCTGATATCGTGCCCTCATAGGTATCACCTGTCATGTAGTTGACTGCTGATACGCTCTGCCCTACCTTTACTGTATCCAGATCCAGCTCACCAATTGTTCCGCTGATATACAGTCCTGAGGCTCCTGAAAGCTGCAGGAAAGGTGTACCATCCTGAGGTGGATTGGCAGGATCGCAAACTGTTGTCACAATTCCATCCTTCTTTGCATATACCACGCCATCCTCAAGCTCGCTCTGCAGTTCCTTTAAATCAGCCTGTGCAATTCTCTTTTGTAAATCAACATCTGCAACTCTTCTTGTCTGCTCCTTTATGGCATCCTTAAGCTCATCTGCCGTGTATGTCTTTTCTTCTGCTGCGGTATCAGCTTCCGTCTGTGTGGCCTGCTCTGTGGCAGTGTCTGTTTTGGCATCTGACGGCTCATTTACTGCTGTATCAGCAGAAGCATTTCCTGCTGTAATTGAACCTGCAAGGAAAAGCTTTATCTCATCGCTGTCATCATAGCTGCCAAGCTTATCTCCTCTTACGATAAGCTCCATATCAGGTGCGTTAGCATCTCCTATTACAAACCGGGCTACCGCACTCTTATCAGCAAGTGTATTCAAAAGCGATCCGGATACATATGAAGCCTCTGTGCATGTAAATACATAAGGATCATCCTCTGTACCTCTTCCCTTAGCCTCTGACAAATCCGATATCACATCATGCTGTTCATCAGGCTTTTGCTCAGGTGCAGCCGGCTGTGTGTCAGGCTGCGGCTCAGGTGTAACAGGAGTCTCAGGCTGCTTTGCAACCGGCTTAGTATTCTTTAGCTTATCAAGCTTCTGCTTTTCCGATACAAGCTGGTTCTCAAGACTCTGTATCTCAAGCTGCTTCATCTCAACCGAGAGTGAAAGACTCGTCACATCATATGCAAGGAGCTTATCTCCTGCCTTTACCTGCTGATCCTTTGTGACATAAACCTCTGTCACCTTCTGTCCATCCTTTAAATTGATTGTCTGACATGCATCGTCACACACCATTCCCTCACTGGTCATGGATGTGTTGTCGTTTGTCGTGCTGATCATTGAAACACTCATGACGGAAGCAAGCCCCTTGGAGTTCTTGTAATAAACCACTCCTGTGATGCTTCCCGCTACAACTGCAACTACAAGGACAGCTATTATAATGATCTTAATTCTCTTTTTCTTTTTCATTACCTGCCTCCTGTCCTTCCTCTGTTATCTCACCATCTATGATATGGACAATGCGCTTTGCCTGCTTTGCAACCTTTCTGTCGTGTGTAATCATGACAACCGTCACACCGGACTCATTAAGGCTCTCAAAGAGCTCAAGCACCTGCTTGCCTGACTTTGAATCCAGAGCTCCCGTAGGCTCATCCGCAAGCAGAAGCTTTGGATGATTTACCATAGCTCTCGCTATCGCCACTCTCTGCTTCTGTCCTCCTGAAAGCTGTGTTGGCTTAAAATCAGCCCTGTCTGAAAGCCCTACGCGCTCCAATGCCTCCATCCCCATCTGCCTTCTGTCCTTTTTGCTCACACCGGCATATATGAGTGGCAGGCATACATTGTCCAGTGCGCTCTCACGCGGCATGAGCTGGAAATTCTGGAATACAAATCCTATTGTATCCCGTCTGACTCTCGTAAGCTCCTTTTCCTTAAGCTCACTGACAGGTCTGCCGTCAAGTATATATGTGCCCGATGTTGGCAGATCAAGACATCCCACTATATTCATGAGAGTGGTCTTGCCTGAGCCCGACGGACCCATGATTGCCACGTACTCTCCCTCCTCAATCTGGAGTGAGACATCCTTTAAAACCGGCACCACAAGCTTATCCTGGTCGTAGTTTTTGTAAATATGCTGGAGTTCTAGAATCATCTACTGTACCTCCGCGTCACCTGAACCGGTGGCATCTGCAGCACCTTCGTCCATTGTGCCATCATCAACCGGACCGCCCTCAGTGCCCTCAAGCATCTGATCATCAAGAGCTTCTGTACCCATATTATCATAGACTGAGTCTTCACCGCCGCCATTTTCAATGTACTCTTCCCATGTCTGTGCCGGCTCACCCTCATAAAGGTCATCAGATGCCCATACTATATAGTCATCCTTTGTAAGCCCTGATTTGATTTCATACATCATGAGATTCTCGTCATAGTCTCCAAGCTCAACCTTTGTCTTCTCAAGCTTATCCTTTTTATTAAGTGTCCAGACATATGCATCATCGCCATCCTTTACGACATAGCTCTCATCAATCCAAATACCATCCTTCACCTGCGTCTGTCCGAAATCCGGCTCCACATATACATGCTGTCCTAAAAGCATGTCGCCTGTGCCTGTAAGCTGCACATAGAAGTTGTACTTTGATGCCTTCTGCTCGCTGCTTCCATCATCATACATGCCGGAATTGCTGTTATCAGTCTGAGTATTCTCAGTATCAACCTTGCTGATGGTACCCTGCCATGTCTTTGACTCATCAACTCTCGAGCGCACTATAACTGCCTGCCCCTCTGCCAGTCCACTGTTTAAAAAGCTCTGCTCATCGATTGTGCCCTTTACCCTGTAATCACCGGTGGCAACGATTGTCATAAATGCAGTATCTGCTGTGTCTGCACTCTGATTCTCATTGATTTTCTTAACAACACCGACCATTGTGCTGTTTACAGTGGCATTTTTGATGCTCTCATCATACTTTTCTATCTCTGCCTTCTTCGTGGCAATATCGTACTGAGTCTGCTTCTGCTGTGTCTGCGCCTGCTGAATCTGCAGTGTATAGTCAAGCTGCTGATTCTTTGACGCTTCCTTCTTTTCCTTGTTGAGCTGCTCTATCTGGGCATCATAGCCGGAAAGCGTATTGTTTAAGCTCTCAAGCTCAAGCGTGGCACTTTCCTTTTTCGCAGCAAGATCCTTTGTATCATAGGTAAAAAGAGGTGTACCCACCTGTACCTCATCACCCTCTGACACGAGAATATCCTTTACTTTTTTCTCACTATCAGCCTTGATATCCATGCTATCGGCTGCTTCCACGACACCGCTGTACTTGTCAGTGCTTCCCGCCTGATACATGACATCAGAGACCTTGTTTGCATACACCCCCGATGCCTTTTTTGCATTCTTTCCCTTTGTCATTGCAATGACAACAGCTGACACAATCACTGCTATGATAAGCACAACTGCAATCACTGAAATGATAATCTTTTTCTTTTTACTCATTTCGACCTCCCGGTTTCTTATAATTAATTGATTGATTATGAATTAATCATACCAAATATATATTGCATCTGTCTTTTAAGATTTTTTTAATATTTTACTAATAAAAAATGGAGGTTAGTATGGAAATAGCATTTAGTGAGAAAATTTCTCCACAGCTGTCCGCCGCCCTGTTGTCCACCCCTTATGAGCTTGGAAAAGAGGGTGGGCTTTCAAGCGGCTATCTGCCGGAGAGTGATAGCTGGGAAGTGATAGTAAAATATGTCGGTGACATCGAAAAAATAAAAGAAAAGTATCCTTCTGTACTCATCACGAGGCTGCTCGGAAACTATGCGGTGCTCGTAATTGAGAAATCACTTGTAAATACCGTTGCTCTGTGCGATGAAATCATATATATGGAAAAGCCAAAGCAGTTTAACTACGATGTGTACGAGGGCTCGCAGGCCTCATGCATCACTCCCGTACACACCAATCCATATAATCTGACCGGAAAAGGTGTGCTCGTAGGCATTATCGACTCCGGAATTTACTATGCACATCCGGCTTTTATACAGGATGGTGTAAGCAGAATCGCCTATCTGTGGGACCAGACTGTTTCCGATGATTCCTCACACAGTGATATCATCCCTTTCGGCACCTTATATGACCGCGATACAATCACCAAAGCCATAAATGCAGGAAACAGCTTAGAGATGCAGCGCATCTGTCCAAGCATCGACCTATCCGGACACGGCACGCATGTGGCAGGAATTGCTGCCGGAAACGGAAATGATAATGGTAATGAACAAAATACAAAGTATCGCGGTGTCGCTTATGAAAGCACTCTTATAATCGTAAAACTCAAAACCTCAGGCGGTGCCAGCTTTCCCACAACCACGCAGATTATGCTGGCAGTAGACTTTTGCATAAGAAAATCAATCGATATGAACATGCCTATCGCCATAAACCTAAGCTTTGGCACAAGCAACGGCTCGCACAGCGGCACCTCACTGCTTGAAGCATACCTGGACTATATAGCAGGAAACTACCGCTGCGCTGTCTCAGTCGGCTCAGGTAACGATGGAGCCGGCTTTGGTCATGCAAACGGCAGCTCATACCCTGCCGATGCAGAGCTTGCGATAGGCTATCCTGAGCCGTCTCTTTCCATTGATTTATGGAAAAAATACTGGGATGATATACAGCTGCGCATTAGTGCACCAAATAATGATATGCTGGAGATTCCCGATACAATTACCAATCAGGCAAAGGGCTTTACATACAGATACAGGCTCGATGGGACAGATATATATATAACAGGCGGCGGTCCCTCTCCCTACTCTCCCTTTCAGGAAATATTCATTGAACTCATGGGATCACAATACATCTCACCCGGCATCTGGAAAATATCACTTGAACCCATATCTGTAAAGGACGGCTCATGGGATATATGGCTGCCGTCAGGTGCTCTGCGCAACGCACAGACCTCATTTATCCATGCATCGCCTGATATCACCCTGACCATCCCCTCAACCGCTCAAAATGTCATATCTGTCGGAGCCTATGACAGCCGAACAAACCGCACAGCCGCCTTTTCCGGCCGAGGCTATACCTGGGCCTTTGACAGCATAAAGCCTGATATAATTGCGCCCGGTGTAGACATTATTTCATGTTCAAACACCGGAGGCTACACTTCAAAAACAGGGACATCTATGGCTGCACCGTTTGTGACCGGTGCGGCTGCGCTTCTGATGGAATGGGGAATTGTGCGTGGAAACGACCTCTATATGTATGGCGACAAGCTTAAAGCTTCTCTCATAAAAGGTGCCGGTGAAAATGTATTCACAGCTGTCTCAAGGACAGCCTCTGAAAACACTTCCAAAAACGCAAAATACCCCAACCCTGTAACGGGCTGGGGTACATTGTGCTTACTGGATAGTATTCCTTAACGGAAGCTGCTATTCGTATACATGCTTCTGATGCTTCTTTGCATCTGCCTTATTCTTTTTCTTCAATGGATGCTTTGGGTTTTTATCCATTATAATCGCTTCCTTCCGTTCGTTCTGACTACGTTATACACCCGTAATTAGCACTTGTCAAGCGAGAGTGCTATTTTTAATTAATTGTTTATATTTTGCACAAAATCACTATCATTTCAATGTTAAAACATTAATTTGTATGCACAATTATTGACGGTTTGCTAAATTTAATTATTAGTTCTTCATCTCAATTCCTAAAATACATCATTACATAAGTGCCAGGTACCCAAAGTATGCCGCATAGCAAAGCAGCATCACCACTCCGCATGGCTTTCTAAGCTCTTTGTGTCTTATCGTGCCTCCCCACAGGAGCACACCACACAGGATTGCCACAACTGTATCAATCACAAACCTGCTCTCAAACGGTACCGGACAAATGAGAGCTACTGTTCCGATTACAAAGAGTATATTAAAAATATTGCTGCCGACTATATTTCCTATTGCAATTCCTGCATTTCCCTTGCGTGCTGCTGAAACAGATGTCACAAGCTCCGGCAGCGATGTACCGAATGCTACGATTGTCAGTCCGATAAAGCGCTCACTCATGCCACAGGCTCTCGCTATAGTCGTGGCACCGTTTACGACAAGCTGGCTTCCAATCACGACGCACACACCGCCCAGCACAATAAAGAGCAGGCATTTCCATACAGGATATAGCTTTACAGACTGCTCATCACCACCGTCATTGCCTTTTTTAGCCAAAAGATACAGATAAAGCAGATATGCAATAAATAAAATCCACAGTATAACGCCCTCCATGAATGTGATTTCATTACCTGTCATTCCCATCACGAGAAGCACCGCTGTGATAAGAAGCATGTACGGTATCTCGTATTTAAAGGTGGTTTTTTGTATGGCTACATTTGTGATAAGTGCCGTCACTCCCAGGATTATAAGGATATTTAGTATATTGCTGCCGACTATATTACCGACTGTGATACCCGCATTACCCTTTATTCCTGCTGTGATGCTGACCGCCGCCTCCGGCAGCGACGTGCCCATCGCCACAATCGTAAGTCCAATCACAAGCTGCGGAATACCAAATTTCCCGGCGAGCGCCGCAGCTCCATCCACAAACACATCCGCGCCCTTAACCAGCGCTACAAAGCCTGCTATAAGCAGTAAAATTGCTACAAAAATCATAATTTTCCTCCTTCTGCTGTCCTTTTTAAGGATGCCTGATTAATTGATAGTTACAGCTATGTCTTTTCAGCAGAAGACTTTTGTATACAAAAAAGGCGACACTTCTGCTGTATAAAACAACAAAAGTCTCGCCATTTAATCACTCTCCGGATTGCTGTCATATATGTATGATATGTATGAGCAATCGTACTGACGGATAAGTAAGCACTTTCGCGCCGGCTACTCCCTTTCACTTATATATTATGATATGCCAACGCAGGGTATTCGTCAATAGAAAATCTAAACTATTTTATCTCCGGCTGGAATTTCTTTATATCACTTGCAATCTCACCGCTTAGAAGAAGCATACAGATGAGGTTTGGAATAGCCATAAGTGCGTTTGCGATATCCGAGAAATTCCATACCAGGCTCAGAGTCTGTGTACAGCCTATGTATGCCACAAGTGAAAAAATCACCCTGTAAACCATGTTGAACCTGTGTGTGCCGAGCAGATACTCAAAGGCCTTCTCTCCGTGATACTCCCAGCCAAGTATTGTAGAAAAAGCAAACAGCGTGATACCTATTGTCACAAGCCATCCGCCGCCCGTTCCAAGCACTGTCTTAAAGGCCGCTATTGTGATATCAGAGCCTGTCAGATAATCTCCGGCAGCATCTGTCATGCCAAGCACTCCTGATGATGCGATTGCAAGTCCTGTGATTGTACAAACAACTATTGTATCCCAAAAGGTTCCCGTCATATTGATATAGCCCTGGCGTACCGGATTGTCGGTTGTGGCTGCCGCCGCTGTGATTGCCGCTGAGCCCATGCCTGCCTCATTTGAGAATACACCTCTGGCTACACCATAACGCATGGCATTCATCATTGACGCTACGATTGTTCCACACATTCCGCCGCCCACTGCCTTGACAGAAAATGCCATCTTGAAAATCATTGCAAGGCCAGCCGGAAGGTTAGAGATATTTCCTATTATTACTATAAGTCCACAGATAACATAGAAGATAGCCATTACAGGCACAACAACCGATGAAACCTTTGATATTGACTTGATACCACCTACGATGATAAGAAGTGCAAGCACTGTAATAATTATTCCGGACAGCCAGGTTGGCACATTGAAGGTAGCTTTTAATGCTCCCGATATAGAGTTACCCTGTGTCATGTTTCCGATGCCAAACGAAGCTACCACTGCAAAAAATGCAAAAAGCCATGCTAAAACAGCTCCAAGCTTCTTATTCTTTATTCCCTTTTTCATCGTATACATCGGACCACCGCTCATCTCGCCCTTTTCATTTACCTCACGGTATTTGATGGCAAGCATACACTCGGAAAATTTTGACGTAAGTCCAAAGGCTGCTGAAATCCACATCCACACCAGTGCTCCGGGTCCTCCGGAAACCATAGCTGTAGCGACACCTACTATATTGCCTGTGCCGATTGTAGCTGCAAGCGCCGTGGTCAGTGCCGAGAATGGTGATACATCGCCCTCTCCTCTGCTCTTTGTGCGCGCCTCCTTGCTGAGTGTGCTCTTTAGCGCATAGCCCAGGTTCCTCCATGTCAGAAATCGCGTCCGAAATGTCAGATAAATTCCGGTTCCAACCAAGAGCACCAGCATAACCGGTCCCCAGACGAAGTCATCAATTGCCGAAATAACATTACTCAATTCTTTCATAATATATCCTCGCTTTCCTCCAACCATGCAAAAAAATGCAAAAAAGAGCGATGTATGAACAACATCGCTCTTTTGTTGGATTGCTTATTAAATTAAACCCTATTTTAAACTTTTTTCGGAATATGTCAAGAGAAAGTTTTCCTTGCCTGTAAACTAAATCATTTATCTATATTATTTACGGTTTGGCTTTTTCGCAAAAAGTGCTGCTCCCACCAGACTGATTGATGCAAATGCCAAAGCAAGCATGCCCATAAGAGGGTTTGTATCACCTGTCTTTGAAGCCTTCTTTACTGTAGCTTTTTTAGCTGTGGTGCCTGTTGTGTTAGTAGTCGTAGAATTTGACTTGTTACCTGTTGCTACAGTTGCATTCGAACCGGCTCCATTAGAGCTTCCTGTACCTCCTGATATCGCACCTGTGCTTCCTGTACCGGTTCCAGATGTTCCCGGATTTACAGCTTCCTTCTTCTTTAAGCCTTCAATAGCCTTATTGAGTGACGCAACTGCATTGTCAACCTTTGTCTGGCCATCCTTCTGCTCAAGCACTGCTTTTGCACTTGAAAGCACCTGTGAGAATGTCTTCCAGCTGTCTGCTGTGTAATCAGCCTCTTTGAGTTTATCTGCTTTTTCAATTGCACTCTCAAGTGCTTTAGTATCAATGACTACAGGCTTCTCATATGTAAATGAAAGCTCATCCTTATATCCTGTTGCTGACACCTTGATTTCAAAGCTTGAGCCCTCAGCAAATGGAGCCTGAGTAGTATCAATTGAACCATCTTCCTTGATAAGCTTTACATCGCCCTTGCCTGTTGCCGGATAATCCTTACCATTTACATTTACAGACTTGATTTTTCCAATAAAATCTGCAAACTGTGCTGCTGTTGCTCCATCTGCCACTACAAGCTTCGGTGCTGTTGCATCATTATTGTATGCTGCAGAAACTGCCTCTGCATAGAGCTCGAATGTGGTAGTGATTGGTGCATATTTTTTGCTCTTATCGGATACTGTCAGCGTATACTCTGTATTCTCTGCATCCTTAGGATATGTAATTACAAGCTTATTAGTCTGAGTATAGCTTGCTGCATATGTTGACACTGCTGATGCTAATTTTTCCTCTGTAACGTTAAATCCCGTTACTTTATTTCCCTTTGCATCTGTAACTGCATATGTTGCGTTAAAATCATCCGGAAGTGCTACGTCAAGATTAGTCTGTCCGGCTGATACTGCTGCATTGTCTGCTTCAACAGCTGCATCCTTAGCATGCTCAAGCACCTTGTAATTTACAGGTAAAGTGAAGATTCCTTTACTTGTATAGTATGTTACATTTTTGATTGTCTTTCCAACCATGGACTTGTAGTGCTCAGGCGAAAGGGTACATCCGTGTGAATCTGTAACAATTCCCACACTCCATGCAAGCTTCTCTGTTTTCCAGATGTTCTCCACATGACGCATAGCATAATCTGTGTTGTCATCAGTGCTTACAATAACACCGTAAACCACATCATCATCTTCAAAGCCCATAGCATCCTCTATGCCATCAAGATTGAGCTGATAATCTCCGTACTTTGTTTTTGTCTTGAACTTTGTTTTCACCCTGTCAGAAGCTATCTGCGTCTTAGTTCCATTTACAGCGCCAAATGACAGTTTTTTATCTGTGCCTACTGTTGCTGTCTTATAATATGAAGGCACCTCACTAAGTACATAGTATGAGTAGTCAGCACTCTCAAAAAGAGCCTTCTTTCCCTCATATGTTGTTGTAGAAACCTTGCCCTTCATATTGGTTGTGATATCTACCTTACTGTCATCTGTAATCTGTGTATAACCCTTATTGTTATCGTAGAACTCATCTGTGACCTTTACCGGGAAGGTTACACCGTTTATATGCTCTCCTTCTGCATCCGCATGATATGAGCCTGCTGCCAGAGTATTTCTGGTCTTCTGCTTTGTGGCAGATGTAGTGGCATCTACTGCGACTGAATTGTTATTAAGATCAGCCTTGTAGAACTCATCATATGGAATGTTCATAAGAACATACTGTGATTTAAGGTTATTTACAGCGTCTGTAAGGTGCGATAATGCTTCTTCGGCTTCCGACTGCATGAGATCAGTCTTTGCTAAAGCATCCTTTGCTTCCTTAAGCTCAGTCTGCATATTTGACCATGTTTTATCAGTATAGAGCTCATTGTTCAGCTTCTCAGCCTCCGAAACCTTATCTGAAAGTGCCTTCTTTGAAGTCTCATCTGCCGGTACCTGTGGTGTAACTATATTTGCAGCTGTAGCCTCAAAATTATATGTATAATCCTCATAACCTAATGCATAGATTGTAACAGACCAGTATCCGGTTCCATCATATCCATCAGGCAGGCTGCATCTGAGTGAGTCTGTAAGACCAAGCTGGATTCCCATAGACTTATGCATCCAGTTATCTGATGCAAACTTTGTTCCGTATGTGGCAAGTGCTTTGGTTCTTGTGCTGTCATTACCATAATATGTCCACTTAACCGCCTGCATATTGGCTCCAAGATCCCCATAGTTACCGTTGAAATCTACTCTTAAAAACTCTCCGTATGATCCGCTTGCATCCTTAACTGTACCTGTAACATCGGCTTTTTTAAGAGAAGTATCTTTCACACCGGAGTCAGTTCCCGTTGCTCTGGCAGAAAAACTGAAGCTTCCGTCTGCGTTCTTCGTAGCAGTCTTAAGACCGTTTGTATCAGCGGTAACGTTTGCCTCCTCGTCAATAACCTGAAGTTTATTCTCTCCATAACCGCCCTTCAATTCAGAACCGTTCTCGTAAACTGTATATTTTGCCTTAAATGCATCATAATCTGATTCCTTTACCTTTACAGGGACAAATTTAAGCCCTGTTACTTTGTAATCCTTCAGGTTAAGAGTTGTTCCGTCCTTGGTAAATACACCCCTATTGTAATTATATTCAGTACCATCTGTCATGACAGCAATTTGCTGATTGTTTTCACCAGTCTTCCAATATGAAATATTGAGTGTCGTACCTTCTTTAGTCTCGACAATAGCATTACACTGGAAGCTTCCTCTGTGAAGACCGTGATTTGCAGTAGCACGGGTTACTGTATCAAAAGCTCCTTTATCTGATTCATCATGTGAATCCATTTCACTTGAAGCCGCTGTACTTCCCGCAGCCTGAACTCCCTCAGCAGCCCAGTACTCAGCCCATGTAAGCCCTGCATAGCAGTATACATATTTTTCTTCTTTTACAAGTCCCTTTACAGCAGCATTTAAAGCTGTTGCTGCTGAGTCAACTGCTGTCTGTGACTCTTTTGCTGTAAGTGCGCTCTTTGCTGCTTTAAGAGCTTCTGATACCTTGCTCCATGTAGCTGCTGTATAATCAGACTCTGTAAGTGCCTCTGCTGACTTGATAGCTGACTCAAGAGCTGCGGTGTCCACTGCTACTTCATCTTTTTTCTCTGATGCCTTACCAAGAGCTTCAAGAGCTGCTTTTTTTACCGCAGTTGATGTACGTGTTGCTCCTGAAACAGTATCCCAGCTGTTTATTGTCTCTTCTGTTGCAACTTGGCCTATCAAAGACTCATATCCTGGCTGATTTCTCTTTTTGTTGCCTGTTTTAGCCTTATTAAAATATGAATTGCTTTCTTCATCATATGTGCTTCCAGGTGTTACAGATATGCTGCTTATATTTCCATCCTGTACTCCTACCGATACCGAAATATCATATGCATTCCATTCGTTGTCATCATCTTCTGCTGCTTTGACATTTCCTGCACCAGTATACGTTCCGTCAGCCGCCACCTGGCTGCCTGTCACTGCAAATGCACTTGTCGGAAACATAGTGGCTGTCACCGATGCTGTCAGTGCAAATGTAAGAAATTTCTGTGCTAAAATCTTTCTCTTCATTTTTTCCTCCTTAAGATTTTAATAATTTATAGTTAATGTGGCTGCCTTCTAATTTGCAATCCACAATTGCTACCGATTTTAGTATTAAGCAGATATACGTAATTGATATCTTTTCTCAATAAGTTAGTTCTCTCTAACCTATATTCAAAAAATTTTTCCCGCTTATTCCTACTGCGGGAAAGACCTTTTGTGCGACAATTCCTATCAAAAGTCCTGTCAGTGTGCCAGCCACAAGAAGTGGTGGCAGATAATACACCACCGCAGTGCTTTTAAGCACTATCGCAGCGGCCAAAAGCTGTCCTATGTTGTGGCTGATTCCACCTGCCACACTCACGCTGACCATCGAAAATTTATCTGTTTTCTTTATAATAAGCATTACCGCAAGACTTATCAGACCACCTGCCAGACTGTATATGATGGAAACACCGTTTCCAAACATAAAGCCCACAAGGCATATCCTCATTATCACTACAGTAAGCACCTCACAAGATCCTAGGAAAAATATTCCTAAAACAGTGACCAGGTTTGCAACTCCAAGCTTAATACCCGGAATGCCTATGCTTATCGGTATAAGGCTCTCCACATAGCTGAATATCATCGCAAGCGCCACAAGCATGGCGCCGTATGCTATTTTTCCTGATTTAGTCATATTTCTTTTCATTTAGTTTTCTCCATAATACCTGCATGTTACACACCCAGCCATACACATATAGCTATAAGTATCGCAACTCTTATGCCTGTAAACCACAGCTCATTTCCACGAAGCTGCCTTATACCTGTATGAATATTGCTTTTTGGACATATTCCATTGCATTTCTGACACTGGAAGCAGTCACCTGATATCCTTGCTGAACCATCATCCGGTAATCCTATGTCACACGGACATATCTTCTCACAGGCTCCACAGCCCTTTATACAGCCCTTCCTGTCCCTGTGCAGGGTAAATGTAGCTGCTATAGGCAGTATTGAAAAAACTGCTCCCATCGGACACATAAAACGGCAGAAAAACCGCTCTTGCACACACATACCGATGATTATAAGCACAAGCAATACTGCACCTATAATATATGAGGTAAGCCCTAAGTTACCTGCCCTAAGCATTGAGAATACATCCCACGGACTTGTGCCCTTTAACAAGCTATACGCGCCCAGATAGCATAGTATCAATATTATTGCAAGTATCATATATTTTATATATGTAAGCTTTTTTGCAGCCTCTACCGGTATACTCACCGGCTTTTTCTTAAGCTTACGACAGCATGACACATATATTGCATGCACCGCATCACCAAAGCTTCCGAATGCGCAGGCAAAACCACAGAAGAATCTGCCAAATATCATTGTGTACACGCAAAGCATCAGAAGAACTGCTACAAAAGATGTAAGCTCAATTCTGTTTCCAGCTCCAATCTGTGTAAAAATATACTTGACACCATTGAACGCTGCCGTGAACATTGACGGAAATAGTATGAAAAATAAAAGCTGCACTCCTACACGAAACCAGGTCTGTATCTTTCTCTTTCGAAGCTTTGGATTCATATCTTTTATTCTCATCTATTTCACCGCCTTTTCAAGTGCCTGCTTAGTGGCATTTTTTATTGCGGTTGAGCTGAATGTCGCACCGCTTACCGTGTCCACATCCGCGGACTGCGATGAAATGATGGACGGTATGATATCCTCTGCCATCGCCAGATATGCACCATCTTCCTTATCTGCCGATGTAATATCAACCGATGATATTTTCCCTGCCTTGATTGTCACCTCGACATCCACATTGCCTCCAAAGCCCTCTGCACTGCCTGTGTATGTGCCATCCTTATATGCCCCCTGACTGTCTGTGTTTCCAGTTTCTGCAGCAATATGCTGTGTATTTTTATTTTCCTGTTCTCTTTTATCTATTGTCATGTTGTATCCCCAGAGAGACGATACAACTATAAACAGGCTTGCCAGTCTGATCCAAAATTCCTGCATGTTATCTCCATCCTGTAAATGTCCTTGCGGTTTTATTTCTTCTTAGCAGCTTCAAGTACGCTCTTACAGCCATTAATTATAGCCTTTGATGTGCATGTGGCACGGGAAACAGTGTCAATGCCGCTAAAGTCAATGCTGTCCGCATTTGCCTGTGATGTGAGCACAGAAACCATACCGGGCTGATTTTTTGTGCCATCTGTCGCTTTCTTTATATAAGAAGCATTTTGTGAATCTCCATCTCCCTTTACATCAGTAATGGAAACTATCCTGTCATTTGCTATAGTCACCTTCATGCTCAGATTATATGCACTAAAGTCCATATCATCATCTGGTATGCACAGTGTAGATACATCATATGTGCCATCCTCATATACATTTGTGGATGTATCATTTTTCTGAAGTGCATTTATTGCAGCCTGAAGCTTTTCCTGTGCGCGACTTACATCCTTCTTAGTGGCCTCTGCGGATGACAATACTTCGTTTGCATCCTCCAGACGTATCTGAAGCAGGTACCAGCTAAGCTGTGTGTACTGTGTGCCATCAAGCGATGCCTGTGACTGCACAAGCTTTGACAGGACCGCCTTGTCCTCATCTCCTGCAATATTGCTGTTATCCGAATTATTACTGCTATTATTGTTACCTGAATTGCTGTCACCGGTATTCTCACCTGCAGTTGTCTTTCGTGCTTCCTCAAATGCAGCCTTTACTGCTCCTATAAGTCCCTTAGAGCTGTAGGTAGCTCCGGATACCGTATCAACATCCGCACTCTGCTTTTTCATCATATTTTTTAACACATCCATAGCATTAGTGATAAAAGGCTCATCATCCTGTTTTTCAGTAACAAGAATTGCTTTAAGAGTCTTGTCCTGAATCACAACCGCTACCTTTATGTCGCCCTTGTAGCCCTCTGCCGTACCGTAGTATATACCGTCAACATATGGAAGTGTGCCTCCTGTGCCCTGTTCAGATGCACTTCCTGATGGATTTTCATCTGTCTGTCCATTTCCCGATGTCTCTGTTGCATCCTGTTTATCTGTAATATTGTCCGCTGTATTTTGGCTCACAGCCGCCTGGCTAAGTGCACTTCTTACAGCAGATATGATTCCGCGCGAGCTGAATGTCGCACCTGAAACTGTATCCACGTTGGTGCTCTGTTTTTCAACTATCGTATCAAGCAGTGATGATGCACTCTTTACATAGCTGTCACCATCCTTTGTGCTGACTATGCTTATAGAGGCTATTTTACCGCCTGCTATATCAACCTTTACCTTCATAGTGCCCGCAAATCCTTTTCCGGTGCCGTAATATGTGCCATCCTTGTAAGCAGATGCGTCCTGCACCGCTGCTATCTCTGCCGAGGAGCTGTCTGACTCTGACGCACTTTCCTGTTTTGATTTTCCTGTAACTGTCTTATCATTCTCACCTGTCAGGGCATTTTTCACTGCTTTAATTATTCCATTTGAACTGTATGTAGCTCCGGATACAACATCCACATCAAAAGACTGTGACGATATAATTCTGTCTATCACACCCTTTGCCCTATTGAAAAATGCCTCATCATCCGTAGATGAAAGAATATCAATGGAAGTAATCTTCTTATCCATGATAGTTACAGCCACTGTCACAGGTCCGCTAAAGCCTGTCGCAGAGCCCTTGTACACACCATCTGCGAGGTCAAACGAGCCTGTGGCTGTTTGTGTATCCTCTGCAGCATTCTCTGTTTCAGTTTCAGTATCAGTCACCCTCTCTGAAACCTGCTGCTTTTTATCCTTTGAACGCTCACTTGCCTTTGTCTGATAGCCGCTCAACGAAATCACTACACATGCAGCGACCACAAGTGACACTCCCAGAGGAGCGTATACCTTTATTTTTTCCAAAACTTCCTTAAACTTCATATATACCTCTTATACTTCCGATAGCACCGCTATCTGTGCAATATTACTTTTACTCTGCTCTATTTTGCATTTATTACCTCATACTCATAGTCAGATGAATAGTCATCCGCTATACCCTCTGAAATATACATGCTGTCATCATCTGTAAGCAGTACGAAATCAAATTCATCACTGTGTGCCTTCCAGAACTCACACGCCTTGTCCTTTCCCATAATAAACAGCGATGTTGACAATCCATCTGCGAGTGTTCCGTCATCACTCACAATGGTGACAGATTTAAGTCCACTCTCTGCAGGATAGCCTGTAGCAGGATCTATGATATGGTGGTAGATTTTTCCATCCTGCTCAAAATAACGCTCATATCCACCGGAGGTGATAACCGCCTTATCGCTCACATCAACCACTCCTATATACTGACTTTCATTCTCCGGGCTTTGCACAGCAACTCTCCACTTGCTGCCATCAGTCTTGGTTCGGTAAGTCTGGACATTGCCTCCCAGATTCACAAGACCGCTATCCACGTCATACTCCTTGAAAATATCCATAATCCTTGATGAAGTATATCCCTTTGCAATACCACCAAGGTCTATCTCCATACCTGCATCCTCAAAGGAAATCTCTCTGCTTTTATTGTCGTAATCTATTTTTGAAACATCTGCAAGCTTTAGCAGCTCTTTTAGAGTTGCATCATCCGGCACCTTAAAGTCCTTCGTCGGAAATCCCCACTCCTGCATAACAGGATATATTGCTATATCAAAGGCTCCATCCGTCATCGTACTAAGCTCAATTCCTCTCTGCACGAGATATCCCCCATCCTCTGACAAAGTGGCTGACTTATTCACATTCAGCTTTGCTATTTCACTTTCTTCATCGCCTGTCGAAAGCAATGCATCAAGCCTCTTTATCTCTGCTATAGATGCATCCACAGCTTTTTTCGCATTTTTGCCGTATGCAGTCACTGTCATATATGTATCCATTGCAAATACTTCCTGTGAGGACTCTTTTGCAGATTTTAAATCACTATTTATTCCTTCCTGCGAAGCTGTTGTATTCTCTGTCGCATCACTTCCACCTGAGCCACAACCGGTCACTGCCAATGCGACTATCAGTAATATCGCAGCTGCTGTCTTCTTTTTCACCTTATTACCTCTTAATCAAATATATATTTTTATTAATTCATACACTTTTGTGTAAACCTGTATAAATGTCAGCCAGGCCTATATAGCACTTACTTATATACATCACGCCAATCGATTACATTATACTAACTTGTGTACATCATCCTAACTTATATACTATGTTTCTATTTCTAATTAGTTCTTGCTAACTTCGACATTTTATTTTAAATCAGGTTTTATGTCAATAAGAGTCCATACAAAAAAAGCCTGTTGATTTTTTTTATCATTAAAATTTTCTTGCCTTTATCACGCTAACGTGGTAGCATGGTTACTAAATAAACTATTAAAGAGGTACTACAAATGAAAACATCAGAAATTATTGTATTTATCGTCTATCTGCTGTGCATGCTGGGTATTGGTATCTTCTTCTTCGTGAAAAACAGAAACGGCGGAGAAAAAACCTACTTCCTCGGCGGACGTGAGATGGGACCATGGGTTGCGGCGCTGTCAGCCGGAGCCTCAGACATGAGTGCATGGGTACTCATGGGACTTCCTACTTCTATCTATGCACTGGGCTTAGGTCAGGTATGGATTCCTGTAGGACTTGCAATCGGCTACACTATAAGCTGGCTGCTTGAAGCACCGAGACTGAGAAAATTCTCGATTGTAGCAAACGACTCAATCACCATTCCGCAGTATCTGACCAACAGATTCCTGTCCAAATCACTTGCACTGCAGGTGATATGTGCAATTGTGTTTTTGGTTGCATACACTATTTATGCGGCATCAAGCGTAAAGGCATGCGGTACTCTTTTCCACACTGTAATAGGAATGGATCCACAGATTGCCATGTATCTTGCTGCAGTGGTTATCGTAGGCTATACCTTCCTCGGAGGCTTCTCGGCTGTATGCTGGACCGATTTTTTCCAGGGCATGCTCGTGCTTGGTTCTATGTTTATAGCACCGATTTTTGCGGCATTTATGCTTGATACATCATCCATGTCATCACTCCCTGGCGGTTACTTAAACCCATTCTCAAGCTGGCAGGATATCGTGTCAGGACTGGCATGGGGACTTGGTTACTTCGGTATGCCACATATCATTATCAGATTCATGTCCATCAAATCACAGAAGGATTTGAAAAAATCAGCAAAAATCGGTATCACATGGACATTGCTTATTGTATTTTTTGCAACCTTAATCGGAGTAATCGGAAGACTTTTCCTTGGCTTTGACGAATCTATAAATGAAAACTCTCTTGTTTTCATCCAGATTGTAAGAAAGATTTTCCCGGGTGTTATCTCAGGTATACTGCTCTCAGCAGTGCTTGCCGCTTCCATGAGTACTGCAGACAGCCAGCTGCTTGCTGCTTCATCTGCATTCTCGAGTGATGTGTATAAGCCTGTCATCAGAAAAGGCAAGGCAAGTGATAAAGAGATGATGTGGACCGGCCGTATCGTTGTTCTTGGAATCGCTGTTGCAGCACTCATCATCGCATCAAACCCTAATGCCGGCTCTATCATGGCACTTGTTTCCAATGCATGGGGTATCTTCGGAGCTGCCTTTGGACCTGCAATCATGCTCAGCCTCTTCTGGAAGCGCTTTAACTTCAAGGGTGCTGTTGCAGGAATCATAACAGGTGCTGCTGTTGATATATTGTGGTATGCATTCCTCTCATCAACCGGAATCTACGAGCTGCTGCCGGGATTTGTTTTCGGACTTATCGCAGCCGTTGTTGTGACACTTTGCACAAATGAGCCTTCAAAAGAGGTTTATGAGCTCTTCGATAAAGCCGAAAAGTTTGATGAATAATTAAAGTAATTAATCATTTAAGAACATAAGTAAAACCGTCGTACCCTGCCATTTACGGCCCCGGTACGACGGTTTTATTTTTTATTTTATTTTTCTTATGCGTTATGTTGTTCTTTTAGAAGAGCTGCTATGCCTGCTCCTTTTTGCGTTTCGTAAGAGCTGCGATTGATACGCCAAGACCTGCCATTGCGATAACAAGCCACATATACATATTGCTGTCATCTGAGGTCTTTGCTGCGCCTGCAGCAGCTGCTTTAGTACCTGCATTGGTATTTACCTTTACAAAGGCAAATGTACTGAAATGGTCTGTCTCAAATACAAGCTTTCCATCTGCTACCCTTGATGTGCATGCTATAAGCTTGTCTGAATCTACACGGAACACCTTGACTGCCTCATTGTCAGCTAATGCAAACGGCATATCCATAGTTACCTGAACCTTGTCTGCAAGCTGATGAAGCTGTGTAGTGCCATCTGTCAGATTAAGTTCATATATTGAAACATCCTTTACTCCTAAAATTTTATTCTTTACTACATCTGCAACCTTTGCCACTTCCTTCTCATCAGTTACCTTCTTTGACTCGAATTTTACTGTATCCGGAAGGATTCCCTTAGTGTCCTTTACAGTTGTTTTGGTGTCGGATGTGCTTGATACAACTGCTCCCGGTGTAAGAGTCTTTGCAGGCTGTGTGGCTGTATCACCATTTCCTGTATTGCTATCCTGATCACCATTGGTTGTATTGTCATCCTTTGATGTACTATCATCTTTGTTGGTATCACCGCTACCTGTATTGTCCTTGTTACTGTCATCAGTAGATGGGGTATCCGGCTTCTTGTTTTCATCATCACCGGTATTACCATTATCGGCATCACTCTTGTCGGCTGACTTTGTCTGATATAAGTATAGGTCATCAACTGTTCCCCAGCCACCTTTTGCACTCACGATTCCGACAACAAGTGTAACTTTGGTTTCTTTCTCAAGCTTAAATGAAACGCTTGGAGTCTTCCAGTTTTTCCAGCTTGCAAGTGTTACATTGTCACCCTTAGCAATGACATTACCTTCTGAATCAATAACCTTAGCATAAAGCTGATCTCCATCGGCTCCCTGTCCTGCGTACTCAAAAGTATACTCTCCTGAAGCAAGTGTGATAGCTTTCTTGTATGTAATTTCTGCCTCGGCTACATCTGTGCCGGCATTGTACCAGTGAGCACATGCTGCTCCTGACTTTTTATCATCCTTGGTAGAAGAAACCGAATCGACAATCTTGTTATTGGCAGTAAAATTATCAGCTTTTTCAAAGCCTGCATCATCTGCATCTGTAATGAGATTTTTCTGCTTTATAACTACTGTACATTTTGTTGTACCCGATGTCTTATCTTTATAAGCACCACGCTCGATTTTTCTGCTGAATTTTACAGTTCCCTCTACAGTGTATGTTCCTGCCTTTGAAAAATCAATTCCATCTGTATTCCAAACAACGTTCTCTTCAACCTTTTCGGTATTGTATGTCACATTAACTGTTTTTGGAAGCTCCAGCTCTTTACCTGCCTCTGATGTGACATCTGCTGTTTCTATATCCTCAACTCCGATTTTGGTCACCTTTGCGCCTGTCTTTACGTAATTCCATACCTTAAGACCTGCTGTTGCTGTTCCATCCGGATAAAACATTGCCTGATTGTCAACAGCGGAACCGCCATACCATTTTCCTGCATCCTTTGGATCATACTCACCACTGTAGCTTGCTGCCCAGCCTGAGCCTTTTTCTTCCCAAATCTTTTTATTTGCTTCATATCTTGCCGCTGCATCTGCCTCTGAAAGACCTGTGGTATCTCCAACTGTAATCCATGCCGGCTCCCAGTAATATACACCAAGTCCGCCTGCTTCATTTACAGCATTGATGAGATTTCTCATGAAAGTAGCCTGTCCCTGCACTGTGAAAGGCTCTGTGGCATCTGCCGAGTCATCATTATTTCCCTCACGGACAGTATTTCCATGGCCATCTGAATCATCAAGTGTATATGCGTAGCTTGTCTCTACAACCATTGCATCCTTGTTGTGCTTCGTCTGAACATAGCTAAGTTCTTTCTTTAAATTGCTCAGTGTACCATGCCAGTATGGATAATAGCTTGTTCCAAGAATATCATAATTTACGTTATAATTTTCAAGATTATCTGACCATGTTGTAAGTGTATTCTTCTGTGGGCTTTCCACATGAATCACAACCTTTACGTCACTGTTGTAATCCTTAACACCTTTTGAGCCTGCAGAAAAGAGCTTGCACATGGCATCTTTTTTTGTTTCTCCGATAAAACCGCCTGTTGTCTCATTTCCAACCTGAACCATATCTACAACATCCTTTGATGCATCAATTGTGTTTAATGATTCGTTGATAAACTTTTCTACAGCTGTGGCCTTCTCATCAACTGTATAGTCCTTCCATGCCTTAGGCACCATCTGTTTACTCGGATCTGTCCAGAAATCTGAGCAATGGAAATCAACAAGCATTTTTATGCCTGCGCTGCGGCATGCATCAGCAATTTTCTTTGCGGTTGCCACATCGTTATTTCCACCACCATATCCATTTCCGTTTGAATCATATGGATCATTCCATACTCTGACACGGATATGGTTTATGCCGTTTTCTGCCAGTAATTTGCAGAAATCTGTCACGTTGTTAATTTCTTTTCCGCCATAATCCTTGTACACAACACCACTGTCTAATTCTGTTATAACAGATGAAATGTCCATTCCCATTATGAAATCGGAAGACAAATTCTTTACCTTTTCAACAACAATATCGTCATTGTCTACTGAGGTATCAATTTCAGGTGCCTTAGATGTAATAGTTGTACATACATAACCAAGCTCATCTTTATCTGCAGTCTCTAGCTTGGCTGCAACATAATACTTGCCGGCTGACTTTGTTGTGTAAGCAGCCTTAAGAGTTTTTCCGGAACCATTATCATTTTCTAATGTTCCGTCACTCAATCCATCTGTGTGGTCGTTCCATGTGTCAACCCACCACCATAAATTTACTCCCTCAGGAAGTTCACTTATTTCTTTTCCATCATAAGTAATCTTTGCCTCAAGATTGACTGTATCACCATTTTCTACGGCTACTTCTGTCTGGTTTCCTGAAATTGTGTAGCCTTTCTTGTTTTCTTCGGAAGAGTCAGTATCATCTGCTTTTGTTTCATAAAGCTTTTGAAGCTTAATATTGTCAATATCGCCCCAATAGCCGTTCGTAACATCTCCTCCAATACATATATCAACATCTTGTACAGCTTCAATTGTAAATTCATCGGTTGTAACTGTTTCCCAATTATCCCAGTCTGTTGTAGCCGGAAGTTCTTTAGCCTGTTCCAAATATTTCACATACAGGCCTGATTTAACATCTTTTTGCCCATCCTGATCAATTGAAATCCTATAGGTTCCCGGCTCAACATTCTTGATTGTTTGAGATAGCGAATTGTCCCCAGTTATGTCCTTTATCTTTGTAAACTGAGTTGTATTATTTTTCGCCCACTCATCTTTTGTGACAAATAGTCCACTTCCCGTTGACTTAGTCCAACCGGTTATACTTCCATCCCCATTTATAGACGACTCAAAGTCTCCATTCACCACATACTCTGTGTCTACCCACTTTGCGGTATTCTCTGCTGCCTTAACCTGCTCTGTACCCAAATCCGCCACAGCGCTCTGGCTTAAAAGCATTGCAAACACCAGTCCAGCACTTGTTATAGATGCCATTTTTCTCTTCCTGCTCATATTTTCCTCCTTGTTTTTATGCAGTGGTAAATGACTATCAAATTGATAAATATCAAAGCCATTAAGCCACTGTCATGCACCTGCTCAAATTGCATGCCGCGCATAATTTCATCTATTCCATGCTCAACAGCGCAATCGGTTGCAATAACTATATTTACAGTCTATACATTTATTGCGTACGTTTCAATTGACATAAATGACAAGTTATTTATGACCAATTTAGCAAAAATACATCAATTTAATATTTGTAAATATGGGAAAATATACAAAGATTAGTATGTTCAAACGGTTATTCAAATAATGATATTCACATAGATTTTGTTGAAATTTCACAATACTTTTACGCGTTTAGAAGTATAATAATTTTTTATGCAAACTAAATATATTAATGTGCATCAGAATTTTTAGTTTTTTTATAGGCAAATTGCCAGAGTCCCCAGTACTATATATAAAAAAGCCGTACAGCAGCTTATGAAATATTTTCAAAAGCTGCCATACGGCATATTCGTATGTTACATCAAGCTATTTTAAATTTATTACAATTCCCACATAATGAGATTCTCTGGTAGATTAGTCTTTAAGCTAAAACATTTCAATAATTCATTTCTACAATCATCTGTTATCAATGACATGAACACAATATATATTTTTCTGCCTCACACATATTCTCTAGCATAGTTATCAACTCATATAGCTAAAATTTATTAATGTATGAGTTAAATCCCATTTGTATTGCTTGTAATTGATTCTTATTTAAATATTCACGCCAATACATATCTGCACCTTCTACATTTTTGAATGGTAACCTTTTTCAGTTCCAATTCAATAAGTGATTTACCAACACCATTAACTCCATCGATTCAAATAATCATGACTGTATTTCTTTTGGGTTTAAAAAATAATCATATCATTCTTAATGAACTACTGCAATTGCAGCTATTCGTGATGCTAAATCACGCATTACTCTTCTTCCAGCCTTCTCCCCCGTTAATTTTTCGAAAACTGCACGACTGGAATCATTACCTATATCTGTAATAATTTCTAGCTGAATTCTTGCACGTGACGCCCCAACATAAAATAATTGTATATCATCCAATAATGATTTTTCCGAAAAATCTACTAATATGACAGCATCTGCTTCCAATCCCTTGAACTTTCTGCATGAGGTAAAATAGCATTCCCTATATTTCTGGTTCACTACATAATCTGTCAGTATACTATTCCGTTCGGTTTTCAATGTTAAAATCACAATATCATGTATATTATTTTCATGGCATTCACGTATAACCTCATCAAGAACATTCAGCCATACACTGCGTTGCGTGCAATAATGCATTCTCGGAATTTTACCTGCTATTCCATTCTCCCATAGTTTCAATCCAGATACAGGTAATAATTCGGTTGATGTTCTAAAAATATTTTTTGTATTGCGGCAGTTGTTATGTAATGTCAGTCTACATTCACAGTCACTGATAAAAGCTGGAAGTTTTTCTGACTGTACCATCTGTAATCGATCATAAAACACATAAAATGAAGCTTTTTCATTTGTTCTGGAAGCAATTATTTTATAAAGCAGTTTCAATATCTGTGATTCTTCTATTGCTTTCCGACCAAAATCCTGTCCTTCGTCAATTATCACATGATCATATGGGAACCCGCCAAACGCAATATAATCTTTTAGTTTTTCAACTGTTCTGTAATAATCTGGTTCATCTGTGTCACACAACATACATGAAAAAGCTGATATTGTCATATATGCAATATTTCCATTAACATATTTTTCTTCAAGATAATTTTTCAATGCCACATTAAAACATAGAAAAAGAACTTTTTCTCCATCTTCCGCATGTCTACGGGCTTTTTCTACAGCAATGAGTGTTTTTCCTGTTCCTGCCGCCCCGTTAATAACAGCCATTTTCTGCTCATCCAAAAAATCCAACAATGCTGACTGCTCATTTAGCATCCTATGAAAAAGCATATGCTTCAATCCAACATCAAAATCTGATGGTGGAAATATATTAAATTTGGGACATAATACTGTCTTTATTAACTTTTGCACTTCCATAGGTGTAAGTTCAGTTACTATTCCTGTCTGTACCGCTAATGAAAAAAGTGAATCTACATATTTTTTAGGATTCTCTATCGCTTCCATCCCAATAACCAGTGAACGATCTCCCTCTGGCGGCATCTGTATATTATCCAATTTATCCTCCGTCAGGGAAGGAAACCACACCCCATGTATATACTTCAGGCGCTCATTAATATAACCTATCGGACTCTCTGCAATATATTGCATTAATTTCCATTTATTTGCCGAAGCCTGATTAAACGGGCCTCCATTATTCATTAGCTGTCCGTTTCCATATATCCATCGGCCATCCTGATAAGAAACAGCACCTGCTTTTGCTTCAAGACAAAGAATTCCTTTCTGAGCATGAAAAATAATAAAGTCTGTCTCACTCTCATGAATTGTATTGGATACAATTTTTGTAATCCTGAATGAATGAAAAACATAATATTCTTCAGGCAGCTTTTCCAATGCCTTAAACATAATATCTTCCAAGCTGCTCTCATGAAAAATATTCGGTTTTTCCGGAATCATAACTGCCATCAGATAAGTTCTCCTAATAATTTCCTTGTAGTATTTGTACAACCGTCAGGACCATAAATACATCTGATTCCTGATTTTTCCGCAACTTTCATATCTGATTTCTGATCCGATGAAAAATACATAACATTACTATTTTCCCAATAATAATCGCAGTTCCATTCTTCGGATTCCCCCGTAACTCCAAATCTGACATTTCCAAGCGGCATTTTTTTACCTTCAAGCACCATATTCTCCTGCAAAAAGTCTGCGAATTTCTTTTCTCCATCCGTATCTGCAAACTGCCTGATATCTCTAATTATACTTTCTGGTGTTTCCATACTTAGCTCTATACTACTAATCACATATACAGATCCAGTGTTTGAATTAACGGACTCTGACTCACTAGATTTTTCAGATACTTTTATATTTTCCCACTTTTTATCGCCATATAACTGTTCATAAAAGAATCCATGTTTCTGATACTCATATGTTCCAACAACAACTCCCCTGTCAAGGAATACATTAAACTCTTCACAGCACGTTTCCGGCAACAGTGCGCACGAATAGCAGGCCGCAAGATTAAGTGAATCACGCCCCTGTCCGCTACTCATGGTACAAACTGGATCATTTGAACAGCTGACTGCAGATTCTATAGCCTTTTTATAAATTCCCGGAAAAGTGTCATGATGCCCCTGTCTCACCAGACCACCTAATGTACCTTCCGAATCACCACTTGCAGTGTATATCAGAATTGCTGCCATCTCTTTCCCATCTGCTTCCTCCCCACAATAAATTCTTTCTTTTAAGGAAGATATATTATATCCACATTCAAAACTTAACTGCTTTATAAGCAGATGAGAAATAGTATGTAGTAAAAGGAACTTACCAGATATCTTCCGTGGATTCTGCCTTCCCAGGAACGAATTATTATAATTACCCTGAAGTGTTTTTACTCTTTTTTCCAGTATCGCATTACCAGATCGCCATCTATTAATTGCATCTTCATCAAATTCAATGAATATTCCTTCACCATAAACATTGTATCCCGGATACCATTTTGTATCTTTCTCCTTTACTGGAACAAAATTTGAGGAATGTGACTCGATCATTGATGCAGGGAAAGGTTCAATACGTGAAAAACCAAGCAATACCTGCACTTCACGAATTTTTTCTATCAGAGATATTTCTTTTACAAATGGAATATTATATAAAGAAATATCTGTTGCAATCCTCTTAAAGTCATCATATTGTGTTCCACTCACAGCTGCCATGCCAGATAATGCATCAAACTCTGCAGCTCTGTAAGAAATACTTGATGTATCATAATTTCTTTCAGGGGTATTATTCATTCTACGTTTGAGTATTTCTCTAACTGGTTCAATATTAACGCCTATGTTAATAGCAATTTTCTCTGAGTACACGTTCACAATATTATTAATATTTATTTCGATCGTCTCTGCTGGAACTCCTTCCATACTCAGCATTGCCTCAATCTTATTTCTAAACTCATCGTATATGCTACTTTCATCAATCATCGTATTGAGCATGTTCGAATACGGTGGAATAACCAGAGAACTAGCCGTTACAGGAAAGTAAACGGAAGAACTACCACGCTGAAGTACCTTTGGATATAATCCACAATTGCATTTTTCATGCTTCCATGGATGCCTTCCACGGCATGTAAAATCATATTTTCCCGGATATTTTTCATCAATTTTCTCAAATTCTCCCTCATTAAAAGCTCCAGATAAAGTTGCACTTGCTCCACATGTTTTACATTTTACCCTTAAACCTTCCAAACCTTCTGACGAAACAGGATTTGTTGAAAATTCTAACTGCGGATTGTTACAAATATCTTTTGGACCGCCAAAACATTTAGCATGAACCCATTTTACCCATGGGAAATCATCAATGTGTCCATGACTGCACACAGTTATTATTCTTGCTACGACAAGTTCTATCCGATGTGTTGGACACAGCAAACGTCTGGTCATATTTTTATTATTAACCTTCTCTTTTTCCTTAGCAACCTTATTATATTCCTGAATCCATTTGGAAAGCGGCTGAAATTTTCTACATTTAGGGCAGAAATACCATTCTGGGAAACGTGCATATGCTATACCGTCGCGTCCTTTTCCACCAGCAGGCATTCCAAAATAACTAACACCTAATGCTTTTTCAAGACGTTCATCATGAATCTTTATTACTTCATTTTCCCAATACTCTGGTGCCGCCGTCATAAGCGTCTGAGATGGAAAGTCAACCATTGCCCCGACACCATACTGAAGAACTGCCTGCGATGCCCTCACTGAATGAGAAATTGCATTAAGCCGTACTTTTTCCACTGATTTATCACTCATATCTATTTATCCTCATTCCATTCTACAATACTTCCCGGAACCATAACATCTACATTTCTCATAGAAGTCATGGTTTCAAAGGCCGGGTCGTCCCTGTATGTTCCAAAAATTTTCAGCAGACGTTCTCCTGGTCCGTCAGGATTTTTTACCATAAATTTATCCCCATAGAAAAATGTTCCATCCGATTCGTCAGAAAGGCTCTGCCACTTTTCAAAAATATCCTCTATTTCTTGATGTACAAGTTCCGAATCATCCTCCATATAGGGGTTAACCCTATGATTAACACTTTTACATCTTTCAACAATGAAATCTGTTATTTCATCTATCTTTTTCTGATATTTATCCTTGCGGAAATTAGACGCAAAATTGTCCAATCTCAATGAAGGATCAGAAAGCCTGAGATATGCAATCAATACGGCATGTAGTGCTCTTTTCCTTGCAGGCTCAGAAAAAGGTGTAGCTCCTGTCGGTTCAACATATTTATAAAAAGATTCATGATAGGGACGGAACTGTTCATAATGTGATCTGTCCCGGCTTTTACCACCATCATACATCACAAATGCCATTCCAGGATATTCTCTGCCGACACGGCTCGATGCCTGAATATATTCACTCGTAAGTTTGGGCTGTCCGACAAGTAACATAACATTTAATCTTGCCACATCTATTCCAACAGATATCATATTTGTTGCAAGCACAATATTAGCCGGGAATACTCTATTTTTGATATTCTCCGCTGAATACTCCATTTTTTCAAGTTTATCCAATGTTCTGTTTAGTTCCGTCGTCGTCAACCGGCTTGTAAGTTCATCTGCCGTGCCTATACTTCTTACATCTGAACTCGATTTTAATCGGAAGCACATACGTTTCATAAAATCCTTTACGTCATCATCAACCATTGTTGATGCTTTTCCAAGATCTTTCAAACTATTATAATATACCGTCACGGTCCAAAACTTATCCCGTATATCATCCGGAATATCCATATCTTTTGCTTTTTGAAGCAACGCAGCAATTGATCGGATCTCCATCATGGCCTTTGTCTTTCCTGACGGCATAAGCCCGATATATTTTCTTCCATATATTCCATTCGCGTAATCTATCTTGGATTCTCGGGCGAAAAATGAATCTTCTGCATCAAGTGCTGGATGTGGAAACTGACGGACATCACGATCATACAGTGCAGCACACTGCTCTACTGCACGTCGTATCGTTGCCGTAGATGCAACAATTTTTGTAATGCTTCCTTTCTTCCAGCATAACGCATCAATTGCACTCTCGTAAAGACCAACTATTGTTCCTAAAGGTCCAGATATAAGATGTAACTCATCCTGAATAATCAGTTCTGGTGCACGATTATTGTTTTCAACTGCAAAAAAGTTCCCGATTTCTCCATTCCATGGAAGCATTGCAAATTTATCAACCGTTCCAAACAGAAGGGTCGGTGGATCTCTATATAATTCTTCATCTACAATCTGAACTGGAAGTTCTCTGCTGAAATCACATGCCTGCCTTGTACAAAACAACCGGAAATGGTTTCCCGAACGCATCTGATAACCAAATTCCCCTCGTATTTTTTTACTATCAGTTTTTTCTTTTACAAGTCGTGTTCCACACCATGGGCATTTCAAAACCTGGAATTTATTATATTTCTCCTTCGCATATTCAAGATTATACGTCGTTGCATTTTGCAAATTTTTCAGGCAGTCACCTGCCGCTTTATTTTTATTCGGAGTATGCTCCCCACCAATCCACAATCCGATTGTTATTGGTTTCTTTCCAAGTGTATATGACGGATACCGACTTCTTCTAGCTTCACAATCTCTCCTGATATATTCACATGCACAGATCAGCGTTGATGCCCTTGTAAACTGTTGTGCAGCAAGTAATCTTAACGTGTATCGCATGATAACAGTTGTACCGTCACTAGAATCTGGATAAACAAATCTTCTATAAAAAATTGTCATTGCCGTAAGACCAAGATATGCTTCCGTCTTACCACCTCCCGTAGGGAACCAGATCAGATCAACCAATGAACGGTCTTTGGATGTATCATCCGTAACCGAAACAACATCAAGCAGCATAAATGCAAGCTGAAACGGACGCCACGCATATCTGTCATTTGGATATTCTCCGTCAGCAGTATAATAATCCGTCTTCCTTAATGCATCCGATAATTCCATTTCATCTGGAAAACTTGCAGACCATTTTTTCTGAATATTTAGCTGCACCCTTTGCATAAACATCGCACGGTTAGCAAGGCAGAAAGAGTCCCATGCATTCTGATTATTACAAAGAACCTCTATTCCCCTACTCATCCTGTCACACGCTTCACGACAACCAAGAATATTTTTACCGGCAATTGCCCTGTATTTTTCCTCCAACTGCGGAATTCTTCCCGTTATGTCATCAATCCAATCCGAATATGCCTTCACAAAACATCTTAAATCGTCCAATTTTTTCTCTTTATCCGTTTTATCAAGATCCGAAAGATACTTCATGGATAATGTTTTAGTCGGCACACCATACTTCGGATTAATTCCAAACTCCATTGACGGAATTTCTTTCTGCGGGAAAAATTCATTATATATAGAGCCTTCTCCCTTTACATTAATCTTCCAGTCAACAGCTGTTCCAAGCCCGGTGCCATATACATGCTTATTTCTATATTGCAATTCCAATGACTGCTCCTCATCATCGAAGATGTTAAAATCTGTTGCCCCGGCATATTCCACAAATGTAAAATCATTATTTTCACTGCTTATTTCTATTCTAGGTTGGAAAACACAGTTTGTCCCATTCGGATACCCCTGTTTTTCATTCACAACCATTATAGTAACCGATGTACATCCGTTATCCATTTTTCTTCTCAACGCCGTAATATTAAGCAGGTCAGATTCAAGATTTTTCACATGATTAACATAATCCGAATCACCAAATATGATTGAAATATCATTATATTCATGTGGTTCTCTTACATATCCGCTTTTCATCTGATTTGATAATTTATACATATTATCTATCAGATGATCTTCATCAGAACCGAGCTTGTCCTGATTCTTTATTTCCGTAACCCTTGCACGGTTAAAAACCGCATTCATGAACAGATAATGTTCCTCACGATTATATCCGATATATGAAGATATCTCTTCTGGCACTGTCCAATCATCTGGATTGACGGGTTTAAAAGGTATTTTGCAGTCCTTTAAAATAGCACCCCTGTATGTACCATATTTTAATGAAAGATTTATCCTGTCAGTATTTCCATTCACCAGAAATGTAATTCCAAAGGAAGATGGCATATTTTGAGCAGCAAGACTTACTTCTTCATCCATTCCGTCTTCTGAGTCAGGATCATCATCAATCTGCCCCTTCTGTTCTTCTTCATTATCCGAAAAAGACTTTGTTTTATACTCACCGTTTCCATTATCCGTAACTGTTGAATCTTCTTCGCTGGTTACTCCATTATCGGATTCCTCCTCTATTCTGTCAGCATCATTATTATCCGCATTCATTTTATTATTCCGTGGGAATAAAATTCCTATTGAATATCGTTTTTCTGGTGGGGTAGTAATCAGTTCATGTTCCGCATCTGGAATGGAAACTTCTGACCCCGGTCCCAAAAGTTCTTTTTTTATAAGCTCAATAAATTCATCCCTGGTTTTTAACATTTTCTTCTTATCCAGTGCCATTTATAATCCCCCTTCAAGGTCTATCGGACGATTTGTCATATATGACGGTATCATCCTGTCTACCTTTACTATTTTATCTATCTGCAGTACAACAGCCATTGTATCCAATCTTCCATACAATTCAGCCGGAATATATTCACTTACATATTCCTTTCCCTGCAGTTTTCTGATAATCGCATTTCCAAGTTCTTTTAATATCTGTTTTCTGATGCTTCTTATTACCGCACATGCATTATGAAATGCTCCAGGATCAGACATCATGACTTCATCTCCAGTTAATAATGCAATCTGGTAAAAGGATTCTTCTTTTTGCGGTCCTACGGTATGTGCATCTTCGTCTAACCATGCCATAACAGAGGTTGCCTGTACTTTTGTCCCATTTGCCAACATCTTTGCAGCAATTTCTCTGGGTGTACTTTTAGTCCACTTCATATAGTCCAACAGATCCTCTTTCCACTGTCTGGACTTCCGATAATAATCTTTGACCTTTTGTTCAGTACTTTCTCTCTGGATAAAAATATTCAGAATGTAGTCAACAATATCACGCGTATCTTCGTCACGATTAAAAAATAAAATATTGTCACCATTTTTTAAGAGTTCAACACGTTTTTGTACAACTTCTTTCTCATCAAGATTCATCACATAAGCATAATACTGTTTTGTCAGCATCGCACCTTCTCCATCATCAAAATAAACAAACTGTGTAACTTCTGACTTTGGCGAATTTTTTTCTGTATATTCGTGCCGCATTGTGTTGTCAAATTTTATCATAAATATTTCATCCGAATATTTTTTTACTTCTTCATCCTCCTGAAATACTTCTTCCATTTCTTCTTTACAATACGTATCATCTTCACATACATTTTCCAATTCTAAATCTTCAAATATTTTCTGTCTTTCATTAAAAAGATGATTAACCTCCGCATTCCGTCTGCTCATGGAATCAAACATCATACACTCTGGTTCATACAGAAGAATAAATATTTGAGAAGAAGAAACACAATTAAATATATCAAATCGTGACCAGTCCAAATTTCCGACTACTAAAATTTTGTCATATTCCCGACTGCTATCAAAACGATTCGCTGATACTATATCAAGATTTAAAGCATCTCTATTATATTCTTTAGATAAATAACTCCATATTAGCTCCACCTGATTATGTTTCGGTACTATAATAGCTTTTTTGTTTCTTCTGTTTTCTCTGATAAAACGTCTTATGCATTCTGTTTTAGGAGAGTTCTCTCTATACCCGTTTATGAGTTTATCCAACGTATTTGTAATAATTTCTCCTGGAACAGACAGATTATCTGGTAGCGATAAAATCATTTTCTTTAATGTGTCAATTTGAGTAACTGGATCATAAACCTGCATTTTACCATCTGCGATTGCTTTTTCGATACCTTTGACAGAGACTACCGTAGTCATAAAAAATTTCATCAGAGCATATGCTGGTATAACAATCTCAGACCTTTTAACATCGTCTAATTCATCACTGCGAATAAGTCTGACTGCATTCTTAAATTTTTTATACTCCGACCATCTGATAACACCGTCTACCCGTATTTTTTCTATTTTGCGATTTATAATTGTCTCAGTCTGTCTGCTCAATTCTATCGTAAATTCATTTTTATTTTTTACAGAAGACGTATTTTCTAGAAGAAAATCCCGTGTGCATGCATACACTGACGCATCTTCATATTGAAGTATCAATTCTTTCCTGTGAGAAAGATCCATTCCTCCGCATATGAAAGCAAACTGGATATTTTCACGATTCATTACACTTGGAATTTCAGTTATGCCACGTTCAATAACATCATTTCCGCAGATAAATATACCAAGACATTCATTCCCGCCATATACATATGTCTGATCAATTGCAACAGAGACTTTAGATGTGAATTTCAACATTACTTCGGTTTTTTCCGCGTTTACCCCCAACGGATATACTTTTCCCTCCGTAAACCATGCTGCCGTAGCAAGTTCATCTAATTTTATTTCCAATTTTCCATAACGAATCCAGATGTTTTCCATATAATATTCTGCCATATGTTTATCCATAACAAAAATAACAGAGACATCCGTTATCCGTGGTATTTCGTTTTGATTACATTCAAGTAATTCTGCAAGAAATTTTTCCCGATTTTCTGTTTTTCTGCGAATACCTCTACCATCATATCTTGTAGATTCGCCATAATATGGCGTAATTTTTGCCCACCCTAACGGTCCGATTCTTTTTATTCCGCCTTCTTGGAATATGCAGACTCTTTCTATTCCGTCCTGATTTTCAATTCCTTTGAACTGTCCTCGCTTGTTATTATATATTACTGGATCACCTGGTCTTAATGAACGTACTATCTGCTCTACATCCGTTTTAGTACCTAAAATGGATGAAAATGCAGCCCATGCAACAGCAATTGCCATAAAACACGGTGAGTTAATATGTAAAGCTATTCCACGTCCTGAACAGTTTTCATCCAAAACTGTTGCTGTCAAAAACTTCAGAAAAGAATCCATAATATTTTCATCTGATATGACCACTTTTCCCAAACATATATTACATTTCTGCATAATACCATACACTTTTTTAAAATCCATCATACTCTCCAAATTCTAGTGCATAAATCCATCCATTTTTTCACCAACGTACTCCAGTTCATATTTACCATGTTCATGACTGATACAGTTCATCTCTTCCATATTCTTCAAGATTTTGTATGTGTATACAAGTGATATATTCAACTGTTGACTGACTTTTTCAGCTGCAAACTCCTGTGCAACACCGACTGTTTTTATAAGGTCATAACATTTTTCAATATTTAATCTCTTGGACTTATTTTTTTTCCATTCTTGAGCCTTTAAAAGAATAACTTTCTGTGCTCCAGGAGTTAGATATTCTTCTCTCTCCTTTTCAGAGAAATCATTTGTCATTAATTTAACGCACTGTTTAATAAATACTGCCATCTCTTCAATTACTGGTATTGAAACAGAATTTCCAAACTGTTTAAATTTCTGCTGGTCTGACATTTTCTCTGGGAACGAAAAATGGTCTATTCCATTTTCATCAACAAAACCATATCCGATAAATCCCTGTAATTTTCCCCATTCTGTTGGGGTCATGGTTCTTATATATTTATTATTAATAACTGACTTCTTATGCGCAATTAATTTTCCAGCATACTTTACACCATTTTTTGAATCATATATCAGATTTCTTTCTTTGCCAGATCCGCCTGTTGCCAATATTGTATTTGCGATTGGTTTTTTTATTCCATGTCCATTCACTATTCTATATCCAAACCCATTTCCTTTTTTTTTCTGTCTGGCCTTGTGATTTTCCAACGTTTTTAAATAGCCAGATGACATAAAAAACTTTGCTGGAACGTCTGACTCCAATATATCTGTCAAATCCTGATAAATCTGTTTGCTATTGTTTTTCGGGAGTTCGTTCGGAATTTTCTTTAAATGTTTCCCATAATATTCTCTACTGAATGCAATAATATATACTCTTGGTCTGTTTTGAGGCAAACCGAAATTTTTTGTATTTCTAATAAAGGACGACTTCTCATATGTCAGTTCTTCATTATTATGATTAACACCTACCACGTGATAATTTAGCTCTTTTTCTAATGTGTTAATAATAATCTCAAATGTCCTTCCATTATCATGACTGACAAGATTTTCAACATTTTCAAGAAAAACAACTTTCGGCATTGTCTGTTGAATGATCTGTGCTATTTCAAAAAATATTGTTCCTTTTGTAGTATCCTGAAATCCTTTTAACAAACCAATGCGACTGAATGTTTGACACGGGAATCCTGCCATCAAAACATCGTAGTCAGTCTGGCGTAAAATTTTTTTAAACGCATCGTCCTTAACGTCATTATTTGGATCATCACCAAATAAATGTTTATATGTTTCGCAAGCATATTTATCCACTTCAGCTGACATAACATTTTTAAAATCACCTGCCAACTCAAAACCTCTTCTGATTCCTCCTATTCCACAGCATAAGTCTATCATCCGCATTGTTACATATCTCCCTATAATCCCTTGAATTTATATATTCAACTATTATAATCCCACAATGTAATAAAAGCAACTGGCGCAGTTAATCATTTTCTAAACCAAAAATGAAATTTTAAATTCCACCACCACATTTGGTGGTGGAATTTACTC